>Ga0126343_10000057_pt1 | contig 29718 bp, 13 predicted proteins | sample Cyp2metagenome_FD_92531 | JGI IMG/M metagenome (GOLD analysis project Ga0126343, IMG submission 92531) | Coral microbial communities from Lord Howe Island, Old Settlement Bay, Australia - Cyphastrea 2 metagenome | ecosystem: Host-associated > Invertebrates > Cnidaria > Coral ...
CCCTCCCCCCCTGCCCCCCCCGGCGCCCCCCCCTGGCCACAAACCCCCTGCGGGGGGGGGGGGGGGGGGGGTAGATTGCAAAATACTCCTAGTGGCTTCATGCTACAGAAACCAGGATAAGATCCGGCCTGACACACCACTGGTTAGTAGGCGGGCTTTACCTACATTTCTCTCCGACGAAATCGAGAAAGACAACGAGACAAAAATTACGCGACTATGTATTGCCGGTTAAGGATTATATGACGCATTCAATCGCTCACTTTTCTTGAGAGGCTTGTGGCTTCTTAGCGCGCTCGTTAACAACGTGTTGAACATCGCTTGCCTTCGAAGTAACTGAAATAAAATTCGTACACCAAGTCAGAAATGAAGGTAGACTAAAAAGATACCTAAGTTTTGAAAAAAATTCTATTTCAATAATTCAATCAAAAGAGCACGAAAACAGTGGAAAAAAATAGTAAAGATATGTCCAGCACCAAAATCGTCAAATCCGCCATTACGTTTGGACGTTACCGATAACATAATCTGCACAGTTATAGCTGGCGAAAAGTCTTAAAGTCGCAAAAATCGCCGCCAAGCTGATCTGGCTATGACAAATTTGACTTAAATTCGCCAAAAGCGTCACGATCGCCAAAATCATCGAATTCGCCAATATCTTTGGACCGTATCTAGAGAGTTAATTTGCCAAATCTTCGTCAAAATCGCCAGATCTACCAATGAGTTGAGACCATATGTGATGAGATGATAAGCATAGTTATGACTTGCGAAAAGTCGTTAAAATCATCACTTCCGCTAAGCTGATATGGCTTCGACAAAATTGACTAAAATTTTCCACAATCGTCAAATCCATGAACATCTGCCAAGTTCGTTACTGCGTTTCTCTCTGAACGTAAGTGGGATAGTGGGAAGGTATATCGTACCGGTATTATTTCGGGGATCTGACTGGGGTGTGTAAAACTTATCCTGAACAGCAACAGTCCCATCCCAGAAGGCTGCACGAGCTCCTCTGCTGTAGATTGGTTTTCTGTCACGTGATACACATGGTAATGCTGTGGTAAACTCTGTAACGATAACAAAATACATCACAAAGGGTAATTTCGCCGGGAAGGATGGGAAAATAAAGGAGAGGAGAATTCAAAAGCTTCAAGCAGCATACTTGACTAATCGGCCACAACACAGTTTCTACAACAATCGGAAACAAAACTAACATTATATTAACGCGTACTTTCCCGTGCTTTGCACTGGTTGAATGTTTTCCCACACTTTTTGCTAACAAGTTGGAAGTTTTGCCGCGTCTAGCGCCGGATGCATGTTTTCCCGCGCTTGATACCCATCACGTGTTTTGGCTTCGAGTCCTTATTGGCTCATCGCGTGGCATTCCGTTTATTATGATTGGCCAGACTACAGAAAACCACTAAAATTAACTTCACACTACTGCACCATTGTCATAACCTACTGTCTGCGGATATCTCAACCAGTAACAATGATTCTCGCATACCGCGTAATATGTATTTCCGTGTTCACCATATGAAACGCCTTTTTCTTTTAGCCACTACAAAACAAAAGTACGGGGACACGTGAGAACAAACCTCATACCCACAGCTGATAAATGATAGGTGTCAATTTGTGACAAATTTTATAACAAGGTCAACTAAAGATTTTGACGGAGTAAATGTTTGCACAGGCATACATTAATGTCATTTTCCAAAGTGATGAAATTTGGAACGAGACTCCAGGCTATGGCACAACATGAAACGATCTATAACATCAAGTAACAAGAAAGTTATTTCCGGAAAATTCTTGTAGAAAACTCGAAGACTTCCGATTCTCACCATCCAATGAAAAACTAGTGCGAACTTAAACAAGTCTCCAAAAACTTGAAGGTCAAAATATCGCTGTGTTCGCAATTACGACGCTTTTTCAAGCACATAAACTGTTCTTACCTCTCTTATTATAAGGCTGTCGATTGGTACTCGCGATGAATGAATGAAAGTGCCTGAAAATCAGAACAAGAAAAATTGAAATGAAGTTCGAAAAGTAACCTGAAATCGCGAGGCAGAAGCCACAGCTAGATATCAGAAAAAAAAATCATGTGATTTTGCCGAACAGTACTCCACAAATGACAGGAACCCATTGGGAACATGGAAGTGAGCACGACTAACGATAAGGATGGAAACGATTACAATATGGACAAACTTGAAAACTTGAGGCAGACGCATGGCTCAGCCTTCTCAGACCCTCTTTGCGCTCGTAACGCAATCACTCAATCTCCACGTGACTGTGCCACTAGCTCATACAAACCCAAAGGGTGTATGGTGTTTAAGCCGTTTTGGTCAGAAAAGGTACTGATTTTGGCCATTTTGGTCTCAAACAGGGTATGGTTTTTGCACTCTCGTCTTAAACTGGAAATTTTTTCAAGAAGCTACTACTTAATCATTATTGTTATGGACCATCAGCAAAAGACCTTCACAATAAAACACCAGCATGAGCTAGGAAACTAATACAATAAGGTGATTAAAGTTAACGAAAGTGCCAAAATCAGCGAGTGTCCAGACGTTTCGGGACTGTGCCCTTCATCAGTGGAGTGTTCGTTATGGGTTTCGCAACTAATAGCCTGTGTAGTTTGGCGGTTTAAGCTATTCTTTGAGCGCGAGTGAAGCGGCAAAGCCGCGAAAACGAGCAGCGAAGCCGCAAGGAACAGTTGTCTCTCTCTCCCAAGCTCCTCGCGACTTTGGGGTTTGTTATCGCGGTTTCCCCGCTTAAAAACCGCCAAGCTACGCAGGCTAGGAAACTAACTATAAGGCAGGACTGAAACAGGGTATTAAAGGTCTTAAACTGAAGAGTATGAAATCTTTGGTCATGTCACAAATAAGGTAGTGAAAATCATAGATTGTGGTCATAATTAGGGTGAGGGTTTTGGGAAGTGTGCCGCACACCCCACCCAAGTTTTCTGCGAACGTCACCCCCACCCACCCACCCCCAGCATTTTACCTGCTTTATTAAGTACTTCATAAATCTTGTGTACAACTTCCACTGCAGCTGGCAATGGCTTACAAAGCTCCAGCACAAAAGATGCATGGAACTCCTCACTGTTGTTGTCATTCAGAGGCTGATACTTGATACTGAAACACACAGCAATGGTAATGCAATGAATATCATAGGTCCGCAATACGTGCAGACAAAGAGATGCCACTAGCTGTCATTAAGTGGCTGATACTTGATACTGAGACACATTGTATCAATAAAGGAATCAGTGGCATAGGTCTGCAATAGGTGTAGACAAACTGATGTCACACATTGTCATTGAAGGTGATACTTGATACTGAAACACACAGCAATGGGTACGCAATGAATATCATAGGTCCGCAACGCGTGCAGACAAACAGACGTTACACTTGTCTCAGTAACAGGAGAACACCTTACCTTGAGTTCAGTCCCAACATGCCATAATTCACAGGCTCTACAATAAGAGGGCTGATGGGCAGTGAAGATTTTTGGGACTGCTCCAGGGAAACACTCACTTGGTAACCAAAGTCACGAGGTGGAGGGTCTGCACAAAAAAGGATCAATCATTAACCACTTCATTAACCATTATTTCCTTAGTTCTCTTTCTTGATTAGATGCAGGCAGGCCATTTGCTCATGTTCACTGTGCACTTTTCAACATCCCTGTCAAAAACTGTCTCAAAAACATTTCCCTAGCCTATGAGAATACCAGGACTCAGGTTACATTTTCCTATAATGCACAGTTCCAGAAAAAAAATCTATACTTCCCCACAGCAGGGATTGGAATCTCCTGGGGGTGAGGGGGGTGTTCTGTAAGTCGAAAAAATTTTAAAGAAATGTTGCAGCTTAATTGCAATATCAGAGGGGAAGGAAGGGGGGCCTTAGAAAAGTCCCATCTGTGGGGGAGATAAGAATATTTTCTGGAACTGCCCAATGTAATATTACGAAACCCTAAAGAAGTTTCGGATACTGCTGCAGAGAAGCCAATGGATTAGGGTCTCAGATGTATGGAATCTCGTCATTTAATTTATGATTCATCCCAATTTAAAAGATAGACCTCCAGCCTTAATTTTCCCACTGGTTTTAGGATTTGGAACTAAATATATTTGGTATAAAAATCTCTTGTTAATAATTCATTCTATTCTGTTTGTCACTTATTGTTCGTACCTTCTCTGGTGAAATGGCGATCCTGTCCAGGTCTTTTAACATCCAATAATTCATAAGGAGATGCAAAAAAAGCAAGGCGCATTCGACGACCTTCAAGTAACAACATGTACATGAATATTAAGACAGTCTTGTGGTTGCCACAAACATCACTTTTCAAAATTCCCGGACTTTTCTTGATTAAATTAATATCTCCCTGACAAGGTAAAAGCAATGTCAGAGCCATTCTTTCCTCTCGTTCATTAAGACTTTTCACACACTTTCCTTTTTCATGAAGTCAAAAATGTTGAGATCATGGTGATCACAAAGGTTTCTTCCAACCTTCATTGGTCTTAAATCAGCCAATGTTTCTACTAGTTTTGTCATGCGCATTTAGCACTGTCCCTAACAAGTCGCAATCTTGCCTTCTCATAATTTACAAGTCAATACATAGTATTCTGTAGCTACATAATAGAAACAAACCTGCACACCACGATTGAATTGTTGAGTTTGCAGCTGGTGAGCGGAATTTAGCCATGGGTTTGACTTCGGTTGGAACTCGGAAAGGTTATTTTAAGTAGTTGTGTCATTGATTGATTAGTAATCTTGTAGTATAAGATATACACTTAACCACAAACCTCCCTGTCGTGGAGTGACAAACCCAACTGGGCATTGTGTAATTGCTTCTGTTGAGCTGACATCTGTTCTAAGAAAATCAAACAAATTCACAGTGTTTAAATGATCTAACAGTTTATGAAAAAGTATTAACACACAAAAAAAACCACTTTTGGTGACTGAGTTGAATAGAAAATACCGGTATACACATTTCTAGCTCTTAACCTTATCAGTGAATCAACCATAATGTTCTGATACTGAGCAGCCTTTGATTTTATCAAAAGGCACAAATCTAAGAAAAAAACTATTTTTTGGCTTTAATAAATACTCATCCAATGGTACTGGCATTCAGTTACTCCCAAAGGCTACATTAAGAAACTGGTGACTCACACAATTTTGCAACCCATACGCATCAGCACTGTACCTAAAAGTATCTAAAACTAGGGCAGATCTAGGGGGTTCAAGGAACTTGGTTAAAAAACCCTAAATTTCAAAAAATTTACAAATTTTCTGGGCAGCATTTCCCCAGAAACCCACTTCCCCCTTACCCCCCTGAGAGGGGACCACATTCACCAGTCTGTGTCTATAACCCCCTTTTCTAAACTCATATATCTGCTCGAGAAAAGATGGGGCATCTGGGAAGAACATAATCAACATTTATAACTAAAAAAAATATTTATTTAGTACCCAAAAAATGCTGCCATCGTGTTGATATCAGTTTCCACTGCTTTCAGAGCTGCAAGGATCTTTGGTTTTTGAAACCTGAAACAATTTGTTGAGATGTGCAATAAGATTATTAAGAATAGTGGTAGCTTAACCAGGCAGTGTTACAAAGTTTTTGCTGTTTTAGGCCAATTCTGGGCTAAATTCATTACTTTGAGGCTTTACTCATCATCAAAATGCTTCTGTAAAGCTACGACAAAGACATCAAATGAATTTTATCAGAGAGGGCTAATCATAATAAATTTCTTGTGGATTTTTTTAAGACATGGCATCAAAATTTGAAAAAACTGGCAATTTTTTTCAAATTTCAATTCATTTCAGTCCTTGCCATTTGAAGCAACAGGTGACAGGAAACAGTTTCAGTACCTTCAAATAGCTTTTAATAAAAAACCTAGACCATTAGTTTTGGAATTCAATTGATACAAAGACAACTTCTAGATTTTTATTAAGTTGCCAAAGAGCATGACACTGCCCCTTTAATGACTGCAGTCACATCATAACAATTTTATTTCATTAACAATCTTATTAATTTATTTATAGTGTTAATAATAGTTATCATTATCAATCATGATGTCTGAACATAAATATCTAAATGACAGTATATTCTGTATTACAACAAGGTTAACATAAACATTGGTCAACCAGTATCTACTGATGAATATTACTTACGTGTCGCGAGATAATTGGTACAAGTCACATAATCCTTGTAAATGGCATAAAAATTCATCATAATCTCCCTCCCTGTTAAAAAGCAAAATGTAACTTATTAATAACCTAAAACATACATTATAGAGCAGTTTTAATTGAGTGTTAAAAGACAGGCAGTTACCACAGTTAGCTGAGTAATCTAACTGATAAGTACCGGTAATGGTTTGGTTTTTGTTATAGGACACTCGATTGAAAACCACTCTAATGAAACACATTAATTAAGTGGCACTCTTGTTCAAGTAAGAAGGCTTTAAATCAAGAGATTTAGATTGCTGGCCCATATTCAGTGTTAAAAGGTTGTCTATGCCTTGAACAATGAATTAAAAAGTATTAGGAGGAATCAACTGTGACTACATACCTTAGAACTCTTGTTAACTCAGGACAACTCTGCGGAGGTAAAGCAAAACCCAGTTGAAAATTGAATCCTAACCACAAGGCATTAGATATCTCAGGATAATTGGATTTTATCAACTGGGTTGATATAATGTGAATTAGCCACCGCTAATTCGCTCCGACGAAGGGCTAACGCTCGAAACGTCAGCTTTCGAATCTCTTTACGGTGGCTAATTCACATTATATCAACCCAGTTGATAAAATCCAATTATCTCGTTATACTTCCCACCGATGCAGCACCACAGTTTCTTTAGAAACTCACCCCTCTATTCATTAGATATCTCAAGCAGTTTCTCCTCAATATGTACTGTATATAGAGCTTGCTCCATAAAGGACGACAAGAGCTTTGAAGCTACTTAAGAAGAATCAAACTACTCCTATAAATTATTTGAGCGTGTAAAATTTCAGAAGCCTAAAAACATCAGAAAAAAATTATTTTCAGACACCTTTTTGTCCGAAATTGAAATCATCCCCAGTTTTTTGTAAATAATTGACATTCTAAACTTGTAACCTACCTCAGGATCTCCTGTATGTGCAACTTTCACTTCAGAAACTGTTCCATCAGTGTCCATACGAACCTGCAATGATCAAACTTAGTTGAAAAGAAAGATCAATTTTTGTTCTGACTAAAAGATCACCACTGCAAACAACTTCCCATTTCAGAATTTGCTGTTGCCAAAATGGTCAAGAATATTAGGAAAAAGGGCCAGGACATGAATTCCAACTCCCACAGATAAGAACTGAGAGATACAAACACCTGTGTATGAAAAGATGTCTTAATAAATTTGCGCAGATTTTAAATTGTATTCACCTCACTATTAAACATTAAGCATTTATTTGTAGATTTTGAATTAATATGCAGATCTTAAATTGTATTCATCTTAATTTCATTCAGGATTTGATTGCAAAAACTTCCATCTGTTGTCTGACAATTTTCTATACGAAGTTTAAAGAGTTCATTCATTAATCTACAAAATGTCACAAAATGTAGAATTCCAGAAATCATTTCAAGGCTGGGTTAAATTTTTATAATATAAAATCTTGAATCAACATACCGTTAAAAATAATTTTATGAAGTCACACACCCAGCATAACAATAAATGCTCTACATCATCAGGTTTCACCTCTGATATCTTATCATAAGTTAATACTGTAATGCAGAGACAAGCCTAGAGTATTGATATTGACATCAAAGAATTATCAATTTTAACACACTATATCTACAATACCTCAACATAAAACATGTCTGAATTAATAAAGCAATCTCGTCCACTTTCAATGAACTTCAACCTGTCAAATATGACAGACAGTCAGATAAGTATCAGCACATTATTATAAAATTGCAATTTAGTTTTTGTTTATAGGAGGGAATCATCTTACCCAACTTTTCTTGTAATAGCTTCAAGTCTCTGTGCCACAACTTTTGTTGACTTCTCTCTCATAGCACTCTGTATTTTATCCAAACATTCTGCGATATAATTTTTTGCAGGAGCGAGATTTTCAACCTGCTGCTGCCTTTCCTACATAAAATATAAAAGTATTAAGTTTCCAAAGGTTTAGAAGGTTAGCACCACATATTAAATAGTGTATGTCACAGCTGCATAGCAAGTATACATATCCAGAATCTTATTTCCTTTAGTAGAAACCTCTCTACCGACTTGAAGGCCTTCTGTCTACAACATGGCTGTCCTAAGATGTTTCAACTAAGCATCACATCTCAATGACATTTCAGAGTTGTCATTAAGTTTTAAGTCACCTGAAGCCCTGTCCTCCAAACCTGAAGCAAACCTGTTCCAGTTTTTGAGTGAGCCTTGTCAATGGCAGGCAATCTCACCCGTAGTATCAAGGTAAACTCAGGCTGCGTTTATACGGACACGGTTTCCAAACAAAATGGTTTCACGACCTGGAAACCGCATCTTAAACGACACTTCACGAGCCAGCCCATTTCACGCCAGACCGTTTTTAAATCGATGCGGTTTCGCCGTTTACACGACCAATGAAACCGTATTGTTTTGAAAACGCTCCACCTTTGAAAGCATTTTGAAAATGACCCAGTTCTGATAACGAACCCGCACCGGCACCATGTAAATGAAAGGTGTAACCACATCGAAACCAATGCGGTGACAAATGAAACTGCGTCTGTGTAAACAGTGCCTCAGGCACACTCAACTGTAACAGGTGTTATGGGTTACAGCCCTAAAGATGGCTCCACATTTTAACCTTGAATCTTACCAGAGAAGCTTTGATGGCTTTAGCAGGATCAGGCCAGGTTGCACAGCTTTCACATTTTGACCTGATGCTGTTCAATAAATCAGTAAATTTGCTGTGTTCCAAGTAGAAGTTCAGTGAACCAAAAGCATGAACTGCAAAGTATAAACCATTTTTAAAAAGTAGACTACTACAAAAATTATTACCGTATACCCAAAAGTGACTGAAACTGATTTGCATACTGTACCAGCCAAAGTGCATTATGTCATTCTATTTGTTAGTACCCCCTGTCCCTAGTGAGGATATAGGAAATCTGAGGGAGAGGGATAGTCTTTTTAGGCAATTTTTAAGGGGGACACTGTGTGAATGCCATTGACCTTTTATAAGAGGAAGTGTGTTGACACTTTGACTTTCCTTTCTTGGGGAGGGGACATAAGTTTTCTGACAGGGTAAAATTCTAAGTCCTCAAAAGAAGGGGGTGCAGAGGATAAATGGGATGGTCCATTCAAGAGCATCTTGTGCCAAGGAGATGCCTGTTTCAAAGGTTATGGGAAAAAAGCAAATATACATGGTGATCTGCAGAAAATGCACTTATTCAAAATTAAAGACGTTCTGTGATCAACATATTATCTCCACTACAAAAAACAGAGAGCCAAGAAGATAGCAAATGAAGAGAGCAAATAAAATCGTCCACTTGGAAAAACTATCTAGAACCCAAATAAATTGTCCTGAACTCCGAAATAGTGAAGTTCTGACTAAGGTATAATTAAGTTAAGCTTAAGTTTGTGGTTCTCAACAATCAAAAACAAGCAGGTCAAAATGAATCAAAAATAACTTAAGTAGCCCATCGATTGGATACCTACTTTTTGTACCATCGAATTCCTTTCCTTTCAGTCCCAATTCTTCTTCGTAACTGTTGACAAGTTCCTTTAATTTGAGGCAACACGAGCCACAAGTTCTTGCTTCCACAGCCGCCATTTTGTTTACATGAATTTGCCATGCGCGAACCGCTTCTCAAGGTCTGAAGGCTCGATTCCTTTCCTCACGCCTTGAGGTGAAAGAGCAGTCAAGTTTTTCTCCGAGAATCCACTCCTATTCTTTTCGGCTTTCCGCTTGGCCTTGGGCGTGTGTTCGTGAACGCAAGGCCACTGAAGCGAATCATTCTCATCTGAGTCAAGTTAAGGTAAATTGCGCGCAACATTTTAGTAGCCTTTGGCCAGAGACGCGGGAAAAGTTAGCCATTTATTAGACGGCAGGAAATCGGTTGCATCATAGTTGTATAACGCATTTGGAACAATTTCTCCTACAAATGTTGTAGAAGCTCTTGGACAATGCTCGCAACACTGCGCATGACAGTTTTAGAGGTGTACAATCAGGGGGTGATATTTACAAATTGCGCGCGATCATTGCAGTGTGTGTTCAGAGAAATGTTCAGGGCTTAAACTGTCATTAAATCGTCAATCTTCTACACAGCGTCTCTCAGGTTATTGATATCCTCATTTATTCGATGGCAGTAGCACAGGTTTGAAACTTCCAGAAAAATTGGGTGGGGTTTGCAGCCCACTTTCCAAAACACTTACGCTTTTTAATTAGAGACCGAAATCTGCTATCTGCTATATATGACCTGACCAAAAATTTAACAACCTCGTTCCCAGGGTCTCTCATCATACCGTTCGCTTCATGGGGCGGTAAGATGAGAGACCCTGGGAACGAGGTTGAAAATTTAATACCCTATTTTTAAGAGACCTGACACCTAAATCAATACCCCGTTACAGACCTGCGTTATAATTAGTTCCCTAACTCAGAGGAATGTTTTTAAAAAGCAATATTCAGACAACACTTAACAAAATCAAAAACCTGTTTCAGGCCTGCATTATAATAGGTTCCCTAGTTCAGATCAATGCTAAATTATTGTAAACTTAATTTGTGAAGGGCTTTCAATTAGTTTTCTCTTCGATAAATGATGAAAAAGTGGCTTCCCCTCAAAAACAGACCCATATCAAGGCTAAAATGCCCCAAAAGATATGGTTTTAAGGTATCGATTTTAGCCCCCCTCCCCCCCCCCCTCCCATGATGATTTTGATCATTTTGGTCATAAAAAGGGTATGGTGTCTACGGTAGAAACCATACCCTTTTTATGACCAAAATGGCCAAAAAAAATCGATACCCTTAAAAAAAACCTGAATCGCTCTATCCAGAGACAAGGCACTAAGATGTTATTCAAGTAAAAGCGTTCTTTCAAAGGATGTCTGTGTCTGTCTGTCGCCATCTATTTTTCGCTATTATTGCTTGATGCAGTGTTTGAACACAATATTAAAATAAGAACATAAAATGTAAGATACGTATTGGGAAAAACTGTGCGCGAGGTCTCGAGTACGGCCCGAGACCGCAGGCCGAGGGCCGTACTCGAGACAGAGGGTACAGTTTTTTTCCCAATACGGACCGGCCAAGGCCGGTGAATAACATTTTTATTTATTTCTGAATTCTATTTTTAGAAGGTAGGAGAAACCATTAAGAAAAACTGGAAAAGTCATGTTTTTATTTTACACATTGTCTCATCAACGTGTCAACAAATATACAATAAAATAAATTGGTCAGGAATATTTTTACACTGTTTTTTTTTATGAGAAAGTTGAACAATAACGTTGCTCTATTGCAAAAAACAATTAAGACAAATTGAAACTTCGCTCTTATAATTCGCAGCTTCACTCTGCGTTTAGCGTATTTGGTTACCATGACCGTGGTCAGGAGATAGGAAAACACTGCCCGCTCCCGGAACCAATCAGATTACAGGATTCTCAGGATACGATCAAAGAAATAAATAAGAATGAATAATTAACACTACAAAAGCATCTGGGTTAGGGTTAGGGCAAAAACATATAAGCGCTCGGTAGAAGCCATGATATTTGCCACGAGCTTAGGACATTTTATTTACATGCTTACTGAGCCGAAGAATGTAAGTAAACATATCTGGTGCCTTGCTAGTACAAGAACACTGCTGAACAATTCATAGACAGCTATACCGTGACAACAGAACGATAAAGACAAGTTCTTTACCTCCAAGAAAAACGATTCAGAGACCCAATAAAAACAAAACAGTCGAAGTGTCTAGTCGTCTATTCTAGAACAAAAAATCGAAAAAGCGTGAAGTAATTATGAGATTAGTTTCGCCAGAATTTTGAATTACAGGGTCGTTTTTATGACAAGTACGTTGTACTTACGTAAAAACGGTAATCCTTCGGTCAACACGAAAAGCCAGGGAGTGAGTTTTGGAGCTAATTAACAACTGATTGTCGCCGTGTAAAATGCTTCTTATGTAAAATAAGTGAAAGGCGAAAACAATCTTACTTTTTCGCGAATAAAATATAGATCACTCAATAGCCACGCAATTGATCACAAATGCGATAAAAGTAACGAATGTAATACTGTTTTTCTTATCTTCAATCTAAAAATATTTAGCTTTTAGGGATCTCAGTTTAATGAAGGTCAGTTTCCGCCGGTACATATTTTCATAACTGTAAATGACAAGCTATCAGAGAATTCTTTCTTTGGTATTTTGTTGGGCTTTCAGAAATGTTTGTTCAATACTAACGCGCGATATGCGTTGGGCAAAAGGTTACAGACACAAATATTTTTGAGGAAAAAAATGAAAAACCTATTGTACTGTATTACACAAATAAAGCTGTGAAGTGCAAGCGAAGTTTAAGTTTGTAATAGTACTCTTTACTTTAAGCGAAGTATTAACGAAAAACTGGCTTTTTTTATTTTACACTTCATTAAACTTAACCGACCATGTGTGGCGATAAGTAAAGTTCCATGTCGCACAAATTTCTTCATCTTTAAGCGCTTTCTTATTCATCGTCTGAGTTGGAACCGCTCAAACTGTCTGATGACTCTATCAGTCGAGGGCTTTCAAGACTTTCAAGAAAAGTGTTAACTCTCTCTAATAAGCTTATGTCCCCTGTGCTCAAGCTTCGCCTTCGAGACGACAATCTGTTCACTGGTTGGAAGGAGTCCACATCTAGTCGAGCTTTTCTGGAGCTAACAATCTTTTCGTAGCATTGCTCTTTTTCATATTTTAAAGCTGCTCCGTTAGCTTCAAGTGGGCACAACAAACTGGAATTTAAATCTTCTACTGAGCTGTGAGATTGCGTTCTTAAACGAGCCGAGCGGTTACGCTCTCTGACCAATATTCTCCGTGTGCCCATAGGGCTGTGAGGGACAGCTGCTATTGTAGGAAAGTGAGTCATATTCTGCCCGGATTCTGAACAGAAGAAATGTAAATCCGGTACAGATTTGCTGAAGTCTGTATCTTTCGCCAGTAGTTTAATGTCATTTTCCAGGCTTGAAATTTTCGGAAGATGAACTCTTTCGTCGGATATTTTCGTGCTCACCGAACATGTTCCGCTACTCTCACTCGACGGCGTACGGCAAAGAACGGTTTTCCTCAAGCTTTGCATTCGCGACCTCACTCGGTTCTTTTCCGCTTTGTGCGACTTCTCGACGTTGCTCTTTAAAAGCTCAATGTCGCGATGTTGTTTTTCCAGTTTCACATTTTCCCGTGCGTTCATGGTGTCGGCCCGGTATTGTCGATCAAAACTTGCGCTCAATGCAACGGATTTTAGACGTCTTTGTTTCTCCAAATGTGCACTCATGATCGTTGCTTCCAATCCGAGGAAAGACTTGCTATTCTCAACCGCCGCACAGAGCTCTTAGTATGTCACAAGTCAGTTGACTGTTTGTTTTACTTTAATCCTTGCAATGGTTTTCTCGCATACAGTGCGCAACATGTGATCTTTATGACGGCAGCGCGGGTCGTTTTTACATGGGTCAGTGATCTAACCAACTGTACAAAAGAATTATGTTGACCCAACCAGCGGCGTGGATTTATTTAATCAAAACTCGTTGTCAGTTCCTCACGTACGCAGATCGCAAGTTTATGACAGAAGTGCAAAAGGGCTAATCTAAAGCAATCAAAGCTGCTCTTACTTTACGCCAGCCGCAGTTAGTTTTAATCCATACAGAGTCGAAAACATCCGGTAAAACTATAAAACTCTTTGTGCGCAACTTTCAAAAGGTTTGTTCGGTTTAATTTATCGTGTCTTTGTTTGTGCTCATAGCGTGTATTTTTGAGCTCATTTGAGCCAGTTCGATTTCATTGACTTGTAAACTACTTTCAAAGCTGGTTTGTAAACTAAACAAGGGCTTAATTAGCAGTCCTGATGGTGAACTCAAGTACCGTCTCAGTAGAACGTAACGGATTCAATCACGTCACGGTCATCATAGCAACTTTAAATTTCATGCTTCAAATGACGTCAAAGGCATTGTGTTTATGACATCACAAAGTTATTTTTAGGGTCGGGAGATAGGGGGAAATGGAAGGGAGAGAAAGAATGAGAAGCAAGAGCCCCATGGGCCTCCCATGCTTCAATGTATATTCAGTTTACGAACCTCGAGCAGAAAGCATAAAATAAATTCAGCAGTAAAATAAACTCAGCAGAAATTTGATGTTTTTTTTATTTATTTGTATTTTAGTTTCCTCGTTTTGTCACTCAACATAACATGTATAATACAAATCCGGGAGATGAACAGTAGCTTATTTTACACTCACTGAGATTTAACCCTTGCTTAAGTTAAACGTTTCATTTTTGTCAATTACTGTCAATTAAAAAGTTATGTACTAAATATTGTAAAGTGTGAAGAATTCTTAAAAAAAAAGTTAAACGTTTCTTCTTCGCAGACCTCAAAGTCAGGTCTTGATTTAGTTTGATTATTAGTGCTCTTCCGAGTTTCATTTTTAAGCCAATTATCCGTCTGGAGAAGCAACTCTTTGTTAATAGGAAGTACGCCGTTTTGATATCCTTTCATATGACTCTTTAAAAATCAAACCTGTGTAAGGAATATAAAATTACATCTTAATTTTTTAGCTAAACAACACAACGGCACCATATGGCCGTGAATTCATTATTTACTATTGACCAGTCATAAAACATATATAACACCACTGGCTCAAGACCCAGTCTTTTTGGAACCAAAACGCAGTTAATCTCTGGCTAACATTAAGCCTGAAAATAATCTCCGTTTCTAAGTGAATTTCGCCCAGACCTTCAATCAAATATCGCAAAGCTACATGCCAACACACTGACTTTGCTGTAATGTTCTTTGGCCGTTTATATCTCTAGAGTTTAAGTAGAACTCGCTCATCAAAGTATTAATAAGCCGAGTGCGTGGAATACAGCAACGCAGCTTGAGAACAAAATAGTTTTGATGGTAGAAAAGCTCGACATAAAGTTAATTCCGGTAAATGCCGACGCGTCGTTGAGCAGATTCTCGTTGCAGTAATCTTCCTTACAGCACTCGACCCGGCAGTTTTCTGGAGAAGAACTTTCCGAGTCTACCACGCTGTTCCCTTCGCATAAAATCTTCTCCAGTTCTTCACAACCCCAAGATATGGCACATTCTTTGATGTGGATTTTAGCCTTACCACGAACAACCACCACTTGCGTGAAACAAGAGTCATAAAAGTCACCAAAGTCTGGATCTACAGAGCAGTTCTTGATTTTTGAGTTCGCTTCACAGCTACTCGACGAATTGGCTTCATCGGGCTCGGGAATATCACAGGAGAAGCACATAATAGACTGAGCTATGAAAAGAAAGAACAAAGTAACGTAAATGTGCTGCACATGTAGTGAGGGAACAAATCGACAAAACGTCGCCCTTAACGATTTGTAACGGGTTCTTTCTTAGAGAGACACCCTACTTGTTAATTAGTTCACAGTTAAGTTTTAAAGTTTGAAAGCTGTTTAAAGTCTTCTTCTTTCTTCACAAGTAGAATTATACTGCTGTTTCAGCCGAGCTACTGGGAGGCACGAAATTGTGAAAAGTGTGCAGTTCAGTCTGACACCAAGGCAGTGAAGGTACTCCTTCCCAGCCAATCTCATTGTTTATATACCTCTCCCACCTCCTGCCCAAGCTTTCCTTCCTGGTGGAGAGCGGGGCCTGGGGTATACAGGTCATACAACTTCTAGGTTCCTTCCACCAGCCTCCTTCCACCTATATTATTTTAGAGATGACCATTTTGATGTTGTCCGCTCAGTTACCAGGCCCATAAATGGAAGCGAGGCTGGAGGTGACCTCGCTTTGATACAAACCTCACTGCTTTTGTCAGGCAAACTATCGTAGTTTGCATTAGAGCAACTTGATTTTCGCAACAAAAGCAATGAAGTATGTATCAAAACAAGGTCACTTCAAGGCTCATTGTCATTCAAATACTCTTAAGCCTCGGAAACTTTGCGGGCCCGCAAAGCTATTTTTAGGGCATCGGCTGTCTTAAAACGGAGAAGTGTACACGCTTGAAACGTCTTGTATGAATTGAGGGAACCTCTATTATGTATCTATTATGCTTAAAACAGCTCTGTAGTCAAAAGGTTTGAGATTTTGCTACGGCCTTTCGGGTGCCAAAAACATTTAAGGGCCTTCGGGAAAAGTCAAATGGGTCCCAGGTCACTGAGCAGACAACGATTGATTTAACAGTCTCGAGGGTCTGGGACGAAGTAGACGAGGCGTACTTTTCCATTGTCTGAACGAAAGCTAAAAAATGGTCTGCTAGCTGCATGAACATTTCACCAAACTAAGCGGCTCTTCTTTGTCATCAAACACAATTGAAAAGTGTTGTCCATAAAATATTGTTGTTCTTTTTGTTGTAAGTTGTTATTGTTGCACCACGCGGGTCGTAAAATGTCATATCTGCGTAGGCGGTAATGCTCCAAAGGTCCTCCAAAACAACGGGGCGCATGTAGCATGGAAGTCATACGACACAAAATTCCCACTGTGTTGAATAAGGTATCTTGAGAGAGGGGTGGTTAATAGACTGCGAGCGGTCCAGGCTCCCTTTTCCTTGGGGAGGAACACAAATCAAGTAAATTTGCGACACTCGCACGCTCAATGTTGTTTTGATTTCTTCGTTGCGTTCTTCCCCACGGATTTCCGAGCACTGAAAAGAGAGACTGCTAGCAGTCTTGGTGGTTAACTGAATATACCACGCTAAACTTTAATCAATAGCATGTCAGTTTTATCTGCGCATTTTGTTCTCCAACTGTGACATTCTGTGGAGTGGTGAGGAAATGAAGAGATGGGGATTATAAACATGACACTGAGGCTGTCATTCCAGTAAGTAGCATTTTACGCTACATCTTTTTTAATCTCAGTTAAAAGCTATTCACAGGGCGAGGGATTTCATTTCAGTTTTAATCTTCTACACCTTTTAATCCGCACAGGTAAGCAGTGAAAGAGAAAGATAGAATTTAAGATGGATTTAATCGTTTACAATCAGAAAGGGCAGACCAAAGTTGAACGGTTTTGCGAGCTTATCGTTATGTTCTGCGAAAACGCGCAAAGGAACTCGAAACTTGTATTTGGAGCGTTCTGAAGCTTTTGTCACTCCCGTTTCTATCGAAGGATATCGTTATGAAATCACATATGATGTAATCAAAATGCTCTTTACGTACGGTTCTGACGGTTTTTAAGAATTTTCAGTAATTTCCTTAGGAATTTTTGCCGTGTTTTCCCATCGCTGTCAAGTCCTTGATCGAATGACGTCCACGATTTTAGGGGGTAACGAGAGAAATCTTCAAAACAAGGCTTTTAAAAGCTGGAGCAGTTTCTTAGTTCGCGATCTTTTCTAACGTTAGCTCAAGTTTATTGTAGGTTTTTTTATAAAGTTCGAGTGAAGAGCGTGAGAATTCAGACAACAGACACTGCAAAATTCAAATAACGTGACCTTGAATGCATTCATGTAATGATTGAAATAATAATGAATGGTTTTATCGCCTTGCTTGACATACATCACGGATATCGACAAGTTACTTAAGGCACTGATCGTTTACACAGCTTCCAGGCAAAATTACAATTTCAATCGCGATTGCGAACATGGCCAGTAGGAAATTTCCAAAAAAACCCAATAGTTGGTAAACTCTCTAAGAGGAATCTTCGCGCTAGAAAACTTTGTTGGTGCGTGAATCTTTAGCTCTATTCTCTGAAACATTTAGCCAGTGAAAGTGGAGTGTAGTTTGTGGAATGCGATTGAAATCAGCGAAAGAAATACCTCAGCACAACAAAGCGTTGATTGCTTTTTATTCATGGCCTATCGCGAGGTGGATGTTTCAATCAGTAGTAATATAAACTCGGGCGTGGTACAAAGTCCTTTTCGCTCGAGTATAGCACTATTTATTGTGAAGATAATGCTTTGACAGATCGAGGCTTCTCCGCATTCTTCTGGTTTAATGAAGCAAACAGTTGCAAATCATTGTAAAATCATTGTAATGGTTTCAACAGTAAAACTAAAGCACTCGCCGAGTTCTAATAAGTGTTTAATGAGCTAGCTGTATCGCAATACTCTTCCATTTGCAAGCTTTAGTATGCGTACTAATCAACATGGGTGCTTGATTGGAGGCTCAATTTTTCAATTATTGCTTTTTGCATGATGACATGTGTAATCAGTTCAGTTAACCGCACAATGAGAAGTGATATTTTGATGACTCTTGCTGAGCACTTTCTCGAATTGGGCAAAGAAAGACATTTGTAACAGTCATATGACAGCGGTTGATGAACAAGATTTGGCAAAACGTACCTGCAAGAATTCAGTTTGACAGTATACCCAGATATGGGAACTGATAATAGCGGCCCAACTCACGAATGAAATTAACACCAAGAGGTGTTTCTGCTCGCAAACGAACATTTATCCAATTTAAAATTCCAAGTCACCGTTTTAAGCGAAACTTAAATACGATTTTGTTAGAGGTCAAAGCTGCAAACAGCCATGCGTTTTAATACGCTTTTTGGCCATGAATTATTAGTGTCAGTCGTCGTGTCAGTCCGACATTCTGCGCGTTAAGGCGCCCCTGGGTATTGATGTCCTTGTAGATTATGGGTTTCAAATACTCCGCCGGGACCACTGCTAAAGTCTTCTCTGAGAAGACGTCTCTGCTGAACTGCACTAAAGTAATTTCATTAAGCAACAACGCTTGGAGATCACGGCGACAGAAAAAAAGCACATGTCCGGTTACATAGTCATCAACCACGCGCAGCTTTCGCGTCGCGTTAGCCTGTTTTTAAGAACTCGTGTGCAAAAACGCGCTATAGACTACAAACTCACCGTGTTTCACAGCCAGAAGCAGCCAAACCGTCATGCAAAGTACACGTGTTGCCTTCATTTCCTTGAGCGTGAGTAGTTGGTTCGTCTCTACCTAAATTGAATTAACATGTAAACCGTCAACAACCCGTTTTAACTGACAGCTTGACAATGGCATCTCGTGACCCCGTTTAGTGGATGTTGAACACAAGTGAAGGAGATCGAATTTCCTGTTATACAAACATTCCCATTCTACCCTCCCCAACCCTGTCACCTCTCCTTCTAGTTCCCCGTCTCTCTTCCGCTGGACCTTCGAGCTCAAAATCTCCACCTCCCATCACTGGAGAGAACGAAGGGGAACTTCCATTCATAACCCTCCTGTTTGGAATAGCAAAGCGCCCATGTTGAACTAAACCTATCCCTCGTTCACCTTCGGCCTCCCTCCCCTCCCAGATCGACTAAAGAATTTAAAATTGTATTTAGTTGAGTAAAACTCTCGAGACAAAAGGAGATATACATAAATCAAACTCCATCAACTCAGTGAGCCGAAAATGAGTTAAGGAAGTGGAAAGTCGCCCATTTATCAAATGGAGTCTGTCGGCCGGCAGAGCGGCAGATCCAATATTTTGGTTTCCGACCCTTCGTCGCTAACTTAATTAGTAATTTAATAGCTCTTTTGAAAAGAGTTTTTTCAACTCACAAAACATCAATTAAAGGCGGCGGGGATATGTGAAATTTCCAATCATTTGTGAGGAAGTTTCATTTGTCCTTGTTTTTCTTCGAGAACAGCATCTTTCTTCACCAGACTTTTTACATGTTTTTGTCAACAAGCTGATGAAAATCTCGTGATCAGGTTGCCACTTCACACCATGGAGTCATGGCATATCACTTTCTTTTCAAGTTTGGAATTTAGCCATACGAGAACTGTGGAAGTTAGCCGCTGATGAAACCGAGATAAAACTTGTAATTATGAGCTGAATCTTTTGAGACATTTGGTGCTTATCCGGATTTCTCAATGAGATAGTGTGTTTTATCTTTTTGCATGAAGCATGCAAGAAATGGTAGTTCAATTCAGTGCATAATACTTAGACCTAAAATCAACAGCAAAAGTAAATTATCCATAACATCTCTGTCATCAAACATTGCTGTAGGCCAGTTAAATGATAAACACGTTCTTAATTCTACGATGACACTGGCCACTTCAACTCGTATTCGGGGCTAATTACTGTTTGATCGAATGTTGTTTTCATAAGTACGCGATGCGTACCTATGTTTGGCTTTGTTGTCAGCGTGGCTACCCAACGGATTAATGGCAATTTTTAGTTGAGTTATCATCGTCTTTCAGCTTGCCATAACTAGTGTATGTGCTTCTTGTTTCCGAGTGCAATTATAAAATAAAACAGTGCTAAACAGACCACCTTATAGAGCTGATTAGCTAGCGACGCGATCCATAAAACAACACAGTCTGCCATATGACGCAAAAGTTTAGCGGAAGGTATTGTAGGCATGCATTTTGCGGGATCCATTTTTGCGGCTAGCCGAAGCCTTACTAGATTTTGACACAACGTGGACGAAATTAGAAAACACAATATTATTTATCGCGGAAAATAGAAAATAAAACAGTGTCACACAACTTACTTAGCTCCCTCGATGACGAAAATAACGAACCTTCAAATAACCTCCTGGGCCTCCTGCATATGATCTGCCTGTTCTCTTAGATTAAGTTGTTGGAGTTAGGAGTTAGGTTTTTTCGTATTTGTATTTGTGTTTTAAAAACTACACTGAAATGAGTCTTCTCGGGTCACGAAGGGCATAGTTTATGGCCTGAGTCGCGCGCATGATCCAGTGTGTAGCATGTGAGTATAACAGCCTTTTCATTGGACATTTGGCTAGTCACATACGTTGATCAGACTTTAACATATGTTTTCACCTGCGCAAACTACAAAAGCGTGTCCAACTAAAATTTTGGGGGATTATCCTAGCAGAAAACTAACCACAGTCGAGAGTAATATTTGAGAGTAATCTGTAGAGTGTCAGTCAGTCTACAAAAGAGTTAACGTCTCAAAATTGGCCCAGCCGCGCCACCTTTTACCTGGTTTCCGTAGTGAAGCAATTAGAAGTATTTCTAGTTCTACCCTCCTTTGGATCGGAAGCTACTCCATTGCAAAGCAAGCCCAACATCTAGCCAGTTTTCTCTGACAGGTCGCCTTGTTCATTCATGCAAGGCGCTGACTTTCCCTCGCTACTTTCAAGCGGAAGATCAAACGTGAACTGTACTAACTCGACTACAAATTAACTGGCAAAGATTGCTGTTAATCGGATACAAAGAAATGTTCCTTTTAAGCTGATTAGTAAATGCTCAGACACAAATTATCCAAGCAAGTAGTTTAATTAATGCAAGTCTGACAAACTCTGGCATAAATGGGCTTAGTGCCAACTATTTAGACCTCGAGTGTACTCTCGATTTCCGCCGCTCTCTCGTATCTGGCCTTCGGGAGAGGAGCGCGGGCTTCTTTCCTGAACAGCGGACCTCGGATGCCGATTTGTATTTTCCGTTATCTTTTAAAGACGGGAGAAAAAAAAAAAAAAAAAACTGGCGTGACTGGTAGTGACATCTTCAGTGTCCAAAATGTTGTCATATAATTTGAATTGGTGTTTACAGACAATTAATTACACAATTTATAGTCTGAACTTATTTTCTCGTATTGAATGTCCATGCAAGCCCGTGGAAAGCACGAGAACGAATCGGACGGAGCGATAACTGCAGAAATTCTTGCGCGCCCATAGGCTAATTTTTATTGTTAATACGCGGACAGACAAATGAATTTGAAATTCATGCGATGTGTCAGCGAGCGAGAATTTGTTATCGTAAATAAAATAAATTGATTTCAGTTTTTAATGCGTTTGTCCTGTTATTGACGATGAAATTCGTCATAACATTGAGAAAATAGTCTGCGGATGCACTCGGCTATCGCCTCGTGAATCCACAGCTACTTTGACAATGTTATGACGAAATTCATGATCAATAACAGGACAGACGCATAAAAATACTGCCGGTCAACTATTATTTGTTCCCAGAACCCACGATCATTCGGGTCTGCCGCACGCCAGAACGATCGTCGGCTCTGGGGACGAGATTTTTTTAAGGTCGACTGGGCCGCAAAATGGCGGTCAGATTTGGCTTTTTTTATGATTTTGCCTTTAAAATGAGTGAAACTGGTAAATTCCAATCTCGTGGTCGGAGAAATAAGAAGAAACGTAACTTGGAAAGTATCTTGGCTGAGGCACTGAGTCTCTCCTTGCTTCGCAAGCTGGTAATTTCAAACCTCGTGGAAGAAAAGAAAAGGAAAACGTATGTTTCCTTTTTCAGCAGGAATCCTGTTACAGGCGAAAGATCTACGCATTGTAAATACCGACCAAGGTAACTGCGCAGTTCTTCTACAGTTTCAGGTCGGAGTATCACTATGACATTTGCAGACTGCAGACTATGCTCAGAGGCTATAAAAGCACTTAAAGATCTATAATTTTCGAAATATTGTACGTTTCCTCAAACGCATACTACACGTTGTAGATAATCTCGTGTTTTGGCAAAATGTATTGTCATATTTCGAAAACGATCCACTCAGTCCGAGTTTTTAGACATTTTCTATTGTGGTCACGTGACATACCAAATATGGGCGTGGTTCGAAACATTTAACCCTTTACTGCCCAAGAGTGAGTTATAGATTTTACTTTGTCTAACGCCAGACGATTTTACTCGTCTAAGGGAGACCTCTTAATTGGGCATTAAAGGGTTAAAAAACTATCTCCTTTAACCCTTTACTGCCCAAGAGTGACTTATAGATTTTACTCTGTCTAACGCCAGACGATTTTACTCGTTAAAGGGAGACCTCTTGGGCATTAAAGGGTTAAAGGAAACGTGAATCGAACAAACACGGCAAACTTTGATGCCCACTGGACTTCAGGAGCCAAAAAAAGGAGGTTTTAAAATTTCCTTAGCAACAGAATTGTAGTTAAGTTTCTCCCACGTGCGAGTTTATGATTTCCAAACGGTGCAGTAGCTAAAAATGCATGCAACGGCCAGAAACCGTGACTCAGCTTTGGTGGCAAAAAAGTGAGATCATCGACCAAATACTCCAATACTCCAATAAATAGTGGGCGTAGCTTTCTTTAGAAACTGTGGTGCTACGTCAGTAGGGAGTATTACAAGACAATGCAGTTTTATCAACTGGGTCGAGGTTGCGATAATGTGAATTGGCCACCGTACGGGTAAAGAGATTCTAAAGCTGACGTTTCGTGCGGTAGCGCTTCGTCTATCCTTTTACAGAAAAAATTTAATTTTTTTTAAAACGAATTTTCAATACAGAGCTATCTCACAATCCAGTCGTAGGATCACTGCTGCCCCTGAGGAAATTTTCTAACGCAGAAACCGCGGAATCCATTCTTAAGTGGTCGGGCTAAAAAATCTGGACAATTCAAACAAACGTTAAGGTGAGTGTTTCATCATTTATCTTGCATTTGCGCGCCATCAGGAGTCACAGAAAATTTAAATTAATCCTAGCAAAAGAAGTCGTATGAAGAAAACCGGCTCAACATTGCAACATTGATAACAACAGGCATTGTTCTGAGGCCTAAAATTGGTCTTATATGGTCATTTGAAACTATGGCGGTATAAGCTCAGTTCTAAATGCCCGCGGGAGTTTTCGAAATTTCCGATCACAATACGAGCGGGAAATTTAAACAATCAGAAAGACTGAACGGAAGGTAAATTTTCCCGAGGGACATGGTGCTGGTATAATCTTGTCAGTGCAAATAGCTGCCGTGGGGTGGCTGGTGGGGCGGCGGTTATACACATGTATTAAAAGTGAAACTTAATTTTGCTCGAAAACCCATATAATCAGTGCGAAACTGAAGAAAAATCTGGTGTCACAGTGGTGAAAATTAAACGAAAATTTTGTGTCGGGAAATATTGTGAGATCGGAAATTATTTATAACGTTGTCACGAAAATGCCGTGTAATGCGACAGTTAAAAAACCTTTTATTTTCCGGTGGAATGTGGCTTTTGAATTAACGAGCAGTCTAGTTTCAGAACTTTACAAGGGCAATTGAAATAATGTCACATTTAGTTCATAGGTCGTTCGATCAATCTTGTCACCTTAACCAACATCTGCGCATTTGACGATTTAAAACTCGCGTTACGGAAACAAAATCAAAAGCCGAACGCAGGTGTATGCAAAATAGCCTTTCTGTACAAAACTAATGCTTGTAATCCTTGACCCCTCCCCCGACGAATAGGCTTATGTTCTAAACAAACATGAACGAAATTCAATTGTAAGCAGTTTTATAAACGGTCAGCGAAAGCCATTGCAAGATTATTGCAATGTCGGTCCAGACACATAGAATAAATTTGGCCAAAACGTACAAGCCATCCTTCAAATGGTCTGAAATTGATCCTGGAGCGGGTGAGTAAATATTACGTTTATCAGATACAATATATGAAACCATATTTACTTTTAGTTAGTTATAAGCGGACTCAGCAAAGAACATTGCTGCCTCGCCTGTTTACCGTTTGCATTTACTAGGCTTTCTTATTAATAATAAGATGTCATGATATAAAGTAAAGGGGTATAAAAATTATAGGCCTCTCAAGCTGATTAGAGTGTTTCGTAAATCTCACGTACTCCATTATTGATCGCACTGCCATGGGTTCGAATGAAAACTCTTTACGATCTCTGATCGTAGTACGAATCATATGATAGAAAGTATAAAAGGATTTAGTAATTCTATCTCCTTTATTTTGTCGTTATGCGGGGCTTCTGGTTTTGTTTTTCGTTTTTTTTTAGTGTGTGTGTCTTCCGGGCTTCAACCAACTGAGATGCATTTACATAAGATGCGGAATGTTTGCAGACGGCTCGCAAACTGAATATTTTATTGCTCCTAATATTACTGTGATTTGTTCCAACCGATTTGAAAATAGATATGCATTTAGCAATAATTGTGAGATACGCCCTTTCTAGTAGGCGCTATTAAGTTCTGAATCGATTGATCAGGGCCAAGCAACAAAAAATTGTGATGATTTCTAATGCCGTTTTAAATCCTTGTTCGAGACCATTCCATTACTAATTCTCGTAAATTCGATATTGCTGTGCCGTAGTGCAAGTACTCGGTGTATATTGTCTAAATGATTCTGACAAACAAGCGGATTATATATTGTTCGCAAACATCGCTAAAAACACCAGAGTTTCTTTGTTACAAATACAACAAGAATATCACAAAAGGAGTATTAAGTGCTTTATTGTGTGCACTCAAATGAGAAATCAGCAGTTACGCTCACGAGGCCTCGTGGACAAGCTACATTTTTTTCACTTCATCACATGCTCTAACTTAACCCGCGTTATATTTCAACGTTACAGTTGTGTCTGTAGAAATATAGAGTGAAATAGCAGTTTCTCTTACTATGAATGGTGAGTATTGTTTGGACAAAACACAGCCTGTTTAGCAAGCTTGCTGTCCAATCCTCTTAGGGATTTCCTAAAACGTCCGATCGCAGTGAAAACCATGAATGGAGAACTGTGGTCAACTGTCGTAAGCAGACGAGGTGGGGAAATAATGAAGAAAAACTAGCAGGGAAAATTTAGAGGTTTTCAATTTTTCTGTTTTGGTTGGTTTGTTTGAAAATTTTTCGCGTTGCGCTTCCACTGAGTTCCAGTGTTAATAAACGTGGACCACTGATAAATGTCGGAGCGGGTAGCGGGTCTAAGATTTTCTGTCTTTTTTTAAACGAAATTAAAGCTAGGAAGAGCCATGCTTATCATAAGAAATAGAGGCTCGTGTTCGGTTATCCCAGTATAGCCTACTCTTCCACCTATAATCAATAATTATTAACAAATAATTATTAAATAATTATTGAAAAAAGTTTTCAACTCCAGTGAGACTCTGGTGTTCGCGGTATGTGACTGTGTGCGATAACAGATCGCTGACTACAGGATACTGTGAGCTCAGGTTATTTTTGTAGGATCGTTTTTTAATAGGTGTACTAAAGAATGAAAACCATTTTCAATGTATTCCATAGTGTTTACGTCAACGCCTTGCTCGTAAGGCACCCAGACAGATTATGAAGCCTTCTTTTTTCTTCTGTATTCTTACTAATCAAAAACGATGAAAGTAAAAAGCCTTGTACGTCATGACGGTTAGAAAGGTATTTGAATTGCCTTTTCGTGGTTTGTTCTGTTCACATAACCTTGGCCCTTGAAATTAAAATGTTGTCACATTGATTCCTAAAATTTATAACACAGCGTGAATTCATGATGAAAGTTCAGCGAGACATGGCACTTAGCATGAATGGCGCCTATAGATATTTGAATAACAATAAGTTTATACATCTTTAGCCTTGTCCTTATGTTTCAAGACAAAGGAATTATCACATGAATGTATTGTAATTCAAATTTAAACACCATTTAAGAGTCTCTTAGATAACATGTGTTCTAGAGTCCTCGGTGAACTTGTAAGCATTGTGTTGAAACCTTTTTCCATGTTTCACCCGTGGCCAAATGGGGAAACACTGTTTTGAAGAGAAAGCTTCGCGCATGCGAATAAGAATAAACTGACTTCCGAAGAAGTTTGGGGAAGAATTTTTGCACATTGTCGTCGCTTCGCCTATGTATTCGTCCTTTGTGATTGGAAATAAGCCTTTTTTTCCTCTGGGTCCCTGTTCACTGTAGTCTTCATGAGCTACCTCTCACAAACAGGCTCTGCCCTCACACAAGCTAATGTGTAACTATCTTCTCGTTCTTACAATTCCTTTCCTTTTATTCTATGGCCTGCTTTAACTTTTCTACTTCGACTTTGCCGTCAGCCATTGCTGTATGCTCGGCATTCCTGAGAAACATTTTTAATGAGCAGCACTGGAAACTAGTGAACCTCACGCTCGTGCTGGCTAATAGGCTACGCTGGGAAACATGTGTTTCGGAAGCAAAATTTGTGTCCGGGAAGCTACAAATGTTTTTGACCTTAGGCATGAAAACATTTTCTTGTTTCCGAGCAGCAAATTTGTTCCCGCAGCATATGCTTCCGACACTTGGAGACATTTGCCTCCATAGTGTTTTCCCAACAATGTTGCCTACCTAGTGCGCGGCCAGACCCTAAGCTCGTGTCATCCAATCGTTTGCTTTCTTATAATGACACGCGGCGTCTCTGTCTACTTTTACAACGGCTGCTGATTAAACTGCTATCTTTTCAAGTCGTTTCAGAGAAGATTTTGCAACCGAATAATTTATAGTGGCGCACTGGCCTGGATTTTGTTAATTTGATTTCGATGAAAAGGGATTTCTTTACATTCGAAACTGCACTAGTAACTATGTTCGACAAAACATGGTCTTACACGTGAATAAAATTGGATTTTCTCTCAGCCGTAGCTTTTCTTGTTCAGACGATTTAGTTCGGCCCAAAATCACGCAATTGAAAAGTCTCGTTGCGCTTCAAATTCGATCCTTTTCGACTGTCGAGTGAACGAGTTTTGTTCAGCTGGGTACGAATTTCAATTTGTTGATAAAGAGCAAACTTCCGTTCTGTAAATTGTCCGTTCAATAAGCCTGCAAAGAAAACCTGCCGTCCAATTGACGCCTTTTAAGGTGAAAATACTAGACTGTACTTCAGATATTTTACCGACTCATTTTGCTCGATACAAAATTTTTTTTCCGCGAGCCAAGTGTGAGGACAAAAGAGTGAAGTCTTTAATGGGTATCCTTGCTCGTGGCGCGGTTGATTTTGAAACCCTGCTACCTGGCTACAGTTATGCAAATATATAAAATCATCGCTTATTAAACTGACAAGTTTGTGGAGGCATCTGAACACACGAAAATCAAACCATCTTACCCTTGCATTATGACTCATGTATAAGCAACAAGCCTTGTTTGCCAAACCGTGACCAGAAGAGATACCAAACATGGAAGATCTTCCATACGACAGCAAATCGAATACAAAGCATTTTAAACGCGGACTGATCGTCGCCACTTTAGCGGCAAAGCTAGTAATTTAGACTGAAAAGGTGTTGCGGTTTCAATTAAACTGACAATTTGCTCTTGTATCTTTGAAGATAAGGATTTCAGTTGATTGCTTTTCACAACATGAATTAATTTCGAAATCTTTTAGTGAAAATTGAATCAACACAAAAAAGATTCGTAAGGTAAGTAATTAAAATTCTAAGGTTTGGACACAACAATTTCCCCAGTCAAGAAAAAGAACCCATTTATTTCCCGAAAATTGTATTCGAATATAATTTTTTTTCCGCGAATGATAGGAAAACGTTTTACAGGTGCAGAAAAGAAAGGGAAACAATTATGTACTCCCACTTTTATGATGTTGGCCAAAGTTCACCGTTTTTTTTATGCCCAAAATATATGCTGACTGAACGATGTTCACGTGCTCTGCTTTGCACATATATTTGAGTACTTAGCAACCACACGTTTTCATAGAGACTCAAGTTAACAAGAAAAAAAAACAACTGAACTCTCAATACTCAAATTGCCTTCATTTTACATTTCTTCACATTATATAATTCTTTCCGTTGCTTTTTTGAGGATTCTATATCATTACGTGACTCTAATAGACTCTGACTAAGAACTGCGCCACAATCTTTAGTCGCATATGATACAGCTATCCACCGACAGTTCCGTTTTATTTTACTGAAAATTTCATACATGCCTTAAGGAGAGAAACACAAATCTGCACTATAAAAAATAATTAACAACATCAGCTTTCATTTCTTTGACGAAAGCGGGCGTTTTTTTGGCTCCGAAACTGCTTCTAACTTTGCCTCATGTTCATTTGACTTTTCTTCTATGACAGCTTTAATTGTTTAATTAAAGTGTTTTTATCCCAGTGTCGTTAAAATATAGTGTTTTGACTCTCTGTACACTTTGTAGCTCTGTTCTGCGCAGGATCAATAATTTCGTGAGCCCGCGGAAATTTAGCGTACTCAAACACTCCGAGTAGCTCCAAGTGAGCTGGTGACCGGGTCATTTTGCAATTTAAATGCGTGGACTGTTGGGCTTGCATTGCATATCTACGCTACACAGTAAACTAGTACTGACGAACGCCAAGAAGGGCGAAACAGCTGTCCACTGTTACGATCCTGCTTTATCGGTTCTTTTCATGCCCGGTTGTCATGTTGGTGTCTCGAAACGACGTTTTTCATGTAGTATCAGCCTTGCAGTCTATTGTCTTTATTCCAAACAATGACGTCATTTTTGCCTCGAAAAGAAAATTTCCTCTTCTCCGGTGAGTCTTCTCTGAGTCATATTTTCCAACAGCAAGAATGAAGAAGTTGCCTTTGTATGCCCTACGAGGGAATACGTGATCCAGAGAGGGATGCTTAAAGTTTAGCAAGGTTTATTACACGCCGTCACAGATGTTATCATTTATAGAACCGTTTATTACATTAAAAGTAATAAATTAGAAACAGAGTTCTTCTTCACATTCAACAATTCATCTGGTCCCACATGACTCAAAACAACAACAACAAAAATCCAGAACCCTCTTTCGAAATATAATAACAAAGAAAAACAAAACAGTAAATGATTTGTTTGTAGAATTCTAAACGATTTGAAATAAGAGAGATGGATGGAAGGAGAAAATTATCTCTATGCTAACAATTACAATACATATTCAGCGCGGTTGTACCCTGGATGCCAGAGGTCTTCTCGCTCGCCAGCGGCGAGAAACGTTCGTCAGAGCGAGTAGTGCTGGTCGGCGAGAGACCTCTGGCTCAGGCAGTTAAGTCTTTTGAGCACGCCGATC
>Ga0126343_10000058_pt1 | contig 29257 bp, 21 predicted proteins | sample Cyp2metagenome_FD_92531 | JGI IMG/M metagenome (GOLD analysis project Ga0126343, IMG submission 92531) | Coral microbial communities from Lord Howe Island, Old Settlement Bay, Australia - Cyphastrea 2 metagenome | ecosystem: Host-associated > Invertebrates > Cnidaria > Coral ...
CAATATTCATCAACTTGCCGTTCCAGTTCTCTCAGGCTTTCGTTAATGCGAACAATCACAGCCTCATCAGTAGCCGTGGCACAAACTTCATCAGCGTACTGTTCCAGTTTTCTCAGGCCTTCGTGCATGTCAATCTCAAAAGTAGACGTGGCACAAGATGCTGTTGATGTGAAAGGAACCCCCGAACTGTTTTGAGGCTGTCCGGAGGCAGGTTCATCGGCACGGTGATCGGGCATAGCAGGTACGGTTACGCCAATATTGGTTGTTGTTTTTGCAACCTCCTCTGACTTTTTCGAACGGACAGAAGAGGAGTAGCCGTTACCAGAGTATGCAGGTAGAAAACCTCCGGCAACGTCTGTTGAACGATTCGATATCGCTGCGGCACCCTGGTGTTGACGGGCACCGGCAGAGCATTCCGGATTGCCTGATTGCTGTGTTCTTGAGTCGGCAGGAGCCGGGGGCAGCCCATAATAATCGGAACCGGCTGTGACGTGACAGGGCGGCGGATCAACCCTGTTATACGCAGGCCGTCCGCCGTTGCCCACACTTCGGTCAGGGGGCAATGGACGGGCATCGTATCCTGTGAAAGGTTCTGTCGTGGGGCTGTTGAGATCTACGATCCTGTCATTCAGATCGGCTGTAACTTTCCCGAGTGTTTTGCAATAGTCATCCTGCGAATGCCTGGCCAGAAACCATGGGGCAATCGCGGTAAGGCTGGGGCTTTTGTAGGTGTTACGGTGGGTGGGTGTGCCGTTACTGTTGAGGATTGCCGGGCGCCTGTTTTTGGGTCTCGCGCCCCCGTAGCTATCCCGCTGTAACGAGTCGGCCGTGGAAGAATTACAGGATGCTGGCGGCCGGGAATGCGCAACGGGACTCTGCTGATCACAGCGGGACTGGTGCCATCGATCAGAGGTTGGGCTGGCAGGGCTGTGGGGAGAATCATCCGCCGTTACCCTGCGGTTGGCTGCAAGTCTCAAGGGTGTACCATCAGTAGGCACGATACTGATGGTATTATTGCTTTCCACCCTGTTGCTGACGAGAGACTGATCCGGACTCCTTTCCGGCCATGAAGAGGCATCGTGGTCCTTGCCTACGACTACTCCGCAAATGGCTCTGTCAACTGGCTTATGGTGAAACCGTGCATTGGCTGAAGTGGCTTGGGCTTGATCGGATCTTAGTCCCTGCGGAGGCTGAGTCTGCTTGTTCACCTGCATCGGTTTATCCCCTGATGGCCACTGACCACTAAAAGTGATGGTTACGTATAATTCTCCAAAGTTCACATAGTAGACTGCCAATTCAACTCACGCTGGATTATTGCTTTGTCAGGCCAGAGGAATGACCCATTTCGAGGCGTCATCAAGATTCACTTGCGTTCATCTCCTGACTTCACGGCTGACGCAGTTATGCTGCGCCTTTTCTGTAACGCTCACCACGCCGGCTCCCAACCGGCGCAGCTTACGGTGGTTTGATAGCTGCTTTCAGAAGCCGCCACCGGAGGGCATAAACACAAAGGTTTACAACGATTCTGCTACCCAAAAATCATAATACCCGAGCCAATAATCACGCCAGCGGCCAACAAGACCACAATGCAGTACCCCATAATATCCTTCGCCCCAAGACCGGCAATGCTCAGCGCCGGCAATGCCCAAAACGGCTGGATCATATTGGTCCAGGCATCGCCCCAGGAGATCGACATGGCGATTCGGGCCGGGTCAACACCAAGCTCCAGCGCCGCCGGTATCATCACCGGTCCGGCAACGGCCCACTGACCACCACCAGAAGGAACAAAGAGATTGACCGTCCCGGCACTCAAAAAGGTAAATAGCGGAAACGTATCCTGATTGGATATGGAGACAAACCAGTTGGCAATCACGCTGGCCACCGAACTGCCATCAGGACCGGCAGCCGTCATCATCCCCATAATGCCGGCATAAAACGGGAACTGAAGCAAAATTCCCGCCGTGTTACGGGCCGCAGAACCAATGGCGTTTATCAGGCGACGGGGAGTACCGTGCAGGATAAGCGCGGTAAACAGGAAGATAAAATTAACAATGTTCAGATTCAGGGCAAAACCGTTGCGGACAAAATAGCTGACGATATAACCAAATCCCATCAGCGCCAACAGCAGCGCCAGCAACTTACTATTCTCCAGCCGCTCTGCGGGCGTCATCTCCCCTTTGGGCTTTTCGGCAACCGGTTCTTCTTTCAATAACGCCGGATCGATCACAACAGTTTGGTCAGCAGCCGGATGCATCGCCCGGTTTAACAGCGGAATAACCACCAGCAGTGTGGCGATAATAATCAGGTTGTAGGTGGAGAATATAGTTCGCGACGTAGGAATAACATCGCTGATCGCGCCTTGGGTAATACTGGCCAGATTGCCCTCGGTGGCAACTGCCAGGGGAATTGAACCCGACAGCCCACCGTGCCAGAAGAGAAAACCGGTGTAAGCTGAGGCAATTAATAAACGATAATCGACGTTTTTTACCCGACCGGCCAACTCACGGGCAAACAGCGCCCCGATCACCAGACCAAACCCCCAGTTGATCAGACAGGCTATGGCAGAGACCAGGGTCACCAGATAGATCGCCTGAGTCGGTGTTTTCGCCATACCGGCAATATTGGAAAGGCCACGCTTGAATATGGGCGCTGAGGCCATGGCGTAGCCGGTCACCACCACCAAAGCCATCTGCATGGAAAATTCCAATAGTTTCCAAAAACCACCGGCCCAGGCATTGAGCACCTGAACGGGTCCCTGACTGCTGACGGGCATGGCAACCAGAAAAACAAACAACGTAAGAATCGTGGCAAAAATAAATGGGTCTGGCAGATATTTTTGCACCAGGGCAACACATCCGGCAGAAAACCGCTGAAGCAGACTTTTTCGCTGCTTCATCTCTGGGGACAGAGCAACCATACACAGGCTCCTGAAAATCTGATCAGCAAGTCACTTTGTGGTTATACCCACACCACAAAGCATGCAAAAACACCTGCCCATGATCAGAAAAAAGACGACAACGCTGAAATACTCAGAAAACCAAAAAAGTAATCTAACGTCGTATTGTGGGTTAGCTGCCTACCTTTTCCCGGCAAGCAGACGTCAGTGACAGTATTAAAAGACCTCAGGGTAGTGGTGGATACAAAAGTACCACAACCCGTTCATCCTGAGCCTGTCGAAGGATGCGGGCAGCACACTTCGACAGGCTCAGTGTGAACGGTGGTACGGATCTGTTTACTACCCCCTTACGCTCGCTCCACTACCATAGCGATGCCCTGACCACCACCGATGCACAACGTAGCAAGCCCGTGACGCGCATCACGTTTGGCCATTTCATACAAAAGAGTAACTAAAACCCGGGTACCGGACGCTCCGATGGGGTGCCCAAGGGCAATGGCACCCCCATTGACATTGGTTTTGTCCATTGGCAACTCCAGCCCAGCCGCTACAGACAACGCCTGCACCGCAAACGCCTCGTTGGCTTCCACCAGGTCGATATCAGCAATAGAGAGCCCGGCTCTTGCCAATGCCTTTTTCGTTGCCGGTACTGGCCCATAGCCCATCACCTCCGGGTCAACCCCCGCTGAGGCAAACGAGCGAATCACAGCCATAGGCTGCAAACCGAGCGCTTCAGCCTTGCTGCGTGACATCAGCAGCACCATCGCCGCCCCGTCATTGATGCTCGACGCATTACCCGCCGTTACGGTGCCATCCTTGCTGAATGCCGGGCGCAGTTGCGCCAGTTTTTCCGTGGAGGTCATACGCGGGCCTTCGTCTTTATCCACGACCACGGTCTGTTTTCTGTCCACCACTTCAACGGGGACGATTTCGTCGGCAAAACGATTACCGGCCTGAGCCGCCATCGCCCGCTGCTGACTGAGTACGGCGTATTCATCCTGAGCGGTACGGCTGATCTGATAACGCTCTGCCAGGTTCTCGGCGGTGATGCCCATGTGGTAATCGTGAAAAGCGTCCGTCAGCCCGTCGCAAATCATGGTATCAAGCAGCTGACCGTGCCCCATGCGCAACCCCCAGCGTGCCTTGGGGACAACATAAGGCGCCTGACTCATACTCTCCGAGCCACCGGCCAGGACAATGTCAATATCACCAGAGGCAATGGCCTGGGCAGCCAAAATGACCGACTTCAATCCGGAACCACACACTTTGTTGACGGTAAAAGCCGTAGACTCTGCCGACATGCCAGCACCCAGAGCCACCTGGCGGGCAACATTCATCCCCTGCCCGGTACCCAGCACATTGCCAAGAACCAGCTCCTGCACCTGCCCAGCCTTGACTCCGGCTCTGTCCAGCGCCGCTTTGGCAGCGCAAATACCCAATTGAGCAGGACTCAAGCTGGCCAAAGCACCGTTAAATACGCCCACCGGCGTACGGGCGGCACTGACAATCACAACTTCCTGAATATCGTGCATCAGACAGTCTCCCCAAATATTTTCAAGTCACTGGCTACTCTCAGCTCTGCGCCGGTTGCCTTGAGCACCTCTTCTACCGTGGTATCTGCAGCAATTTCCGTTAACAGTAGGCCATTGTCCGTCACTTCGATAACCGCCATCTCGGTGACAATCAAATTCACCTGCCCTTTGGCAGTCAACGGCAGAGTGCACTGCTGAAGAATTTTCGGCGCACCACTTTTGTTGCAGTGCTCCATGGCGACAATCACTTTTTTCGAGCCGGTCACCAGATCCATGGCGCCGCCCATGCCCGGCACCATCTTGCCGGGGATAATCCAGTTGGCCAGATTGCCCTTCTCGTCCACCTCCAGCGCACCAAGCACCGTAGCATCCACATGGCCGCCACGAATAATGGCAAACGAGAGACTGCTGTCAAAATAGGAAACCTCGGGCACAGTCGTTACTGGTTGTCCGCCGGCATTGGTGATGTCCACATCCAGATTGTCTGCCGTAACTGGCTCCTGACCAATGCCAATCATCCCATTCTCTGACTGAAACAGAATACCCATATCATCACTGACGTGACTGGCCACCTGTGTCGGCATACCAATGCCCAAATTCACCAGACTGCCTGGCTGAAGCTCCTGGGCAACCCGCGACACAATCCGGTTACGTGATAACTGCTTATCCATAGTGTTTCCCCCTCAACCAGCGGCCACAATAAAATCGATAAACGTGCCGGGCAGCATAAAGCGGTCAGCGTCCACTTCTCCCACCTCGACAATCTGTTCGGCCTCGACAATGACCAACGTCGCGGCCGTGGCAATCAATGGATTAAAGTTCCGGGTGGTTTTATTGAAAATGCAGTTACCGGCCTTATCGACGACGGATGCCTTAAGCAGGGCAACATCAGCCGTCAATGGCAACTCCAGCAGAAACTCTTCGCCATTAACGGTAATGATCTCTTTACCTTCCTCAACAATAGTGCCAAGACCAGTTTTGGTGAGAAAACCGCCAATACCGGCACCACCACTGCGAATACGTTCGACCAGCGTCCCCTGGGGAATCAATTCAACATCCAGTTCACCATTGGTCATTTGTCGTCCGGTTTCCGGATTCAGACCAATATGGGACGCTTTTAGACTTTTTGCCTGTTTATTGCTGATTAATTTACCAATACCTTTATCAATCAAACCGGTATCGTTACAAATCAGATTCAATTCACCGGCACCGGATTTAACCATATGATCAATTATTGTCAGAGGTGAACCGGTGGCCATAAATCCACCAATCATCACCCGATCATTGGGCTTGATTTTTGTTACCGCCTGCTCAGGGCTAATAATAGGCTTGAGTTGCATGGGTATAATCTCTTCGTGGTTGAAGAAGCACCAAAATGATGATTTATCCGCCTGTGATTATTCGAGTTTTACTAAAAAGCAGAACAGCACTATTGCAATCGTCCACTTGCAAATTTGCAAAACCCATTAAAAACAGACACAACCCATGACCCACAACAACCTTTTCAAATTGAATACCGGCATAATTGATTCATTCCTCAAGCCAAGGACGTTCAATGGCAACTGCAACGAGATCTTGTCAAAATTTCAGCAATAACGATCCTAACCTCAGTGGCAAAATGAATTTTTTTGTCCGCATGGTACGCAGCGGCTCAATCACTGCGGCGGCAGAGGAAACCAATCTGTCGATTTCCACCGGCTCACGCTGGATAAACGACCTGGAGCAACAACTGGGCGTCAAACTCTGCCTGCGCCGTGGTGGATCATTTAACCTGACCGCTGCCGGTCACTACCTGTTTGAAAAATTCAGTCCCATTAGTGACCAGACCCATTCACTGATTGCGGATATGAGCAACTTTATTATTGAGCCTCAAGGAAAGGTGCGCATTTGTTGCACACCCATTTTTGCCCAAAGCGCCATTCTGCCTATTATTAATGCGTTTAACCGGATTTATCGAAAAGTACGTTTCTCTATAGACATTAACCCTTACGGATTAAAACAATACCAACGCTACGATCTGATTATTAATGCTGAAACTTCCTACAAGCCCCAGGAAAACAACGACCTCCCCCTGGTAAAAAGAAATCTGGTCATGGCACCTTTTGTCCTGGTGGCTTCACCGGATTATCTCAGCTGCTATCCGCCCATAGAAAATCCGCAACAACTGCAGGAACACATCTGCCTGTATGCCGACTCCCTGACCCGTTCACGACAGTGGGCATTCAGTAAATCTGTGGAAAAAAGTCAGGTTCAATTGATCAATATTCCGGACAACCTGGAAGTGAGCGACACCAATCTGTTATTTGATGCGGCCAAAATGGGTATGGGGATTGCCTATTTGCCCAAATACATTGTCGAAGACAGCATTGACAGTGGCCGGCTGGTTATACTCTTGCCCCAGTACCACACAGCCAACTGGATGCTGAACCTCTATTACCCTGAACTGGCCAATATGGAGCAAGGGTGTGCGTTTTTTAAGGACTTTTTCCTGGGAACATTCAGGGATCACATCAAGCCGCGATGACAATAATCAGAGAACTATGGCCACACACAACACACAACACACAACACACAACTAACCTCGATTTCCCTGCTACTGGGCATACGTCAGCGGCTCGCCCCAATCTGGAAGATGACCACAAAATGAATTATATTTTCACGTTCTGTTCAGAATACTCGTGTTCTAATGGCCGCAGTTGAGAACAGACGGGCAGGCAACTCTACACTACGTTACGGATCTGCCTCCCACTACAGTAGTAATCCCTTAGAGAAGACAATCCATGTTTAAGAAAATCCTTGCCCTCACCGCCGCTCTTGCTCTGGCTCCTGTCGTAATGGCAAATAACTTTGGCCAGGGCGGTTTTCAAGGCCCGGGTGCCACCAGCGCTATCGTCAAAGTCAGCGAACTGGGCGGTTTCGGTATGGATGACCGCCCGGTAATCCTGGAAGGCAATGTGATCCAACAGCTGAATCACGAAATTTACAAGTTTTCTGATGGTACTGGCACTGTTAACGTTGAGTTTGACGACGACATGATGCTGCCTACTTTCAACAGCAACACTCGCGTTCGTCTGTACGGCGAAGTTGATAGCGAGTTCCGTGGCAACAAGGTCGATGTTCAGCGCATCGAAGTGCTCTGATTGTCAGTTCACCCTTGAAATTAAAACACCGATTTCTCAGATGGAGAAATCGGTGTTTTTTTCTGACATTGAGAAGCCTGTTGGGTGACTAACGGGAATCCCCCACCATAGCCGTTAGGCTTGGTGGGGGAGGATGCCAACTACTACAGAACCCGGAACAGGAGACAGGCTCCCCATAGTTTCTTGACCAGGAGAACAGTTGTCTTCGGGTGTGGCTCTCTTGCTACGATGCTCCCACAGGCAACCATGCCTCGGTAATTCCTGACGTCAGAGCGCGACTGGTGGTATCTCCAACATTCATCCCAGTCACCACTATAGTGAACCCCAACCACTAAGTTCAATAAGTGTCCGTACCAACGACAATAACGCACCAGGCACCCATCCTGCAGAGGGCGAACACGGCGTACGCATCAGAATTGAGGTGGATCAGGTAGTGGGCGTTCTGGGCAAAAAGCGAAAATGGGTTATGGCAAACGAATCCACCGCCTGGCCCGGATGGCTGTGGTAGTACACTTGCCGATTGCGAAGAAATGAACGACTTCTGCCAGATATACTCCTTGCAAGGCTGGCAACAATACCTTGCCCCCAGCCAAAAGAGTGGCCAAAAAAAGCAAAAAAACAGATTTTTTATCTTTTTTACAGGGAAAAACAATAGAAAACAGCAAAAACAGCCTTCCGTTACGATTATCCAACAGAGCTATAAACTATTGCTGTAAATCAATCAGGTCAAAAAATAACTCCTGTACACTCACCCCGCTTTTTCTGCCGTTTCCATTTTAAGCACTGCGCATAACAAAGAAACGGTCGTTCTGCCTTTATTAAGCAATCTATAAAAATTAACTTGGGGAAATTCATTATGATCTGGCTACAGTTGGCCATTGTGATTCTGTGCATCATGGTGGGTGCACGACTCGGGGGTATCGGTCTGGGTTTGGTGGGGGGCGTCGGCCTGGCCATTCTCGCTTTCTTGTTTGACGTTCAACCTACATCACCGCCTATTGATGTTATGTTGATGATTCTGGCCGTAGTCTCTGCAGCTGCCTGTATGCAAGCCGCTGGCGGTATGGATTATCTGGTGCAGGTTGCCGAGCGAATCCTGAGAAAAAATCCCAAACGCATCACCTTTATCGCTCCGGCAGTTACCTACTTTTTCACTATGTTTGCCGGCACCGGTCACGTCGCCTACTCAGTATTGCCGGTGATTGCTGAAGTGGCCCGACGCACTGGCGTGCGCCCCGAGCGCCCGCTGTCCATCGCGGTCATCGCCTCCCAGGTGGGTATTGTGGCCAGCCCGATCGCTGCGGCAACCGTGGCTACGCTGACCATCTTGTCCACCCGCTATGAAATCACCCTTGGGCAGATTCTTGGCATCACCATTCCGGCCACCATGGTTGGTCTGTTCCTGGCTGCACTGGTCACCAACAAACTGGGCAAAGAACTCAAAGACGACCCGGAATTCCAGCGTCGTATGCAAGACCCTGAGTATCGCCGCAAGATGGAACAGAGCGCCAATGTGTCAGTTACCGAGCTGAAGCCTGGCGCTAAAATATCCGTCCTGCTGTTCCTGCTGGGCGCCGTTATGGTGGTTCTGATGGGTGCAATACCCGCTCTGCGCCCGCAATTCGACGGTGCAGCGCTGTCCATGGCTCATACCATTGAAATCATCATGCTGAGTGTGGCGGCACTGATTGTCTGGCTGGGCAAGGCCGATGTTACTGAGGCAAGCCAGGGTGATGTATTTATGGCCGGTATGCGGGCCATTATTGCCATTTTTGGTATTGCCTGGCTGGGCGACAGCTTCTTTGGCGCCCACGATGCCCTGCTCAAAGGCAGCATCTCTGAAATGGTACAGTCTGCCCCCTGGGCCTTTGCCATCGCGCTGTTTATTCTGTCAGTGATGGTAAACAGTCAGGGCGCGACCGTCTCCACCCTGATGCCTCTGGGCGTAGCCCTTGGTCTGCCAGCGGCGTCTTTGGTGGCCATGTTCCCTGCGGTTAACGGTTACTTCTTTGTGCCAAACTATGGCCCCATTCTGGCTGCCATTGACTTTGACAGCACTGGCACCACCCGCATTGGTAAGTACGTGTTCAACCACAGCTTCATGCTGCCGGGCATGATGTCCGTGGTATTCTCGGTTGCTGCCGGTTTTGCCTTCAGCAATCTGGTGCTCTGACAACCGATTCACGCTCCTCCTGTTTTTGGGGGAGCGTTTGCCCCTGCCTCGTCCTCCTGCCTGCACTTATTTTTCAACTATCATCTATTGCAGCCTGGCGCTACCACTATGGATTTGTTCTGAAATAACTTCCCGGTTTCCGTTCACCCTGAGCAAAGTCGAAGGGTGCTGTCACCAGACTTCGACAGGCTCAGTCCGAACGGGGTCCGGATTCTATAGCGGAAGTTATTTCGGGACTATTCCTATGGGGATAACAGACTCCACTTGCCTGATTACTCCGTTCAGGAGAGCTATTTCACGCCATCCACAAACCTGCATTTTTTTGCGGAGCCGGATATGAGTCGTACAACGATTGTCGTTTTGTTATCAGCACTGTGTCTGGCTTCTGAACTCGCTGCATCCTCACCCATTCCAGACCAGTACGCCCAGCTGCGCCAGCGTTGGAGTGAATATTTTCTCGGCAACCCGCAACTGCCCACAGGGCCGGGCATCCAACAGTCCATCGCAGCAATAAACCAACAAGCCACCGGGTTACTGGCAACATTACAACAGTCTGGCTGTAGCCTTTGGCCTGACCTGGTATTGGATAGCAAGACCACATCCGGACAACAACAGCTTGGTGCCAATCTTTACAACACGTACCTGCGCCTGTTTCAGCTGGCCAGGGCCTACCGGTTATCCGGCAACCAACAACTGCAAACAGCAGTGATCAACAGCCTGAGTTGGTTGAACCAGAATTACTACCACCAGGGTGCTACCGAATGGGGTGACTGGTGGTATTGGCAGGTGGGTATTGCCAAGGTCGTTGGTAATCTGTTGGTGCTTTTGTACGACGATATACCTACATCTTTAATGCAGGATTACATTGCCGCCTCACGCTATTTTGTTGCCAGCCCAACGCAATTTACTCAATCGTCGGGAGGTTCATCCTCACCGACCCCATTCACCTCCACCGGTGGCAACCGCACAGATAACGTTCAGGTGGTGCTGATTCGTGGGGTGCTGGATCAGAATCCGCAGGAGATCACCCAAGCACTGGCGGCCCTGACGCCGGTGTTGGCGATTGTCGATCAAGGCGACGGTTTTCACCCCGATGGCTCATTCATTCAACATCAGGACTTGCCCTATACCGGCACCTACGGGCAAGTGCTGGTAGCTGACCTTGGATTACTAATGGGCCTGGTGGCCGAAACACCCTGGCAGGCTGATATCGCTGAACTACAAACCATATACCCACTACTATTGTGCGCGGTTGTCCCGTTAATGGTTAACGGGCTGATGATGGATATGGTCAATGGCCGGGCGATTGCCCGGATATCTGGCCAGGATGATTTGGTGGGTTTTGCCATGCTCAACGCCCTGCTGCTACACGTTGAAGCAGCACCGCAGCCATATCAAACACAACTTAAGTCGTTTATTAAGGGTCAGATTGAACGCACGGATACCGAGGGGTTTTTCAGCAATCTGAACTACCTCAACACCCATCAGCTGGCGCAGGCTATCATGAATGACCCGTCGGTGGTCGCCAGTGAACCCCAAGCCACACACCAGCAGTTTGCCGATATGGACCGGATTGTGCACCACCGACCGGGCTGGAGTTTTGGCCTGGCCATGTACTCAAACCGGGTGGGCAACTACGAGTGCATCAACGGTGAGAACCTTAAAGGCTGGTACACGGCCGCCGGTATGACCTACCTCTATAATGCCCAACAGGATCATTACCGCAATTACTGGCCCGTGGTTGATCCTTACCGGTTGCCGGGCACCACCGTTGTTGATGCGCCGCGAGCGCCATGCAGTGGTCAGCTGACCGCCGAAGCGGGCAGCCAGTTAAGCGACATGGTATGGGTTGGTGGCAGTCAGCTGGGTGACCTTGGTATTGCCGGCATGAATTTCAGTAACTGGAATGGTCAGCTTCAGGCCAAAAAGTCCTGGTTTATGCTGGATGATATGGTGGTATCCCTCGGCACAGGCATCCGCAATGACAGCAGTGCGCCGGCACTGACCACCATGGCCAACCGTCGCGATGGTGCCCGGGTTCAAGTCACGGTGAACGGCCAACCACTCTGCCCCGGCGCACAGTTCAACGCGGCCCTGCAACAGCTTCATATCAGTGACCTGGATTCGGGTGCCAATCTTGGTTACGCACTGTTGACGCCAACTCAGGGCGAGGTGTTCCGCCTCTGCCAGCAGGGCAACTGGTCTGATATCGGGGTGGACAGCGGTGCCGTAGAGGGCTGTTTTACCACCGCCGTGTTACCGCACACGGACAACAGTGATTACGCTTTTGCCCTGCTGCCGGGCGTTGATCCGCAGGGTCTGGACGATTTTGTACGTCAACCGACAGTTACTATCATTGCTAACAGCGATCAGGTGCAAGCCATTGAACAGGACGGCTTGCTGGCCGCCAACTTCTGGACAAAAGCTGGTGCCGGCATGGTCACGGCCAACCAACCCATATCGATTATGGTTATGTCTTCAGGGAATCAGCTTCAGGTTGGTGTTTCTGACCCTACCCGAAGCACGGCACCGGTCTCTTTTGTTATTGACGGTAATTTCCAGTTGCTCACAGACTCACAGGGGCGCATCACGTTGGGCGACAGCGGTGAGATTACCGCCGACCTGTCTGACCTGCGTGGCAGCAGCTATCAGTTCACACTGCAACAGATCAAAAAGAGTTCATCGCAGTCAGCAGCATATTGCCGCCAAAGATATAAACGGCACAGATAACGTTCTCACCCAGAGAGACACCCACAAGGCACTTCCACAACCGCACCCGCAAAACGGAGCTTGCGTAACAGATCATGTCAGTGGGAACCAGCGGGAAAAAACTCCACAAGGTACAGACCAACAGTTCTTTTTTCTTAAGCGACTGAGATAGTTTGTTGAGCTGCTCAGGGTACTTTTGGGCAAAAACCTGGTCGAACCCAAGATAACGCCCCCAGTAGTAGACGATGGTGGATGAGGTGACAATGACAATGGCGTTGATAACAAAGAGAAGGACCGGTGGAAACACCAGAACGCCAGCCAGCAACAGCGGCGTCAAAGGCACCAGGGTCAGGCCACGCAAGGTGCCCAGCACAAGGTAGACCAGGGCCGCCGACAACAGGTTACCGGAAAAAAGCTGCCGCAAAATCTCCGGTTGAAAGAGTTCCGGCTTATTTAAGTAGACACCCACACACAGAAAAACGAGAAGGAGCCATAAACAGAGGACGAACTTTTTCGACATTGCCATTTTCGTAATACTTATTTGGTACAGGTATAGACAAAGGCAGGGGGAAAGTTCATCAACACAAAATCGGTCTTCATATCGCAAAAATGACGTTGAACTATTTTTTTGTCCGCAATGGAGTATTGATACTGAATAAACTGCCCACCAACTTTCAGGTTGGCCTGACAGGCATGCAGTATACGCATCTTTACCCTGGTAGGGATATTGTACAACGGCAGTGACGAAACGATGTAATCCGCCTTCAGGCCACCATGGCTCTGAAGATGCTGCGACAGATCCGCAGCACTGCCCTGAATTATCCTGGCCCGGGTATCGCAGAACTCTCTGCTGAGTTGCTCAGAAAACGCCGGATTCAGCTCGATACAGACCAAGCGGCTATGCTCGGGCATTTTCGAGAGCATCAACCGCGTCACGGCGCCCGTTCCCGGCCCCAGTTCAACCACAAGTGACGCAGATTTGAAATCAATCTGATCACACATTGAGGAAACAAGAAATCGGGAGCTTGGAACAAATGATCCAATTTCACGAAGCTTACTGATGGATTGTGCAAAAAAGGTGTACGACATACCTTCAAACGGGAGACCGGATAATAGAAAAACACATTGTTAAAATGCAGGATATTACCTGTTATGGGTCAATGCCACTTACATGCCTATTTTTGGGTAGTCGCCAAGTATAGATTAATACAGGAAATTCAAGCATCGGGGATAACCCCTAAACAAAACATCCCTTAACGGCAAAAGTACGCAAACAACCTCCCTGGCGTACCGAGAGTACCAAACGCAGCCCCCCTGAGATACACGACAACATTTTACTTGCCAATACCAGAGCTCAACTCTGGCAATAGCGGGATATGACCATAGCCAGAAAAATCCGAGCGCGGTAGCTTATAACCAAAACATATTCACAGGGAGCTCAATGTGAGCAAACGCGAAATTTTCGGCTGGGCAATGTTTGATGTTGCCAACAGCGCCTACACCACAGTGGTGATCACTGTGGTATACAGCGCCTTTTTTATCAGCCACATTGTTGATGGCAGTCAGTGGGCAAACAGTTGGTGGGCTTTGGCAATGTCCCTGTCCAGTGTCGGCGCTATGGTACTGGCACCATTGGTGGGCAGCTGGATCGATCTTTACGGCGGCAAAAAACGCTGGCTTATGGCTCTGATGCTCTGCTGCGCACTGGCCACCATGGGGCTGTATTTTGCCACTCCCGGCGCAGTGATGATGGCCGTGTTGTTGCTGGTATTAAGCAACACCGCCTGGATGTTGTGTGAAACGGTCAGCAGCAGTTTTCTGACCGAGATTACCACGGAAAAGCACATGGGCCTGGTCTCAGGCATTGGCTGGGGACTGGGGTATCTTGGTGGACTGCTGAGCCTGATACTTGTGCTTTTTGGTGTGATCACCGCTCCTGAAGACAGCGCACAATACCTGCTGCAAAATCGCCTGGCGATGGTGGTCGTGGGAGGCTACTTTATCCTGGCCTCAGTACCGACGATCATCTGGCTCAGGGAACGGCGACCGCTGGAATCCGGCAAAATCCATTGGCGCACGCTCATCAGTCATAGCTGGCAAAGTTTCAGGGAGAGCCGGGCGCTCACACGACAACTGCCAGTTCTCTACCGCTTCTTGCTGATTTTTACTCTGTACAGTGCCGGTATCGCCACCGTAATCAAATTTTTTGGCATCTACGTTGCGACCGAACTGAGTTTAACCGGAGGGGAAAAAACCGCTGTATTTCTGGCGTTGCAGGTATCGGCACTTATTGGCGCATTGTCGTTTGGCTGGCTGGAGTCAAAAATTGGCGCCCGCTACACCATCAGCCTGACACTGCTATGGTGGCTGCTTGGCCTGGTTTGCATTCATCAGTTAGCGACACTGAGCGTCTGGTTGCAGATGGACATAAACACGCTGTTTATTGTTTGCACCATCATTGCCGGCGCCGGGCTTGGCTCAACACAAAGCGCCAGCCGGGCCTTGGTGGGCATGCTCAGCCCGACCCGGCATAGTGGCAAACTCTTTGGGTACTGGGGCATGTTCTCGCAACTGGCGGCCATTATCGGCACCAGCAGTTTTGCTCTGGTGTCGGATATGCTGTCCTCGCAACAGGCGTTATTGTTGCTTATGGTTTTTTTCGCGGCCGGAGCTGTCCTGATGTGGAAACTGCCCGTGGATGCAGGCATAGCACAAGCAACCTCATACGATCAGGCACAAAACAACGGTTGATGGTCTCTGTGAATGCTTGTGTTTTTTATGGGTACACCCAGCGAAAAGTCAGGTTAATTCTTGATCCAACCGGCTTTGCTGTTTTGGTCAGACAGTGCTGCCAGTAATGTTGCGTGGTGCCGCCCATCAGTAACAATGAGCCAGAGGTCAGGTCAACACTGTATAACGCCTGATCTTTGCGGTATTTATGGCGCAGCCGAAAACGACGGGTGGCACCGAGACTCAATGAGGCAACAACCGGATTTTTGCCCAGCTCTGGTTCGTCATCGCTATGCCAGCCGTTGCTGTCCCGTCCGTCCCGGTAAAGGTTGATCAGCACGGCGTTGAAGTGCTGGCAACAACACCGTTCGATTTCTTGCTTAATGGTCAGGACTGCGGGAGACCAGGGCTGTGGCAGCAGCGCCAGCCCGGAGTACTGGTAACGGGCCTGCGGATCGCCCATCCAGACTTGCAAACGGGGGACTTTGTGGGTTTTACCAAACAGAGTGATGTGCTCCTGCTGCCAGGCAAGTGTGGCCAGCAAGTCGGCAAAAAGCCGCTCACTGGCTAGCGCACCAAGGAACTGCGACCAGTAGGTCAGGTGAGCATCGGGCAGGTCAATCCGTTCTGACGAAGACGACAAGGTATCAAACTCCTGATGACTGGTTAAACACCATGCCCCTGCCTGCGGCAATTTATTCGTCCATTGACATCAATCAAGCGCAGCGAGCAACAGCGCTTTTTTACCCAACAGATTGTCCAGCGACCAGTGCTGCACTCCCCAGTCAAGGATATCAGCAATGGTGCAGGCCTGAAGACCTGACTCAGGCTCAAGCCCCAAGGCTCTGAGCGCCTTCATCAGCGTCGGGCGGGGATTGTCCAGAGGGATGGCCGGCGCGTGGTTCTGTTTGCTCAGTTTATTGCCATCGCCCAAAGTAATCACCGGAATATGGGCATATACGGGGTGGGCCACAGACAGCTGGCTTTGCAGATAGAGCTGGCGCGGCGTCGAATCCAGCAGGTCAACACCCCGGACAATATGGGTAACGCCCTGGAAGGCGTCATCCACACAAACCGCCAGCTGATAAGCATACAGGCCATCCTTGCGCTTGAGCAGGAAATCACCGAGCGCTGCCAGATTATACGACTGCTCTCCCTGAATACGATCCTGAAAGTGGATCGTCGTGTCCCGGCACAGCAGTCTGAGCCCATGGGGTTCGCCGGGAACCGCACCCTGCCACACATTGCGACAGTAACCCGGATAAACACCGTTAAGCCCGGCCAGCTTCTTGCGTGTGCAGGTGCACGGGTAGAGCTTCTGCTCCCGGCGCAACGTGGCCAGCGCATCATCGTAGGCAACCCGGCGACGACTTTGCAGCAGGACGTCCCGGTCCCAGTGCAGCCCGTAGGTTTCCAACGCTTGCAGGATGAGGTCGGCAGCGCCCGGCGGCTCCCTTGGCGGGTCAATGTCTTCCATGCGCACCAGCCACGTACCACCACAGGCCCGGGCATCAAGATAGCTGGCCAGGGCTGCTACCAGAGAGCCGAAATGCAGAGGACCGGATGGCGACGGCGCAAAACGTCCGATGTAAGGTGTGTTTGTCTTGCTCATTAATGTGTGATTATAAGCCCATAACAAAACACACCGCTCAGTCAACATTAACCGAGCGGTGTTCAATAGCGCATGAAGGCTGGGATACAGGCGTAAAATTCAGGCCAGAGCCAGCAGCAAGCTGGTTCCGGGGTAATCAGTTACCCAGCTGTCTTTCCTTGATCTCGGCCAGAGTCTTACAGTCGATGCACAGCGTGGCCGTCGGTCTGGCTTCCAGACGACGGATGCCGATTTCGACACCACAACTGTCGCAAAAACCGTAATCGTCGTCTTCGATACGGGCCAGTGTGTCGTTAATTTTCTTGATCAGTTTGCGCTCCCGGTCACGGGTTCTCAGCTCAAGGCTGAACTCTTCTTCCTGACTGGCGCGATCGGCAGGGTCGGGGAAATTGGCAGCCTCATCCTGCATATGGTTAACGGTGCGATCCACTTCTTCCATCAACTCCTGCTTCCAGTTTTGCAGGATCTGTGTGAAGTGAGCGACCTGTTGCTCGTTCATATACGTTTCCCCTTCCATTTCCTGGTAGGGATGAAACGATTTGAGCAGATTGCCTGTATCCGCGTTTTTTTGTGCTGACATGATTACAGCCTCACCACCTTCTATTCATGAGCCGGAAACAGCGCACGCTTTTCCGGCTCTCCATTAAAAGGCACTCGCATTGCGCTTTTCAGAAGCGGCCTCTGCGATCCCTCTGTTACTTCCGGCACGCCGGCTCCCTGAAAGCCAAGGTCAATACCACGAGCACCCATCTGGCGGGAGCAAAAGCTACTGGCACTTGCCTTTTGCCTTCCTGAACTACCCCGGGTCAAAAATTCACCTCCGGGTCTTAATGGAAACAAACCACTGCCGTGTTTCCAAAAGAAGCTGAGAAACTACCAAAACACATGGCAAGACGCCATAAAAAATAAAAAAATGTCGTCCAATTTCCGACATTGACCAAAATGTCGGCGAAGATCAACAGTTATTACTGCCCTGATCGGTGGCATGAATGATTCTGCAAGCCTGCCGGGTCTTACCGTTAACGGCATGACTGGTTTTCAACTTAAAATTCTATTTTTGAATATCAAAAATAATTTAATGAGGATAAGTAATGAAATACGCCGAACCTCTCCGGGAGGCCCGTTTTCTGCGGCGCTATAAACGCTTTATGGCCGATGTGGCGCTGGCCGATGGGTCGCAAATCACCCTGCACTGCCCCAACACAGGGTCCATGAAAAACTGTCTCCATCCCGGTTTTCGGGTGTGGTATTCCGATTCACACAACCCCAAACGCAAGTATCCCTGCACCTGGGAGCAGGCAGAAATCCCTGTAGTATTTGACGGCACTGAGCGTACGACCCGGGCAGGATTAAATACGACACTGGCCAATACTCTGGTGGCAGAGTTGCTTCGGGCCGGCAAAGTGCCGGAACTGAGCAGCTACCAGAGCATCCGCCAGGAAGTGCGCTACGGCAGTCAAAACAGTCGCATTGATCTGTTGCTTGAAGGCGACGCGCTGGCCGACTGTTACGTGGAGGTGAAAAGCGTCACCCTGGCCGTGGGTGACGGCCTGGGCCTGTTTCCCGACGCCGTCACCAGCCGGGGAACCAAGCATTTGCAGGAGCTGACCAGGATGGTTCATGCCGGCAACAGGGCAGTACTGTTTTTCTGCGCACAGCACACCGGTATTGATCACGTATCTGTAGCCAGAGAGATTGACCCGACCTACGCTGCCGAGCTGCAAACAGCGCTCGATGCCGGCGTAGAGGTCATGGTCTGGGGGGCCGAGATGTCAGCAGAGGCCATCGCCCTGACCAAGCCTTTGCGATTTCACTAAGGAGTAGTCCCGAAATAACTTCCGCATTTATGGAATCTGAACTCCGTTCGGACTGAGCCTGTCGAAGTCCGGTGACAGCACCCTTCGACCTTGCTCAGGGTGAACGGAAACCGGGAAGTTATTTCGGGACAGATCCTAACGAATCACATGGAGTTGCGGGCAATGGCGTTGAGCAGCCTGATTTCCCGGGCCGGCATGTCAGAGTGCCCGAGCAGCCAGCTGATCACCGCGTAATCCCGGCTCTGCTTCTGCCGGGTTTTGCTGGTGCTGTAGTGGGCCCACAAGGCCATACGCCCGATGCGCTCACTCCATTTCACCCGTGTGGGCTCAATGACATTTTTAAAGAAGCTGTCAGCCCCCCCAAACATCTCCCGGGATTCCGGAATCTCGATCCAGGATTGCCCCACCACCGTCTGGGTCCACTTTTCTGAATGCTTCTGGGCTGAACGGATATCCTCAGCCGAGGGCGTACCCGGAAACAGCGCATCGTACAACCGGTTCAAATGGCTGCTGTCCGGATTCCAGTCGCTGATGCCCAGCAGCTCCATCACCTGGATCAGCTCATGGTCAATGCTGATGCCGCTTTTCAGGTTCAGTGCCAGAAAAAACGGCAACTGCCTGTGGATAAGATCGGGTGAAACCCTTTCCACCGACGTCTCTTGCTGCTTCATCAGCGAGACATACTGGTTTATCTGTTTTCTGCCAAGCGCCGGCGTCACCATCACATCAACAATACCCACCGACTCTTTCAGGACAAACGAGATGAGCCGGTAGCGCTGGTCATCACGCACGATCAGCATGGCACCCTGGGAACCGATGCCATCCACCGCCGTCATGTAGGTCTCCAGAATGTCGTGCTCGCTCAGGCCGGCGGGTGACACAGGCACCACCCCCTGTTTGCGGGCCGCCTGAACCAGCTTATCGACCCGGGCCTGCACCGGTTTGGCCAGCCAGTTGCGGATGCGGATCAACCGGGCCAGGGTGACCGGCGTCAGCGCTCTGGGGTTTTGACCCAGCACGGTGACGATGCTCCCCGCCCGCTCCGGGTTATCGTCAAGGATCATCAGCGCCGTGCCGTTAAGGCCTTTTTCCGACGACACCAGAGCGCTGGTGATCAGCTCCAGCCCTTCGGCGGGCAGAAACGCCAGCTGTTCACTCAACGCAGCCACCAGGGCAAACTCGTCGGGAATCTCCTCAAGCATGCTCAGCAGCGATTGCTCTACTGCCTCTGAGGTCAGCTCCTCGGGTGCCATCTCCTCCACATGGTCCATGTGCCACTGGTGGATAAAATCGAGAAACTGGGCAGAGAGAAACTGCTTGTGGCTGGAGAGCACTGAGAAAACCACCATCATGCCATCGGCGTCCAGACCGTCTTTCTCCCGCGCTGAGGTAATAATCCGCTGTTCGATGCCCTGCCAAAAGGCCAGCGCTTTGCTGTCGCCCTGGCGGATTTGCATGAACACATCCTGACAGGCACAGCTGACCAGCTCAAAAACCGCATCAGCGGTGTTGGCCCGGGTGTGGTCATACCCCTGGTGGCAGACGTGCTCAAGCAACTGCGCAACACAGGGCAGTTGTCGTAGTGGCAGCCAGTGATCCGGTGGTGCCGGGTGGCGCTTGTAGTCCGCCAAATGGCGCGCGGCATCGGCAATCAGATCGCTAACCCACGTGTCCTCGCGCGGTGCCGGGTCCAGAGCAGCACGCATCATGGCGTTGAAATCGCTCAGGGGGTGGTTGCCGCCATCGCCCTTATAGATGCTCAGGTAATCTTTGCGGATGCTTTCCAGGAAGCTGATGATATCCGGCGCGTACTCAAGCCGGTGGCGTTTGCCGACATTAAACGTGCGGTGCAAAAATCGCCAGTAGGCGATCAGCTCTGGCACAATGGTCTTGGCCTGGGTATCGGAACAGATCAGCTTGCGGGGATAAAGGTCAAGCATAATCTCCTCGGCCACTTCTGCATCCAGATCTTCCAGATCCTCACCAATGTGGTTGAGGTAGAGGCTCATGAACATGGCAAACCAGCACCCTTCCCCTTTCTTGTTGGCTTTGGACAGTTTGGCGCACTCGGGCGACGCCAGAAAAGCCGGACGAATGGCATCAAGCCATTGATCCAGCAGCTCATTGGCAGCATCCGGGTCTGCAAACTGATCAATATTGCCGAGGCGAAATGGTTCAATAGCCATAGCCAAGTACTCTGAATCCGTGTAAACCAAGCATCATAGAGGTTAGTCACCGTTTTGCAATCGGGCCGCTGAACAAAAATGGCATAATCACCGCGACAGCCAATCGATCAGCCGCGCTGCCAGCCGCGCCGTGCGGCCATCAATGTCATATACCGGGCAGGTTTCGGCAATATCAAACAGGCGCAGCTTGTTGCCCTCGCGGATGGTCTCCAGCAGTGGCTCCACCACCTCCGGGGTGATGCCCCGGGCAGCCGGCGCACTAACGCCGGGAGCCAGGGCTGCGCTGAATGCATCAATGTCGATGGTCAGGTAGATATGATCCACCTGCGCCATAAATTGCCGCACCCGCTGTTGCAGTGACGGCAGATGGGTGATGACCATATCCCGGTCAAGGCAGTACTCAACGCCCAGCTCATCGGCGCGGTTGAACAACGCCCGGGTGTTGCTGCTTTCGCTGATCCCGAGGCAAAAATAGCGAAAAGGAATCCCCTGCTCCCGTGCGTATTCGGCCACCTGCCAGAACGGGGTGCCAGAGCTGGCACCCACCTCCGGCAGGCGCAGGTCGAAGTGGGCGTCAAAGTTGATAATGCCCACGTTTGGCGATGACCTGGCTTGCAGATGCCGCATCAACCCCAGACAAGAACCCCAGCCTATTTCGTGACCTCCGCCAAGACCGGCGACCATCTGCCCCTGGTCTAACAACTGGCAGACCTGTTGGGCGTAGTCTTGCTGTGCCTGTTCCAGATCGTTGCCCCGGCAAGGGATATTGCCGGCATCCCACACCGGTGCCTGACGGCGCCAGGGCAAGTTGACCAGCGCCCGGCGAATATGGTCGGGACCTTTAGCTGCACCCGGACGGCCATGGTTACGCCGGACGCCTTCGTCTGAGGCAAAGCCGAGCAAGGTCAGGCCGGGGGCGCAACCGGGCAACCAGCGCTCTACCTGCTGGTGCCAGCGCTGGGCGGCAGCGCTGTCGGTTTCCTGATCAACGCGACCGGTCCAGGAAAAGGATTGCTGGTGAACCAGAGTGGACTTCACCATGCGACCGTTTTTGATCACCACTGATGGCGCAACGCCGGTCAGCCCCGCAGCCGATGCCGCTGGGTGGTCGATGGGCCAGAGCAGCAAGTCCGCGTCCATGCCCACTTTGATCATACCGACGCGCCCTTGCAACCCCAACGCCCGGGCAGCGTGGCAAGTGCAGCCAGCCAGGGCTTCGGCAGGCGTCATGCGAAACAGCGTACAGGCCATATTCATCATCAGCCGGATGGACGCAAAAGGCGAGGTGCCGGGGTTCAGGTCGCTGGCAATGGCCATGGGCACACCTGCGGTCCGCAGGGCAGCCACCGGTGGCAGTTGGGTTTCCCGCAGGTAGTAAAACGCGCCGGGCAGTAGCGTCGCTACGGTATTGCTGTTTTTCAGCGCGTCAATACCCGACGGGCTGAGGTATTCCAGATGATCCACAGACAGGGCCTGATGGGCCGTTGCCAGCACAGTACCACCGCTGTCAGAGAGTTGCTCGGCGTGGAGCTTAACCGGCAGGCCGTAGGCTTTGGCCGCCCGGAATACCTGTTCGGTCTGGGCGGGGGTGAAGGCGATGTTTTCACAGAACACGTCCACCGCATCGGCCAACTGCTCCCGGGCAACCGCCGGTAGCATCACTTGGCAGACGTGCTCTATGTAGGCATCTGCCTGGTTGTCGAACTCCGGGGGCAATGCGTGGGCGCCCAAAAACGTGCGCTGCACAGTGACCGGGTATTCGCTGGCCAGCACGGTGGCCGCCCTGAGCATATTCAGTTCTGCCTCGGTGTTCAGGCCATAGCCGGATTTGATTTCCAGGGTGGTCACACCTTCGTTGAGCAGCGCTTCCAGTCGGGGACGGGCACTGGCCACCAGCTCAGCCAGGGTTGCTGCCCGGGTAGCCCGAACGGTGGCAAGAATGCCTCCCCCCTCTTTGGCGATGGTTTCATAGCTCACCCCTTGCAGACGCTGCTCAAACTCCTGGGAACGGTCCCCGGCGTAAATCAGGTGTGTGTGGCAATCGATCAAACCGGGGGTCAACCACTGCCCTTGTCCATCCACGGTCTCAGCGGGGTTCACGCCGGTGGGCAGATCGGCCTCGGCACCGAGCCAGACAATCTTGCCCGCAGACACCGCCACCGCCCCGTGACGGATGCTGCCGTAAGGGCACGCGGAGCGATCCATGGTGGCAAGATGGACATTACGGACTAACAAGTCACAACAAGCGAGCAATGCATCAGGGTTATTCATGGCAACCAGCCGTAGGTAGAGTGACGAAAGAAAACCCGTGAAATGTAACGTTTTTATTCGCAGATTAACAAACAACACCATCATTTTATTGTATATACAACTATATACAATTATAGTTCCAGCGCAATCGATGTATTCGAGCAGCCAGCGAAAGCTCAAAAACAATAATCAATGCTTTTCACCACTGCGGACAGAACCGATGACCAGGCACCCGCTACCCCGTTATCAGCAGATCAAGCACTTTATTCTCGACCGGATCGAGTGCGGCGACTGGCCGGAGTCCCACCGGGTGCCCTCGGAAAATGCCCTGTGCCAGCAGTTTGGTGTCAGCCGTATGACCGCCCGCAAGGCGTTGCAGGAGCTGACTGCTTCAGGCGTACTGATGCGCCAGCAGGGACTGGGCACTTTTGTGGCTCCGCTGCAGCCCCAGTCGTCCATGCTCACCATTCGCAATATTGCCGATGAAATCCGCGAACGGGGCAGCGGCTACCACAACCGGCTGGTGCATCTGAGCGAAGTACCGGCCGCACCAGCCATTGCCAACTCCCTGGAACTGCCTGAGTCGGCCTGCGTATTCCATTCCATCCTGGTGCATTACGAGAACAACCTGCCATTGCAGTGGGAAGAGCGCCACGTAAACCCCCGCTTCGCCCCAGACTACCTGCATCAGGACTTCACCCGGCAGCCGCCCAATGTCTACCTGAACCAGGTGGCGGCACTGACTGCTGCCACCCACATAGTGGAGGCCATTTTACCCACCCAAACCGTTGCTACTGCCCTGGCCATGGAGCCGGGCGCCCCCTGTCTGAAAATCACCCGACGCAGCTGGTGTCGCAGCGGCGTGGTCAGCCTGACCCGCCTGCTGCACCCGGGCAACCGCTACCGCCTGGGCGACCATTTGCAATTTACCTGATCGTTAACACTGAAAAAGAGGTCGGTAACCATGACAAACGAACCCGGAACCAGACGATTTGACCCACAGCGCACCATTCGTGCGCCCAGAGGCAGTGAGCTGAACACCTGCAGCTGGCAGGTGGAGGCACCGCTGCGAATGCTGATGAACAATCTGGACCCGGAAGTGGCTGAGCACCCGGAGCGCCTGGTGGTCTACGGTGGCATTGGCCGGGCAGCACGGGACTGGGCGTGCTATGACCAGATCGTTGCCACGCTTAAGCGGCTGCAAGATGATGAAACCTTGCTGATCCAGTCCGGCAAGCCGGTGGCGGTATTTAAAACCCACAGCGGAGCGCCCCGGGTGCTGATTGCCAACTCCAACATTGTCCCCTACTGGGCCAACTGGGAGTACTTTCATGAGCTGGATAAACAGGGCCTGATGATGTACGGCCAGATGACCGCTGGTTCGTGGATTTACATTGGCTCTCAGGGAATTGTGCAAGGCACCTACGAAACCTTTGTCGCCATGGCAAAAACCCATTTCAACGGCGATGCCTCGGGCCGCTGGATTCTCACCGGCGGGCTGGGTGGCATGGGCGGCGCTCAGCCGCTGGCGGCCACTATGGCGGGCTTTTCCATGCTGGCCTGCGAGGTGGACGAGTCACGGATCGACTTCCGCCTGAAGACCCGCTACCTGGACAAAAAAGCCAGCACACTGGACGAAGCACTGGCTCTGATTGAGCAGGCCACCGCACAGGGCAAGGCCATCTCCGTGGGCCTGCTGGCCAATGCCGCCGACACCTTCCCGGAACTGGTGGCCCGCAACATCACGCCCGATGTGGTCACCGACCAGACTTCCGCCCACGACCCGCTGAACGGCTACCTGCCCAGCGGCTGGACGCAGGAGCAGGCCAAAGCACAGCGCCAGAGCGACCCGGCTGCGGTCACCAAAGCGGCCAGAGCGTCCATGGCGGTGCAGGTGCGCGCCATGCTGGCACTGCAACAGCGGGGGGCTGCCACCGTGGATTATGGCAACAATATCCGCCAGATGGCCAAGGAGGTGGGTGTGGAAAACGCCTTTGACTTCCCGGGCTTTGTGCCGGCTTATATTCGCCCGCTGTTCTGTCAGGGCATTGGGCCATTCCGCTGGGCAGCGCTCTCCGGTGATCCGCAAGACATCTACAAAACCGATCAGAAAGTCAAAGAGCTGATCCCCGACGACCCACACCTGCATAACTGGCTGGATATGGCCCGGGAACGCATTGCTTTTCAAGGGTTGCCCGCACGCATCTGCTGGGTAGGGCTGAAAGACCGGGCGCGGCTGGGCCAGGCTTTTAACGATATGGTGGCCAGCGGTGAGCTGAGCGCACCGGTGGTGATCGGGCGAGACCATCTGGACTCCGGCTCCGTGGCCAGCCCCAATCGGGAGACCGAAGCCATGCTCGATGGCAGCGACGCTGTCTCCGACTGGCCGCTGCTCAACGCTCTGCTCAATACCGCCTCAGGTGCTACCTGGGTGAGCATTCACCACGGTGGTGGCGTTGGCATTGGCTACAGCCAGCACTCGGGGGTGGTTATTGTGGCCGATGGCAGCGATGAAGCGCGGGAAAAACTTGGCCGGGTACTGTGGAACGATCCGGGCACCGGCGTCATGCGCCATGCCGACGCCGGTTACGATATTGCCCGTGAATGCGCCAAAGACAACGGGCTGGATTTGCCCATGCTGTCGGGAGGACACAGCCATGAATGAGTTGGTTCTCACCCCCGGACAGTTATCCCTGCATGACCTGCGCCAAGTGAGCCGGGAGGCAGTGCAGATCACTCTGGACCCGGCCTGCTATCCGGCCATCCACAGCAGCGTGGCCTGTGTCAACAGGGCGTTGGCGGAAAACCGCGTGGTCTATGGCATCAACACCGGCTTTGGTTTGCTGGCCAACACCCGTATTCCCGACGAACAACTCGAAGCCCTGCAAACCAGCATCGTGCTCTCCCACGCCACCGGGGTCGGCCAGTTTATGGAGGAGAGCACCGTACGCCTGATGATGGTGCTGAAAATCAACAGCCTGGCCCGGGGGCTCTCTGGCGTCCGCCCGGAGCTGATTGAGGCGCTGATCCGGCTGGTCAACCTGGGCATCTACCCCTGTGTACCAGAAAAAGGCTCCGTGGGTGCCAGCGGTGATCTGGCACCTTTGGCCCACATGAGCTGCCTGTTGCTGGGCGAAGGCCATGCCATGATCAACCGGCAGCAGATATCGGCCATGGAGGCGTTGAGCCAGGCCGGCATTGCGCCAATGACACTGGCTCCCAAAGAGGGCCTGGCACTGCTGAACGGCACTCAGGCCAGCACCGCTTTTGCCCTTCAGGGTTTGTTTGGTGCCGAAGACGTACTGGCCTCGGCCATGGTCAGCGGCAGCCTGGCCATTGAGGCAGCCATGGGCAGCCGCGCTCCGTTCGACGAGCGCATCCACCAGGCGCGGGGGCTGGCCGGGCAGATTGATGTGGCTGCGGCCTACCGCCAGATTCTTGATCACAGCGAGATTGAACAAGCTCATGCCGATTGCGACAAGGTGCAGGACCCTTACTCCCTGCGCTGTCAGCCCCAGGTGATGGGCGCCTGCCTGGAGCAAATTCGCCACGCCGCCCGACTGCTGGCAGTGGAAGCCAATGGTGTTACCGATAACCCGCTGGTCTTTGCCGACGACAACAACATTCTCTCCGGCGGCAACTTCCATGCCGAACCCACCGGCATGGCTGCCGAAGCCCTGGCGCTGGCCATTGCCGAGATCGGTGCCATCAGCGAACGGCGTATTGCCTTACTGGTGGATCAGCATCTGAGCGGCCTGCCACCGTTTTTGGTGCAAAACAGCGGCGTCAACTCCGGCTTTATGATCGCCCACAATACCGCTGCGGCACTGGCCAGTGAGAACCGCTGCCTGTGTCACCCATCAGTGACCGACAGCTTGCCCACCTCGGCCAACCAGGAGGATCACGTCTCCATGGCAACCTACGGTGCCCGTCGGTTAAGGGAGATGAACAGCAATACCGCGGCCATTGTTGGCATTGAGTTATTGGCGGCAGCGCAGGGGGTCGATATGAGAAAGCCCCATAAGCCCTCTGAACGGCTACAGCAGGCCATGGCGATGGTGCGCAAAGAGGTGGCTTTTTATGATCGGGATCGCTACTTCTTCCCTGATATCCAAAAAGCGTCGGAGCTGGTGGCCAGTGGGCAGTTTAACCAGTACGTACCTGCAGGACTGTTGGCCAGTTTGTGAAGGGTTGCTTGCGTGTGGGAGGGAGTGACCTGGGTCACTCCCTGTCGGTGGGGGCGGTCAGGCTTGTGAAGGGTCAGCCGGCGCTAAAGGAGAATCCTTGGCCACAATCAGGGAATAACGGCCATTGCGCCAGCGCAGCCCGGGATTTCGGCCGTCAGACTCAGGGATTTCGAACTCTGCCAACAAACGCTTATACAGCATTTTGGCTAGTATCCCGAGCTCCAACGCGTATGGGTCGTTGGGTTTGCCGGTTAACATCGTCTCAATGCCCAACGCCTTGGCAAGATCATTCGCCACGAGGCGTGGTGAGCGATCGGGGGCAAAAGCATTGTTACAAATGGCCTTCACGATCGGCTGCGCTCCTTCATGCAACCGCTCTGCAATGATGCGTTGGGCATCCGACAATGGTGCAAACTCCTGGTAGACATTAATAACCTCAGCAACGGCAAACTCGATCGATTGAGCAGAATCTGCCCGCTGGATCTCCTCGGCGACTTTCTCGCTGGTGGCGTCATGGATCCAGTGCCGATCCGTGTTAACCAGTGCCAATATCCCACGGAACAGGCTGTCTGGTTTATCAGGCAGTATCTCCTCAACAAGCGCGTCTTCCGCCTCAACAACATCGGTCGCCGGTGCGGCCTCAGCGATACGCTGCAATTTTTGCAGCTCTACGGCCAGTGCCTTCTGTTTTTTGACATACTCCTCAGGAACCTCCCGACCAGTCTGTTGCCGGTAAAGTTCCACAGCCTCATCCATCATCCGATCTTTTTTGGCGATAGTGTGCTGCTTTCGCGGTTCTGTTGATTCAGAGGCATTCTCAATGGTTATCTTCCGGTCAGAACCGAACAGAATTTGAATCCCGGGGAATTGCAGTGCGTCAATACGTATTCTGAATGCTTCTTTATTGTCTGGATGGATGCCAGCTAACAGGTGATCAATTTGGGGGCTATGTTGCGCGATGCTTTCGGTGTATTTTGTCCGAAGCAACGAATAGTCAGAGCTATTGCGCCATTCTTGCAAAGCGTCTTCGGTTAATTTCAGGGCGATATCCAATAATTCCTGCAACTGCTCAGGCCTTACCGCCTTGAGTTTGAAGGGAATTAGCTGCACCTTCCCGTGCTGCGCAGTATCAACAGTTATTTTCAAATCAGACGCATTGGCACCATTCATGTTTTTCAGCGTGCCCTGCACCGTCTTTAATGCCTTGTTAAACTCTCTGGCCATTTTTTCCGGTTTGAGTGCCGGATCACTTTCTCTTACAACGTTTCGCAGGGCATTGAGCGCGTACAGGGACGCATCAAAATACACATCTTTCGCCCTGAGCTTGTAACTTTTGACCAGCTCATTGTCACAAATCAACCGACTAAGCTGTTCCTCCGCACTGCCCTGTGCAAGCCGCCTGTCTGTCAACGGCTGCGCTCCTTCAGGTACGTCTTCTGGTCTGCTGCGGCCTTCTTGTCTGGGGATTGTCTGGGTGGGGTGTGGCTGGGAGTTCACCCTGCGCATTCCGGCACTGCCACTACCCTCTGACGGCGCAGATGTGGCGCTGTCATCTGACTGTACCGAGCCAGTTGAACTGATGCTATGAATTGATGGCATAACAAACTCCTTTTGAATAAGCCTGATCATTGCGTTAAAACTGGGTTTTTATTAATACAAGCAAATGGCTGGCTGGCACTGGAGATTAAGAAAAAAAACCAGTATCTCAAGGCGTTGAATGTTTTTTTGTTTTTGACTCAGGTAAATGAAATGAATGCATTGTCAAAAAATACTGGCAAGTATCCACGACATGCTGTGTCACATTCTACTGTTGGAGGGCGCCCCGCGGGCGCCTGACGGGTGCAACAAATAGCACAGGGACAGGTCTGTTAAGCAGGGCAGTCACAACTTAGGAGAGCAGTGAACAGATCCGTACCACCGTTCACACTGAGCCTGTCGAAGTGTGCTGCCCGCATCCTTCGACAGGCTCAGGATGAACGTCCTTCGACAGGCTCAGGATGAACGTCCTTCGACAGGCTCAGGATG
>Ga0126343_10000059_pt1 | contig 29119 bp, 25 predicted proteins | sample Cyp2metagenome_FD_92531 | JGI IMG/M metagenome (GOLD analysis project Ga0126343, IMG submission 92531) | Coral microbial communities from Lord Howe Island, Old Settlement Bay, Australia - Cyphastrea 2 metagenome | ecosystem: Host-associated > Invertebrates > Cnidaria > Coral ...
AAAAGCAAAAGCGGACGCTAGTTGGAATCAATTTCGACAATACCTAACCTACAAAGCGGAGGATGCTGGTAGGAGGATGGAATTTGTCAACCCTGCATACACAACCCAAAAATGCAACAAATGTGGAGAGATAGAGAAAAAACTAATATCGCAAAGACAGCATTGTTGTAAGCATTGCGGATACACGACCCACAGAGATCACAACGCGTCTCAGAATATTGTGGCCCTCGGACTAGATGGCCTGGGTAGCAACCCTAGAAGCCTTCGCCTTTAGGCGAGGGAGTAGTCACATCCAACTCTTTCTTACGAGCGATGATCCGATGAAGAAAAGGGAGCTGTTGGGACGGTTTCTGAAGTTTAAAGAGGAGTGAAGGGGATGCAAACGAAAAACAAGCTCGTCTCAAGATGGGCACTAAAAGCGTAAAACAGTTGCAAAAAACAAAGTGTTTGATGTAACTTGCGCCTGTCTACGACAGGTGATTTGGGTTGCTTGGATGCAAGGTTTTGGAGGGGGTTTTTGCGGTTAAACATATCAGAGGAGTTAGCATAGTGAAGAAAACAGCTCTATTTTTATGGGGGATGTTAACACTAGTGAGTGGCGTTTGTGGTGGTGCCTCCGAAGACTTTGAGGTGCAACTCCCTCAATTGGGACTCAAGAGTTGTTTGCCCGAGTGGCATGTCTACGTCCGTGAACGGCATCCGAATGGGGCCCCCAATTGTGTGATTTTTTACGAAGATGGGGAAAGAGGGGAAAGGCTTCCGGTTAAGCAAAGGTACTATTTCGAGAGTGGGAACCTCTCTCGAGAAATGGATCTCATTATGGTTGATGAAAAGTCTCCCGGTTATGGAATTTGGAAGACGACAGCTGTTCCACATGGGCTCGCTCTGGCTTTCTATGAACAGGGCCAAATCGAGCGCTTCTGCCAATATGACAAAGGAGTTTTAGATGGTCCTTTCCGCAGTTTTTTCGATACGGGCAAGACCAAGCACTCGGCGATCTATAAGGAAGGACTATTTCATGGTAAAGTGCTTGATTATCACGCAAATGGACAAATCCTCGCGGAGAGGCACTACCAAGAGGGCAACTTAGAAGGGGACTGTTATCGCTATTATGATTCAGGTCAGAAAGAAGCTTTTTCCCCTTACAGAAATGGGGTGATGCACGGTAAGGCGATGGAGTGGCATAAAAATGGGAAGGAAAAAGCCAAGCGCAATTATCGGGAGGGAAAGCTTCAATCAGAGAAGGAGCAACCCGCTGTCATCATTTACGACGAAGATCACTCTATACAAGAGATCCAGAATTTTGAAGAGGGTCAGCCTCATGGAAGCCATGTCCGTTATCATTCCAATAACCGCAAGTGCTACACCGCTCGATATGAGCATGGTAAAATCGACGGGAAAGAGCAGTTTTTCGATGTGCAAGGGAATTTACAGGGGGAAGGGACGTATGCAAGAGGGATGAAGGTGGGCAAGCATTTCAAGAAGCACGACAACGGCAATCTTTCTTTTCTCGCTCAATATGATAGCAAGGGAAATTTGAAAGACAAGATTCGTACATTTGCGGAGAATGGTCAAAAAACTGCCGAATATTCTCTCGATGCAGAAGAAAAGTTTAATGGTCCTTATCTCTCTTGGCATGAAAATGGCCAGCTATACGAGTCTTTTAACTATGTTCACGGTGAATTTGAAGGTGAGCAGAAAGCGTATTTTGCCAGTGGACAGATGCGGATGCTAGGACAACACATCGATCGATTGCAAGAAGGGCCTCTTCAGATTTGGTATGAGGATGGGCAAAAATCTTTTGAGGGAAAATTTATACGTGGTAAGCCAGAAGGCCCTTCCAAGGAGTGGTATGAAAATGGGAAGAAAAAGGTAGAGATTCACTTTAAAAATGGGGACAAGGAGGGTGTATGTCGACTATGGAGTAATGAGGGGGTTCTCCTTTCTGAAGGAGCCTATGATCAAAATGTACCTATCGGGACCCACGTAACTTTCTTCCCAAATGGGAAAAAAAGAGAGGTCGTCCACTTCTTCAAGGGCAAAAAAACAGGGGTATCTGAATCGTATTACGAAGATGGAAGTGTGCAAGTCGTCCAACCCTATCGGGATGATCTTTTGAATGGCGAGGTTAAATATTATTTTGCGGACGGCTCTTTGGCGTTTGTGGGGACCTACGAGGATAATAAATCTATTGGCATTCACAAGACCTTTTTTTCTTCGGATGTAAAAGGGCATGATAGCAGAGATCAGGAGCGTTTAGTTGCCAGTATTGCCCATTACAATAACAAGGGTGAAATGCACGGAGAACAAAAAAACTTTTATCTTTCTGGTGCAATCAAGGAACTCACTTCTTACCATAACGGGGTATTGCACGGATTAAAATCCCTTTGGGATGAGGAAGGGAATGTTTTAAAAGAGTCTCGATATGAGCACGACAAGTTAGAAGGGCGCTATTTAGAAAAAGATGCAGAAGGACGCACTGTTGTTTATCATTACAAAAATAACCGCAAAGAAGGTCCACATATTATCTATTATTCAGATAGTCTCACGGACGGCAAGCAAGTCAAAGCACTTGAAGGAAATTACGAAAACAACCGGCTCGAAGGCAAACTTCTTGAGTATGATGTGAATGGCGTGCAAATCAGCTATACCAATTACAAAGCGGGCCTCAGAGATGGGGCTGCCGCGAGTTTTTATTCCAGTGGGAAACCTAGTTCTAAATTGATATTTAAACAGGGTAAAAGGGATGGTGTGTGTCAGCGGTTTTATCCCAGAGGAACCCTCTACAAAGAGGTCACCTTTTCAAATGATCAAAGAGAAGGGGAAGAAAAAACCTACTTTGAAGGCGGCCGTCTCAAGAGCGTTTACTGTTATAAAGAAAACGAGCTCGATGGACTGGCAAAGCAGTGGAACGAATCAGGCGTTTTGACCTTTGAAGCAACTTATAGCAAGGGAAAGCAAAACGGAAGATTTGTCAAGTTTTATGACGATGGGAAGCCTCGCCTTGAACACAACTATGTTGAAGGCAAGCTCGAAGGATTAAAGAAAAACTGGGATGTCCAGGGCAACCTGACTGAAGTTTTTTACAAGGATGGTGCTAAAATTAGTCCTTCCCAAAAAGGTTAGAAGTGAGCCTTTGCATTGCCAATTTAGTTTGAGATGTTAGTTTGCCAATGTTATCTTCTAAAGACGTCTTCAGTTCTCGTTTGCTGATGCGTTTCCCTTTGTCTTCTATCCAAGTCGTCACGTTTCTCATCATCTTCTCAGCTTTGGTACTCCGTGTATTGCTTCCGAGCGAACCGATTTCGCTCGATTTTCGGAAAATTGCAAAAAGGTTTTCCTTACTGTGTCCATCAACGTAAAAGAGGGAAGTGACCTCTCTTTTTTGAGATATTGAAATGAGTTCATGTTCGGTTTTGTCAATACGTCCCGGTGTAGCGGCTAATGCGCCCCATTCGTTTGGTGCATTGCTCCATACAATTTCTCCTGCAGTCGGTTGGAATAATATAGGCCAAGTGGCGTAATGGGTAACGCTTTTACTTTCAAGAGGTATTACATTTAGCTCACATTCTGTTTTATTAATATTTCTCGATTTATTGTGGTTGTTTTTATTTTGAGAAAAAATAATAAGAATCTTTTTTAATTTAGAAATAGCTTTGATAAAAACCCTCTGAATTTTTACTAAAAACGAATCATTTTTTTCAGATTCTGAAGAATTAGTCATTGTAAATTCTTCTAAAACACAGAAGTTTTCCTTATGAATATTGTTATAGCTTATCTTATTTATATTCATTTTTAACAAAATTATTATATAACTGTTTTTTAATTTATCAACCAAACAAGATTATAATATTTATTTAGAATTATAATATATAAAAATAAAAATTTTAATTGTAAAATATTCAAAGTGAGATTTTAAAGTTATCTTGGACAAGTAACTGTGTTGAAAAAAGCTTAAAACCTTTAAAAACCTCGCTTATTTTTCTGTTTTGTGATCAAATAGATGTGTTTTGAAATTGATAGATTATTGGTTTTAAAAGATTTATGTTCCTAAAAATCACCTCAAGAATCCTCAAGCAACGAAAAAATACTGGTAAATCGAGGTTCCCAGGTGGCGATGGGGCGTGGGAGCGATAGTGCAACGCATTGATAATAAATTTTTTTTATACACCTTTCCAGGTGCGTTTCTGAATGGTAAGCTTCTTTTGCGTCTGGGTTTTAAATGAGGAGCTTTGTCTTTTTAAGGAATTTTTGAAAGCTCTTTTTTCTTCTGATTTTTCAACACAGTATAGACGAGCGAGAAAACCCACCCGTTTGGGGGTGGGATGAAAGATATCCGTTCAGTAGGGGGAGATAACACAATATGCAATTATAGTGCACTTAGAAAGGGGAACTGTCGGTCCTTGAAAAGGGGAAAGATCATAGATATCTTCCCAGACGCTAGTTGTAAGTTCAGTTTCGACAATACCTAAAATGCAAAGCGGAAGGATCCTGTTAGGAGGATGGAAAACGCGCCTCTAGAGTATGGTGGCCTTCGGACTAGATGGGGCCCCTTGGGGGGTAGAGAAGCCTTGGCCTTTAGGCAAGGAAGCAGTCACTTTGCGGATCTTTGACAACAAAAGTTGCGAAATTTGCGACACGTTCCTCGATTTTTTGACCTTGGTCTTTTCAAAAACTTCTTTTCTCGATGAAGTTGGCTCATATTGTGGTCTTGCTCTCTGCTGATCCACAATGCATTCATTTTTTAATGCATCTTGATACCCTTTGGCCTTTATTTCTCCAAATAAATTCTTTCTCAAAGTAGAAAAAGTCTTTTTTGTTCTCTTGATCACAGGGTCTTTTTGGATATGCAATCGTGTTTCTAGGGAAGGCGCATTTCTTTGGATCTTTAGTGAGAAGAACTTCGGAGGTTGTAACTGTCGTTTGACTTTTTCAATTTTGAGTATGGCAAACCAATTTTTGAGTGGGGAAGTTGGTTTACAATGAGAATCACTCTTTGGTGTATTCATCATGGGAGCTACTATCTCATAATCGGTATCATCCTCTGGATCGAGCGATTCATAAATGGGGGCATTATCTGATCTATTCCCGATTGGCATGACTGGCTCGTAGTAAGTATCATCCTCTGGATCCAGCGACTCGTAAATGAGGGCATTATCTGATCTATTCCCGACTGGCATGACTGGCTGCTCGTAGTAAGCATCACCTTCCAATCTATCCGCAGATGGATTCAGCGACTCGTAAATGGGGGTATTGTCTGATCTATTCCCGATTGGTATTAATGATTCATAATGGGCGCTATCCCATGACGTGTTGCTAATTAAATTTAACATATCATCTCTAGTGATTCATTTGTGACTACTCCCTAGTCTAAAGGAGAAGATTTTTCTACTTAAGGTCATCTAGTCCAAAGGACAACATACTTTGAGAGACGCATTGCGATCTCCATAAGTATTTACTTCATCCGACTCCGGTCATTCTAGATTGAGTAATCTATTTTTGACAACTCTAATTTGATTAAAATACACTGCCATGACCTGTCATAATTGAGGGGCTAGAGATACCCTTACAGGGACAGCAGCCTTGTCGGTAAGAGCCTTAGGGGTGTGGGGTGTGACACGTTTCACGTTCGCGACAAAAATAGCGCGGGTAACATTCTCAAACTTGGGCTTGGGATACGTTTCGAGCGAGTGTGTTAGCTACTCTTCTTTCATGGCAAAAAGTCTCTACTCTTCATCCGATGTTCATCTTTCTCTTTTTTGTGATCTTCTGTAGAATGCGCGCCATGCTAAAGGTCCGATATCAAAGCCAAGAGATTGCTGTACCCGAAGGGGGGAGTGCAAGAGATCTTGCAAACAAACTCCACTTAAACGGTCCAGGTCAGTCACTGGCTGTTTCAATCAATGGCGTATTAAAAGATTTGACCTATCCCCTTCGTGATCGAGATCAAGTCGAGCTATTGCACTTCGACCGGGCCGAGGGGAAACAAGTGTTTTGGCATACCTCTGCGCATCTCTTGGCTCAAGCCGTTCTTCGCCTTTGGCCTGGTGCACTTCCCACAATTGGTCCGCCCATAAAAGATGGTTTCTATTACGATTTCGCAAATCTGACCATTTCGGAAGAGGATTTCCCAAAAATTGAAAAAGAAATCAAGCGTATTCTCTCTGAGAATTTGGCGCCCGAGCTCCATCTTTTTAAAGATAAAAAAGAGGCAATACGGGCTTTCGAAAAAAATCCTTACAAACGAGAGATTATCGAAGAGTTTCCAGAAGAAAGTGTGATTACAGCCTATCGACAAGGAGATTTCTTCGACCTATGCCGTGGCCCGCATTTGCCTCATCTGGGTAAAATCAAAGCATTTAAACTTCTCAAAACATCGGGGGCCTACTGGAGAGGAGATAGCAAAAAAGCAATGTTGACTCGTATTTACGGAATCTCTTTCCCCGATCGAGAAAAAATGAGACAGCATCTCTTAATGCTTGAAGAAATTAAGAAAAGAGACCACCGAATTATCGGTGCACGTCTCGACCTCTTTTCGTTTAGAGAGGAGGCTCCTGGAATGCCTTTTTTTCACCCCAAAGGAGTGACTATTTGGGATTGTCTTTTGGATTTTTGGAAAATGATCCATCTCCAAAACGGTTATCAGATCATTAAGACTCCTCAAATGATGACTAAAGAACTTTGGATCCTCTCGGGGCATTGGGAACACTATCGAGACAACATGTTTACCTCTCTCGTTGCAGAAGAGCGGGAATTTGCAATTAAGCCCATGAATTGCCCCGGCTGCATGCTTTATTACAAAACAGGTGTCCACAGCTATCGTCAATTGCCCTTACGCATTGCCGAACTCGGGCATGTTCATCGCCGTGAACCTTCGGGTGCAATCAGTGGGTTATTTCGAGTCCAAGCCTTTCACCAAGACGACGCCCACCTGTTTATGAAACCGGATCAGATCCAAGATGAGGTGCTTAGAGTCCTGGGTTTAGTGAAATATGTCTACGAGACATTTGGTCTTAGCTACACGTTTGATTTATCTACCAGACCTAAAAACTCGATCGGGACTGATTTAGATTGGTTGGTTGGTACGCAGAGTTTGCAAAAAGCTCTTGAAATGGCTGGAGTTACTTATCGCATTCACCCAGAAGATGGTGCTTTTTATGGGCCAAAAATTGATCTCAATGTGCACGATGCTCTTGGACGCAAGTGGCAATGTGGAACGGTGCAGCTCGACATGGCTCTCCCCAAGCGCTTTGGGTTGGAGTATAAAGACGCCGATGGCGTGTTAAAACAACCTGTCATGATCCACCGCGCAATTTTCGGTTCAATTGAGCGGTTTCTCGCCATTTTAATCGAACATTTTGCGGGAAAGTTTCCCCTTTGGATGAGTCCCCGCCCCGTTCGCGTGATTCCAGTTGCAAACACGCATCAAATTTACGCGAGAACAATTGCACGGGAGGTCTCCGCTACCGGTTTGAGCTCAGATGTAGATGCTTCGGGAGACTCGGTTGGGAAAAAAGTGCGCAAGGCTCAATTAGAGCAGGTTAATTATGTGCTCATGGTAGGTGATAGTGAGCTAGCCCATCAAACGGTGACGTTGCGAACGAGAAACAACGTAGTTCATGGTGAAATTCAGCGAGACGTCTTTTTAAAAAACATCACAATCGAATATAAAGAAAGACATCTTGTATCACCTTACCAGGAAGGCGCGTGAAAATCATTAGTGTCTGTAGCTTCAAGGGAGGAACCGCTAAAACATCGATCACTCTCAATCTAGGGGCAATGCTCGCTAAAAAATATGATAAACACGTGCTTTTAATCGATTTTGATGCGCAAGCTAATCTCACCGCTGGTCTTGGATTTGATCCTGATAATTACGATAGCTTGGCCTCTGTTTTACAGGATAAAAAAAAGTTGAATGATGTAATTGTCAATACTTCGGTTCACAATTTAGACCTCCTCCCCGCTGATACGTGGCTAGAGCGAGTAGAAGTCACTGGTATCTTGGCATCCGATCGTTACTCACATGAAAAACTCAAGAGGATCGTCGCCGAGTTGCATTATGATTTTGTGATTATTGACACTCCTCCTTCTCTTTGTTGGTTGACTGAGTCTGCTCTGATTGCCGCCACGCATGCTCTCGTGTGTGCAACTCCTGAGTTTTATAGTATCAAAGGGTTACAACGCTTGTCTTATTTCATGCATTACATTGCGCAACGACACCCCTTTAGTCTGATAGGGGTCATCCTCTCTTTTTGGAATGCTCGCGGCAAAAGTAATGCGGGATTTGTCGACGTGGTTAATCAGACTTTCCCCGGCAAACTTTTTAATGTCAAGATCAGACGGGATATTGCCGTTTCCGAAGCAACTCTCCATGGAAAGCCGGTTTTTGAGATGCGTCCAAATAGTCGTGCAGCCGAAGATTTCGAAATTTTTACCCGAGAAGTGCTGAGCAAAGTTGCAGACAGTGTGATGTTGGGATCTTTATGTCTAAGTTCAATTCCCTCTTAATGGGGCGTTTCAAAACTCAGAGGAGGGAAAAGATCAGTGAGCTGGTCGAGCGTGCCTCTTTTGGTAACCTGTCTAGTTTCGCAGGCGTGTTTCAAATCAATCCCATCAGTAAAACTGAGGAAGCCTCACTCGAGGTGCTACTCGAAAAATACAAGACAAGTCGAGCAAATCCCCCGGAAGACTTGCAACAATTAAAGGCGATTACTTCTGAAGTCAAAGCAATCCATAACCAGGCAGTTATTTTACACGGGCAGCGCATTAAACGGGCTCAAGAGCTTTTAAAAAGGTATCGAGATGGTGCTTTTAGTTCCTGGCTTCTCAGCACCTATGGCAATCGGCAAACCCCTTATAATTTTTTAAAATATTACGAACTCTATACATCACTTCCCCATCACACTCAGGCAATTGTCGATGAAATGCCCCGCCAGGCTATCTATAGCTTATCGAGTCGTCCTGTTTCTCGTGAGAAAAAAGTGGAGTTCATTCACAGTTACAAAGGGGAAAACAAAAACCAACTGTTGCAGAGATTGCGTGAATTCTTTCCTCTTGCAAAAGATGACAAGCGAGATGCCGACAGAGTAAAGACGGTGGTATTATTGCTCAACAATGTTCTCAAGATGGTGCGACATCGCCGATTTTCCCCTACTTCACGGGAAGCAGAACAAATCTACCGATTTTTAAACGATATTCAATCCTGTCTCAATGAATGAAATGAAGCCCTGTTCCCGCGTATCAAATACCGGATCAGATGTGTGATGTGTATACTGCTCGGGAGACATGTCACAGTAGCCTGAACAATGACGCGACGTAAGTTTCCTGGCTTTAGCCATGGGGTTTAGATGAAGAATGATTAGAGAAGGGAGGGAGATGCAGAGCAAGTGATCATCGTCAGTTACTACACAAAAAATACTGGGTATGAACAGGAGGTAAAAAACCTCATCGTTTCGTGTAAAAAATTTGGTTTGAAATCAGATATTGTGGGTATCGAATCCAAGGGCAGGTGGGATACAAATTGTTGTTACAAGCCCCGTTTTCTGCTCGAGAAACTCCGAGAACATCAAAGTCCTGTTGTTTGGATGGATGCCGATGCGCTCTTTCTAAAGCAACCGACCCTTTTCCAAACATTGACCTGTGACGTTGCTCTGCGCACTTTTGATGATCTTCCAATGGGTCACCCTTCTAAAATCATCACGGGGACTCTTTTCTTTCATTATCGGATCTCAGTGTTTAATTTATTGGAGCAGTGGGATATCGAATGTCGAGCTATGCTCAGAGGAGAAGACGAGGTATGGGATCAAGTTGCTTTGCAACGTGCTCTTTTAAAAACTCCTTCCCTCCGGCTCTTTCCCCTTCCAGAAGATTACTATCTGATTTATGACACCCCCGCTCATCGGGGTAAAACAGGGGTGATTGTTCACTATCAGGCTTCTCGACTACTCAAAAAAGTCGTCAATGGAGAGGTAGTACGCTTTTGGGGAACAGACATGTTGTCTCAAGAACAACGTCGCCTTTTCTCAGAATTGATGTAACGAGCTTGACTACTCCCTTGTTTAAGGGCAAAAACCTTCCAGCCCGAGAGTGGTTCAAAAAGCATTTTACACAAAAAATCTCAAAGTTAAGGTGGGCTTTCATCTCACTTCTGAATGGGCGGGAGTCTCTCGCTTTCCTATCAGATAAGGAACAAAATAGAAACACCCCGCTTCTTTAAGTCTTTCGAGTAGAAAAGGGTTAAAGAGCGTTTCTTAAGCTTGGCAAGATATGCGTCAAGATACAAGGAAAGATAGCACATCAGAAGGAACATTTTTAACGCAAACAGGGCTGTGTTGAAAAATAGAATTAATTGAAAGAATGGCCGCCTTGAAAACTCTCTCTTAAGCTGCTTTTTTCTTAGATTTCGTACGATTCATCATCACTTCTTTTAAACGCACCTTATGCCACTCTGAGTGGATTTTTTCCTAGAAAAGCGACCGCCTTTAAACAGCCTTTTTATACCGATCGTAAACGAAAATTTCCGTTTGTAAGAAATGAAATCTTTCATTAATCTATCGCAAGTGAATGTTTTGGATAAAAAAGAACGAGAAGCCTTGTAAGATAGGCACAGACTTGAAAGAGACTGAAAAATTTTCGACCGGATTAAGGCTATCCTATTGTTTGATGTAAGGATGACCTTATAACTAAATAGCTAAAGTCTTTCTTCTTTCCGAAAGAAGCATGCTAAACCATATTTCGGATTATAAACAGTTCAAAAAGCTCAAGATCCAAGCAAAAGGGTCGGTAGAAAAGCTCAATTTTTATCGAAGGATCTCACTATGCAAAAGCAAAAGCGGACGCTAGTTGTAAGTCAGTTTCGACAATACCTAATCTACAAAGCGGAGGATGCTGGTAGGAGGATGGAATTTGTTACACAACGCAAAAATGCAACAAATGCGGAGAGATAGAGAAAAAATCAATATCGCAAAGACAGCATTGTTGTAAGCATTGCGGGTACACGACCCACAGAGATCACAACGCGTCTCTAAAGTATTTTGGCCCTCGGACTAGATGGCCTGGGTAGCAATCCTAGAAGCCTTCGCCTTTAGGCGAGGGAGTAGTCACGAAACCAAAGAGCTTATGCGACATTTGGAGGAGCATACTTAAACTCGTACGCCAAGGATATTATTTCCTATGTAAAATCTGGGTGGCAAGTGACATATACAGTTGCTGGAATTACCAGCTGGTTAAAAAGGCATGGATTTTCTTATAAAAAATGCGCCTTGATTCCAGGGAAAGCAGGCCTGAGGAACCAAAAAAATGGATCAAACGATACATCGAGCTAAGAAACGCCCTTTCCGAAGACGAGGCTGTATGTTTTATTGATGGAGTTCATCCGACACATAAAGTACAACTTGCTTATGGATGAATCGAGAAAGGGTCAAGAAAAGAAATTCAATCCAATGCTGATAGACCCAAAGTCAACGTATCAGGGATGCTGGATATTACCTCTCATACAGTCCTTGTCAAAGACAATAAAACGTTAAATGCTGAGTCAACAATTGGTTTTTTCATGGAGATAGAAGAGAGTTATCCGACTAAAAAAACAGCGCATATATTTTGTGATAACGCTCGTTACTACAAGCATAAAGAAATTAGAAACTAATTAAGAGAATCTAACCTCAAACTGCATTTTTTACCTGTTTATAGCACAAACTTAAACCCGTTAGAACGGCTGCAAAGAAATTTTTGGATTTTTACAGTCACTTGCTAGGCTAGACTCGAAAAATCTACTTGGCGTTGAATTTAGGTCAAGGGTTAGAGATTAAGTGTTGCCCTGTTGGCTTTGCTATAAAGTGCAATTTCCAATTTTATTGGGCATATTACACTTTAGGTTAAGGAGCGATTACGCTCGTTGCAATTTTGACTAGTTTGTTGCTAGTGAACACCCAAACATATAGTGAGGTACACACACCCATGAGTCAAATTCTTGCCGCTCATCACATCGGCCCGTCTTTAATTGCTCAGCCTCCCGCTGAACAAGCTTGTATGCATCATCATTTGCCCATTGAGGAAACAGGGCACATGTCTAAGCAAGATAGCAAAAGTGCGTCAATTCGAGATAATGAACAAGGAAGACGTTGTTTACAGTCTTACGAAACATATCTCAGAGAAAGGCATGAAAAACACGGAGCTACCTTCCCTGCAGTGGCCACTCTTTTCAAAGAATTAAGGGGAAAAGGGTATTTGGGACCGATTAGTAGTTTGCGAAAATTTATCACAGAGATGCGAAGAGAAAAGCAGTACTCCAAAGCATTTTTGCGCTTTCATGCAGACTACTTGATCAAGCGAGTGAATGCAAGTGCGCTTGAAAAACCATCAACACGTCAGCTTTTTGAAGAAATCACAGAAAGGGGATATCAGGGATCAATCGGAAATTTGCAAAAATTTATGACAAAGACCTACAGGAAAAAGGTCCATTTGAAACACCCTTTGCGACCTTATGAAGATTACTTGATCGAGCGAGTGAAGGGTGGTGGTGCGCTGTCTGGAAATCGGATGTTTAGGGAATTACAAGAAAAAGGTTACCGGGGATCGCTCAAAACGGTCCGTATATTTTTGAAAGTGATGCGAAGCAAGTATGTTCCTCCTGAAGCATTTTTAAATTTTCATGAAGACTATTTGATCAAGAGAATCAAAGAGGCTCAGCCCCATTACGTATCGAACGATGAGCTTGTTAAAGAAATTAGAGAGAGAGGATGCCGGGAAAAACTGCGTAATATAGAAAATTTTTTAAGAATAATCCGGAAGGAGCTCGCGTTTAAAAAAATCGCGATCAAGGGATACAAGGGGTCGATCGAAACTGTGCAAACATTTTTAACGACAATGCACAGTCGGGGTGGATCTCTTGCGGAGCATTCTCTATCTTTCCACAAAGACTATTTGGTCAAGAAAATAAAGGAAAGCCATCCCAATGATCTATCGGCATTGTCCCTTTTTGAGGAAATCAAGAGGCAAGGGTATCGAGGAACATTGAGAGACGTACGGATGTTTGTGTCGGCAACTCGTAGGGAAGAACACCGTCCGGAGGCATTGTTGGACTTTCATAAGGACTACCTCATCAAGAGATTGCAAAAAAATTTTACATCCTCTTTATCGGCAGATTGTCTGTTTGAAGAAATCAAGAGGAAAGGATATCGGGGAACATTGGGGGAGCTAAGGATATTTGTGTCGACAGTGCACCAAAACGATCGATATTCAAAAGTATTCTTCCGCTCTCACAAAGATTATGTGATCAAGAGACTGCAAAAGACTCCCTTTATTTCGGAGGACACATTGCTGAAAGAGCTCAAGGGGGAAGGATATCAAGGATCGCTTAGGACGTTGCAACCCTTTGTACGCAAGATGCGCAAGGGAATACGCCTCCCCGAATCTTGGCTGGATTTCCATAGAGATTATTTGATTGAGGGTATAAAAGGGGACTGCCCTAAGTCATCGAAAGAGTTGTTTGAAGAAATCAAGAGAAAAGGATATTGGGGCTCATTGAGCTCCGTTCAAAGATTTTTGAAAACGGTTCGTAAGAGCTCAGTTTGCCTTTAGAAACATGAGATCGGAGGTCGAGATTTGGACTCAAGTGTGGTGTTCTCCTTGAAAAGGATGACATGAGTGACTCTTATTTCTTATAACCAAAGGTCTCCCAATTAGACACACTGAAGATGCGAGGCAATGCGCATCACTTAATAATAGATCGAAATATGAGTAATGGTCAGTGCGTGTGGGGATCTCAAGCCTATGAAAGAGGTGTCTGTGTGGCTTTATTGAGATGTTTTCGCAGAAGGAATCTATTCCCCCTTTCTCTATATAAAAGGATTTTTCTCTTTTAGTGAACCAGGTTAAGATAGTTTTCTGGACATATGTGCACCGTTAATCAAATGAATGTGGTTCTATGAAAAGCCTGATTTTGATGGGGGGCGAAGGGAGCCGTTTTGAAGCGGTTACGCCCAAGCAATTTACGCCCCTTGCCGGGAAAAGCATCTATCTCCACACGCTTGACACTTTTCTCAAGTTTAGCCTCTTTGAAGAAATTGTGCTCGTATGCCACGTTCTTTGGATGGAAAGGGTGAAAAAAGAGGTGAAAGATCCCCGGGTGCGCATCGTGCCTGGAGGCAGTACGCGCCAAAATTCGACCTATCGAGGTCTCATTGCATGTGGTAAAGGGACCGACTTTGTGATGATTCACGATGCTGTACGCCCTTTTGTCTCTAAGGAGGTGATCTGGAGAAATATTCGAGCGCTTAACAAACACGCTGCTGTGAATACCTGTATCCCTTCAAATGATACCATCGTTTATGCCACATCAACTAAGAGCATCACGGCGATCCCCAACCGATCCCATTGCTTGCTCGGACAAACGCCCCAAAGCTTTTCTTATCCACTCATCCTGCGAGCACATGAACATGCAATTCATCAGATGGCGTCAGATGACTGCGCCCTCGTCTTAGAGCTAGGCCATCCAGTTCATATTGTTCCCGGATGCTCGAAAAATATTAAAATAACCCATCAAATCGATCTTCTTTTGGCCAAACAGTTGATTGGGTTGAGTTCCGATGCTTGCTTAAATTCTGCTGTGTCACTTGCGGGCAAGATCTATGCGATCACTGGAGGAACGGGGGGGATCGGATCATCCCTTGTCACACTTTTAAAAGAAAAAAAAGCCAAAACAGTGGTCTTATCTACTTCTTCTAAATATTCGGTTGATTTGACCGATTTTAAACAAGCGTCAGACGTGTTTAAGGAAATTTATCACCAATACGGACCACTGGATGGTTTGATCAACTGCGTCGGTCAACTGAAGATAAAGCCTTTTTGCACTCTAACTGTCGAAGAGATCGATCAATTGATTCATACTAATTTACACGCCCTTTTGTATAGCTGCCGTTGTGCTCGGATGAAAAAAAAGGGACATATCGTGAATCTCTCCTCTTCTGCTTTTGCGTATGGAAGAAAGGATTACACCATTTATTCAGCTACAAAAGCGGCGATTGTCAACTTTACTCAGGGACTTGCCGAAGAACATCCCGAACTGATGATCAATGTCATTGTGCCCGAACGCACGTGTACACCCATGCGTTGTAGTAATTTTCCCTCAGAAGATCCTTCCACCCTTCTTTCTCCACAAACAGTAGCTCAAAAAATTGTAAGAGTCCTTCAAACAGACCGAATAACCGGAGCTATTTTAGAAGTGCGTAGAAGATCAATCTAGCCAAAAAGGACATGGTTTTCCGAAAAGAGGAAAATAATCTGCTTTAGTCATGTGAACGGGAGGCTAGATTCATTTGACATGGGGGAAAAATCGTTTTGGATATCTACGTGATTGGCGATGGTCATTGAGTTGAAGAGTTGCAGGATGGGCTGTGCAAGCCAGGAGGCTCGTTCCCTCAAAGGCTGACGTCAGCTGCTAAAAAACGAAAGGTTGTGGTACACTATGCGAGTGGGATGTTTATTTAGTAGTAAAAGCAGGGATCAGCTTGGGCGTGATGAAAAAACGGGCGTTCGTCTTACTGGAACTTCTCATAGCTTTTGGCCTATTTGCTTTTTTTTCGCTCCCTCTGGTGCACGGGCTTTCTTTCCATGTCAAAGCAAAGAGAAACCGCCTCCTCGATTTGGAAAAAGAGATGAGAGCTGAAGAGTTGTTCTATAAAATCTGTGAAAAGCTCAGTGAGAACCACAAAGATTTGATTACTATCTCAAATGGTTTCGGGGAAAGTCATACTTTGGATTTCAACACAATCACGTTTGATCTGGGAAGGCTTGGGAAAAAGACATTGTTTTGGCACTATCACCTTTACGATCAGACTGTGAAATACCCTCATTTGCATCTGCTTCGTTGCAAGATTTGCTTTCTCGAAGGTCAAAAAGCCAAGTGCGATAGCCAAAAGTCTCTTCGAAAAGCTGATTATGGCTTTGCTCTAATGATCAAGAGCAAACCTTAACGCTTTTTTCGTTGTTTGTCTGTCTTCTTTGCTTCGGGGAACTGAAGGCAAGAGGTTATGGCCCTCCATGGAGGGCCAAAATTTTAGTATATTGTCTTTAAGATCTCGGCGACTTTCTTATTAATTCCTTTGGAAACACATTCCTGCTTTTTTCCCCTTTGATTTATACGCTAACCCTGCCGCTCCTCCTTTTTCATGCCTCCTCAGCACTCTCCTAAAAGGCCTCTTTGTACCCCTTAGCTCTTGTGCTCCTAGAGACATTTATTTTTCCTCTGCTTGCTCCTATTAAACGAGTCAAGCTTTTTCAATTCCCTCGCTGTCATCCTTGTCGCTCCATTCAAATATTTTTTGATAAGGGACATTTTAACATAGCCAAAGGGGGGACACAATCATGTTGCCGTTACAAAACGCGTTTTCTTCTTGAAAAAAAAGAAAACTCACCGCAGAATCGGTATCTTTGCTCGCGCCTGTAGTTCAACGGTAGAACAGTAGCCTTCCAAGCTACGAGTGTCAGTTCGATTCTGATCAGGCGCTTACACTGAGATTAACCAAGACCAAAATCTCCCTTACTTAAGTGGGGATGCCGTCGTCAACATATAGGGACAAGGCTTGGAAACAAAAAGCAAAGTATCTGTCAAAGACCTCTTAGAAGCTGGAGCTCATTTCGGCCACCAGAAGAGGCGGTGGAACCCTAAGATGAAGCGCTACATTTTCGAAGAGCGCAATGGGATTTACATCATTGATTTAGCAAAGACTGTGAGGCAGGTCCGCGTGGCCCTGGAAGTAGTTTCAAAGGCGGTGGAAAACCATCAGAGGATTCTGTTTGTTGGAACGAAAAAACAGGCAAAGGCGGTGATTCGCGAATGTGGCGAACTATGTGGGGAATTTTATGTGTCAGAGAGGTGGCTTGGTGGAATGCTGACCAACCTAATGACGATTCGTCAGTCCGTAAAAACACTTGAGCGGATCGAAAAGAAGCTCGCAGCCGGAGGTGAAGGTTTGACAAAAAAAGAGACCACCCTCTTGAATAAAGAAAGGGAAAAACTCGATCGCAACCTCTCTGGTATTCGTGGCATGCGCAAGCCTCCGGGTCTTCTCATCGTCGTTGATCCGAATAAGGAGCGGATCGCCGTTGCCGAAGCGAATAAATTGGGCATTCAGGTGATTGGTCTGGTCGATACCAACTGTGATCCCGATCCCGTCGATCACATCATCCCGTGTAACGATGACGCTCTAAAGAGCATCAAACTCATCACAAAAACACTTGCCAACGAAGCATGTGAACGGAAGCGTCAGCTAAATATCGTCCACGAACGGGAAGAAGGAGCAAAAAGAGAAAAGCTACCGCCTCTAGAAGAGGCTGCCACGGAAGCAAAAGAGGAAGAGGAGACAACATGAGCCGAGAAGTTACAGCTACGCTCGTCTTGGATCTACGCAAACGCACGGGCGTGGGCATGAGCAAATGCAAAGAAGCCTTGATTGAATCAGATGGGAACCTCGAAGAGGCGATCACCATCTTGCGCAAAAAAGGGGTGGCGTCCGCCGTCAAGAAAAGTGTCCGCGCAACGAAAGAGGGCGTCATTGGCTATGCGCAAGACACATCTGCACTCTATTTGGTTGAAATCAACGTGGAGACCGATTTTGTCTTGAAAAACGAGCGTTTTAACGCATTTCTGCAGGGGATCTGTCATCAAGCACTTGTTTTAAAGCCGAGCTCTGTTGAAGATTTTCTTGAACGAAAATGCAGTGAAAGCCCCGAGCTTACCATCGATGAATATCGCACTGAAATCGTTCACGCGCTCGGTGAAAATATTCAAATCAAACGTGTGCTCGGTTTTGAGAAAACTCATGCCCGCTGCGTTGGTGTTTATTCCCATATGGGAGGTAAGATCGTCAGTGCCGTTGTGATTGAAGGTGGCGGTGATCAAGGGGCTGTGGCCAGGGAAGTCTCCCTGCATGTAGCTGCTGAGTCGCCGAGTTTCATCAGCCAAGACGAAATCCCCGCTGCTGTCTTGGAAAATGAACGTGAGATTGCCTTTAGCCAAATCCAAAACAAGCCCATCGAGATTCAAGAAAAGATTGTCCAAAACAAGCTCAATGCTTACTACGAACAGGTGTGTCTGCTCAACCAAAAGTATGTAAAAGACCCCTCGATGACCATCGAGCAATTTGTAAAAAAAGCAGCGAACAAAGTGGGCAAACCACTTCGAATTGTCCAATTTGTCCGTTGGCAAGTAGGAGCCTGAGGTCTTATGTCAAAAAAACCGGCATACCGGAGGATTCTTCTCAAGTTATCTGGAGAATCCCTCAAGGGCAATAGTCCCGGTGTGATTGATCACGATGCTTGCCACCGCATTGCCGACAATATCCGCTTGGTTTACGAGCTAGGCGTCCAGATTGGTCTGGTCATCGGGGGGGGCAATATTTTTCGCGGATCTCAGGCCGAGCGTTTTGGTTTTGCCCGTACACCCGCAGACCACGTGGGGATGTTGGCAACGACGATCAACGGCCTCATCTTAGGGCAGGTTCTTTCAACCAAAGGGTGTAAAACACGGGTTATGAGTGCTGTGAATTTTGATGGAATTGTCGAATCTTATCACTGGAACCATGCGTTGCATTCGCTAGATAAAGGACATATTGTCATTTTTGTCGGAGGAACGGGCAATCCCTATTTCACCACTGACACTACCGCCTCTATGCGCGCAAGTGAGATTGAAGCTGAAGTACTGCTCAAGGGGACCAAAGTAGACGCTATCTATAATAAAGATCCCCTGCTTTATCCCGACGCTGAGAGATATGAACGTCTCACTTTCTCTGAAGCACTGACTAAAAATCTTCACGTGATGGATGCAACTGCTGTCGCCATGTGCCGCGAAAATGGGATTCCCATTCACGTTTTTAATTCTTTTTCTAAAGAAGCCATGATTCAAGCCGTGTGTGAAAAGCGCAGTGGCACACTCGTTACGGAGGAGTCAACCGAACATCGATGACAATAGTAGACGAGACCGAGATGCATATGCAGCAAACGGTAGATTATCTGTGTAGTGAACTCAATAATTTGCGCACCCAGCGTCCAAATCCCTCGATTCTTGACTCTGTGATTGTCGAAGTGTACGGAACGGAGATGCGGGTCCGTGATTTGGCTGCTGTTTCAACAGGAGATGGAAGGCAACTTCTCATTACTCCCTTTGATCCTCAGACGACGGGCCCTATTGTCAAGGGGATTGAGAGAGCAAATTTGGGTCTAAAACCGATTGCTGAAAGAGCCGGTCTTCGGGTTCCCATCCCCCCAATGAGCGAGGAAATGCGTAGGCGCATGGTCAAAGAGGCAAGAGATAGATCTGAACAGGGCAAAGTTGCGATCCGTGAGCACCGTCGTAAAGCAAACGATTTTTTAAAAAATCAAAAATTAAAAAGTGAGATATCAGAAGACGAGCAAAAAAAAATGGAAAAGCTCGTTCAAACACTGACAGATCGTTTTTGTAAACGAGTAGATAGTTTGTGTGAACAAAAGGAAAAAGATATCCTTGAGATATAATTTTGTCTACAGGTAGAATTTCTTGCGCGCGTGAGCTCCACGGTTGCCATCTTTGGCCCCATCGTCTAGCCTGGTCTAGGACACCAGATTTTCATTCTGGCAACAGGGGTTCAAATCCCCTTGGGGTCATCATTTGAGGCTTTAGCTCAGCTGGCAGAGCATCTCCCTTTTAAGGAGAGGGTCGTTGGTTCGAATCCAACAAGCCTCATCATTTCAGCTCTCTTTTCAGACTCATGCTCTTCCATCGCTAGCTCTTTCCAAAGCATGTTCCTTTCCACTCTCACGAACGGTCTTGGCAAGAGGATCCATCTCTTCAAGCTGTTATTTTTAAACACTTAGAGCCTATTACCCCCTGCTCAACATCTAGAGACGTAATCTCGTTATTTGTTAGAATAGGGGGATGTCTTATGTCAAAAAAAGCCTCGTTCCCTTCATCCTTTTACTGACCACGAGTTTTTTGTTTTTTTATCCTACAAAACGGGATACATTCGAAGATTGGGGACTTTTTCTCAGCGTTTTCTTCATCACTCTCTCAGTGATTTTTCTTTTTTTCCGATCAACATTTAAACTCTTTCCTCTCAAACAAGGGTGTATGAAAAAACAGCACCACCGTATTTTTGAATTGTTGTCAGAAGGGATCATTTTGCTGAGCAACAAAGGGGTCGTTCTCTATTTCAATCAAAAAGCAGAGAGAGCCCTCAGACTTTCTCAGTCGAAGCTATTGGGTGAAGAGCTCGGCCATTTTAAACATTTGCCTCTGATGACAACATGCCACAATCTCTTCGAAAAATGTCGAGTCACAGATTTCGAGCAATCCCTCTCTTTTTGTCTGGAAGGGAGTGGCAACAAATCGCTCGATCTCGTTGTCAAACCAATAAGAGAAAATGCCCAGTACCTCATCCTGATTCGAGATAGCTCTCCCCAATACAAAAAACACCAACTGGGTAAGGATTTTGTTGCAAATGCCTCACATGAGCTACGTACGCCCATTACCATCATTAAAGGATTTGCCGAAACGCTAAGTGAACTTCCTCAGATATCGTCGAAAACCATAATTCGAGATTTCACAGAAAAAATCATTCGCAACTGTCAGAGAATGGACCAACTCGTCACCAATCTCCTTACACTCACAGAGCTCGATTATCTACCCAAGGCACGTCTACAAGAGTGCGACCTCGTTGCTTTAGTTGATCATTGTATTTACACTTTGTTGACCATTTACCCCGGTATTAATATTCGTGCTCTGCGCAATAAAGACATCATCTCGATTCTTGCAGATCCTCACCTCATCGAACGCGCTTTAATGAATCTGCTAGAAAATGGGGCAAAATACTCACCTGCCCCCGTAGATCTCACCATTACCATAGAAGATCGCGTAGACACCGCTTGTTTGAGCATAGCAGACAAAGGCAGGGGGATTCCAGTAGACGATCTCGACCATATCTTTGAACGGTTTTACACTGTCAATAAAGCCCACTCAAGGAAGTTTGGGGGGGCTGGGCTCGGTCTTTCCATTGTTCAGACGATCGTCAAAAAGCACGAAGGGCAGATCGAAGTTTTCTCAAAAGAAGGAAGGGGCACCAAATTTGTCCTTACGCTTCAAAAAACACGTGATGCGATTGAACATGCCCCCTGACTTAGACTAGCCTCCAAAGCTATGCATTGCCAAGCAGAGGAGATGAAAAGATGTACCACCGCGATCTACCATCAGTTTCTGGTTATGGGAACTTTTTTGCAGCGATTATCGAGGTGCTTATCTTGAAGCTTGTTTTTTGTGCACATCCCAAAGAATCCTCTCTATCACTAGCGCACTCTTTGATGTCATTGGCTTGTGACTACTCTTTCACCTAAAAGAGCAAGCTGCTCTACTTAAGGCCATCTGGCCCGAGGTATTCTAAGACGTGTTGTGCTCTTTGTGAACTTTGTATCCGCAATGCTTGCAACAATGCTATCTTTGTGATACTCGTGTTTTCTTGAGTCTTCCGCAGATCATGCATTTTTTCTTTGTGTAACCATTTCCATCCTCCTAGTAAGGATCCTCCGCTTTTCATTTTAGGTATTGTCAACACTGACTTACAACTAGCGTCTGCTTTTACTTTTTGCATAAGTGAGATCCTTGTTGTTTATTTCGAGATCTTGGTTTGATATTTCTCGACTGCCTCTCTAGATGCTTTGTGGCACAAGTTTGTCTCTGGTTCGCTCCAGGGGGGCAATTTTAGTGCAATCCATATTCAGTTGAGAATAGTGAAAGATTTTTGCATATTATCAGCGATCAGTTCAAGAAGACAAAAGCTTAGAGATCACCTGGTCACTATGAGAAATACTCATCTCACTTTTGAATGCATTTTTGTGTGGTGAGATTTTTGGAATGTCGTTACAAACACGCGGAGAACCACCCCGATTAAAGAATCGTCAAAAATTCCCTTGGCCCTTTCTTTTTGCTTCCAAAATCGATCGAAACTCTCTATTGAGACGTTCCTGGACTTGATTAGCCTCCCTTTGAGCGGTTTGGATTGCTTCTTGACGGGCGTTGTCCTCTTCCTGCTCTTTTTGTAGATGACCCCACTTCACGTTGAGTTTGCGTTGTTCCTCTTGGAGCGTTTCTTCTCTCTCTAAAAGTTTACTAAAAGAGGAGGAAATATCTGTGAGCTTTTGGCTTGTGGATTCAATTTCTTTTGCAATGCAACGCCAATTGCTACTAAAGTCTTGCTCACGATTGAGCAAGAAAAACCCGCACAAAACTGGAGCAAAGTTTTGAGACCCTTCCAAGCTCCGAAACAAGAGGAACAAGACTCCGACTTTGAATAACGTGTCCTTCCAGTCATAGATACAAGAACCCGCTTTGATCAAGACTTCTGTATCTATCAATGGGGAATGGCTCACGAGAGAAGCTCGACTAACGGCATCGGTTTTTTGCATTTTAACCTCAACTTCCGAAGTGTGTCATACTTTCAACCCCCCACAGGGAATTGAGGTGAACACCTGTTTTTGAAAGACATTAGGTTTTGTTCATAGCATGTGTTGTTTTCGAGTCGTTCAAAAAAGATATCAAAGCAGGCGGCTATTTTTTCTTGACGACTTTTTTGCGCACTCTGGATACCACCTTGTATCTCTTTCTGAGTTTGTTTTTGATCGGTGTTCTTACTTTGAAGATATTCCCACTTTTCGGGGTAGATCTCCAGCGTTGCCACTCGATCTCTGAATTTTTTTGTTTTTTCTTGGACGACCTTGTTGTGCCGAGTAGTCAAGAAATCAAGTGCCGATTTTGCAATGTATATCCCTCCAAAAACCACACCAATTGCTGCTGCGCCTCCCGAAAAAGTCGCTGCCCCAACCGATACACTTGCTATTGCCGCACCCCCTGATGTGGTGCCCCACGCGGCACTTCCCGCTCCCCCAGCAATTGACGCACCTTCCGTAGTTGCACTTAACAACGAAGCGCCCGCTACAGACCCTTCAACAACGGTTTTGACTAACAAAACGCTCATGGAACCCCTTTGCAGCTGATCATCTCAATCCCCTCAAGAAAATGAGATTTTAAGTTAAAAATCAGATACAATCATTTTCACTCCTAGACAAAAAATCAAGAAAAAATTCATAAAAAACAGATAAGCAGGGACAAAATCAATTTTTGTGGTGTCCTAAGTCCATGGGGAGCGACAGACTAGAGAAAAAAGAGACGTGTATAAAAGTCAGCTACTGCACTAGATCTGTTTAACCTAGACGAGTGGGGAAACCACCCGTTTAGGGGTGAGATGAAAGCTCGCTATAAGAACATAGCGAACTTGCCTGAAGAGCTCACCTGCTTTCTGGGACATTTTCTTTTGAGTGAGTGGACTAAAAATGGCAAAACGCGTGTATGAAGAAAAGAAAATCGGTTGTATTCAGACTTCGGCTGACTTAAGAAACAAAGGCGAATTTTGCAGGGGCAGTTAGACGAGTGCCGGTGGCTGCACAACGAGTTTTTGGTAGAGTAAAAGCCTTCATGGTAAAAGCTCGACCCCATCCCTATCAAGAAAGAAAGACCCTCTTTGCTTGGGAAAGATTCCCGTAAGTGGGCATAGGACTATATCGGGGAAAATAAAGACGTGCTAGAGTACAGGTGTTTGCTGTCGGACGAATGGGAAATTTTGTTTTCTTGCGAAGTGGAAACAAAGCCGTTGCCTACAGCGAAAGCACCATTCGTGGGAATCGAATTGGGAATAGAAAAGTTTGCTTTTCTCTCAGATGGCAACGAGCTAGACAATCCCCGCTTTTTTCGATCTTCTAAGCAAAAATTAGCTCCAAGGCACAGCGCGCCCTTAGCAAAGGGAAGAAAGCAGCGAAAAAACGTTCTAGACATGGCAAGATATGCGATTAAGATACACAGAAAGATAGTAAGTCAGAGACAAAACTTTTGCCACAAAAAATCTAGAGAGATAGTCCAGAAATATCAAACCAAGGTCTCAAAATCAAGGATCTTTAACTTATGCAAAAAACACAAGTAGACGCTAGTTGTAGCTCAATTTCGACAATACCTAAAATGCAAAGCGGAGGATCCTTACTAGGAGGATGGAATTTGTTACACAACGCAAAAATGTATGAATTGTGGAAGAATCGAGAAGAAATGGATATCGCAAAGACAGCATTGCTGCAAACGTTGTAGGTACAAGGCTCACAGAGATCCAACGCGTTTCTAAAGTATATTAGCCCTCGGACTAGATGGCCTTAAGTAGAGAAGCCTTCGCCTTTGGGCGAGGAAGTAGTCACTCACCCTTATGTCACATTGATGCGCCGAAGGGTCGACACTTTCTTGGGATCATATGCGTGTTTTGCCCGTTGATTATGATCGAAATTTGTAGTCAGTATTCTGATCATGAACCGTTTGAACACGCACCCTCACAAGGCTTTTCAACTGATTTTCTATCCAAAAAGTAGTCTTTTGGTCGTACCAACTGAAAATCTCTACTGAGACTTCCCTCAACTTGTTTAGCCTCCCTTCGCACGGCTTGGATTGCTTTTCCCCGCTCTTTTTGTAGATGTCCCGACTTTACGTTGAGCCTGCGTTGTTCCTCTTGGAGGTTTTCTTTTCTCTCCAAAGGAGTGCTAAAAGATGAGGAAATATCTGTGAGCTTTTGGTTTATGGATTCAATTTCTTTCACAATGTAGTGCCCATTTCTACTAAAATCTTGTTCACGATCGAGTAAGAACAACCCACATAACACTGGGGCACAGTTTTGAGATCTTCCCAAGCTCAGATACAAGAGGAACAAGGCTCCGACTTTCAATAGTGTGTCCTTCCAGTCATAGATACAAGAACCTGCTTTAATCAAGTCCTCTTTGTCCATCCATGGGGAATTGTTCACGAGAGAACCCCCATTAACGGCATCAATTTTTTGCATTTTAACCTCAATTTTTGGAACTTGTGATACTCTCAACACCCTAAGGGGAATTGGGGTAAGCACCTGTTTTTGCACACCATTGACGAAGGCTTCTCCCTTAAGGCCATCCAGTCCGAGGGCCAATATACTTTAGAAACGCATTGTGATCTCTCTGGGGCTTGTATCCGCAATGCTTGCAACAATGCTGTCTTTACGATATGCGTTTTTTCTTGAGTCTCTCTAAAGCTCATGCATTTTTGCGTTGTGTAACAATTTTTATCCTCATGCCAGGGTCTTCACTTCTGAACAAAAAATCAAGAAAAATTTTTCTTGATTTGAACAAAAAACTCTCACAAACAACAGATAATCAAGGAGAAAATCACTTTTTGTGGTATCTTAAGTCAATGGGAAGATACAGAAATCACTCTCATGTGACATTAATGCGCCGAAGGGTCGATAATCTCCTCCGAAATCAATGTCTCAGGATCATATGCGTGTTTTACCCTTTGATATGCTCGAAATGTGTGGTCAATATTCCGATCATGAACCGGTTGAAACCGCTCCTGCAAGAGGCTTTTTAACTGATTTCTATCCAAAGAGTAGTCTTTTGGCCTTCTGCCTTTCTCATTGAGGCGTCCGCCCGATTGCTCCGCATCACATATCTGCTCATATCCCCCTTTCCCAAAAAGGGTCATGAGCAATTGAGGATTAGCAAAATGCATATTGATCGCTGGCCTGGGTTTTTTTTGAAACGTGATACACCGTTCTAAAGGAAGGAACCCATTGTCGAGAAGAGGATCACAATTGTTAGTGCCTCTTATCAAACGAAAGTAGTAGTTGCTCACATCTCCTTCTGGGCAAAGTTGATCGAGTGGTAAGAAACACCCATGTTTTTCATAGGCCTCTTTCTCTTGGGCAATAATAAAAGAGAGAAGCTCTTCTGCCCAATGTGGATTCTTCATTTTACTAATAAATCGGGCATTTCCATATACCGCCTTCAAATAGTCAATAGAAATCTTCTTCAGCCATCCGCTATCCACATCGTTGCGCACGCATTTCTCCAAATAAATAGCACCATAAAAAGATCCCATCCTTGCTATTCGAAAGTATTTGTCCCGTTCAGGACGAGCGGTTTTTTCCCCTTCTTCCTGATCCCAATCTCCTCCTTCGTTTTTGGGGTGATTTTTTTCTTTGTGCTGTTTATTTAATCGATTAAACTCTCGCTTATAAAGTTTACTCTCATGCTCAGAATGGGCGAGGCGCAGAGCACGTAAACGCCCCTGATAAGAGAGAGCTTCAGAGCCATCTGATAATTCACTGGAAACAAAAGAAGCGGAGATGGCTGCGAAAACCAAGAAAAATAGTGTGAAAAATGGTAGAAATTGCATAGTCATTTACACTGGATATCCCAGTCTCCTTGAGCTTTTCAATCTAAAATAGAGCGTCTCTTTCCGCGCATCGAGCAACGTCATCTCCAAAAGCAAAAAAAGGGGTAGTTCTTTGCGGTCCCATTCACAAGTGGTTTCCATGCTTTTCCCTTCAGTTGCATAAGAAAAGATCCACTGTATATCGCGAAGCCCCTCCATTAACACTTCTTGTCGCATCTCACCCCCTTTTCCTTGAATTTGCAAGAGCAGATGCCCTCGATCAAAAAAAAGACACGCGGTGACCTGTCCATAAAACGCTCTGTCAAAATCCTTTTGATTATTAAACCCAAACATTAATCCAGTAGAGCCTCCTTTTAACTGCACTGTCTTAAATGGTGCATTCGGATCGACCCGCGCCAAAAGGGCTGCCAAACGGGTTTGAACATGCGCTTTGGAAAAGACGCGGATCCGTTCAATTTCAAAGTGCCTTTTAAAGTAAAGCGTTTGTCTTAAGTAGGGAAACGTCACTGAAAGCAACAGCGAAAGAACCCCCAAAGCAATGACAATTTCTATGAGAGTCAAAGGCCGTCTTTGCATGGACCGATGATATACCAAAACTCATCTGGGAATCAACTGCAGCTTTTTGACACACACAAAGCGTTGTTTGAAGCGCAGTGAGTATACTAATTAGAAAGGGACTGCAAAAGTAAGTTATCGAGTTTTCTTCATGTTTTTACAAGTGATCAATCCTAAAAAGAGGGCGAGACAGAGGAAAAAAAATAGGCCAAATCCATCATTTAGCATACCTGGTTTAGAAGTCGGAATAATTCCCAACACGGCCAACAAGGCGATCAAGATTCCCATACACGCATCACCTGCGACTAAGCCAGAGGAGAGAAGAACCCCTCGCTCAATCACGCGCTTATCTTCCGATAAATGCTTCACAATCAGATGCACCATACCCCCGCATAAAATGCCAGTGCTAACGGATAAGGGTAGATACAACCCAATCGCACATGCTAAAACGGGCACGCGCATCAAATAGAGCAAAAGGCCTAAAACCACGCCAAAAGAGACCAAAATACCCGGCAACTCTCGGTTAATCACTCCCTTTGCGATCAATGCCATCATGGTCGCTTGCGGTGCAGGCAATGTCTCACTTCCAAACTGATAAGACGCATTCAAGAGGTAGAGGGTAAAGCCAACCACCACTGCTGGTAGAATGGCTGCAATGATTTCGGCGAGTTGCTGAAGGCGGGGAGTTGCACCCAAGAGGAATCCTGCTTTGAGGTCTTGTGATGTTGACGATCCCGAAGAAACGGCAATGTTGGCAACTGCGCTCATGGTAATTGCTCCGATGAGGTGAACACGATCGGTCCAGCCCAATCCGAGCAGGATGAAACAAATGATCAAGAGGATCGTGATCGTTACCCCTGAAACAGGACTCGAAGAACTTCCCACGATCCCCACAGTAATCGAAGTGACCGCCACGAAAAAAAACCCCAAGACAATCAAAGCAATAATTGAGACGATATTGAGATGAAAACCGGGGAAAAGCCATAAAAACAAAATAATGGCAAGTGAGCCGAGAAGCAAATAGGAAAGGGGAATATCTTGATCGGTTCTCTCAACCTCTGTTTTTTTCATCGTGAAAAGGTGAAATAGTTCCCTGAACATTTCGACAACTGTCTTACGAATCATAGGGGCAATTTTAAACAGCGCAGCCAGCCCTCCAAAGGCAACGGCACCTGCACCGATATAACGGATATAATGAGACCAAATATCAGGTGCACTCATCGCGCTAATCGGAAGATTAGCGGGGAAAATAGCTAGTGTGCCTTGTCCAAACTTCTTGATCATTGGGATCAAGACGAGCCACCCGATTCCGCCACCGGCAAAGAGGACGGCTGAAATCCGTGGCCCGATGATATAGCCCACTCCCAGAAGAGCGGGAGTCCCATCCATACTTATCTCGACGTCTTCATATTTTCTGAGGGTAACACTGATAGTCTCGTTCCAAAGATACACCGCACTGCTCAGCAATTTATAGAAAAGGCCTACTAGAATCCCCCAAATGGCAAGAATGGCATTCGGATGCCCTTTTTCTCCCGCTTTTAAAATTTCAGCGCAAGCCATCCCCTCAGGGAAGGGAAGTACCCCATGCTCTTGTACAATGATGTAGCGTCTTACGGGAATCATAAACAACACCCCTAAAACACCCCCGAGCAGTGAGAGTAAAAAAATGTTTAAAATGGGAGGTCTTTCACCTAGCAAAAACAAAGCGGGGATCGAAAACACTACCCCTGCAGCAATCGATTCTCCCACTGTTGCCATTGTTTGAACGAGGTTGTTTTCCAAAATCGTTACGTTTTTACAACACATGCGCAAAACCGACATCGAGATCACAGCAGCTGGGATCGAAGCAGAGACCGTCATTCCTACTTTAAGGCCGAGATAGGTATTTCCGAGAACAAAAAAAACGGCGAGGATGATCCCCAGAGTCACCGCCCGGAAAGAAAACTCTTTTTGTTTCTCAGAAGGAGGAACAAAAGGTTTGAAAGATTCTAAGTCACTGTTCATTTTTATAAAAAAGTGTTATTAAATCGAAGTTAACAGCTTTTTGCTTTTCTCAGAAGGCCTATTGCTCAATATTTAATCCCAAAGTCCAAGCTTCTCTCATTTAATACCCCCTCGAACGGATACTCAAACTCCATATGCCCAAAGAACATCCCACGCTCCTAATCCTTATGGACTGAAAGTATCAGTAAATATTTTGTTGATCATCATGAGCTTTGATGCTAAGCTCGCGGTCCAAATCACCCATTTCAAGAGCCATGATGAAAACGCTCAGAGCTCTCACTCACTATACCATTCTAGCAACCA
>Ga0126343_10000060_pt1 | contig 28446 bp, 27 predicted proteins | sample Cyp2metagenome_FD_92531 | JGI IMG/M metagenome (GOLD analysis project Ga0126343, IMG submission 92531) | Coral microbial communities from Lord Howe Island, Old Settlement Bay, Australia - Cyphastrea 2 metagenome | ecosystem: Host-associated > Invertebrates > Cnidaria > Coral ...
AGTTAAGCAGTGTGTTTGTTTTGAGGAGACGACGAGTTTTGGTTCTCTGACTAGTTGCTCTTGCTATGGCTTTCAAAAAACCCCGAATTCTGCTTCTAATTAATTACAACGATGGTTTTATCGATGGCGATGAAATTGTTGTTCTGTACGGCTTCTATGCATAAAAAAACCTCAACTTTCCTTAGGATTCGTACGCACCTTTCGACCTAAACGAGCTTGAATAGCCTGAGAGTTTTGCAGAGTTTCGCTTTGAAAAACGAGATATACGAATTCTGAAGTAAGTTTGGCAAATCCCTGGCACGCTTACATGCAGTCAAAATGTGGCCGGCCATGGTTTCCGATGCTTCGGAAAGAAAAGTCATTTTAGTTTGTGAAAAATCGCTAAACTGCTAAACATTTTACTTCTGCTGGTCCGCAAATAACACATCAGACAATTATTACAACAAAAGGTATAAGTAGATGATTATTAGCATGTAAATGTTTAGCTGCTTACTTACGTTTTCACCAGAACGGAAAACTTGGCAGATTCAGTCATCGACGAAGGCTGGACGACGTTTTGACAACATCGCACATGCGTAGAAAGCTCGCGCGGGAAAATTTTACTTCCGGTCGTCGTCATCGTGCCATTTCGTTGTCGATGCTTAAGGTCCCTATTAGCGAACAGACGCATGACGACATGGACTCTTTCTGTCTTACGTGATAAAGAAGCAAAAACGAAATGTCAGCGACGTCATCTATATGTCTGTCCCCCAATAGATCATAAGTAAGAACCAATCAAAATGCAAGAATAAGGCTTGTATTCCATGTGATAAAAAGTAAAAGTGCGTGATATATTATAATGCAAAGACACATCTTTCTAAAAATCTCGCTTATTTCCTTACAGAAATCCATGGCATCTCCTTGGACCCAAGCAGCAAGACAGAAGTAATGCAGCCATTAGGTGTCGCGCGTAACTGTTTTGCGATAGACTTCTTCTTTAACTCTAGTCTGCTCTTCTACGCAGACGATCGTGCAAATGCGATTGGTCAGGTATCACGAGTTGGAACTGCCAAGAAAAGTATCATCAATTCTGGTCTCCGCAGGCCTCAAGGGCTTGCTGTTGATTGGGTGGCTGGAAACCTGTTTTGGACTGATTCTGGCAATGATGTCATTGAGGTATGTGAAGCTCAATTCTGGTATTTGTTTCCAGCTATAAAGGGGCTTGTAAAAAGGGGCTTGAGAGGCTTTGTGGCTGATCAAAGCTTAAATAACATCTACTGCGTTCAGAACAAGGAAAACTGGAAAGAGTGAAATTCAAATTATTGCTATTTAGATCCACACCGAAGGATGAAAATCGTGTCCGGAAATCTAAAGGGCAAAGCAATTTTACTTTGTTGTACCAAAAGGAAAACAGCAGCATTCAAACAAAGTCTCGCGTTCATTGCCTGAAACGTTACTGTTATCTCTATTAGTGGTATTATTATTTGCCACTCGTTGCATTGGCTAACAGCTTATTGCAAGGGATCAAGTCATTTTACTGACACAACCTCTTACAGTATATCTACCTTACGTGTAGCTTCTTAGTAAACTTCGTCAAAAGATTGTGCAACAGATGTTACAGGCTTTTTTGCTTATCCAAGGGTTCTCTATTTGTAACTGAATTGCACTCTTTCGCTGACATCATCTTCATTTTGCCTCTTTAGCATAGGGTTGGGTCATTACATCGGGAAGCAAATTTCTTTGAACAGTAACCCTTGATATACCCTTGTAATATTATGTTCAGAACTAATATTTCTTTAAAAGAAAAGTTTGCAAGCAAAGATTGCCTTGTATCTCTCACAAGGTTAGTAGATTAGACGGCAGATACAGAACAGTGGTAATCTCCACAGACTTGGGTGACCCCAGAGGATTAGCATTGTACCCGGCGAAAGGGCTCTTGTTCTGGACAGATTATCGCAGGGGCAAAGTGGAGCGCTCCTCAATGGACGGCACAGGCCGGCAGTCTCTGGTACAGAGAGGAAACATTAAGAGTCCAGTAGGAATTACCATAGATTACCAGGAAGACAAGGTTTACTGGGTGGATGAGGCCCTCGATGTCATCTGGAAAATGGATCTTGATGGTGGTGAGTAGGTTACAATCGGCTTAGGTGTTTTTCAATGGGGATGGGTACCTAGGGGTTCCCGAATACCCGTGAAGAATTCTACCTACCCCCACTACCCACCCCCACCACCATTCTACTTAGTTTATGTGCGTGCGGTGCTGTTTATTTTGCTATTCAAGATGATTTCGACTTTTCAACCCTGGGCATGACTATCAGCATGAAAGGTGTTGAGCAAAACTTACACGAGGCATACTTTTATGTTCTGCAAGGTGATTAGAACTTTTTCAGTCTGAATGAGATCCTGGTGTCTGGCCACTCGAAAAAAGGTTTTTGAGCAGTACTTTCAAGTGGTACTGTTTATTGTGCTGTACAAGATGGCTCTAACTTTTAAGTCTGGATGAAACCCCAGTGTGTGACCATTCAAACGAACGCTGTTTATTATGCCGTACAAAGTGGTTCTGACTTTAAGTCTTTCGAGGAAACCCTAATGTCTGACCAGATGAAAGCTATTGAGCAGTACTTTCATGTAATACCTTTTATTATTATAAGGTGGTTCTACGTTTGTAGTCTGCGTATAAATCCTTGTGTGTGACCATTCAAATGAAAGCTTTTGAGCAGTAGTTTCGATGCAAGGTGGCTCTAACTGCGGATAAAACTGTTTTGGCTAACTTAGCATTATTAACCTCTTCAGGGAATTTAGAACGAGTTGTCAGCTCATCGTTGGACCAGCCTTACGGCATAACTCTGCTTGACCGGTTTGTGTACTGGACTGACTCGGGTAACAAGTCTGTCTTCAGAGCAGAGAAACAGAACGGCACAGATATTACGGCCATTATGACAGGGGTTGACGTGTTAAGAGATGTACGCGTATTCTCACCACAACGCCAGCCACCGGGCGGTCCTTGTGTCAATAAAAATGGAGGTTGCGAAGAGTTATGCTTAGCATTTTCGTCATCTCAAAGAAGGTTTGTCTTTATTTATTTTTATACGTTAAAAGTATGAGAGGAGAAGTTTTGAGATAAAGAAGATCAATATGGAGACAAACTTTTCAGCACCCTGGCCGTTACTGCTAAGTCTCTTTAACTGACAATTCTGACTACACGAGCAGGAGTCGTTAAATGTGAATTGTTTATTGCGTCAGCGAGTCAGTCATCTGAGGCTTCCTTTACACGGACACGGTTTCCAATCAAAACGGTTTCATGACCTGGAAACCGCATCGAAAACGACACTTCGCGAGCCTGCCAATTTCGCGCCAGACCGTTTTTAAATCGATGCGGTTTCGCCGTTTACACGACCAATGAAACCGTATCGTTTTGAAAACGCTCCAGTTATGAAAGCGTTTTCAAACCGGCCCGGTCCTGATAACGAACTCGACTGGCGCCGTGTAAACGAAAGGTGTAACCGCATCGAAACCGATGTGGTTACAAATGAAACTGCGTCCGTGTTAACATGCCTGAGTGCCGATGTATTCCGTCTAAGATAATCTGTATCCTTGCAAATTACAAGTATTGTGTCTAACAGTTATAAACTGTGCAACGCCAGATACGAAAAACCACTGGGAAACAGCCTTAAAAGCGTATTCCTCATGCAATACAGCAGCAATAAACCCCGAGAAAAGGGCTCATGATCAATAAGCTAGACCATTTTACAATTAATTAACATAAGTGGACGAACACGAAGAATGACTGAATGACGTAACTCGCCAAAAAATTAGATTACCCCTAAACATCCGATGACACCCGCGAGCCTCTCCATCGTGCCTTTGAAATAGTAATTTCTGACTAATTCAGAAATGACATTTGATTTTATATGCCCCAGACAAGGGATTCATCACTTTGTTCAAAAATACAAGCCAGAGCCACCATTTATCACCAGGTAACTGGGTAAATAGTATAAAAAGCTTGGCTTAAAACAAGTGTGCTTGTGTTTCAGGTGTGTCTGTGTGTCTGGACTGGTAGCATCTGACGGTATGTCCTGCTTGAATGACAGTAGTTTCCTCGTCGTCAGTGGAAAGAAGAAGATCGGATTTTCAGCCATCAGTCCACTCCGCCGACCGCCAGCGTTCTCAACTATAACCCGAAGACGGAGTTCTGTGCTTGATTTTGATGTCAACTACGACTCTCAACTGATCTACTTTTCTGATGCAAAAAAATATATCAAGGCGGTTTTTCTTAATGGCACCGGCTTGAGAGTGGTTGTCAATGGTATGTTTTAATCTTACTTTTCCCAAACGTTATTAGCTTAGGGCGCGTTCGTTTGGGACCAATCCGGGATAAGAATAATAGGAATAATGAGAGTAAGTGTTCGTTTAGGAGCTATTCTTATTCCGGAATACCTGGATTTCCAGTCCGGCTATTCTGCTCCCAGGAGCAGAATAGCCGGAATATATTCCGGAATATATTCTTATTCCAGAATATCCCAAGCGAACGCGCCCTTAGTTACGGTTGACTAGGAGTTCAAACGCGGTATCTTTGGTTGGTTTTGCCGTGTACGAAACTGCTTCTAAATTGAAGGCAACCTAAAAATTATGGCTTACTAAGAGTAAAAAACACCAAACATAATAATAAGAACCCTTCATAGGACAAAAACCTGGGTTTAACTTTTCAAGATGCTGGATGACCGTGTCGTACTATTGTTTTCTTTGCAAAGGCAAAGAGAATTACCATTTTAGGAATATAACAACTACAGCTATTTCAATTAACGTTTCCGGTTTGTGGATAACGTTTTCGTCTTTTAAGTTTTTAAAATATGTATATTTTTAGAAATTTCAAAAGGTAGAAGTCTTCAATTTGATGTGGAAAAAATTCCCCTTGAAGGTCTACCGTTACCTTTTTGGCTCATTGGCTACTTTTTATTGTCAATGAGCGAACAAACAACTGAATTTATAATTTATGGGATGCGTCAACACGCGAGAGCGGACAATTTGACAATTTTTTATCGTAAAAAAAGTAAACTGATGTCAGTTTTTAATGCGTCTGTGCTGTTATTGACAATGAATTTCGTCATAACATTGTCAAAGTAGTCTGCGGATCCACTCGGCTGTCGTCTCGTGGATCGACAGCTACTTTGACAATGCCATGACGAAATTAATGATCAATAACGGTACAGATGCATAAAAACTGACGTCATTTTGAGGTTTGAGCTGTAGTTAAGGGTAATTTCCAAAACCAACATAGAGTGCTTTCCTTTCGACTCAAAGGCAAAGCTTAGCGGTCACGTGTGGTGTTGTTTATATAGCACACAAAATAGCAAATGGCTAAATGGCTGCTTGAGGCCATGTGTTTGTTTGAAATCCTTCGTCTTGTGTTCAACTCGACATCGCACTTGCGAGGGAGATATCGAGGCATATTCTTGAAGAGAAATGTCATATCCCCGCACGGTTATGTATAGTTCTCTATGTATTATCCCTTAAGTTACTTAATATGTTTTGTCTCAGACGTGGATGCCACTAGTATCGCGCTGGACTGGATTAATGGAGTACTTTATTGGGCAGACGGAAAGAAAAAGATCATTGGCAAGGCAAACGTTAACGGTTCTAGCTCACAGACGGTGATAATAAACGTGACAGTCAGTCCTGCGTCTTTGATAGTCCTGCCTTGTCAAAGGTATACGATGGTTAAGTTTTAAGCTTCTGTTCTCCCCCCCCCCCCCCCCCCCCCCCTCCCCCTCTCTCACCCCTCCCCTCCCCCCCCCCCCCCAGAAAAACTTTTCATTCTTATTTAATTGGAATCTAAATATTATTTTTTTTTTAGTTTTTTGTTTTCCCCCCCCCCCCCCCCCCCCCTTTACCTTAGCCACAATGGCTCGTGCAAGCCTGACAAAGTGGATATCTTGAAACGTCCTTGAAAGTGAGATATTCACGATTTGTCTTTGAAGAGTCTTAAATTCAGTTAAGCAGCTCAGTCGCGCTATTTTGAGTTATTTTGGCCATAGTCAAAATTAGCATTAAATTGAAGTTAACGTGAAGACCATGGTTAGAAAGATAGAAAGATAGAAAAACACAAACGAGATATCAATAAACCATAAAAGAACGACGATGGCTAAGGATGCAGAAGATTAACACGGATTGCAACCGACAAATAAAAAAGGAAAACTAGACGAAACTTTTCAAGACGCGAAAGCGTTATATGGTTCCTTAAACCATGCCCCGACAGTCTAGTTTCTCAACTCTGTTCCTTCCTTGTTTTCAGGCTTCTAGTGTGGAGACACGAGCACCGTCTGGTGTCCAGCATCAGAACAGCTAACACAGATGGTACTGATGTGAAAACTCTTCCCCACTCTGTATGCACCTTGGGAACGTCCCTCACGTTTGATTACTCGCAAAACCGACTGTTCTGGGTGAATTCGTTTACTCAGTTGTAAGTGAATTAAGGACAAGCTGTTATGAATGATTGGTACAGTTGAACAGCAATTTCTCGAACCCCCACGGGGAAAATAAGTATATATTGTTGGAAGCGGGGCCACCAATTAGCTGATAGTAAATGACACTAAATGAAATCCAGTGGAAACTGACTTGAGTTTGAGATAGGAGAGAGGTCGAGTAAAGCGAGCTTGAGGTGACAAGTGTCATTTGTATTGTAAAGCAAACCGTGTATGTAAATGTAAAGAACGTAAATCTTATTTATAGTGGGCATGCACTTAGCTGTACAGCACTAAGCTCAGCTCACTTAAACAAAAGAAACAAATATTTCAAATAAACGTAACAGAGTTAAGAATCCCAACTGGCAGGAGGCAGACCAGTTGGCTATTTACAAAGCGTGACTGAGAAACAAATCCCACTAGTGGCAGGGTGGAGGCCTTGAACCCAGGACCTCAGGATTACAACACCAGCGCCCTAAACCACTCGGCCACGCTGCCTCCATGTATCGTCCTCACATCCAACATGGCAGCACTTGTAAAAAATCAAAACTCCGATGTGGTTGAAAAGATGTTAAAATGAATCAGAACAGGCTTTAATATAACTGATTGGCGTGTTGTGTGTGCGCATGGACTGCATGGCTGCCAACAAACCTCGATCATCACGTAGCCTTAGCAGCCATAATCGAGCAAACAACTGTTATTTATTCATGAAGCAACAAAAACTACCATGGAATTCTGATGGAGTCTTTACATTTTGCACAACAAAACATCTTCGTAGCAAACTAACTGAACCACATATTAATAAATTTCAACTTCTCCCCCATAAATGAATGCGAAGGTCTTAAAACCTGCATGTTTTATTAGTGTTATTATTTACGAAGTAGAGTTATTGAGCTTACTTTCCAAATATTACGGGTTTTCTGGTTATTGTTCTTAGTGTGGAAAGCATTTTCCTGAATGGAACTGGTAAACGCGTTGTCAACACTCATCCACCCGCCACCTATATGGCTGTCCTCGGGGAATTCTTGTATTGGGTCGATGTTGAGGGGACCATTGTGCGAGCGGACAAATTCACCGGCGGAGATGCTGTGGTTTTGGCTACAATGAATTACCAACCGACTCGTCTTCAAGTGTTTGCCAAAGAACGGCAGAACTGTAAGTTGATTTTGTGGTTTTAATTTTGATTTGTATTGCTGCTTTCCAGTTTACCAGCAATGAGAAATTAAGTAAAGGTGCCTTTTTTAGCACACTTAAGGTTCGTCTCACTCAACCATTCTTTCCAAATTTGATTGAAGATTTTAAGAATATGTATGCTATGTTTCGGATTTTTGCCTGTTTGACCAGGTTAAGTCTTACTTGGATTGTTAGTATTCTTTGTCAAGTGAGCCAGCTCCTTCTATGTCGACAATTTCAATGGACCTTCAGTTGCATAAATCCCCAGTCTAAACTCAATGGGACAACTAGAACCCCAAACATAGTCTGCACAACCCCTCTGACATGGCGTGACGCAAGCTTTTCTTAGTTCCTTTACCAAGGCATATCACCAATCTTGTTGAATTCGGCCTTGCCTTGTAGGTACTATAAGTCCTTGTTTAAATGGTGGAGGCTGCTCTCATTTCTGCAAGGTTCAAGCGGAAAAGCGTATCTGCTCGTGCCCGGCTGGATTGAAATTAAAGGACGGGTTTCAGTGTGTTAACAGTTCTGCACACTGCGGCGGCCGACTGTATACTTGTTCAAACGGGAAGTGTGTGCTGGATTCACAAGTGTGTAATAAAGAAGATGACTGCGGTGACAAATCCGACGAGTTGACTGCACTTTGTGGTGAGTATCTTTTTACACCCCAAGCAGCTAAGCGCTGGTTTTCAGTAGCAGTGTCTGTTCTGACTCTTTTCGAACAGATCTATCTTTTCGTTGTCGCTTCATGATAATCAAAGTCAATATTTATGGCAAAACAAAGTAACTTTGTACGACGGTGGTGGAACCAATAAACGGAAGAACAGAGGGAGGGACAGAGGGAAGGATGGAGTCTGGAGGAAATGACGGAGGGAGGCAGGGTTGGACGGACGGAAGGACGGCCAGTCAGACAGACAGACTGACGAACGAACGAACGAGCAGACTGATGGAGAACTCAGAGGCTAATAAACAGGCGAAAATATGAAGAGGCAAATCAATATTGAACCTGGCATATAGACACATTATTTACTTTTTTCCCTACACTCGGGCTTATTATGGTGTCACAAGGCTGAATACAAAATGTGTAATTCTTTACAATTCTTTACAGCTAAGAGAAAATGCAGATCAAACGAATTTAAGTGCAAAAGTGGACAGTGCATTCTTCGAAGCTGGAAATGTGACTTCGAGCGCGACTGCACCGATGGTAGCGACGAGAAAGACTGTCCTAGAAAGGAATGCGCTTCGCACAGATTCACGTGCGCCAACGGCCACTGTATAAATATCGAGTGGAAATGCGACGGGGATGATGATTGTGGAGATTTTTCGGACGAGACCGATTGCCCCCCTGTGGCATGCCCACCAGGCAAGGCCAAGTGTGGTGATACCAACGTGTGTATCGACTCGTCGTGGTTATGCGATGGAGACTTCGATTGTGAAAACCAGTGGGACGAGAGCGAAGCGGTGTGTAACAACAAGACCTGCGAACCTAACAGCTTTCGCTGCGCATCAGGGCATTGTATTTCCATGCGTTGGCACTGCGATGGGGAGGATGACTGTGGAGACGCCAGTGATGAGAGGGCCTGTCTAGCAGAAAACCGGACCTGCCTAAGTCAGCAGTTTTCATGTCGGAATGGTATGTCAGTCTTATGTTTAGTTAAGGTTGGTACACACGAGGGGACTGGTACCTGCGACCAGTCTCTGCAACAAGTCGCGGGGACAAGTCCCATCGTTTGAAGTAGCCACTTTTGCAACAATATCTAGTCGCAGGGACTAACGTTTGGTCCCTGCGAATAGTCCCACGAATTCAAACTGGTTTGAATTTTTGGGACAAGTCCCTGCGACTTGTTCCTCGAAACGCTTCGTGTGAACTGTTCGTGGGGGAAGTCCCTAAGACCAATCCCTTCGGGTAAACTCTTCAGGGGACTAGTTGCAGGGACTGGTTGCAAGGTCGTGTATGCCGACCTTATGTACTTTGCACTTCAGGGCTTTTGAATTGTTGACGCCAGCCGAGACAAGGACTAGAATATTTATAAAACATCTTTGGTTAATCGTCACAGTTGTAGACTTCTTCAGTAGTAATTCCCAGTTGTCGCCTATTATCGTTTCTAAACAGGGCTTATTTTCGTGCAATTCAAAGTCGTTTTCATAGGAAATTTCTCGCACCGGAAGGCAGCATTAAAATAGTACTCCATCTTAAATGCCTCATAAGCATTCCCTGCGCAGAAAAAGCTATGTAAAAAATTAATAAGAAGAAATAAAACTCGGACTAGGTAAGAACGTTCTCAGCTTAAGACTATGTACAAGTCCACAGAAATTAAGTTATATGAAACGGCCATAAGCCTCAAGCGCTGTTATTTTGTCTCTCCAGGTCGTTGCATAACCACAAAGTTTGTTTGTGATGGCGACGATGATTGCGGAGATGGCTCGGACGAGGCAACAGCCGACCACGCTTGCAACCATCGCACGTGTGATCCGACAGAGTTCAAGTGTGAGAACACCTCCAGATGTATCGCCATGTCGTATGTTTGTGATGGAGATAACGATTGTGGAGATGCATCTGATGAACATCCAAAGGAAGGTTGCGTGTTCCGCACTTGTAAACCAACACAGTTCAGGTAACTAGCTGCTCTTCCAATCACAGGTCCTGTGGGGAGGATAGGAGATTCTTACTCATTCATATGTCCCTACCAAACAAGGGCCTACCTCCCGTCCCTTTCCACCCCACACCCCTTTAGCGAACAAGATAACAAGTGGATCTACTATTGATAAATGTGAAGTTTAGAAGATAATTGCCCTTGAAGATTAAAACGTCAGTAGTGTATTTTTAGCTGAGCATTCTGACTCGCGTAATGTTATCGTTCCGCTTCAAAACTCTGAAACTCTATTAACAATTTTTAGGTTTTCGGACAATGGCGAACAGTTGTCGTTACATCAAGCTTCAGTCTAGTTGAAACTACTTAGCAACGTTCACCTCGGAGTACGGGTTTGTGGCAGTGAGTCTGGGTGGCGTAATTCCCTGGGAGACGAGCTCGCTTACTGTATGTTTCTTTAATGTTTAACTTTTTTTGTGTCTGTTTACCGCAGATGTGAGAATGGTCTTTGTGTGCAGAAGGCCTGGTTGTGTGATGGCGAAAATGATTGTGGCGACAACTCGGACGAAACACAATGTAAGGACCACACATGCAGCGAAAATCAGTTCACTTGTAAAAACGGTTACTGTGTGTCCAGCCACTATGTATGTGATGGAGATCGGGATTGCTCAGACAACTCTGATGAAGACCCGGTACGGTGCACAACAACGGTAGCTCCCTCGTGTCCCGCGGGATCGTTTAGCTGTGGGAACGGGACTTGCCTTCCAAGGAGTCAAGTCTGTGATGGACACGACGATTGTGTGAACGGAGCTGATGAGTGGCGGTGTAAAACGGACGCCTGCCATCGGCCAGAAGGTAACAGATGTTCACAGATCTGTAACAGTACGTCAACGGGCTACACTTGTTCTTGTCGTGCTGGTTTTAAGCTGCAACCAGACAGATCATCCTGCGAGGATATAGACGAGTGTGAAAAGTACGAGCTTAACAAGTGTAACCACTTCTGCGTCAATCTGAAAGGCCACTACAAGTGCAGGTGTTCCACGGGGTACGAGCTGCACGGTTTGACAACTTGCAAACGTTCTGATCCCACGGTGAAACCGTTCCTGGCGTTTTTACTCCGCTACGAGATTCGCAAACTCGCCGTGGACGGTTCCTGGGAGAGCGACATCTTACGCAAAGTTCAAAACGCGGTAGCCATCGATTTTGATTGGGCAGAACAGCGCGTGTATTGGACGGAGGGCCGCGCGCCGCCGCGTCTAAAGCGTGCGTTTTTCAATGGCACGGGCACAGAGGTTATCCTCGAGGCTGGGTTATCCAACGTAGAGGGTCTCGCGGTGGACTGGGTCGGGAGAAACGTGTACCTCGCGGATAGGATTCAGGACAAGATATTTGTGGCGACACTTGAAGGACGTTACATGAAGACGCTTATATCAGAGGGGTTGCAGGAGCCCAGATCAGTGGTGGTTGATCCTAGTGATGGTACGTTTTGATGTCAGCTCAAAATGTCACTTCTTCTTACTGATTCCTATACCTTTCTTAAAATTTTAGTTTTGAGAATTTGATTTACATGTTCTTCTGTGCATATTGTCAATAATAGTGCAATCACCTTACTTTCGACGTTATAATGGAGGTACTGAGATGTAACTCAATTAATCAAAGTCCGTGATAAAATAGCGCTTCTACAGTGTTTTCGGGTTTTAATGGTCATGGTTTAAAGGCAGTTTTGACTCTGCGTTAGTTTGGTTTGTAGGTTGTTTTTTTGTCCAATCGGAAAATAAAGCGTAATCGGGACGAAGCGCACGCGTATTTTCCCGCGCTTTCCACCGACTGCCGCTTTGCAGAGGTTACTTGTTTTCCCGCGTTTTGTTACTCCGAGTACACGTACTTGTTTTTTATTCGTCTATTGTGATTGGCCAGTTCAGGTTGCTTTGAGTAACGTTTTATAGGAGCCACTGGTAAAGTTTTTTTCTTATGACTCCCACAGGCCATTTGTATTACAGTGACTGGGGAAACAAGCCTCACATCGGCAAGTGCGGTCTGGATGGCTCCGGAAGACGGTGGTTCATACACAGCAAATCCATCGGCTGGCCTAACGGCTTGTCTCTGTGCCAAATCACCAAGAGGTTGTTCTGGGTGGACGCTAAGTTGGATATAGTCGAGTCGTGCGATCGCGATGGCGGTAACCGCGTCCAACTCAGCAAGCTTTACGCGCCACACCCGTTTGCTATCAGCGTATTCGAAGACTTTGTCTATTGGACAGATTGGATGACGATGGCGATTCACCGAGCGCATAGACTGACGGGACTGCAGCATTCCGTGCTGTTGAATTCATCGCACAGGCTTATGGGATTACAGGTGTGTGCATTTACAGATCGCTTGAGTACTGTTACAAACATTCCCTGTTTCAGGATTAGTTCTTCCTTGCTTCAAGGAGACGTCTCTTAAGATTCCGCTCGATACATTGCTTACTGTTAACGTAAGTCCATGTAGTGCTGAATGGTTGTTTCTTGGTGTAGAAGTCTAGCGCCATACGGTAATGCAATTTCATTACTAAATTGGTCTAAGGCTCCTTTTCTCGAAAGTCCCGGTGGGTACCGGTCACGAAAAGCTTTGTTTCCCTCCTTTACATTCAAGATTCGGATATTAAAAATTTAAAATTTCAATCATTAAAAATATCAGGGAACGAAACATAATGCACTGGTTTTTGCGCTAAAAGCCGGACTCCTATTTCTTACATTTAGATCTTAAAATATGGCGTAGGGGTCCGTATGACTACAGGGACTTTCGATAAAGGGGCCCCTTTGACTTTTGTGCACTTTTTGTGGGGTAAGTTCTCAGTTAGTCGAATTTAATGCGTGTGAACGCTACAACACTTCGTGACAAGTTGGATGGACTTTTGTTCCTCTTTCATGTTTCAGATAATTCATCCGCTTCGTCAGCCTGCCCTCCCCTCCCCTTGTGCAAACTCCCCCTGTACAGGCCTGTGTTTGCTTAAGCCCGGAGGGGGTCACCGTTGTGCCTGCCCAGACAACTTTCACTTGGCAAATGACGGGAAAACATGCTTAGACAACTGCACGAACAGCGACTTTATCTGCGACAACAATCTGTGCATTCCTCGTGTGTGGCGTTGTGATGGAGATGATGACTGTGGAGATGGCTCGGATGAGCCCCCCTCCTGCCCGCCTCGGCACTGCTCCCCGGGTAAGTCTTATATAACACCAGAGGGTTATTTGGCTCAAACATTGCTTTTCCCTCCGACCCCAAGGCCCCCCCCCCTCCCTCACCTTCTGCCTTTAACTCGGCTTGCAACTGACACCTGTTTCAATTAGCATCTGGGTTGGGTGGGAGGGGGGGGGGGCGAGAAAGCCTGCAATATGAGTCTCTCCCGGGATAAGACTGTGTGCGGGAGATAACGGACATTTCAGAGGAGGGGAAAGGAGTTCTATTGGGCTTGACGTACAGTACAGTACGAAACTGCAGTTGTTTAATTTACACTATCGAGAGTCGCCGTTTTCTTAATGTTATTTTTTTTATTATTTTGATAAGAACCGTTGACCTTCTACAAAAAAGATATTATAGCTTGAGAAAAATTCAATTTACAGTAAGGACACTCGAACCGTGAACACTTGTTGTTTTCTTTACATTTGTGTTTGACCACTATGAGATAAAGGCTCTTCTTATAACGTTTGTTTTAAGCATTTTTAAAGTGTAAAACAGTAAATACTCTTGTCAAAAGGACGAGCTTGCATTATATGGTCACTAAAAAAATGTACAAACAAATATAAAGTGTTCACGGTTCGAGTGTCCCCACTGTAACAGTTTTGAGAAAGAACTGTTAAAACCATATGACAAAATGGGTGATGTGAGATGTTAATCTTTTGACAGTGTCTACACGGTCCTACACATTGCAAAAGTTGATTTTTATATTGTGACACTTTATTTAAACTTTAGCGTTTGAATGAATTGAAGTATGTTTCAGCAACTTAGAGCCATCTTTGCTCATTTTTCTTACAGGGATGTTTCAGTGCGACAACACGACGTGTGTATCGGTCATCTCAATATGCAATGGAAAGAATGACTGCCCGAACGGTGCCGACGAAGAGTCGTGCAAAGTGAGACAGTGCGCACCGTTTCAGTTCCGCTGTGCGAACCACAAGTGCGTTTTTCTACCACAAGTGTGCGATGGAACCAATGACTGTGGAGATAATTCCGACGAGAGTCACTGTAAATTTACCACTTGCGCCGGCGATCATCATACCTGTCCGGTCAGCGGTCGCTGCATTTCTCGCCAGTGGCTTTGTGACGGCGACAATGATTGTGGAGACGAGAGTGACGAATCACCAGAGATCTGCCGCAATCACACCTGTGACGTTAACACGCGGTTTCAGTGTAACGCGTCACGCAAGTGTATTCCTAAGCTGTGGAAGTGTGACGGAGACACTGATTGTGATGACGGATCAGACGAGTCCGTGGATGTTTGCAAAGGTTAATAACTTGCGTTTTTTTTGTTTATAAGTTATTGTCAGTACAGTTCAGTGACATACACGAAGCAGAAACAATACACGCAATAGTACTAGTTGGAAAGCTTTTTTATATTACAACGCGACTACAGACACTATATATGCACTTAAACTTTAACAGCATCCCTTACCAGCAGTATTATAGGTTTCCTCCCCCCTCCCCTGCCCGCCTTCTTTTAGTGTGAAATCAGTTTGAGGGCCACAAACTGATACAGTGAGAAGGGGGGAATATCTAATCCGGCACTGTATACTACTGATGGTAGTCTCAGTCCAGCACCAGACATACGGAAACAACCTACTTACACCTTTTTTTTATTTTCTTGACTCTTTTTCCTTATCAGGCCTCCATTGCGATGCTGATACGTTTCAGTGTCACGATAAACGATGCATTCCAGTCGACTGGCGCTGCGATGATGAAATGGACTGTAGCGATGGCTCTGATGAGCAAGGATGCCACCCTCGCACGTGTTCCAGCGCAGAATTCAGGTAATACTGCTTCGAGTTGACCAAACTGGACACAATGTTTTTCGAAGATATGCCTTAATGTGACGGCGTGACGCCGTTAGTGAGTTCATATGTGATGCTTTAATGTGACAGCGCGATGCTGTTAGTGAGATCAAATGAGCCAGTACGTGGCTGTGTAGCCGCGCGATGCGGTTCCAGTCTGTACCCACAATTCGACCCTCGCTCACCATACAGTCTCCAGTAGCTCAGTGGTTGGAGCATCCGACTAGATCACGGAGGGTCGTGGGTTCAAATCCTATCTGGGACTCGAAATTTTTTTCCGAGTCTACGTACTTCCTAGAATTTCATAATATAAAGTAACTAGCCTTGGTTAAATTGGGTTTTCCAGAAGCTAAGGAAAGGATGTGTCTTCAGGGAAGTCTGAACTTCCATGCACTGAATTTGTTATCTAAGTTGGATAATTTTGGAAAATACATTTATGCTCGCTGCTGATTTGACAGTGGATGTCTTGTTATTGTCAATACCAATGGCTTCGTACAAAAGAGATTCGGCAACCTCAATTATTTTCATCGATCCCTTTTATTTTTGAAGTTTTGAAGATACGAGAGCCGATAGTTTCAGGGAGTTAGCAAACTCGCTTAGGTCCCTCGACAGTTTAGTGGCAAAAAATTCTTATTCAGTGAGACTCGTATCTTTTGACCTTATCGACAGATAGAACTTTTTACTGATACGGCCGCCCTTTTGAATTCTATCGTTTCAAATAGCTGTTTTAGGTTATTGAGCATCCCACAATAGCTATCTGAAACAAAGGAATTCAGAATAGCCGCTGCATCGTTTAAAAAGGCGTTCTACGTGTTGTGTCCTCGACATATACGGCACCGAAGGAACTTGATCTTTGTACATTAAAATGTAGGTGTGGTTCTGGCCGTTGTATCAGCCATAACTGGGTGTGTGATGGTAACAGTGACTGCAAAGATGCCTCAGACGAGCGTCACTGTACAGATCTGTCGTGCAGAGCAGACCAGTTCCGTTGCAAAAATGGCGATTGTATTCTGCGGGAATGGAAGTGTGATGGTCGAAGAGACTGTGAAGACGCTTCGGACGAACAAGGTAATGTACTTTATTGACAAAAAAAATCCAAAAAAATCCCCGGTTTTTTCCGGCGGTTGATGGCAATTCATTCGGATGAATTATTTGGGCCAGTTTGAGAAAACATGAAACTCCGTGCAAGTTTGACTCGTTGCAAATTGGCCGACTGAAGTAAGCTGCGTAAGTCAGTAACGGTTAGTTGTAATTTAAATTGTTCAACAGTGAATTATAATCCAGTTCTGGTTCACTCTGCCAGTTCATGCCACGCTCTCTCTCAAACTTAGACTACGAGTAGTCGGTTTTTGTTCCTGAAATCCTCGGCGCGCGGAACTGTTTATATTATGCAAATTAGGGAAAGAAACGAGGAGGGAATGGGGAGAGGCGCCCGCTCTTCTTGCGGCTTCGCCGCTCGCCGCTTGCGCTCGCCCCTCGCATATCGCAACCCTCGCAACCCTAGGAAAAGAAAGAGACTGCTCGCAGTCGATCTCAAACTAAGAGAGGGCCCTCTCTGCCGCAAGCGTAGCGTTGCGTGGCAAAAATTGGCCAAAAACTAGACTGTAGAGAAATGTTGTTCTCCCCTGTAACTAGTTCAATGAGGGTTCGAAGGAGTTTTCGAACCATTGATAGAGCTTAACAATTGTATGATAATCCCAAAACTATTTTCTTTGAAAAGTCGCTTCAGCACTGTTCTATTTCTGCTAATTTCTATTTTGATCCTCCGTTTTTTTAGGTTGTCCAGCTCGACACTGTCCCGCACAAAACTTTGCTTGTGACAACACTGCGTGTATTCATAAGATGTGGGTCTGCGATGGAGATGACGATTGTGGAGATGGAAGTGACGAAGACTCGAAGTTTTGTTGTACGTGTTTTCTATTGGAGAGTACAGCAAGCTCAAAAAGCCCCCTCTCCATATAAGCCCACTCCCTTTTGGGGCTACGAAATTCATTAACGCTCCTGCAAGAAATTTATCAACGCACCCCCTCCTCCACGCCCCCACCTCCGTGTCCTTTAAGTCCTCTCTCCCGTCCTTTCATTTCGCTTAGAACGACAACAGCAAGTCGGTGATACTGGTACATTTGTTCTCGTACCGATAGAGCATTCTCAAGTCTCCTTTGGTTGTATTAAGGAAGATCTGAATAGAGTGCTTCATTGATCACAGTGCTATGCAAAAAGAACATTGTATACTGGTAATTTGTCAACTCAATTGTACGGGGACTTGATAAATAATTTCTGTAATCTGGTGATTTTCTAAATTGGAGTTTACAAGAGTGACCTCTTGAAAGATTAACTTATGACAAACTGATTTATTTTTGTTATTTTTTTTTTCAGCGGCCCAGAGCTGTCTTCACACACAGTTTCGTTGCGGAGACAACGTGTGTATCCCCAAATGGCAAGTGTGTGACGGTGTTCCGCAGTGTCACGACAAGTCTGATGAATTAGCCTGCACAGTTATCACGAATGGATGTAACGCAACTCAGTTCAAGTGCGCTAACCGGAAGTGTATTGCTAACGCGTTTGTGTGTGATAGTAAGGACGACTGCGGAGATGCTTCAGATGAGAAGTACTGTGGTAAGTACAGAAGATGCGTTGTTGCGTGACAAAACTATTCCGTGACAAAACCATTCCGTGACAGTGTAACACTGTGTTATGTCAAGGAAAAGTGAAATTGTATCGGATAAGTGATACTATCATAAATATGTATTGTTGCGTGTCACTTCCAAATTAGTGAAATTCTGTTTTGAGAACGATGTCATTGAATAGTTTAAAGATGTTAGATTAAGTATGTTGCCGATAGAATAGAAGTGTCCTTATTAAAGGAGCTCAGTGATGTTATTTGAGTTGTTTTGGTGGAGTCCAAAATATCTTTTAAATTGAAGGAAACCGGAAATAATGGTTTATCAAGGTAACAAAATACCAAATAGATAATGATAAACCATGAATGGACAAGGATGGCTAAGGATGGAGAAGATTAGCCCGGATTGCAAACGACAAACTCGAAAATTTAGGCTGAAGTTTTCAAGATGCTAAAACCGTGAGCAGACTCCTTTGAGAAGCCTTTACTCATAATAAGAAAATTTATCGTGCACTGCTATTTTGGCCCTAAGGTGGAAGGCACAAATCTTGTGATGTCGCAAATGGAGGCTGTGAGCAGAACTGTACCGTGGTCGACGGAGGTGTGGTGTGTTTCTGCTGGCACGGCTTTCGACTGTCCATGGACACTCGGAAGTGTCTGGACATAGATGAGTGTCAGACATTCGGCGTGTGCAGCCAGCGGTGTGTGAACACACGAGGAAGCTTTAAGTGTCTGTGTGGCCAAGGCTATGTCAGTGATGGTTTGGATGGAAGAGACTGCAAAGCTGAAGGTACACTTGTGGGGGCGACTTGGCAAACTGTGCAGGGTGGGGAGAAGGTAGCGTGCATCCAGGGGAGGGGGGTGGGTAATAACACTGCTGTTCGCTTGGTGTTACAGAATCCAGAATGGCTTTGTATGCCACTAAAGTTTTGACAAAAGATTTCATGCTTGGTCTGTTTTAATTTTCAATCTCTCATTATTTTATTTAAAGCTCATGGTGTTACTTCTTTATTCTAACTATTAAATATTTTTTATATTGTAATTGTTGGTGATACGAAATAGGCCAGATGTAGTCTTGTATTGAGAAACGTTCGCCTTTCCATGTGGTACCAAAGGTGTTTGGCGTAATAAACGCATGCGTGCTTGCGGTACACGAGTTACCAATGACCTTTCTGCCTTCCAGGGAAAGCGCCTTCTCTTCTTTTCCCAACTGGAGGTGAACTCCGGCATCTGGCATTAGACGGCAACGGTACGGGATCGTACGGGACGGTGGCTCACAGCCAGAGCTCCGTTGGGGCACTGGACGTTTGGTGGGAACAGGAGTTGGTACTCTGGACTGACTTAAGGAAAGGCACAATAAAACGAACCAGGATTACAGGTAACAGACATTCAAAGCCGTTACAGCTCCCTAGCGGAAACTCTTCGTATCTTCTGCCAAACCCAAGACGTTGTATCCTTATTCAAAACAAGCCCCGGCCAGTATCTCCACGGAATTATGAGCTTAATCCTAAGAGCTTGTCCTCTCTACGAGGTGTAACTCGTCTTATTATATTGCCAGCTCCGCGAGCGGGCAAGATGAATCAAATCCTGCGCTGTGATTGTCTACCCGAACGGGCAAGATGGAGCTATCTTTCCCGCTCGGGACTACCTGCCGCGTCCCGCAAGAAAAATTTCCCCGAAAGCCATATAGTAAATCCTTTATTGACCAAGCTTGTTCGGTCAAGATGGTGGATATTGGCCTCATTCTGTCTTGGTGTGTTTATGGACCATTACTCCGTTTCGGTCCATAAACAGGCAAAAACAGAACTTGGCCAATACCCAGCCATCTTGACCTTAACCTTGGTCAATAACCCATATATGTGGCCCAAGTTGTTGCAAAGATGAATAACTCTATCCCTCGAATAAATCATTATCCAGCTGATAATGTGGTTTGTTTTGTTCACACTTGCGCTGCGGGATAGCGTTTACCAGTCTTCGAACAACTGGGTCCTGGTGTCTACCTGTTGGCTCCCCGTGTCTTAATACTGTATAGCCATAAATGCCAAACAGTCGCTCTTGAAGGGCCGTGTACTCGTTCACCAGTGTCTGGAAAACTGAAGAAAAGAGTTGTGAATGATTTCTGTGAAGGAGCGTGTTATATAATAGAGGGCATTGCTTTATTCATTTTTTACTTCTACCCATGCGTCGCGCGAAAAAATGAACGTTTTTACTGGAACAGTCTATGGAGCGTTGCACATGACGTCACGACGGCCATGTTGGTGTTTCCAAAAGAAAATGAAATTTCGTCCTTTGTGAAGTGAGTCCTTTTCTCTTAAAAAGATAACTTATTGTTTGAGGACCACCAACATCGCAGTTCTGAAATCCCGCTGTGTTATTTTTTCCTCTATTTACTGTGCAGGTAGAGTAGAACCCAGCCATCGATCAACCCGGGCCATTAAACAGGAAATACAGGATTTGGATGTGCCCGTGGGGAGAGCTGAAGGTATAGCTGTGGATTGGTTAAGCGGGAACATCTACTGGACTGATGCTAAAAAGAACGTCATCGAAGTGGCGTCCAAGGATGGTTACTACAGATACGCGCTGTTCTCTGGACTTGTGAACATGCCGCATGCTTTGGTTCTAGATCCGCCAGCTGGGTAAGATGATGAAAGAAAAAGTGTGTAATAATCTGTTATGATGTTAGCGGTTTGGTAATGACTTGTGCATACTTTGAAGTTTAACCTAAATTTTTTAAGTTTGTCGTTTGTAATCGGTGTTAATCTTCTCCAATCCTACCCATCTTTGTTCCTTTATGGTTTATAAGTATCTTTTACGTGTTTTTCTATCTGACAAATTTATTATTTTTAGTCTCCCATCAATTTAAAGGTAATATTTGTTGTGGAAAAAATAACCGAAAGTACCTCGAGTGAGCTCCTGTAACGACTTAATGACAAACAGAGGTAAACATGTAACAGGTGTAAAGGGAGATTGTGTTTGGTTTTACCCCCGAACGGTTTTGGTCTGAGTTTAGCCGACTGGTTTAGCACTGGAGTAGGGTTTTTCACGCAAAAATGCTAGGCATGGAACTTCATAGTTTTATATTTGACTCTGGTGTCATTTTTCAGGCGGATGTACTGGACCGAAATAGGTTACCAGCCAACCATTCAAACAGCCCTCATGGAAGGAACAAAGCGCAGTATTGTGGTACAAGACAAGCTCAAATGGCCAGTTGGCTTAGCACTTGATGCTCCAGCAAAGAGACTCTACTGGTGTGACTCGAAACTAAAGCGTGTAGAATCGATAAGTCTTGACCTGCGTGACAGACACCTTATCTGGCAGTTTGTCAACAGTGACATTCCCACGACGATTGCGTTACATGAGAATTTCTTGTACGTCACTGTGGAATCAGGCAAGCTGTACAGGTTAAACAAGTTTGGCCAAGTTCCACTGACCACGTTGGCGCACGGGCTCAAGCGTCCAGTTGGATTGGCAGTGTATCAACAACAGCAGCAATATGTACCCAGTGGTAACGTGAACATGTTTTTATTACAGTGAACGTGTGGTGTCAATTCAGCTTGAATAGAAGTTCCCAAGCAACGTCGTGTGTCCTTTTAATGACTTACTGATGTGACTTTCCGTGTGTTCGTCGGTGCTCTTGTGATTTTCGGAGTTGTTTGTAAGAGCTGTCTCGGAAACTCCTAGGGTCTTTGTTACCTGACCTACAATCTGCTTCAGTGTGTTTTGTTTTGATTTTACAAAAGCTAGGCAAAGTCACTAGCAAGATAGTGAATAAAACTGCGGAAAATGCAATTTGAGATATGTTTGTTTCGGGACATCACCCAGTAAGGTAATGTTCTCGAATGTGATGGTATATCAGTGTGTTTTAATAACATGGTGTATTAATTGTTTTCTTAGACGCCGTTAACAACTGTGCCATCGGCAAAAACAAGTGCTCTCATTTGTGCCTATCCAACCCTGAGAAACCTGTGTGCTTGTGTCCCACAGGGGACCCAGGCAAAGCCGGAAACTGTCAGACGCGTAAGTATTGGCCTACTGATAATTTGTGTACCTTACTTCCATCTCCGTCCCAAGAAAAATCTAAAACAATACCGATTCAATTTGTTTGTTGTTGTTGTTGTTGTTGCATAGGTTAGGGGGTGGGGGGGGGAGAGGTGTATTATGGGATTTGCGCAAGCAGGGAATGAAAGGTTTAGCGCGAGGACTCGTTTTGAAACAGAGGCACAAGGTCTGGGAAGTGGCGTATTGTGCTGTAGCAGCGTTGAATGAAGACCGTTTGTCTTTTATTTCCTTTCTTTGCTTGCAGCTACCAAGACCCCTCGGCTTCCTCCAGTTTGTTGGCTTGGACTGTGCGGAAAGGGAACTTGTGTCAACATTAGGAATAATGCCACTTGTTTGTGAGTTTTACTGTTTGCATCTTTTTAGATTTGATTTGCTGCTTGTTAGCGTTGGAATACTGTATTCGCTTGGAGGCGGCACCTTCAATTCTGTTTGACTCCACCTTGCATTAATGCGTTTTCCCCTCTCTTTTGTCGCCAGTTGCCCTAAAGGATTTACAGGAGTGCGCTGTGAAACAAGCATTGAGCCCACGAATACGCAAGCGGTATGCACAAGGAAATGTCTCAACGGCGGCTCCTGCTTTTTCCAGGATGGCAAACAGAAATGCAAGTAAGTTCTGCGCTCATTAAAATAACGAAAACACGAGATTTTCCTTAGGAAATAAGTCCCACGCTAAACGTCGTATAAACAGTGCGAGTGAAAGAAATGTTCCAAGCAGTGAAGCATAGGGTATTTTTAAGTCTACTTCCAGTGTTCACTCACAGAATCTAAGAAATTCAATCTAATACAGCCTTTTCGTTCCTAAACCGAATACTGAAGCAGGCAAAATAAGTTTTAAATATATATCGCGGTTCTGTTCTCAGGAACAGCTTGCCCTTGAGTGCTAAGATACATCCCGCTCTTAGCTCTTTTATATAATTAAGATTAAATCATTTCAGAATAAAAAGTAGCGAGATAAAAACATGACGTTTCGGTGACGACATGTAACCGTTATCAAATGCAAATACACCCAAAGGATAAACACAGTGAAAGACTTACCAATCTTCACGAGCAATTTGTGCCGCGGAAAGTTTGAGTGCCTTATTTATGAGATGCTTTCAATAAGGAAAAAGAGACAGATTCTGAACACTCAAAATGACTCCATTCCAGCTAAACTGTTTATTTAAATTTTTCTCATTCTTTTGTTTAGTTCCCGCCTCATTCATTCGAATGTATTTTCTCAGTCACTATTTTCTATATAACGTTCACTAACTTATCAATAATTTGCACTTGATAATGGTGACATGTCGTCGCCGAGACGTCATGTTTTAAACTCAGTTGTTGCGTTACTCTCCTCTCCTTAGCTGCCTTGCTCGAACCATGGGTGAATTATGTGAAGAGACATGCGCTCTGTTTAGCTGTAGCCACGGCGGGACATGTATTGTACAAGATGGCAAGTTTGCTTGCAAGTGAGTGTTGGCTCCAATGCGTTGCTTTTTTTGTAGAAAATTGTTGTTTCGAAAAGTTGTTTTTTCAATTTTTCATGTCTCATTTCCAGGTCTGTATGGCTGACGAGAAATTACGTAGCGGCTAGGAAAAATGCCATATGCATGACGTAACTACAGAGATCTCTAATTGCCTGTCGCTGGTTTTAAATTTTCGCTTGTAAGTGACAACCAATCGCAGACACTGCATGAGTCTCTCTCTCTCTGTGTTGTTACTTTCCCAAAAAGGAGCTTTGCGGCTTTAGTCTCGGGCATCCCTTGAATGGTAAAAGAATTACGCGCACTTTTAGAGGCACTAAACAATGGAGTTTTACGAAACCTTTGTTTCATTGAAACAGTGGACAAGCGAGTACGTTGTCTACATTAATTGCACAGAATCTGCAATTGAGATTTTACCACTTAATTTTCTCTCCAGATGTCGGAAAGGATACCGTTATGTTGAAAACAGAAGTTGTGTGATAGATCCGTGCTTTGAAGAGAACCGACACGGAGAATTGTGCGACGATCTGGACTGTGTTGTCACCAATGACACAGCTGTGTGCCGGTGAGATATCGTCACTTATAACGAAGAGGTTACCCCATTTCAGTCTGTAAATCCCGTATCGCAAACTTGGAAAATTTGGGCCACGTGTTTTCTCCAGTTGAGCCATATTCTACGTTGCTGTTTTACGATTTTCTAAGGCAATGTCTTTTTGTCGTTTAAGATGTCGAAATGGAATGTTAGCAAAGTCTTGCAAAGAGCCTGAGGTTATGGGAAGAGTGGACAGTGGCGGTAAGTTCTCAGTTCGTGTTTACTAACACGCTTTATAGTCCTTTGTGTATTATACATGTTAGGAAGCGTCACAACAAAAGTAGGTCACATGATTGGGTTTCATCCTCTTTGTTCAACATAATACATGGTACCACATGAAATCACTGCTCACTAGCTTTCATTTGAATGGTCACACACTAGGGTTTTATCCTCAGACTTAAAAGTTAGAACCACCATGTACAGCATAATAAACAGCACCACATGAAAGTACTGCTCAATAGCTTTCATTTGAATGGTCACACACTAGGGTTTTATCCACAGACTTAAAAGTTAGAACCACCTTGTACAGCATAATAAACAGCACCACATGAAAGTACTGCTCAATAGCTTTCATTTGACTAGTCACATACCTTTCTTTGGACGAGCAGCAGAAGCTATCAAGACCGAATGGGGCCTGGGTAGCCGCTGGAATAAAGCATAAATAGCACACTTCTCGTTTTTTAGTTTTTCTGATGAGTAATCTCTCTCTGAACAGTGACGCCGCGGATTGTTGTACCTGTCGTTATGGTCTCGTTGCTCTTGATCTCCGTTCTCATCTTGATATACTGTCGCCGACGAAGAAGGTAAAACGAAGTTTTTTGTTTCTTGTATCTCTAGTACTTGTAATGCTACTCCATGATGTTGACTTGTGGTTTTTTGCTCTTGTTCAGCTTAATAAACAGTACCACATGAAAGCGCTGCTCAATAGCTTTCATTAGAATGGTCACACACTAGGGTTTCATCCGCGAACTTAAAAGTTAGAACCACCTTGTACAGCATAACAAACAGTACCACGTGAAAGTACTGCTCAATAGCTTTCATTAGAATGGTCACACACTAGGGTTTCATCCACGGACTTAAAAGTTAGAACCACCTTGTACAGCATAATCATTGACAGTACCACATGAAAGTATTGCTCCGTAGTTTTCACTTGAATGGTCCCACACTGGAATTTTTGTCCTTCGTTCAGTTTGATCCACAAATGTGATAGCATAGATATATGTAATCTAAACAATTTTAAAAAATCGTCTGTTTCCTATCTAGCGCAAAGAAAGCCGAGTACAGCGGCATGACAGTGCAAGTCGGAAATCCATCTTTTCTCTACGAAGAAATGTTGGACGACTACGATGATACCAACGCTGACCCTGAGCTTAAAAGTATTCAAGACGAAAAGGTATTTAGCCGAGAAAAAGGTCAGGTTATTCCAAAGCATAAAGCGACTAGGAGTGTTTCTGCTTTCTCCCTGGTCGAGATGCTAGTCCATCCCAGGGTTACCCCCTGCATAAGAGTCGACAGTACCCATTTTATACACCTGGGTGGAGAGAGGCACCGTGAGAGTCGGCTGTGTTGCCCAAGAACAGAGCACAATGTCCCCGGCCAGGGGGCCGTTTCTCGAAAGCCCGGAAACTTTTCGGGCCCGTAAAGCCATTGCAAATCTCGAACCTTCCCGATACAGAGCTGTTTTATTCACACATTCTGAAGATGAAGGGAGGTTCCCTTCACACAAGGAGTTTCAGGCGTATTACACTTCTCCTCTTTAAGATACAGATGGATTAAAAATGGCTTCACGGGCCCGAAAACTTTCCGGGGCTTTCGAGAAACGGGCCCCAGGGCTCGAACCCGGACCGATCGATCCGGAGTCGAGCGCGCTAACAATGAAGTTAAATTGTCTTGGAAAACGGATTCTACAGTGTCCAAAACATTGTCAGAAAATGAATTCTTTCATTAACTGACAAGGAGGCGGTGTGGTAGGCTCGTCGTAGGATTGTCGTAGGAACCATCGAGCGGACAGTCTGCTTGCCCGCTATTAGTACGTTCAGGTCTTCGTTATTGAGTCTGGTAAGACACCTTTGGTCCGTATTTTCACCCCACCTGCATGGATGCATTAATGGAGGAATCTCACAACATGAATATGCTGAAGAGAGGATAGAGAAAGGGGAATTTTGGCTCGGGTCCGTAGACGGTGCAGTTTTTTAGCGGTTCTTTTATCAACACCCTAGAAAGCGTTTTTCAATAACACTAATTAATTTCGATTTTTTTTTTGTTATAAGGCTACAACTTTCTCCAATCCTGTCTACGAATCTGTTTACCGCTCAGAAACCAGTCTGGGCTCGGAGATATTCCGCGATAAAGATCCCCCTAAACTGGAATTCCGCAGGAGCAAAGCGGACTTTTCAAACCCCGTATACGAGGCCCTGTTAGCGCACAATGGATCGCGGAGGTCTGGGACGGTGTTCTGGGGAAGTGCTGAGGACATGAATGGTGAAGCATCGAGTAAACAAGAGACCGACTGCTGACCGGAAGAGGAGTATCGAAGTTTGTGACGGCCATGCGTTGCATTGATGGGACCACTCCCTTAATTTATTAATAGCTCGAGATGAAGATGCAAGCCTCAGAAAAGAATATATTTCCTAAGCTTAAATGAAGCAATGCCATTGTTTCGAGATGAATGTTTGCGTGCGAGAAGTTTGGAGATTTCTTGCTTGGTTTAGAGCAATGTTGGCTCAGATTCGAATGAACGTTTGCCAGCTATGTGCCGTGTTTCATTAATTTAATTAGATTTTAATCGAAATCCGGTTATTTATTCTCGTTGTCACTAGTTGCTAGGGACAAGTTATACACGTAGATCTAATTTAAGATATATACTCTACGTAACTACAGGAATTTTGTACCACACGCTTGTAGAATTGTCAAAAAAGACTCGCTAGAGTCAACGTTCGTACTGGGAGATTCTGAAACAGTCCGACTACTTCCGAAGTTGTTACGATTATAATACGCCAAACCTTCGCGACGGCGTAGTAAGAAGCGGTGTCTCGCTCGATAGGAGGAAAACTAAATAAACATTGCTAGGTTTGACCGCAATAACTAAGTTATAGTAAAATATTTTGGTACCATGTAATTTACCTTCAAAACTTCGAGCAAAGAAGTTAAAAACGTCAGCTATTAATTAGACGCATGTTAACAAGTGTTCGAGTCTTGAAAATGAGGCGTAGAAAAAATTGTTTGAAATGGTCAGGAAGCTATTTATTTAGAAAGTGGATAAACTGTTTGTAATGTTTCTGGTTGCTATAGGTGTTATATTGTCTTGGCATAGTGTGTTATTTAAACTGAGTAACGTTAAGTAATAAAGAAAAAGTGAAGTTATCGTTGGTAGCAGAGCTTTGACCCATGCACATGAACCCTGCCCTCAATCCCTTCCCGTACCCAGTCTCTACATTAAGCAGCAGGTCGTAGAGTAGTGGGCTTCAGTCTCGCCTTGATGGTAAATGAATATTTTGGTACCATGTAATTTACCTTCAAAACTTCGAGCAAAGAAGTTAAAAACGTCAGCTATTAACATACACTACCAAGAAGTTCACAGTAACTCCATTTATTATATCTCTCAATTAGTACGCACGCTGTGATTGGTCAATTTAACGGGCCTTATTCTGCTGTATAGCCAGCAACAATTTAAAGCTGTTTTTGTTGCCAAAATGTTTCGTGATTTAGCACCAAGTTTTCTTAACTTTTTTTAGCAACTTAAAGTTTAAAACTTTCTTTAACTTCTGATTGACTTGTTTTGGTTTTGAGATGCATCAAATATTTGACGCCATTCTGCGTGAATAGTTTTTCTTTCACCTCAGCAATGCAACAGAAATGAAATCAAATGAAACTGTCATAAAGAAAAATATTTCACTTTCTATTTATAATCTACTTCAGTCAACTATTTGACTGGTACGCATTATATACTTCAGTAAATTCTTTATTTAAAGTACAAGTTTCTGAAAACACACCATGCAACCACTCTCTGGGAGTCCAATGCCAATTTCATAATTGAACAAGAGTAAATGTTATATTATACTATAATACATTATACTATAATGTCATTCGTCACCACTGTTGATAAAATTAATTTTGCATAATTTCCGACAGGCAAGTTTTGGCAGGTTCTGTTAAACTTAACTTCAAAACGTTATCAATTTGTTATAATAGCAAGTCGAGTTCAATGGTCGTGCCTCTCTCTGATTGGTGATGAATAGTCCTTCAATCAAAGTGTTCTGTGAGTATACTCCTGAATTGAAGACCTGAAAATTAGTGATTGGATTATTTGTCCAAAAACCATTGGTCTCTAGTCGCTTGTGCACCTCACAGTCAAAAGTTGAAGAAAGCCTGTACCTTTCCAAACAGAGTTTGTGATTTGCTCAGTGAACAATTGATAAATTAACTAAACAATGCCCCCAACACTTGAAACAATAGGAGCTACAGGATAAGAGAACGAATCAAAA
>Ga0126343_10000061_pt1 | contig 28442 bp, 22 predicted proteins | sample Cyp2metagenome_FD_92531 | JGI IMG/M metagenome (GOLD analysis project Ga0126343, IMG submission 92531) | Coral microbial communities from Lord Howe Island, Old Settlement Bay, Australia - Cyphastrea 2 metagenome | ecosystem: Host-associated > Invertebrates > Cnidaria > Coral ...
CGCCAGGAACCTCGGGCAGTTAAAAGACGACCAAAGCCGTATGCAAGGCTTCAACACTCAAGATCACAAGCCCGGAGACTCAAGATGTATCAGCGGAAGGCGGCTTAAGTCAGTGCCATTGGGTCATATATCCGTAGGCAGTTGAGGGGGATCGTCTGTCTTTTTATTGGTCGTCTGGCTGCCGCGTACGGCAGGCGCAGATCCTCCGCGCTTGCCGGTAGCGGGTTTTCATCGTGGGTTTCGTTTTCTCTCTGTGCGAACCTGATCGTAAGCGGCCTGTATTTCCTGGGTTTTCTCTTTGGCCACAGACATCATCTCCTCAGGCAATCCTTTGGCCACCAGTTTGTCCGGGTGATGTTCGCTCATCAGTTTGCGGTAGGCTTTTTTCACCTCGCTGTCCGAGGCGTCCGGCGACACGCCCAACACGTCGTAGGCGCCTTGTAAGCTCATGCTGCCGGACGATGCGCCTGCGTGTTGGCGTCCCTGGTAGTAATCTCTCTGGGCAATAAAACGCTTGTGAATCTGCTCAAAGGCGTAGTTACCCACGCCGAGGATGGTGCAGACTTGTTCGAATACGGCCCGTTCGGCGATGCTCAGGCTACCATCGGCGTACGCGGCCGACAGCTGGATTTCCAGAAACATGGGGATCAACTGGCTGGCTCCGGCCACCTGACGGAACTGTTGCAGCGCACCTTCAATATCGGAAGACGGTTTTTTGCCTTCGTTAAACAGCTCAATGGCCATGCGGCGCTGCGATTCCGAGAGGCGCAGGCTGTTCATGATGTGCCGGGCGGTATCAATCTCGTACTCACTGACCCGACCGTCGGCCTTGGCCACCCGGCCCATCACCAGGAAGGTGGCCCGGAAAAATGCCGTTTGAGTGCGTTGCCGACTGGCTGACGAAGTGGCGAAGCCGCCCATGCCGGGGCCGCCGAGAAAATTCTTATTGATCCAGGAGCCAACAATTGCTCCGAGTATGGCGCCAAAGATCCCGGCAGACACAAATCCAACCAGTGCACCAATTGCTATTGCATTCATGTAACCCAGCTCTGTTCCTGAAGATTATCTTATCTTGAGTCTATTGCCGCTGATCTTGCAAATAGTCCTCCAGTGCCAACAGTCGCTCCGGGGAACCAATATCCGCCCAAAAGCCGTCGTGGTACTGACCACTTACCTTGCCCTTTGCCATGGCATTCATCAATAGCGGTGTCAGGGCAAAGGCTTCACCCGTCTGGTACCCGTCAAACAAACGTGGCGACAGTACGCTGACGCCGCTGAATGTCAGCCTGCTGTGTTTGGGTGCCGCATCCCTGGTTAGCACGTGTCCTGCCGTCAGGCAAAAATCCCCTTCAGGATGAAAGTCCGGATTATCCACCAGGGCCAGGTGGGCAAGCATGCCTTCTGGCAGATGAAGGGCCGCCAGATCAACATCGGTGTAAACATCGCCATTAAGTACCACAAACGGGGCATCACCCAGTAGCGGCAGGGCTTTCAGGATACCACCACCGGTTTCCAGCGGTTCTTTTTCTGGCGAGTAACGGATGTTGACTCCCCAGTCGCTGCCGCTGCCAAGCGCCTGCTCAATCTGCTCGCCCAGCCAGCTGTGATTGATGACCAATTCCCGCAGGCCAGCCTGCGCCAGACGCTCAATATGATAAGTAATCAGCGGCCTGCCCGCCACTGGCACCAGCGGCTTGGGGGTGGACAAGGTAAGTGGTCGGAGTCTTGTGCCGTATCCTGCGGCAAGGATCATCGCCTTCATGACAGGGTCACTTGTTCCAGTCGCGCCCGGACGGCCGGGGCAACACACCGTTCCAGCCACTGAGCATGATCACTGAGCTGGGGGTAGCGACGGCAGACACAGATAACATAGTCCAGTGTGCGGGGAATTTCCTTCAGATAACCGGGCTTGTTATCGCGCAGCCACAGTCGGGCAAAGATGCCCAGGCATTTCAGATGGCGTTGCACTCCGGTCAGATCAAACCAGGTGTGCAACTGCACCGGGTCATGATTGGCCAGCACTGGGTGTTGGGCAATAAACTCATCGAACCAGCGCTCAACCTGCGCCGCTGGCCAGCTCAGGTAGCAGTCTCTTAATAAAGAAACAACGTCGTACAGTAAAGGGCCGTACAGGGCACCTTGAAAGTCAATCACACCAATATTGCCGCTGGGCGTCAGCATCAGGTTACGACAGTGGTAGTCCCGGTGCACGGTACCTTGTGGCTGTGCCTTCATGGCGGTGATCAGCAGTGAAAACAGTTCGTTCAGCTCAGCCGGTGGGTCGATGCCCAGCAATTCTTGCAAAAACCACTCGGGGTAGAGTGACAGCTCAAAGTGCATCAGTTTTTCATCGTACCGCGGCAGGTTTTCAGGCGCTTGTTGCTGAATTAACAGCAGCGTGGTCAGCAGTCTGGGGTAGTATTCGTCGGCTGTCGTTTTATTCAGCACGGCCTGCATGGGGGTGTCCCCCAGATCTTCCTGCAACATAAAGCCTTGCTGGTAATCTACGGCAAACACCTGCGGGACATGGACGCCGCTGGCGCGCCACTGTTGGGCGATATCCACAAAAGCGTGCGCGTCTTCCGTGGCTGGTGGAGTATCGACGGCAATCAGTGTTTGTTTTGGCGTTTGCACCCGGTAGTATTTGCGAAAACCGGCATCGCTACCGATGGCTTGCAACGGTGTGGGAGGTTGGTAGTGAACGCTGCCCTCACACAATACCGACGTAACCCATTGTGACAGTTGTTTTTGGCGCAGGGTGGCTGCTGGCTGATGAGTGCCAGTCATGGCGGATAGCCCTGAATCGGTAATTTCCGGAAAAGTCGTTGTGGTCAATGCTTGTTTCCTGTCAGGCACTGATGGAATAGCGCGGAAGACTACCACAATGCATTATTCTGGCCTATCAGTGGTTTTTATGGATAAGCTGGCCAGGTTTTCCCGCCCGGACGACCCATGGCGTTATGCTTTGGTGCTCACCGGATTAATAACTCCATTTCCCCGACAAATGCATATAGAATGTGCCGCTCCGGAATGTATCCTCTGATTGCTGAGCCTATGGACGTAAAACTGCACTATTTCCCGTTTACCCCAAAAGCCCTGACACTGGCCATCGCCGTAGTCGTGATGGCCAGTCAGCCTGCGGCGAAGGTGATAGCTGCAGAAGCCAGTGTTGTGGAGTGCCCCCAGCCAGAGCCACACAGTGATGCAGAGCAGTGCACACTGGCACCCGGAAGGGACGACAGCGCCCCGTTTTCCGATTGGCAATCCATACAACAAATGTCGCTTGAACGTCAGGCAGAGGAGCCGTTTTACAGCTGCGGTGCGTACATTGAACCCGACCGCCCGGGCAAAGATTACGTTGGTGATTCTGACCAGGCGCCACTCAAGGCGTGGGCCAATGAATCCAGTTACGATCAAAATGAGGTGGCCCGGTTTACCGGTAACGTCACTGTACGCCAGGGCAGCCGACAGCTGGACAGTGAGCAAGCCTCTCTGGATCGGGCCCGCGAGCACGGTCAGTTTGCCGGCGGTGTGACTTTCCGGGACAAGGGCGTGCTGCTCACTGGTGACAAAGCCGAGGTGTTTTTCGACAGTGGTCGTACAACCCTGAATCACAGCACCTACATCATGCATGAGCAAAATGCCCGTGGGAGCGCCGAGCTGATCGTCCGTGAAAACGATGAAACGCTGGAATTGAGCGATGCCACTTACACCACCTGTCCACCCGGGGATGGCGGCTGGCTGCTGTCGGGACAGAACGTGGTGCTGAATCGGGAGAGTGGTCAGGGCGTTGCCAGGGGCGCGGTGGTGCGAGTGGAAAACTTGCCGATTCTTTACACGCCTTACCTGTCTTTTCCCATTGATGAGCGACGCAAGTCAGGCTTTCTTACTCCGACTCTGTCGGCGAGCAGCGATACCGGACTGGATTTTTCCGCGCCTTATTACCTGAACCTGGCAGCCAACTACGATGCCACGCTGACGCCCCGCTACATGAGCAAGCGAGGGTTTATGCTGGAAAGTGAGGTTCGCTATCTGTTCGGTGACAGCCGGGGCGAGTGGGGATTCGCCGGATTGCTGAACAAAGACCGGCAGGAGTCGGAAAACCCTTATTACGACCGGCATCGCTGGATGGTGAATATACGTCATTCGACAAATATCACCCAAAACTGGACCGCCGACGTTGACTTTGCCAAAGCCAGCGACAAAAACTATCTGGAAGATTTCAGCACCGGCCTGAGTCTGTCGAACACCACGTTGCTGAACCAGCGAGTCAGTACCCGCTACCTGGGGGGCGATGTCAATCATAGCTGGCAGCTGAGCATTGATGCGCACCAATACCAGAACCTGAGCCAGACAACGGATAATCCTTACAATAAACTGCCGCAAATCAGACTGGCCGGCAGCGTTCTGCCGTTGGGTAATCTCACGGTCAACTATGAGGCAGATTTCACCCGCTTCAGCCGCGACGCGGACTGGGATTTTCAATTTGAGCAGCTGATCGACCCCGGGCAAAATATTTTCCAGAGTGTCTATGGTCCCGGATTCGGTATTGCCCGGGCCAATGGCGACCGTCTGTATCTGGAAAGCGGCATTAACCTGCCGTTTCAGAGCAGTTATGGTTTCCTCGTCCCGGCCATCAAAGTGCAATCTGTGCAATATCGCCTGAGCAACCTGATCGAAAGCGATGTGATTGCTGACCTGAGTGGCGCTTACCAAGGCTTTACCGCGGCCGATTTCACCACCACGCCCGGCACCACTGTGCCTACATTCAGCCTGGATGGCGGTCTTTACTTCGACCGGTTTACCCGCATCGGTGCCACCAACTTCACCCACACCCTTGAGCCGAGGATAAAATATCTCTACTCTCCGTTTGTCGAGGGACAGGAGATGCAACCGATATTTGACACGGCCCTGTTGGATTTTAATTACCACTCTTTGTGGCGGGACAGCCGTTTTACCGGCTACGATCGTCTGGGGGATACCCATCAGGTCTCCCTGGGGCTGGTCTCCCGGTTGATAGAAGACGATGGTTTTGAACGGGCGCGCGTTGGTATCGGCCAGACTATTTTCCTGGCCGATCGTCAGTTGTGGATCAACCCGTTGGCTGGCACGTCAGTAACCGGACCTCTGGGGCAGGACTACTGGGATACCAACCTCAGTGATGAGAGCCGACGTCTGTGGGCTGAGATGCACGCTTCGGTCTCCCCTTTGGCGACAGAACTGCTCTATAACTTCAACCGGAGCATGAGTATCCGCCAGGATTTGATGTGGGATACCAACAACCGCGAGCTGGATAGTTACAATATTTACTACCAGTACAAACCTGATCAGCGTCGTGTATTGAATTTTGGTTACCGTTTTCTGCCCCAGGCTGAGCGGTTTGTGCAAAATGCCCAAAACGGTTTGGTGCCTGATTTGGGCGATCCGACCGGTTTTCGTACTGCCAGTAATAACATAAACCAGTCCGATATCTCCTTTGCCTGGCCGGTCAGCAAAAGTTGGTCTGCCCTTGGGCGCTGGCAGTACGATTTCACCAACAACCGGAACCTTGAGTTCCTCGGTGGAGTCGAATATAACAGCTGTTGTTATATGGTCCGATTCCTGTGGCGCAAATGGATTGATGACAACGACAATATAGATTTTCCGCAGTATAAAGACGGTATAGTACTCCAGTTTGTACTCAGGGGGCTGGGCGGTCTGAGCAGCGGTTCATCAAAAGAGTATCTTGAAGGCATCAGAGGTTATGCAGGGGAATATCAATAAATGATGAAACAATGGCTTGCACTGGCTTTCCTGTGCCTGGCGGGTGGTACCAGTGTTTACGCTCAGGCTGCGTCTGCGCCCCAGGCGGCGAACCGGGTTGAGCTGGACCGTATCGTGGCCAAGATTGACCAGGATGTCGTCATGCTCAGTGAGCTTGACGCTCGTGTGGCGGCTGTCCGGCAACAGCTGTCAGCCAGAAATGTCAATATGCCACCGGAAGACGTTCTGCGGGCACAGGTACTCGAACAGCTGATTCTGGAAAACATCCAGATTCAGATGGGGACTCGTGCCGGCATCCGTATTGATGACCGGGCTGTCAATGAGGCCATTGCCCGTATTGCCCAGCGTAACCAGATGTCAGTGGCGGCGTTTCGCCAGAACATGGAAGCGGAAGGTCTGTCGTTCGACCGGGTGCGCCAGGATATTCGCCGTGAGCTGATCCTCAATCAGGTGCGTCAGCGTCAGGTTGCCCAGCGCGTACAGATCAGCGAGCAGGAGATTGATAACTTCCTGGCCTCCCCGGAAGGGCAGGCGCAACAGCAGGTTGAGTACAACCTGGCGCATATTCTGATTCCTACACCGGAAAACGCCAGTCCTGAGGATATTCAGAGTGCGGAGCGCCAGGCCAACGATGTGTCTGCGCAACTGCGTCAGGGTGCTGACTTTCAGAGCCTGGCCATTGCCAACTCCGGCGGGCAGAACGCCCTGGAAGGCGGTAACCTGGGCTGGCGCAAAGCGGAGCAGCTGCCCACGTTGTTTGCTGAGCAGGCGATGAAGATGTCCATAGGTGAGACGTCCGAGCCCATTCGCAGCCCGGCAGGCTTCCATATTTTCAAACTGATGGATACCCGTGGTGATGGCAAGGTGCTTCAGAACCAGGCGCTGGTACGCCACATCCTGATCCGGCCCAATGAGATCCGCAGCGACCGGGCAGCCCAGCGGCAGGCGCAGGATATCTATCGCCAGCTGAAGAACGGGGCGTCGTTTGATGCGCTGGCCAAAGCCCATTCTGACGACACCGCATCGGCACTCAATGGCGGCAATATGGGTTGGATTTCACCGGAAGTTCTGGTGCCTGAGTTCCAGACGGCCATGAATATTGTCCCTGAAAATGTGGTCAGCGAGCCGTTTCGCACGGATTACGGCTGGCACGTTCTGGAAGTACTGGGTAAACGACAGTCTGATATCAGTAAACAGGTGCGTCGTAACCAGGTGCGGGAGCTGCTCGGTAACCGCAAATTTGAGGAAGAGCTGATGGTTTGGCTGCGGGAGATTCGTGACCAGACCTATGTTGAAATTCAGTTGTGAGCGCAGGCAGTCCCGCTGCTCCCCGGCTGGTCGTTACTGCCGGTGAGCCTGCCGGCATCGGCCCTGATCTGTGCCTGATGCTGGCGGCTCAGAACCATGAGCTGGCGCGGTCAGCTCAGATCGTGGTAGCCGCCGACCCAGAGCTTCTCGCCCGACGAGCCCGTCAGCTGGGTCTGGCGGTGACGTTGACGCTGTTTGATCACCAGACTCGTCAGCCCGGTAAACCCGGTATCTTGCTGGTTGCTCCGGTTGCCATGGCTCGTCCAGCGGTGGCGGGCACGGTTGATCCGGCTAACGCCCGGTACGTTCTGGACACGCTGACGCTGGCTGTACAAGGGTGTCAGGACGGTTTGTTTGACGGGATGGTCACCGGCCCGGTGCACAAAGGGGTAATAAACGACGCGGGAATAGCGTTTAGTGGCCACACCGAATTTCTGGCCGAACAGACCCATACCGAAAAAGTGGTTATGATGCTGGCCACGCAGGGATTGCGTGTGGCCCTTGCTACGACCCATCTACCTCTGGCAGAAGTGCCTGCGGCCATTACGCGCCACTCCCTGACCCAGGTCATCCAGATTTTGCATCGGTCATTGCGGGATCAGTTTGCCATCAAGACCCCTCATATTCTGGTGTGTGGCCTGAACCCTCACGCCGGTGAAGGTGGCCATTTGGGGCGGGAAGAGCTTGATACCATTATCCCCGTGCTGCAAAGCTGCCGGGCTGAGGGCATGAAGTTGACCGGCCCTTTACCGGCAGATACCCTCTTCAATCCTAAACTGCTGGAGCAGGCCGATGTGGTGCTGGCCATGTATCACGACCAGGGGTTGCCGGTGCTTAAATTCAAAGGGTTTGGTCAGGCGGTTAATATCACTCTGGGTTTGCCCATTGTGCGCACCTCAGTGGATCACGGTACTGCTCTTGATTTGGCCGGTAGCGGTAATATTGATTCTGGCAGCCTTTATACCGCCATTGAGACTGCACTGGCCATGGTCGCACGTCAGTAGTTCCAGATTGTTATTATTTCCCTTTGGCCATCCTTGGCCGGCATTCTCATCACAATGGTTCATCAAGGTGGTGAAATGTCACCTGAGCAGAGCGTTCAACCCTGCAGTTTTTTGGCAATTTGCTCGATGATTTGCGGCGCTTTCTTCACGGCATCGGCTACGCCCACACGGACGATGGGCTTGTTGCGAAAGCGTTCCTCTTCCTTAATGGCAATATCTTTGGTGAGCAGGATAATATCAGCATCCACCACTTCTTCTGGCTCAATACGGTTTTCAATCCCGTAAGAGCCCTGGGTTTCCACTTTGACTTCCCAGCCCTTTTCTTTGGCGGCTTTTTCCAGAGCTTCAGCGGCCATATAGGTATGGGCGACACCGGATGGGCAAGAGGTTACAGCCAGCATTTTCATAAGGTAATCACTCAATTCAGGGTTATAAAATCAGTCTTTGTTGTTACACGGTTTATTCGAAGTCCAGCACCAGATCGTCATCATCAGCACTTTTCTGATCGTCAGTGCGCTGATCAATGGGTTTTTTCAGGTAGTTAACCATCAAGGCGGTGACCGTTGCACCGGCAATGGTGGCAAGGATGTAACCAAAGCGCCCGTCAACCACCGGCAGGACAATCCAGCCACCCCAGGGGGCATGGTTAATTACGTCCATTTGGAAGGCGATGACGTTGCCCACCATGCCACCGACGACAATGGATGGGATAACGCGCAGCGGATCGTTGGCAGCAAACGGAATGGCACCTTCGGTGATCCCGATCAGACCCATCAGGCACGCAGCACGACCGGCCTCACGCTCTTCGTCGGTGTAACGGCTTTTGGATAGTAAAGTGGCCAGAAACATACCCAGGGGAGGCACACAGATGGCGACGCCCACCCCACCCATCAGCTCAGGATGTTCAAAGACCTGGGTCTGGGCAAACAGGGTAGCTACCTTGTTAATCGGGCCGCCCATATCAAAGGCGGTCATACCACCGAGAATCATACCCAGTACGGTTTTGGAGGCATCACCCATGGTGGACAACCAGCTATTAAGCGCCGCCATCAATGCGGCGATGGGTTGACCGATACCCCAGATCACGATAGCGGAAACAATAAAAGTACCGCCGACGGGCAGAATGCCGTAGGTGGAAATGGCTTTCATATTGTTAGGCAGGGGGATTTTCTTCAACAGGTTTACCACGTAACCGGCCAGAAAACCCACCACGATGGCGCCAAGGAACCCGGTGCCATTGGCGTTGGCCAGATAGGCGCCGATCATGCCAGGGGCCAGTGCCGGCCGGTCAGCAATGGAATAAGCAATATAACCACCGAGGACCGGCACAAACAGGGTGAAACCAGCAATCCCCATATCCCAGATGCCGGTCAGAAAGACCCCTTGCGGCTGGGCGCCTTTACCATTGAGCATAACGGACAGCGCCAGCAAGACACCCCCGGCAACGATAAACGGCAACATATGACTGGTACCAGTCAACAGGTGTCGTTTTAACGTAGCGAGATCTTTTTTCATAACTTCCCCCAAAAGAAAGAATCAGACCCAAATAATTCACAAAAGATGGATGCAGTGAGTTCTGTGGTAAACCTGTGGTTGGTTGACAAAGCCCCACGTCATTGACCATGAAAGGGGAATATAAAGCAGAACCCCGGGCTCAGAAATCGGCAAATTAATACGGTTGTCGTACTTTTGTAACATTTTCCCGTTTTCATACCGTCCGTTGACACACATCAACAAAGTGGAACAGTGGGGTCATACAATGCGCCAATTCAGATCCGGGCACTCACTTTATGAACCGATTTAGTCAGATTAATGCGTGTATTGATCAACTTCTGAACGCTCGGGTCTCTCAAAAGGTCTGGTTTGCCTCTCACACCGACAGCTACCCGGAGAACGCCTTTTTGGTGAAATTTTCCCGGATTATTTATGTTTTGGCGGGGGAGTATCTCACTGCCATCGGGCATATGGGAGAATATAAAAAGATTGTCGTACAAGCTGGTGAAGTGATATTTATCCCGGCCCAATGCTGGGATCTACCTGACTATCACACCAATTGCCGTACCCTGACCGTGCTTTTTGGCCATTATCAGATTGGCATGAGTTTGATCGACAGCAGTGCCCAAGGGCAAATCTCGGTGAGTAAGGCAGCCATTAACGAGCCTTTGCAGCAGGAAGGTTTTTATTTGGAAAAACTGCTCAATGATCTGGCCATCAGCCAGCGCCAGAGTGCGGTTTCTGGCTGTGTGGCAGAAGCATTATTGCGCTACTGTCGGGAAAAAACCGACGATAAAGAAGAGCTCCCCCAATCGGTTAGCCACTATAAATGGCGCGCCATCACACTGTATCTGCAAAAAAATTTTGGTGCCGGTATTACCCGGGAATCGGTTGCCCTGGAGTACGGCATCTCCCCCAATCATCTATCCCGCCTGTTTCGGGAGGAGGGCGGCATGGGGTTTAGTGAATACCTGACGCTGGTCAGGATTGATCGGGTCAAGATGCTGCTAAGCCAGTATCAGATGACTATGTCTGAAATTGCCAGCCGTACCGGGTTCAAAGACAGCAGCTATATGGGCAGGGTGTTTCGCCGTCATACCGGCATGACATTGGGGGAATATCAGGCCCGATACGGCAGTTAGTTGTGACAGATAATGTTGATCTTTGTCAATGTTCCGGCAAAAAGCTGAAGCGTTTTGGGCTGATGATATTTAAGTACTATGAATGATGTTTTTTTAGGATTTCGGTCAGGCACACTCAGTCATAAGATAACGACCATGAACTGACTCGAGGAAATCATTGATGGCTCCTGTGCTGAATATTGTCGCTGTCACCTCCTGTACGACAGGTATTGCCCAGACGTATATGGCAGCAGACGTACTGGAGCGTTGTGCCAGGGCCAAGGGGCACACCATCAAAGTGGAGACCCAGGGCGCACTGGGCACTATTAATCCAATTACTCGCAGCGACCTGCGTTCAGCAGATGTTGTCATTCTGACCGACGATACCGCCATTGATGATGTTGCCCGTTTTGCCGGCATGACCATTATCACCGTCAAAATAGACGACATTTTAACAGCGCCCCACAGCATTATTGATCGCCTTATGCCATCTGGTTCACAGCATTAATCACAGCAGAAACAAGTAATTTATTTGACCAATTTTCTCCAATATCATTGTTGGTGATGTACTTGACCATGAAAAAAACGACCACATTTGAATACCGCTTTCCACTGCCCAATGGACTCCACGCACGACCAGCCAGTGCCATTATGGAACGGGTAAAGTTATTGGACTGTCAGGTTCAGATTACCAACCTGAGTAATCAGAAAACCGCCAATGCGAGCAGTGTATTGTCGATGATCTCCTGCGATATCGCGTTGGGTGATCAGTGTTTGATAGCCATTGAGGGGGAATCCGGACAAGTTGACATTGCTCAGCAGCAACTGCTTCAGTTCCTCAACGGTGACTTCCATCATTGTGATGATGCCCTGGCGGAGTCACCCGCCACGGATGATAAAAAACCATTGCCGTATATGCTGCAATGCGAACCCATGCAGAGCCTTCGAGGGGTGTCCGTCAGCCCGGGGATTGGCTTTGGCGAGGTCATGCACCTTGATGAGCCTGTGCTGGTGCTGTCGGTTGATGGTGTGGAACAAGGTACCATTAACGAGGAAAACCAACGCTTTATGCAGGCCAGAAAGCAACTGTTGGCTGATATGGAGCAGGAGCTTAAAGACAGTGCTGGTGCACAGCAAGCCATTATCAAGGCGCACCTGGCACTGCTGGAAGATCCGGAGTTGGTCAGCCATCTGAGCCAGAAGTTGCTGGCCGGATTGTCCCTGTTGGGGGCAGTCCTGGCTACACAACAGCATTACGAGCAGCTTATCGTGGGAGTGAGCAATCCCTATCTGCAGGAAAGAGTGCTGGATATTCGAGATATCTGTAGTCGTCTGATCACCACGGCTTATGGGCCACAAAGCTTTCAGGCAGTGGCACAAAGCCTGAGCGAAGACACCGTTTGTATTGCCAGTCATCTGGCACCGAGTCAGTTCCTGGCTCTGGATCGCACTTATCTGAAGGGGTTGGTATTAGAGTCCGGTGGCTCTACTTCCCACACCGTTATTCTGGCTCGATCTTTCGGTATTCCTGTGCTGGTGGGCGTTGAGCAGGCCCGTCAACATATGCCTGCCGGCAAGCCCTGCATTCTGGATGCGGATAACGGGCTATTAATTGCTAACCCATCCTCAGCGGTTTGCCGTTATTACCAGTTGGAACAGGACAAGCTGACTCGTCTGAGTAAGCGTCGTCAGCGCTATTTGCACGACCAGACAAAGACGACAGATGGTCATTTTATGGAGGTAGCAGCCAACATTGCCAGTGCTGAAGAAGCGGTCAGTGCTTTTGCCAACGGCGCAGAGGGCATTGGTCTGTTCCGTACCGAGATGCTCTTTATGGATCGCACCGAGGCGCCGGATGAGGAAGAACAGCTGGCCATTTATCGTCAGGCGCTTCAGTGTGCTGGCGAGCGTCCGGTAATTATCCGCACCATGGATATTGGCGGCGATAAACCGGTAGACTATTTCCAGATTGGTGCGGAAGAGAACCCATTTTTGGGTTATCGGGCAGTGCGGATTTACCCGGAATATCTTGACCATTTCAAAACTCAACTGCGTGCCATTTTCCGGGCTGCCGTCTACGGCCAGTGCAAAATTATGGTACCCATGGTGGCCACGGTGGCAGAAGCACGCTGGTTACGTGCAATTAGCAATGACGTGATCGCTGAACTGATTGAACAGCACATTGACCACAACCCCCATGTCCCTCTGGGCATGATGCTGGAAGTGCCGTCATGCGCATTTATCATCGATCAGTTGGTGCGCTACGTGGATTTTTTCAGCATTGGCAGCAACGACCTGACCCAATACTTCCTGGCGGCTGACCGGGGCAATGATCGGGTGGAATATCTTTACGACTCCCTTAATCCATCGTTTTTGCGCTTGTTAAAGCACATTGTTGATGAAGTGCATCAAGCCGGCTCCTGGGTGGGTATGTGCGGCGAGTTTGCCGGTGATCCTGCTCATCTGCCGCTGCTGGTGGGTTTGCAACTGGATGAGATCAGTTTGGGGGCACCACGAATTCCTGAAGTAAAAGAGGCTATCAGCACCCTGAACGCAGAAACCTGTAAAGCACTGTTAGCTGAGGCGATGTCCAAAGAAACGTCAAATGACGTACGTATTCTGCTTGCTGGTCATCGCCAGTCATCAGTGGATAATCTGCCGCTTTTGACGCCAGAAACCATTCTGGTAAACGCCGATTGTCGTAATAAAGCCGAAGTAATCAAAACCATGATCGACAATTTGCTGGTGAACGGCCGATTGCTGGATGAGCAGGGGGCAGAAAGTGCCATCTGGGAGCGTGAAAGCATCTCACCTACCATGCTCGGCTTTGGCATCGCTATTCCCCACTGCAAGTCCGATAGCATTGCTGCCAACACCATTAGTATTATGAAGCTGAAAGAGCCGATACTCTGGAATGAAGGCGATGAGATGCTCACCGATACGGTCTTTATGCTGACAGTGCGGGCCAGCGATGCCGGCAATACCCATATGAAAATCTTTGCCCAGTTAGCAAGACGGATTATGCGCGATGAATTTCGCACGACGCTGGCAGCCTGCCGGGGTCAACAGGAGTTGATGAGTTACATCAGTCAGGAGCTGGAGTTGTGATAATGGCTATTATTTAGTCGTCGCAAGGCCGTGAGTCACCTTCCTGGTCAGTGTTCTTGTGCTGAATGCTGGCTGGGAATCCATCTAAAGTCGCCTGCCTTAACCAATAGTAATTTTCATTCTTGTTGATTCACTCATGATTTCTGTTGTGTAAAGTGATCTGCTTATTGTTTTCTTGGTACACGACAAAGTTGTTGTTGCTTGATCTGTATCAGTGTGCAAAATACGACAATTGTATAAGAATCCCCAGCCAAATTATGAATAGGTTTTTACCTGACGGGCTTCATGTTTCTGCGCAAAGCGGCAAATGGGCGAGGTCTCGTTGTCCCCGTGCATTGAGCGCATGAAAACACGTTGTCATCAGTGTATGCAGTCAACAAAGTAGTAGTGGCGTGAAAGGCGGCAGGTATAACCAGGGTTGGATCGTTTTTATTCTATTAATCACAGGGTTAAGTGAGGTTTATTAATGCAAAGTGCATTTTCCCTGCTACAAAAGATCGGGCGCTCGCTAATGCTCCCCGTGGCAATCTTGCCTGCTGCCGGTATATTGCTGGGGGTTGGTTCGGCCAATTTTGCCATTATTCCTGAAATTGTCAGCCAGATCATGGCTCAGGCCGGCGGTGCTGTTTTCGGTAACCTGGCAGTGCTGTTTGCCATTGGTGTGGCGCTCAGCCTGAGTGACAACGATGGCGTTTCTTCTCTGGCGGCATTTGTCGGTTACGTTGTCATGCTCTCCACCATGGGGGTTATGGCTACCATGCTGGGCATCGAGACCAAAAGCATCATGGGTATTCCTGCCATTGATACCGGTGTCTTTGGCGGTATCCTGGTGGGTATTCTGGCAGCAATGATGTACAACCGGTTCTATAAAATCCAGTTACCAGAGTACTTGGGCTTTTTTGCCGGCAAGCGCTTTGTGCCGATTATTACCGCGTTTGCTGCCATCGCGCTTGGTGCGTTCCTGAGCTTCATCTGGCCGCCTATTGGCAGAGGCATCGAAGCGTTCAGTAACTACGCTGTAGAAGGCAACCCGGCGACCATGGGCTTTGTGTACGGTTTTGTTGAGCGTATGCTGATTCCTTTCGGTCTGCACCACATCTGGAACGTGCCTTTCCAGTCACAGATGGGTGAGTTTGTCACTTCTTCTGGCATGGTGGTTAACGGTGATATTCCCCGCTTCTTTGCCGGCGACCCCACAGCAGGCTTCCTGGGTGGCGGCTTCCTGTTCAAAATGTTTGGTCTGCCAGCGGCAGCCATCGCCATGTGGCGCTGTGCGAAAACCAAGAACCAGAAAGTTGTCGGCGGTATCATGATCTCTGCTGCACTGACCTCTTTCCTGACCGGTATTACCGAGCCTATTGAGTTCTCCTTCCTGTTTGTTGCGCCAATCCTGTACGGTATTCATGCGGTGCTGGCTGGTCTGGCTTTCTTTATTACCAATTTCTTTGGTATCAAGATGGGCGGCTCGTTCTCCCACGGTTTGATCGACTACGCCCTGGCGTTCAACATCGGCACCAAGCCCGGGATGATTCTGCTTTGGGGTGTGGCTTACGCTGTGCTGTACTACACCGTGTTCAGCTTTGCTATCAAGTTGTTCAACCTGCGCACACCCGGTCGTGAAGACGATGCTGAAGCAGCCGCCGGTGCAGAAGTTGGCAGCGAGTTGGCCAAAAATCTGTTTGTTGCTTTTGGCGGCCAGAGCAATATTGCCAGCATCGACGCTTGTATTACCCGTCTGCGCGTTACGGTGCACGATGCGAAGATCGTTGACACCAAAGCCATCGAAGGGCTGGGTGCCACAGCGGTTTTGGTGGTCGGCAATAATATGCAGGCTATCTTTGGCCCGCGTTCTGATCAGATCAAAACAGAGATGAATGAGCTGCTCAAAAGCGGCCAGGCTCCTGAGGCTGCGATGGCCTGATATGCCCGCCTGGGTTGAAACTTAAAGGAAGCAGTAAACAGAAAGGTTCCACCGAATCCCGTCCATCTTGAGTAAATCTGAAAGATAGGAAGCAGCGCACTTCACTGAGTGCGAGTGGTAATAGCAACAAGTTTACTGACTCCCCAGAACCGCCTCCGCATCGTATGTGGGGGCGGTTTTTTTTGGCCGTTTCTCGTGGTGGAAGAGGTCAATGTTTACCTGCGACGGAAGCGATTTACTACAGCGTCGACACAGTCAAGAACGGCCAGTGATCGGTAGTAAACGGTATATCCGCTGATAAAGCCTACTCCACTGTAACCAATCGTGAGGATGACGACTTCTTTGGCAGAGAACTCTTTGACCGAGAGGCCGATAAAGAAACCGACTATTGAACCCCCACACATTGCAGCCTTGACAATGTTTGGAGTGTCACAATTATTAGCCGGAACTGCGACGGCAGGTGCTGCGTTCATTACTCCTATGTTTTATGTAACGGTAGTCCTAAAAAACCCATATTATTCGACTGGTTAATTATCGTTTGGTTCCCCCCTCCCTCCTCTGGTTGCCGTTTTTTTCTGGCTCAGGAAGGCGCTGTTTGACGATCAAACTGCCGGTACTGCAAAGCCTCGGCCAGATGCGGGCGCAGCACCCGGTCGCTGTTGGCAAGGTCGGCAATGGTTCTGGCCACCCGCAAAATCCGGTGCAGGCCACGGGTCGAGATTTGCAGCTGTTCTGCGGCTGTGGCCAGCAACTCTTTCTCCTGACTGCCCAGGTTGCAGGCTTGAAACAGTGCCTGCGAGGTCAGCTGACTATTGATTTTGCCCTGTCTGGCTAACTGCTTGTCCCTCGCTTGAATAACCCGTTTGCGATAGCTGGTCGAACAAATCTGATCCTCGACAGGAGCAGGAGGCTCGATAATGGTGCGGATGTTCTGTGAGGCCACGGCAACCTGCAGGTCGATGCGATCAAGTAGTGGCCCGGACAGCTTGTGGCGGTAGCGCCGGACTTGGTCCGGTGAGCAGCGGCAACTGCGCTGACTGTCGCCAAGATAGCCGCAAGGACACGGGTTCATGGCTCCCACCAATTGGAAGCGGGCCGGGAAGCACTCCCGCCCCCTGGCGCGGGTGATCACCACTTCACCATTTTCCAGCGGTTCACGCAGCATCTCCAGGGCGGCACGGGCAAATTCCGGCATCTCATCCAGGAACAGGACACCGTGGTGGGCAAAGGAGACCTCGCCAGGTTGAGGGATACTCCCGCCGCCCACCAGAGACACTGACGATGAGGAGTGGTGGGGGGTACGAAACGGACGCTGACCAATGGCGGCCCCAGTGCTCGACGCCAGAGAGTGAATGGCGGCAACCTCAAGGGCTTCCGGTTCGTTCAGAGGGGGCAGCAAGCCTGGCAGACGACTGGCCAGCATGGTTTTGCCGGTGCCTGGTGGGCCAAATAGCAACAGATGATGGGAGCCAGCGGCAGCAATCAGCAGTGCCCGTTTGGCTTGCTCCTGACCATGCACATCGGCCAAGTCTGGATAGTGTGTCAGGCAACCCGTCGGTTGGCGTTGGGCCGGTTCAATATGGGCGCGGTCGCACAGCCAGGCGCATACTTCCGTCAGGCTTCGGGCACCGATGACGGTGAGCTCGCTGACCATGGTTGCCATTGGTGCGTTTTGCCCGGGCAGTACCAGAGCCCGTCCCGTTGACTGACAGGCCAGTGCCGCCGGAAGCGTGGCCCTGACCGGGCGCAGCTGACCGGATAACGCCAGTTCGCCCAGAAACTCCCGGTTAAGCAGCGTCTGCGCCGGCAGCTGGTCTGAGGCAACCAGAATGCCCAGCGCGATGGCCAAATCAAAACGCCCACCTTCTTTTGGCAAGTCTGCCGGAGCGAGGTTGACCGTAATGCGGCCGTCAGGATAGTCGTAGCCGCTGTTGATCAGGGCGCTTCTGACCCGGTCTTTACTCTCCCTCACTGCGGCTTCGGGCAAGCCGACAATATTGAGCCCCGGCAAGCCTTGGGAAAGGTGTACTTCCACCGAGACGGATGGTGCACGAATACCCTGGTTTGCCCGGGTAAAAACCTGTGCCAGTGATGAGGGCATGTTTATTTCTGACCGTTTGAACAGCAAAGAGACTAAGATAGCAGCTTATTGACTGATGGCCATTTGGGGGGAAATATTTCTGAACGCGGCCAGGATAATCGGGTGGGTTTTCCTTCGGCGCTGGGCCTGTAGGTAAACGGCTAACAATATATTAAAAACGGGTTTCTTGCAGCAGGATATTGCCAGCCATATCCGCAAGCTGCTGAGATTCCGGAAAGTCTACTATTGATGCTGTTGTTCCGGCGTTGGCGTTAATCCGTTTCAGGCTGTGCTTCGTCCTGCTCGGGTGGTTCAGCTTCCTGCCTGAGCGCGGCCATCTCTTTTTCTAACGCCTCAAGCCGTTCCCGGGTGTGTTTCAGAACGGCCACCTGGGTATCAAACTCGTCGCGGGTAACCAGCTCCAGTTTAGCCAGTACGCTGCTGACCAGGACCTTGATGTTTTTCTCAATATCTTCGCGAGTCTGGCTTTTGTCGCCATTAAGCAGCTCGCCTGCCTTGGCAGCAATGTTATTGATAAGTGCGCTTTTATCGATCATGGTGAGCTTGGGGTCTGGTCGTCAGAAGAGGGGCAAGAATACCATAAATGAGCAGCGTTTGTTGTTATTTTCCGTGGGGAAGGGCTCTGTTTTAAGTGTTCAGAAATGCGTAGACTCTGACGTTTTGATGATACTCCGGCCACCCGGATTGTACGACCAACAGCAGGAGAGTATTGCATGAAGTTAGTATCAGCCATCATCAAACCGTTCAAGCTCGATGACGTACGTGAGGCCCTTTCTGACATAGGCGTTCAGGGGATTACCGTGACTGAGGTAAAGGGCTTTGGTCGTCAAAAAGGGCATACCGAGCTGTACCGGGGAGCGGAATATGTGGTGGATTTTTTGCCCAAGGTAAAGATTGAGGTGGCTATTTGCGCTGATATGCTCGATCAGGTTATTGAAGCCATAGCCAGTGCCGCCAATACCGGCAAAATTGGTGATGGCAAAATTTTTGTTACCTCCCTTGAGCAGGTAATTCGCATTCGTACCGGTGAAACCGGTACTGACGCTATTTAAATGCGGTGGGATATGAAGCAGTTTTCACGCTCAGGCCTTGGGGGAGGCGCTATGATTATAGAAAATAGTGACAACAAAACAGGAAGATGCCCGTGACCGTTGCAGAAATTATTAAACAATTGTCTAACCACGTTGTCGGTGAATTACCGGCACAGTCATTGATCGCCGCCAGCGAGCAGCGCGAGGAATTGATTCCGGTTCTGCTCAACTATCTGGAGGTCATTGCCAAACAGGGGGACGATATTCTTGAAACTCAACGGGTAGACCTGGTTTTCTTTGCTTTTTACCTGCTGGCCCAGTTCCGTCATCAGCAGGCGCTTCCGGTCATGTTGCGTATTGTCTCGGCCAGTCCCCGTACTGTTAATCGTCTGCTTGGTTTTGTGGTCAGCGAAAGTCTGCCAAGAATTCTGGCCTCGGTAATGATTGGCAAAGATGGCAGTTGCGATATTGAGCCGTTGCAACGGGTTATTGAAAATCGCGAGGTGCATCCTCGCGTTCGTTTTTCCGCCCTGACCTGCCTGACCATTTTGTCGGTTCACGGTTGCCTGCCCAGAGAACAACTGCTTGCTTACTTTCAGCGGTTGTTTACTGAGCTTGAACAAGAGCGCAATGCTGTGTGGGATGGCTTGATGCATAACTGCATCATCGCTGGTTTCAGTGAACTGGAGCCGTCGGTAACTCAGGTTATCGAAGAGCAGTTACTGCACGATTCCTTTGTTGGTCGGGAACGGCTCAGTATTTTACTTCAGGCACACCCCGGTGAGGTTCGCTTCCCACCTTATGAGCGCTCTGACCTGATCGATGACTGTGTAGCCGAACTGGAGGGCTGGGCCAGTTTCAGCAAGAGCGAGCCGGTGGAAAAACCAGTTGCGCCAGTGGCTGAAATCCAAAAGGTTGCCCGGCCTTGGCCAGCCAAGGAGCAGCAATCTCCCGAGCATCTGCCAGGGTATCGCCTGCCGACGCCGGCCAGAAACAAGCAAGCACCCGCAGTACGCGAAAACCCCAAAGTGGGGCGCAACGACCCATGCCCATGTGGCAGTGGCCGCAAGTATAAGAAGTGCTGCGGCCGATAACTTCTGCATAACGCCAACCTGTGCTTTATGCGCAGGTTGGCATCTCTTCTGCTACAGCTGCTTCAGCCGCGTTTTGCAGGCTGCGAACATCCTGACAGAATTTTTCCAAAGTCTTGCCGCGATACTGGTCATACTGATCACAGTCATCTTTAACCATTCGCTGCCTTTCCTTGGGCAGACGCAGCCACGATGGCGCAAAACTCAGATCCTCAGGTTTCAGCAAGTCATTCACTGCCACCCATTGATCGCCCAAGCGCAACTTCATGGCCGGGTTGATGATGTACTCTCCACGGCGGATTCGCTTGAATAAACGACGGTTGTAAGGCGCATCACGATCCACCTCATTACCCGACAAAATGCTGCTGATGTAGCTCTGCTTTTTTCGTCGTGCCGGCAGAACGTCATCAGGCAGTGTCTGCACCCATTGGGTGATTTGCTGGGCTGAGAAGCCTTTGTGGTCGCTAGCCAACGCACCGAGCTTGCGGTAGAACGTAGCAAACATCAGGTTCAGCACAAACAAACCCATCAGGCGCTTGTCCAGTTTAACCAGCCGGCCACCCACCTGGATCGACAGGCTGTCAGGCTCAAGGGCGCTGTAGACGGGGGCCAGCTTTTGGCGAGCAAAACGCTCATCCACCAATGCCTGCTCCAGGGCGATTTGCAAGGCATTCAGGCCGTGGTCAGTGCTTAATGCCGGGTTGGCACCTCGCGCCATCAGCTCCTTGACCAGCAAAGCGTTGCCCAGTCGGGCGGCAACCATCAATGGGGTCAGATTGAAAATCGTCCGATGATCAATGCCGTATTTTTCGGTATCGCGCAGCACACCACCCGGATTTTTCAGGTCATAGGTCAGGTAGTGTTTTTGATGGAGCTGTTTGACGACCTTCTCTTCATCCTGAAAAGCCGGTTTGAAGTCATTGCTGATCAGCTGGTTAAGCATGGGCTGGTGCCAGTGGATCATGGCGTACTCCAGAGCCAATAGCTGTTTTTTCTTGTTATTGCCGGCGCGGGCTTCCTCTTGCAGCTGGTCGTAGGCGTTGCGGTTCAGCACCGGCCAGGGCACTGGTTTCAGTTGCAGTATCCGGCTGCGAATCTCATCGGCCTGCTCCTGTTTACCTTGCAGCTCCAGCTTGCGAGCCTCTTTTTGCCACTCGTCCAGACTGGAGTCCTGTTGCTCCATCTTCAGGTCGCCGGTAAAGCGTTCCAAGTCCAGCAGGCGCATCAGTGGGTGTTTCTGGTTCCCTTCAATAATGTAGAGATTGCACACTGCCCGGGTGATGGCCACATAGAGAGCGTTGATGTAGAACTTGTAGACTTCCAGCGATTTGTCTTGCTTGTTTTTTGCCCGGGCATACTCCAGCGTCTCTTTTTCCAGGTCTGCGGGGTCTACGCCGGCGGCGATATCCCGAAAGCTTTTTTCTTCATCACTGATGAAGTTGTAAAGAATAATGTTTTCGTATTCCAGCCCCTTGGCTTCCTGAATCGAGAACACCAGTGGTGTATTGAACCATTTGCGGGCAGCGGCTTTCTGATCCGGGTGCATAACCAGCACGGCAAAGCGGGTAGAGCGTGCGGTTTTGCGGTCCAGGTCTTGCTTGACTTGCTGGCTGTCGGTGAGCAACTGCAGCTGACCCCGGTGGGCACCAATGCTATTGACCAGGTAGTTGCTCTCTTTGTCAATGGAGCCAAAGCGGGCATGCTTCAGTTTCAGAATCCGGTTGGCCACATGGGTGATCACTGGGGCGTTGCGGTAGTTGGACTGAAGAATGCGGATAATCTCGCCATCGCCGGTCAGGTTTTGCTGTTCAAAAAACAGCGTCTTGACCTTCGACCAGGAGAAAAAGTTAGGGTGTACGATCTGGTTGGAGTCACCGCAAAGAATAAAGTGGCCAGCCTGACGCAGGGTTTTGAGAATCAGGTAGAGCTGGATATTGGTGATGTCCTGTACTTCGTCCACCACAATAAAGTCGTACTGGGGGACGGCCTTGCTCAGGTAGTTATGGCTGATGATATTGGTGTCGTACAACTGCCCGGCGTCCAGAAACTGCCGGTATTTATCGAACAGGTCATACACTCCGGGGCGCTCTTCGTCGCTGAAGATGGACTGTTTAACGCCCAGCCCCAGGTACTCCTGCCGGGAGAGCCAGGGCGACTCCGTGGACGGGCCGGTGAGCACACCACGGAACTCTTCAAAGAGTTTGTGCGGATCTTTCTGCTTGCTGTTGCCCCGGTGGCGAGCAAACCACCCCTCAAAATCTTTCAGCGTGACTTCCCGCCCGCGGGGGACTTGTATGCTCTCCAGCAACTCCCGGAAGGAGAGAAACTCCACATTCTGGTCGTCGTTGTCGTAATGGTTGGCGTAGTAGAGGTTGCGGGCACTTTGCACTAAAAATGGTGAGTGGCTGACGTAGAGCACATCGCCGGTGGCCTGCTTCATCTTCTCAAGGGTCAGGGCTGTTTTGCCGCTGCCGGCACTGCCAATAATGACCAGCGGCGGGAGCAGTTGGTATACCGCCTGCTGGTCGCCGTCAAAGGAGATGATTTTGTCCAGCAGATTGAAGCGGTCGTGGTCAGTGTTGAGATAAGTCAGCTCCGGCAGGGCATCGTCAGGAGCTCTATTCACTGCCGGAATTTTGTCCTCATCAATCACCACGCCCCGCTCCAGAAAACGGGACTTGTCGTAGGCGTGGTTGCGAATGTATTCCAGAATCAGGCAGTAGGGTTGGCCGTTGAACTGATACAGGGCAAACAGTAACCGGTCACTGCGATTCAGTCGGGCTCGGTATAGATTGTCACCAATTTTGCGCACGTCCGCCTGGGCGAAATTACCACTTTCGAGCGCCTTGCGCACCTTGGCGAAGCCAGAAATCTGATCCGGATTCAAGTCGTTGTAGAGGAGTATGTTCATGGCCGCAAGGATAGAAAAAGATACTTTGACTTGCGAGTAAATTTTTAGCACCGGCAAATATTGGGCCAAATAGTCTTTGCTCTTTCGGGAGGCAATCAGTTTAGGGGGCAGTAAACAGATCCGTACCACCGTTCACACTGAGCCTGTCGAAGTGTGCTGCCCGCATCCTTCGACAGGCTCAGGATAATGGTGGTGTTTTTTGTTCGCCATTACTCTCAATGCTTTTTGTGGGTTTGTACGTATAAATGCTTGTTCATTGGAGTGACATACTCATTCACTATAAGCGCTCTATATCCCAGCAGGCCGCAGCCAGACAGGAGCCATAATGAAGGCGGATTTTTATCAACGACTAAACGAACAGCTTGATGAGCTGAAGCAAGAAGGTCTGTACAAAAGCGAGCGGGTGATCAGCTCCCAGCAGCAGGCAGCGATTCGGGTGCAGGGCAATGGCGGTGATGGTGGTGAGGTACTGAATTTCTGTGCCAACAACTACCTGGGCCTGGCCAACGACCCGGCGCTGATCGAGGCCGGCAAGCAGGGGTTGGAACAGTTCGGTTTTGGTATGGCATCGGTGCGGTTTATCTGTGGCACCCAGACCGTACACAAAGAGCTGGAAGCCCGTATCTCGGCGTTTCTGGGTATGGAAGATACCATTCTTTACCCATCGTGTTTTGACGCTAACGGCGGTCTGTTTGAAACCATTCTTGGCCCAGAAGACGCCATTATCAGTGATGCCCTGAACCACGCCAGTATTATTGATGGTGTGCGCCTGTCCAAAGCGAAACGTTTCCGCTACGCCAATAACGATATGGCTGACCTCGAAGCCCAGCTGCAAGCGGCAGATGCTGCCGGTGCCCGCACCAAGCTGATCGCCACCGACGGTGTGTTCTCCATGGATGGCGTGATTGCCAACCTGAAAGGGGTCTGTGACCTGGCCGACAAATACGGCGCCCTGGTCATGGTGGATGACTGCCATGCCACCGGTTTTATCGGCGAGAAAGGTGCCGGTACTCCGGAGTTCTGTGGCGTTATGGGGCGTGTGGATATTCTCACCGGCACGCTGGGTAAAGCTCTGGGCGGTGCTTCCGGCGGTTACACCTCCGGTAAAAAAGAGGTCATCGACTGGCTGCGTAACCGTTCCCGTCCTTACCTGTTCTCCAACACCCTGGCGCCGAGCATTGCTGCTGCTTCCATCAAAGTGTTTGATATGCTGGACTCTGGCGCTGAGCTGCGCGAAAAAGTGCGTGCCAATGCCGAATATTTCCGTGCCGAGATGACCCGCCTGGGCTTCACCCTGGCCGGTGCTGACCACCCCATCGTACCGGTGATGCTGGGCGACGCTTCCTTGGCTGGTCAGTTTGCCGAGCGCATGTTGGCAGAGGGTATTTACGTGATTGGCTTCTCCTTCCCGGTGGTGCCAAAAGGTCAGGCCCGCATTCGCACCCAGATGTCCGCCGCCCACAGCCGTGAGCACCTTGATCGTGCCATTGCCGCCTTCGCCAAAGTGGGTCGGGAACTGGGCGTAATTAACTGATTTTGTTGTCAGAATAACAGCACATCCGCTTGCTGCCGGAGGCGGCAAGCACATTCAGGAGTGACACTGTGAAGACGTTAGCGAAAAGCAAAGCAGAACCTGGCATCTGGATGGAAGAGCGCCCAATGCCGGAGGTGGGTTACAACGACGTACTGATCAAAATCCGCAAAACTGCCATCTGCGGCACCGATATGCACATCTTTAACTGGGATCAATGGTCACAAAAAACCATCCCGGTGGGTATGCACGTTGGCCACGAGTTTGTGGGCGAGATTGCTGCGATGGGCGAAGGCGTCAAGGGCTTCAATATTGGTCAGCGAGTATCCGGTGAAGGTCATATTACCTGCGGTCATTGCCGTAATTGCCGCGCCGGTCGCCGTCACCTGTGCAACTTTACCGTGGGTGTGGGTGTGAACCGTGACGGTGCGTTTGCTGAGTACCTGGTGATTCCGGCAGTAAATGCCTTCCCGATTCCTGATGACATCAGCGACGACCTGGCAGCCATCTTCGACCCGTTCGGCAACGCCGTGCACACCGCGCTCTCTTTTGATCTGGTGGGTGAAGATGTGCTGATCACCGGCGCTGGCCCCATCGGCATTATGGCCGCAGCGGTTTGTAAGCACGCTGGTGCCCGCCATGTGGTGATCACTGACGTCAACGAATACCGTCTGGACCTGGCGCTGAAAATGGGCGCTACCCGTGCGGTCAACGTAGCCACCACCGAACTGCCTGAAGTGATGAAAGAGCTGGGCATGACTGAGGGCTTTGACGTGGGTCTGGAAATGTCCGGCAATGGTCGTGCATTCCAACAGATGCTGGAAAACATGAACTACGGTGGCAAGGTGGCCTTGCTGGGCATTCCGGCCAGCGATACGGTGATTGACTGGAACCAGGTGATCTTTAAAGGGCTGATCATCAAAGGCATCTACGGCCGTGAGATGTTTGAAACTTGGTACAAGATGACCAGCATGTTGCAATCTGGCCTGGACATCACGCCAATCCTGACCCACAGCTTTCCCATTGATGAGTTCGAGAAGGGCTTTGAAGTGATGGGTTCCGGCCAGTCTGGCAAGGTGATTCTCGACTGGGTGGCTTGACATCCTCCCCCCACCAAGCCTAACGGCTATGGTGGGGGATTCCCGTTAGTCACCCAACAGGCTTCCTGTTTCAGCACGCTTTTCCTAGACAAGGAGGAATTCGAGGAGAGGAATTCGAGGACATCCAAAAATTAGATTTTGGCAATAATTGCACGGACGACAATGACAAGGATATCGATGAAGTTATGAAGGCAAGATATGGAACATCGAGTATCTTCAAGCTTAAGGAGGGAAGTGATTACATCAGAGGCAAACAAGAGACGACACATTTCAGGTGGGCGCAGCAAAATATGCTGTTTAATGATCGGGATGTAGAGCAGTTAATAGTGATACCAAGCCGAACGGGTGGAACTATCTGATCAATATGCAATCTAAAGCGCAATGCCCCTTCATGGAATCAGCAAACTTAATAGGCTGGATATTTATGATGAACACCCAACCCAATTCTCTTGTTCCTCTTCTCACAACCTCCAGTGCAACCCCCAGTGCAACAGGCAGTCAACCCGCAACTGCTGAACAAAATCCAGTGATGGCCATAGGTCGCCGTTGCTCCTTCTACCACCATGAAATGAACGTTCTGATTTTGAAAGCAAGAGGCTGGAAAGCCGCTTTGCTCAGGGCATCAAAGACCGGTGATGTGGCAATGATTGACCATGTGGTTTTGAATCTTTCAGATCAAACTGAAGTGCTAAGTAGCTCAAAAAATCAAACCCCATTAATGAAAGCCATCATCCATGATCAACCGGAAGCATGTAAAAGGTTGTTAGAGCTTGGAGCAAAAACAGAAGAACTCTGTCACAGCATCGAAGAGAGACACTGGCACTGGAATTGGAAGCGGTTTGCAATGACAAAAAAATGCGTTATCCCTATTGGTTACTGTTCGTTGCGAACACTGCAAATACTGCTTGATGGCCACAGAATAAACCCTAACCAGGGGGTGATTAAATTCTGTCCTTGCTGGGAAAGCATGACACTATTGGAATTCCATAATCTGGAGGCAAGGTCATCCATGGATAAATCAAATCAGTGTTTGTTGTTAGCCAAAGACCCCAGAACCGATCTTAATATGTACTCTGATTTTTATATGGAAAGGCGGCGGGCTTATCGGTACATTTCAAAGTCATCCTACAAGATCTTTACTCATATGTTTGGCCGATTGACCGGTGCATTCCGTCTCAGTCTCCTCAGTCAGGCCATTTTGTTTAACAATACGGCTTTGACAGAATATCTTCTAAATGATCCTCGCCTGGACCCGGGCATACCCAATGGTACAGCTCAAAACCTGCTAACCATTGTCAGGCGAAAGCAATTTCGTGGTATTTTTGGCGCTAATAAAAATCTCCTGATGGAAAAGCTTGCTAATTCCACATCATTTTGTGATCAGCTCATGAGGTCCAATGACTTAGCCTTTAAAAAGAATTTTATCAGCCTTCATTACCTGGCCAGTACGGGTGTCATCCCAAGTCATATCTTCGAGTCCAATAATATCCACGATCTGAATGATCAAATCGGACAAATATTGCCACGAATACGTGATGGCGCTCCTCCAAGCTACCAGGAACTGTTCCAGGCACCCTAACGGTATGCCGTTAATTAATCATTAGGTGAACCCCCAGCTATGCTGGGTAGGCTCACGTAGGCTTTACCGAGACTTCGGTAGCTAACTCTGAGGGTAGTGGTGGACACAAAAGTACCATAACACTCGGTAAGCTCATTGGCTAATGAGCTGACTTCTTTCATGTACGACAACGGTAGACTGTGCGGAGGTTAGGAACCATACAGATTACCCTACATGAGCCAGCTCATACCTTTCAGTGCCGTCATGTTTGGCCTACGGTTGAATTGGCAGCATGTTGGTACTCCCCAATATTTGATCAATCCTTCAATATCAGACTTCAGGGAAATATCAATCAGGGTGGTGAAAGGCAGCACTATCATTTTAACAATACTTTGGACAGTTTTCAGAGAGAGGTGAAGGTATTCGATAAATCAGGAGGTGGGGGAGCAGTCGCCTTCGGAATGTCCTGAAGGAAAGCATTGAGAAAATCGGCGAAAGTAGGGGTTCTAAAGCACCGACCACCGATATCTCATGCTCGGCATATTAAAAACCTCTTTGGACATGATGTCCAGTGTTAAAAAGCCTCAAAGAACATTCATTATGGCCTTGCTTTCTACCCTGGCCCTATTTCAGGGTAAGGCAACGTTCCGCAACCTGAGCAGGTATTCCGACTCCAGCGAAAAGCGCTTTAGCCGGTGGTATCGTCGTGCCTTCGATTTTGTCACGCTCAACTGGCTTACCCTTGAGGAGTCCCTGCGTTCCTCAAAAGAGGAGTGGATTGCGGCACTGGATGCCAGCTTTATCCGCAAGAGTGGCCAGAAGACGGATGGTCTTGGAATGTTCTACAACGGCTGCGCTGGCAAAGCTGAGCGAGGCTTGGAGATATCCCTGCTTTCCCTGGTCAACCTGTCATCCAACACAGCCTACGCCCTCGACGCACGACAGACTGTCGATCAGAAACGCAAGACACGTGTTGACCTTTATGCCGGACAGGTCACAAGTCTGGCAAATCAACTGACTGAAAGGGGTATCAAATACCTTGCAGCTGACGCCTATTACTTCAAGCAGAAGTTTGTGACGCCAGTTGTGCAGGCAGGATTACACGTCGTCAGCAAACTGAGAAACGACGCTTTCCTCCGCTGGCCTTATACCGGTCCCTATTCTGGAAAAGGCCGTCCGAGGACGTATGGCGGAAAAGTCGTGGCGGAAAAGTCGATTTCAACGAAGAGTTGCATCTTTTCGATTTTGTCGGGAATCTGGAGTCAGGTGAAGCGATCTATACTGCAATGGCACTGACTTAAGCGGAAAAACCTGTCATAGCAAGGGCTTGCCCAAGAGAAATCGACTATAAAATAGTCACACAATCTTGAATCCTAATGAGCAAGCCATGAACAAGTTTA
>Ga0126343_10000062_pt1 | contig 28437 bp, 23 predicted proteins | sample Cyp2metagenome_FD_92531 | JGI IMG/M metagenome (GOLD analysis project Ga0126343, IMG submission 92531) | Coral microbial communities from Lord Howe Island, Old Settlement Bay, Australia - Cyphastrea 2 metagenome | ecosystem: Host-associated > Invertebrates > Cnidaria > Coral ...
GGCCCCCAAGAAAAAAAAAAAAAAAAAAAAAAAAACAACCACGAGGGCAAAAAAAAAAAACATGTCTTCCCCCCCCCCCCCCCTCCTTAGCTGAAGGTCTGGATCCGGCGCAACTTGTACATGATACATGTGCTAAGGAGAGCGAATGATCATGCATTACGATTTACAACACGAAACATTTGCCTTACGCCAGAATTTGATGGGGCTTGTAACCAAGGCTTTGCAAGGTTGAATGAAACAGCTCCCTCCAACTGTGTGTTAGTGGTTAGCTAACTTTGCTTATAATTAACAAACACAGCCTAGAGCTTAGGCATGGAGCAAATTCGCGATGCGAACAATAGTAAGCAGTATAATAGTAAGAAAACAGGGAAGACTCGAGCAGAAGTCACTAAAACAGAAATGTTTATTGCCCCAGGCTTTAGGAAAGAGCTCATTTCCCACTGTATGACAATTTTCCTTTTTTAAGATTTTGGTTCACATGTCAGTGAAAACCAACAATGACACGTGGTTTTCTGTTTTAAACCGATGCAAGACCTTTAATCTCATTGGTCAGTGAGCCGTGCACGACATTGTTCTGCAAAAGATGATAAAAGCGTGCTTTAATATATCACCTCAGAAAGTTCCTGGAAAACAGCTCACTCCTGTCATGGTAACGGTCTATTTCTGTCATTTTGTTCTCAATGTGTTTTTTAACTAACATTTGTTCAAATATTGAACTTAGTTTGGAGTCGTAACGTAACAAGTTTATGTGATTGTTCTAAAAGTTTCTTGTTTACGTACCCCGCATAGACGTGTATAAGCCATGACCTCATTCCATAAGTGAGTCAGAGGATAATTAGATAACGTTTTAAGGCCGAAGGTTCACATGTAGAGAAGAGTAAAAGAGAGAAGAAAGGTTGGGGAAATTGAACAACAATGCGTGCTGCGTAACAGTGTCAGAGATAACACTTGGACAACTCAATTCACCTAAAACAGCGCATGCTGTATGTATTGATGTGTTTTGACTATTCTTATGTGTTGCACAAAGGGATCGCGTGGTCCATTGTTTAAAAGATTTGAAATCAGAGCCGAAGATCTTTTGCACACAAAACAAATTGTCCTCTAATTTGATATGATAAGTGTTATTGTCAAGACAGCGAATTCAGTGAAAACGATGTAACCTTATTGCTCCTCTAAATCACTCGACTATCGGTGCATGATAAGCCAACATTATAGTTCAGGTTTAAAAGAGTTAGTGGTTCAGTTTGAGAAATTAATGCTCATTAAAAGTGTTTTTCCTCCAAAAGCGTAATTCATGACATCGCTAATGAACCTCTGACTTTGCCTGCGCTCGGTCGAGTCAGTCACCAAACATAGGGGGCTTTTTCCCCTCGCTAGCAAAGCGTAGATATTTTGATCCAAAGCGAAGTTGACAAAGGAACAAAAGACCATTCTATAGAATGTTTACAGAAGTCAAATCGTTTTCAAGGAAATTCATGACATTTTAAAGACGTTACAATTATACTAATGCCACATTTTTGCATCGGAAAATAAAGACAATATAACGTCTCTAGGAAACCAGATTTGCCACCGACCATGTCACATAGTATTTATCTTGAAGAATATGAAAAGTTTTCTAGCTCCGTGTTCGGGTCGCTCAATTTTATCCGATGGCAGTGACGATTTCGCCGGCATTTTGCGGTGTCAGCTGCGAGATTAATTCACATGACGGGCTAAACGCCGCGGAGTTTACAAAGGAGGACAAAATTGATTCGGCCTCTGAAGACGTCGTCTATTGTTTGATGCAGCTGGCATATTTTAATTAGAGTTTGCTTAATAATTCTTTTGTGAAAGGAGCTGTTGTCAATAGAGATAACATATGGACTAAAGAGAGGCCATAAGGAAATATAGGCACAGGAAGGGATGCTCGCAAACATTTCAGGTATTTTTCGCGGTTCATTTTCCCTCATTTTCTCCTTCACTTGTTTGTAACGTTTCGGATCAGTGGCAGCGCTTAAGAGTTCATAAAAACCGAAACAGAGCGATTTCAAAACTGCGATAACATCATTTCTTGCTTCCTTTCAATGATGTTTCGTGAAGTTGAAATCTATGTCACAATTTGCATATCGAGAAAGTTGTGCTTTTTCGGCGGAATGGCGAAACAGCTCCTGCTATTTAGGGATATAATTTTCTTGCTTTTCCCTTCGAGTCTACTTTCCAGTGGGGTCATGATCAAGTCGTGGCAAGGTCTCAAAGTTTTCGGTTTTCGTGTGTGACACACATGTACCCGTGAGTAACTAACCAGAATGCAGGTTCGAAAATTATTAGCAAGCGGAATGAACGCGTGTGCTGTGTTCTCGGTGAAGATCTCGACGCAACCTGTCGTTTTCACCAAGCATTAAATTTTCAGATATCCGGAGAAAAGCTTCCTTCGTAAGGAAAACAATATCTTAGAGTTTCACGATCGTTCATTATTGATGTGGTTCGCGATTATCTCAGGTAGTGGCGTTTTTGCCAGAAAGACATCTGCTAAGATTTTAATTAGCTGGCGAAATTCGCTGCATCGAATAACTTGTTGTCAACTGAGAATCGAGTTTGAAGTTCAATGCACCTGCGAAGCTAGTGGTTTGGAAAACAATGGCTTACATCACGGTACAATTGAGATTTCTTTTACAATGTTATCATTCGGCCCAGACCTTAAATCGAGCAATATCTTGACATTGTTTGTAAATAAATAAAGGGAATAAGCATCGTGTACCGAACAAACTGCGTTATTCTTGATAACATTAAACTATGCTTTGTGGCACGAGTTTTACACCCAAAGAAAGCAAAAAAAAAAAAAAAAATCGTTAAATTCTCAATTAGCTTCCGATCGTTGCCGATTTCCTTCTTTCCTATTGGTCAAGACTTTTAATGGCTTACTCCATAACATTTGCAAAGTTTTTTTTCTGCAGGCTGGTCAGTGAATTTTAGTTGTTTTCCAACAGATTTGATTCGACTGAAAATAGGCGAAAATTTTAAGTTATATTTTGCGGCAGAGAATTCGACCGTGCAGAGGGAAAAAAAGTTTCAGTCGATATAAATTATACACGAGGAAGCATGCCATTTTGAACAATAAAATATTCGCCCATCTGGCGTGTAATGCATGCATTCTACTGTGAACTATATCCAGCGGTTTATATTTTTAAACGGCAACTTGTAAAGAAGACTCACGTAAGAGTGGTCAACGAGTAACTTGATCAAGCACGGCATCAATTTGAACGCCAATTCATTTGGTTGTGGAAGCCATTAATTACGTAAGACACACGGCACATCAAAATTCACTTCAAATCAGAATTCGAACTGATAGAGTCACAAGTAAGCAACTGGCAGCTGCTCGCTGCTGACGGCGTTATCCACCGGTAGGGAAAATACTGCAGCGAGGAAAATACAGGCGCCTATTTAATAGTTTGAAATGGATTTGCGTGTTGTTCACGGTGCCAATTCTCTCCCAGGAAGCATGTTCGCCCCTCGAATGGACAGCAGAGGTGAGCCGCAGTTTGTAGATTTCAGAAGCAGGGAGCCAGAGAATTTGAGTAGAGCAGATGGCAGGCATAAGCCTTTCATTCAACCAGTTTACAGAACAACCAAGGACCTCGATAGAAGACAAACAATCACGCAGGTTGACCGGCATAACGGAGTCAACCGGCCTGAGTTTACAAGGTAAGCTTGGGAAGCCCCATAATACCCAGGCAGATTATTAAAAAAATATATATTGTGAGTGCTCTTGATGACTCGAGAAATAATTGAATTAGACATCGTCTTTGAAATCAGCTTTTGTCCCCCCTGCGAGATTTACCTATACAATAACCCTCCAGGGTAGAACAGTAAATACGGCAAGTTATTTACCTTTTCAATGGTTATCAACTACTGGGCGATTCGTATTTGAGGATTTTACGAGGCAAGATTTAATTCCATTCTTGCTGAAATCTTCAACTTGAATTTTGCCATGTCTTTATTTTCGATGTATTATTAATATCGCGTTTATTTGTTTTGCTATGTTTGTCATCGAATTCAATGAAAATTACATATTTGTCGAGGTCGCACAATTAGCTGGCGAAAATTGCCTGAACTGGGCAGTAACAATTGTTTTCGAAAAGAACAATCTTTATGTTTAGGTGTATTTCATACACAGTTTCAGCCCTCTGTAATATACAGAGTCGTGCAATTAATTTTTAATTACAAGCAACGTTTGAATAAATGATTAAGGGCAGAGTAAACTGGTAATTACTCTCGCAAAAAAATAAGTGTTTTGGTTACTGATTTTGTAACATGAAAACAGAGCCAAGATGAAGCAACATTCACGATCGTTACTGAGATCAGTCGGCGAGATAATCAAGCAGCTAAGCAATCAGCTGCCTTGATAAAAAGTGGTTTTGATTCAGTAGTGCCTATCTGCTTGCCTTCAGCTTTTTTTAATCATAATTTCATAATACAGGTCATGAAAACGACGGGCGTGATAATATCAAGTTAACAAAAAGTATATATCAAATTTTGAAGGAACTGCGTGAAAGTGATAGCAGGTTTTTATGGTGACCTTGAGAGGTCCATCTACAGAGTTAGTGTTTCTCATAAGCCTCTTGGTTAGCAGGCAGGTAGACGTAATGTATTGCTTTCAATACTGCTATAAACAGATACATTCGTACACCCCATCTGGATAGATTTTCACAGGATTTGTCAAGTTGCGAGAAAGTTGCATAAATCATTTGCGTTGGTTCACCCTAAAGCTGTTTCCTTTTTTTATCTTTTGCTACTATTCCTTCTAAAGTTGTTCAAGGACTTATTTTATGCAGAATTGGAGTTTCTATACAAGGGAAGTATACAGGTTCGCTTCTTAGGTCGTATAGCAGACGACTAAAAAGCCGAAATTCGTGTTTATACGCTCATTAAGTTTCGGGCTGAATTACATTGCTTACAAATAATTAACTTTATACATCAATAATATCTTTCCGGCGCGATATTGGTTTCCTTTTAGGTTCCGCTCAAAGACCTTGTGTTTTCCTAGCTATAGGCCAGTTCACAATATCACAAAGGCAAAACAAACACATTCAAGGCCAAAGGATTTCTTCAATGGTTTGCATCGACTGAAAAAATAACCTTTAGCTTTAATTAATCATTTGCTACACAGTGGCATTTGATAGGAGTAGAATCCTCGTCTTGAAATCTCGAGTTTGTGTGCGAGACCGTGATTGGTCAAGTGGTGCGTGACTGAACGATATATTTAGCTGCAAAGCTTCATATGCCTCATGATGTATACTCTGCTTTCATTTGAAGAAACTGGTAGATAAAGACTCCACTCAGACAAAATTAACAGAACATACAGTATATCAGTTATCTCAAATTATTGCCTTAGATATACCTAGATTTAAGAGTGAACACATTATTTACAAGTCACAGGGGTACACTGAGTCAGTTACGGTGCGAGAAATTAGCCACAGTACAAGGCCTGTTTTTTTTTCAAGCCAAAATATCAGGCCACATATCAAGTTCAGTATTGTTTTATTGATCTTGTTTTTTTGTATCTCTTCTGGCAACTTCACGCATTAAAAAAAAATTCTCTTTTGGCAACCTGGGAGAAAGACGGAAAACGGCAATACACGAAATGTGCGTGACCGCAATTCTCAGTGGTAGTACTTAATTAACAATTTATTTCACGAGCGCGTTGAATGGTAGATAGCCAACGAGGGGGGTAGTTCCCAGTTGGTTATAGTCATCTCATATCCATCTCATATTTAAAACTCCCCCAAAATATAAAAACAGACTAAAAAAGATAAAAACGTCCAAAACATCACGCGTACGCTTACAAGTTTGTAGAGCATGGTATAATGGCTCATAATACAAGATGGCTAAACCAATGAAAACCCTCGAATTCCATTATCCAATGATCCAGTTTTAATAAGGCATATAGTAGCCTAGAGACGAATCACTTTGCCTGCGTTGTGGTCCTAGCATATAGCAGTAGTTGCAATGTGCTCAGTGTTACCCTTGTTATTTAAAACTGGATCTTTGGAAAATAGGCAATTCGAGAGTGTTCATTGGCTTAGCGATCAGGGTATATGAGCATTTGTTATATAATTTGGGTTTAGTTGAATCTAATGCGCGCGATCTTATTGGTTGATTTATGATCACGGTCGCCCGGCGGGTAACAACTACACAATTGTTTCCCGCTCTCCCACTAACCAGAGGACACTTCCGTGACGAAGTCGAGATTGTTGGGAAAGCAAAATTCTTTTCCTCGGGGCAATGATTTAGGTGCATACCAAACCATGCTTTACAAATAAAGTAGGTCAGGGTAAACACGTAATTCTTTCGGGTGTGTTTATTTTTATTTTATATTTATATATTTTGAGGGCGTTTTTAATGCTGAAAACAGTTGCTCCGCTCGCGCTTGTTGGATATGAGATGATCCTGATGATTATAGCCAACTCGATGCTACCGTCGTTGTTCAATCGTGAGGGAAAAAACACGACGGCGACGCCGATCGGACAGCGTCGGTTAAAAAATGAACTTATATTTTACCTACGAATCTTGCGATACCCTTAAGTTATTTAGTTTGTTTCTCACTGTCAAAATTACCTCGAAATTGAATATAGAACACAGTGTTACATTCGGAATATAAAATTAAAAAATTAACCGTTGTCGTTCGCGTTCTCCAGACAACGCAGAATTTGATCATTTCATTTTGCTGTTTTGCAGAGGACGGCAAAGAAATGTACCAAGAATTATAACGCAGGCGCATAGCTGTTGTTCTGTTCATTAAACCTTTTGTTTAGCGACGTTCCCGTTGCCTTTGCTGTAATGGTTTTGTAAACCCATCATGTGATATTAAACGCGCGTTGGTAGAATAATTGGGGAGTCTACGAAGCCAGGACGGCAACGCCAACGGGAACATCAATAAACAAAAGAATTAATAAGCTGAAAATGGTTGTGCTCGTGCGCTATAATTCTTCATGGTACATTTCTTTGCCGCCCTCTGCAAAACAACAACGAGAAATGACCAAATTTTGCGTTGCCTGGAGAACGTGAACCACGACGGCTATTTTTAAAAATGTTTATTTCAAATTTATCGTCGTGTCCCAGATTCAGTTTCGCGATGACTTTGACAGCGATTAACAAAATAAATGACTTTAGAGTACTGCGAGATTCGTAGGTAAAATAAAAATTCATTTGTTAATCGACGTTGGCCTCGGCGTCGCCGTCGCGGTTTCGTAACTGAACTAGCTATTGTTAATTTATCTACCAAAGCCGTTCGTCAGTTATTTCGCAGAGACGAAGGTTCATAGATTCATAGAGGCTCTCCATTGGTCTGGTTTGATATCAGCTTTTGGTTGGAAAAAGACAAAACCCCCAAATAATGGGACGAGCCCAACAAATTTTAGATTATGGATGGTCAAATGTTATTTAATTTGTTCCTCGCAGAACAACATGGTAGAAACAAAAACCAAATAAATAAATAAAAATTAGAAGGAAGCGAGGGTCAGTAGGCGAGATGGCTCGTAAGTCAAGTTGAGTGTTGAGAGGAATTCTATCTGAGTCTTAATTCAACCGAATTAAACTCCAGGCTTTTCAGCTTTTGTGTACTGTACCCCGGGAGACTTGTTTTTAATTGACTTTTACTTGCCCTATAAAGTGCATGCAAGTTATACCGTCTCATATTTACCCAGTAAATGACACCTAACTTACCTTGAGCCTGATGTGTCAAACAGCCAAGAGTGCTGACGAGAGCCGATGTTAATTCGGGAAAATTTCGGACATATTCGGAAAGGTTCGGCTATCTTCGTTTTGGAGGGAGAAAACGTTTATTTGGATTACGTTTGCGAAAATTTTGGAAAAGCTGGTGCTGGTCGTAAAGACTTTGGAACTTTGCAGCAATCTTTCTTCTCCTGATAATTCAACGGCTAGCTTACAATATGACAGAGAGTCTTTGAAAATAAACGCACGACTGCTTATGCTAGTTAACAGTGCTCACTTTACATCGATTGACTTTATTTAGCTGACTAAATAAAACTCACATGTTTCCCATAAATTATTGAAGATTGAAGGCACAAACCAACGGGAACGCTACGCCTGGACACATATTTCAATTTTCTGTCTATGGACCGTCGGCAAGGTTTATTTCGGGCCATAGGTAAAGTGCCACTGGATTTTAGAATTACTGGAGGCGGAAAGTGATTCTTTAAAATGATCTTCAACCGGGAAGGTTCTTCCTAATAAGGATTGAGACAGCTGATTTTCTTTGCAATGAATATTCATTGAGCCCCTGAGCAGACAGTTAAAACCATCTGCCTCAGCGGATTGCACAAATAATTCTATCTTGAGTTGAACCGAGCGGTCTTTTAAGGAAGACAATTTAGCGAGTTCATGATCACAGGGGCTCACTAAGTACACACATCGACTGGGGGAAGCGACTGGTCGCCGTTGGTTCGCCACTTTGGAGACAAAATGCCTCAACACAAATTTGACGGAAAGAGCGACAAACGTCAGAAACCGTGCTCAAGCGAAACATTAAGGTCACTTTAGCTCAAAATTTTATTGATATATTCTAGAAAGGTTGAGTTAGCAGTTAGAACTAAAGCGACTTCACGCGATAGGTTTTTGTGACGCAGTGTGCAAATCTACTTCGCTACTCACCGCTCACAGCCCTTTAAGATAGAAGGCCGTAACGCTTCTTAACAAATGCGTTCAAGCTTAGTTTAGATTTATTCTAAGGTCCATACGGTTTTTTATTATTATGCAATTACTTATTCAGTTACATTATGGCTTCTTCGGACATTTCCGTGCTAGATGGGTATAATGCACATCTGCCATTCACGGAGAAAAATCGCTTTTTTTGTAATGTTATCAGAAATATTCGCGAATGCTTCTTTCTCGCAATTGCACGCACTCCTTTGTTAAGACTCTCCAAAGCGCAGATGGGGCCCCGAAAATCTCTTTAAAACTAGCAGGAACCTTTTTTTGTTTTGTTTTACACGCTAAACAAGTTGTAACGAGCAACTATTCAAATACAGCTGGCGTATCTAATGCATATGCAAAGAGAATACAAAATATACTTGGGCGGCCGAAATCTACATATAAACAGGTACCAGGTATTTATTTTCGGCGCCTTGAAGAAAGGCAGGAAATTCTAAGCAAGGTAATGACAATCAACGAGACTTACAAGTGAAAACGTTTTCTATAGGCGACAAGAAGACACGAGCGTGAGATCGTCTGTGAAACGCAGAAAATAAAGAATAACAACTTAACCGGATTTTATACGGTATAAAATATAATAATTATTTCGGGTCCTAGGAAAGAGAATATCTCAAAAAGGAACGACTACGATTTTCAGTATTAATTTAAGTGCAGTTTGTGATAACATTTGGAGACTTTGATTATCTTTAGATGACTTTAAACTTCGTTTTTTGAGCCTGAAGCAAATCTTTCAAAACCTCAAACAAAATTACACTTGTTATTTTCTGGTAATATGAGTCTGAATTTTTCCGCATATTCACGCACAATAGTTCTCTTTTCTCATTTTTTTGTCAATCGCACTTACGTCCTTACCAAGTTTTCAATTCATCCTTTTAGAAAATGAGAAGGGAATGTGACTTGAAATGCAAATCAAAAACAACTTTTTTCTGCCTAAGGGTGAAATTAAACTAAGATTTTCACTCTTGATCGCACTGTAGGATATTATTCTAGTTACACTTTCATATGCACCCATTTTATCTGTGCAATGATCTCTAAAACCAAAGTTACAATTTTAATTTGTATAAATGTATAATTGAAAAACTAAAAAAGACAGAAAAGAAAGAAAGAATTAAACGGCTACATGGGTCCAAAACTACCAAACTAAGACGGCTTTTAACGTAATTAAGTTTTGAATTTTACCGAAACATAAATAGTATTCTATAAATGGCTATTCCAACATGAAATACTAAACGAACTGGCTCTTAACAACAGCCTGTGAAATAAAACATCCGTTTATCGGAATCAAATCGCTTCAAAGGAAGGTTTTAATTTAATTGTCTTTTTTTACCATAGCTCGATGTTATGCAGAAATTGTCTCAAGAAAACCGCCGGCACTTTGATGATATTGTTTTAATTTTGTTCACTCTTTTCTATGTTATTTCAAGTGATCGTCTTCTCAGTCGCCAAGTTCTTAATTTTATTGCTATGACGTCTTTCTGTCATCTCATTTGATTGGTACATGATTTCTTATTAATTCAGTACTTATTATGTATATCCATAAGAAAACTGAAGTCATATGGTGAATTAATATGTTAAACGTCCAAAGAAACCATTTTCCATCGACGGTACACGTTGTATCAAGTCTCGTAGACTGACGCGGTTGCTTCTATTTCCCAAATAACCATCCTAACAGTTATCTAAGCATCAAAATTGTATAATTTAAAGATAAATTTTCGATTTTTTTTGCATAAACAAATGAATGTTTATGAATTTCAGTGAAAAATCATGTGATCAAAAGCAACCTACCAAAAAGTCACCCTTGATGTGATGACTTCATTTTCTGTAATTAACGAAAAACAAAGCAAAAGGCACATTTTGTTTGACAGTACTTCCCTTCATTAGCAAGAGAAAAAACGGTTCAAAAACGCGCTTCCCTCCTTCTCATCATCCCTTGCTTGTTGCAATGTTTTCATGCGAGTGAAATGCAAATGGAAAAATAATTTCAATTTTCCCCATCAAAATAAATCTTTTTATTATTTTACAGTTTATCTGATGTGTATGAAGGCGCCCTTCGTAACGTGTTGGGCATACAGCTTCATCTGACTCTGGATGATCAACAGTCGTTTACACAAGACGCCATAAATGATCTCCTTTTCCGTGACAAACCCTCACCTGGCCCGCATCACAGGGGGTTACGAGAGGATCAGAAGAGGAGAAACCAAAACCACCAACATGGTCGCCAAGGCGACGAAAAGAAAGACATGAAAAACCCAGGCTCCTTTCAAGGACGCACGCTTTTAAGGGACCCCCGGAGAGTTTCTCCAGGAGGTTCTGCATTCCATGTCCCTCCAAAAAAGGCACGTTTAGACGAAGACGTGCCGTACCCCGAAAGGGGATTTACTGTTGATCACTTTGGCATTGCCCCTAGGATGAATTTCCCAGCAGAATATCCAAACTCGTTTTCTTCTCCAAAAGGATCCCCGAGCATTTACCACCGACGGGTTAACGCACCAGAAGCTGTAAGACACATTTATGGAACAAACGGAATACACATCCCGTCACCGCGAGATCGTTACTCGCTATGGCCGTTCGGGCATCATCGGGATATTTCTTCGGTGTTTCCGGTGCGCTGCTCGTCAGTTGAAAACGACCGAAGGTTTCATCACGGGGTTCTAGAGGAGGAAAGGCGACGAAACATGGACTTAGCGCGTGTAAATGGGTTTTTGCATGGCAAAACAGTCGTTCAGGTTAAAAGCGAAAAAGAGGCAAAAGACGAAAACGTCAAACGAGAGCAAAAACCAAGTCCCATTGAAAGACGGAGCTCTGCGACTCCAGGAAAGGAAGCAGGACTTGAGCGAGGGATGGAAAGAGAGAAGCTATCGCCTTCTTCGCCAAACTCGAAGCCACCCAACGTTTCATTGACTTCATATCGACCAAATCCCACTAACGGGGCTGTAGATTTTCGAATGGAGACGCGCTATCGCAGTGCGCTACGAAGACTTGAATCAAGGAGAGATGGAAAAAGAGGCAAAGGCGAAGACGCCAAGGAGGAGTTTCTTTTCAAACTGGGACTTGAGCGAATCGAGGCTTGTGACTAGTAATTGCAAATCAAATACAATCTAGTGTTTTGCCAGAAGTTAGAGAAGAAGTTTTGTCTGCGGACCATAAAAAATCTGAGATGGCCACTACCTCAGAAGAGTCAAAAAATGAAACAGAGCAGTCGGTCTCGCCAAGTTACACCTTAAATGCAAGACATGATGACATGTGACGTCAACAAGTATTTAAAGATGAACTGCGCACGTGTGCATTGTACAAGAGAGGAGTTCTTTCTCTAGCAATGATTATTTGAATTGACAAGATACCCCCACTTACCTGTTGGGGGACGGGGAAATGGTATGGGGATCTATAAACCCCTGGGGTCCTGAGGTTTTGCTTTAGTCCGGAAAGCCAAATTGCATTGAGGTTTTGCTTTAGTCCGGAAACGAAGCCTTTCTTTGCATCCCAAATTGAGATATTTATAAAGGAACCTTGGAATGGGACTTCAAAGAACTCTTATACTTTTGAAACTGAGTATTTGCTTATAACGCGGAGTTATGTACATATTATCTAGGGCGTTGCTCTCTGGACTGAAATAAACTCCTTATAATATTGCTGATAGTTAGCACTACAGAACAGTGATAATCTCTTCTTAATAAACCTTACTTCCTTACTTACGCTTACTCACCTGATGTCTTTTACCGATTTTATTCTCATATTCCGTTGATTGTCATAGGGACAGTTACAATAAGCCCTGAACAATTTCCATTTTAGAAGTCGTGCAAGAGTGACGATAGAAAGCAGTAGCTCGCTCCCCTCCCCCGCCCCCTTTTCCAAAGTGAAGGAAGGTATAACTTTGTTTTGCACTTAAAGGAGCTCAGTCACGGTATTTTGAGTTATTTTGAGCATCGACAAAATTACTGTTAAATCGAAGGAAACCTGAAAATAATACTTCACAAAGATAGAAAAACACCTAGGAGATTATAACAAAGCATAAAGGAACAAGGATGGTTAAGGATGGAGAAGATTGACACGGATTGAAAAACAACAAAATTGAAAAGTTTAGCTAAACTTTTCAAACCGTTAAACCGTGACTGAGCCCCTTTAAATTACAGTGTATACCAAGGTTTTTTCAAACGCACTAACGGATACGTCGCGCCCTCGAATTCCAGTCACCAAGCATACGCGGTAGGCGAAGCACAGCATATAGAGCGTTTATGACGTCACGGCAGCCATGGGTTCCAAAACAATAAACGGTGGGCCATGTTGATGTACCAAACCAATCTTGTGGGAGTTAAACTCTCTTCCTAACGCTGAACACTTGCAGTTTATTTTAATAAATTTGCATGTGTGCTGGCCACTTGATTGAAAACTCTCTTTAGGCTTTTTTGAGACATAAAACTTCGAGAGATCATCTTTACAAAGTATCTCCATGTATGACAACCACAGATTTGCTGATAGGGACCGAAAACCATGCGGAAGTCCGTAGGAAGGAATTTAGCAGCCTCTTGAGCAGCCTGAAAGAACGACAGGGCGAAAAAAATTGATGGTTTTCAGTGTCACGTTAAATAGATCAATATAAAAATCAAAACCGTTCAATAGATTAAGTCCAGAAATTGAGAAAAGAAAGAAGGTAACTGTGCAAAGACATTTGCCAAGATTCAGGTCACAGCAATTTTTCCCATGCAAGGTATGCAGAGAAGCCTTTCCACAAATTTATAGAGATTTGTATGGAGACACCATGTTGGTGCCCATCCGGATGGCCGGGATGGGTATCTAGATCTTTCTCCGATCTTAAAAAAGCAAAAGAAAAGTAACAAAACTCATCGGAAACTGTCTAGACGCAGGCCGCCAGTTTGCAGGTGCCGCTTTTTTTTTCTGGTTTTCAGGGATATTAGGAACCGAAGCGCCAACTGGACTGACTTTGCCGATCGCCAATAAAGCTTTCCCTTGATTCTTTGGACTTGTTTAAGGCGGGGGTACACATGAATTTAAGTGAAATTTTAGGAGATTTAAAGAAAGATTGAAAGGGAAAAAAAGGCTATAGAACACCACCAGACAGTTGCCCGACCCCGCAATGGCACCCAGGTTGCTGGACAACTGTTTGGTGTGTAACTACTAAGTTTTAACTTCAAACTCTAATTTTAAAACAACACCAAATCTTCAAAATTTCCTATTGCCATAAATTATGCTAATCCTTTGAGAAAAACTATTTATCTCGAAATATACCGAAAAATCACCAAAAAATTCACAAAACGGCTTAAAACATAGGTATGTGAAATGAGCATGGATATAAATTCTTGATTGCTTGAAACGTAAACGAGATATTTGCATTAAAAACATAATACCCAGCCAGAATACGGCTTTCATGTGGATCCCCGCCTTAAACGATTTTTCTTTCCTCTCCGATAAACGATTTTTCTGTCCTCTCCGATACTCTTTCCAAGCCTCTTCCCAACCTCATTCCCAGGGAAAAGACCCTGGGAACGAGGTTGGCCTCTTCCAACCACCCCAGCCCCTCAAATAACTTTAACTGAAAGCCGAACCATCCACTTAAGCACGGACGACGGCGACGCCAGGGACGACGCCTAGCAAAAAATGGATTTAAATTTCACTATCGAATTTCCTAACTAACTAAACCCGTTCAGAGCGCAAATATGTCTAAAAACCTGCTCAAACTAGGTGATCTGTCGTGTATGGAGTCTCCGACTCTTTTACAGATTATCCTCATGGCTAGCCTATTTTTTTTAAACTAAATGTAGTATGCCAGAAATTGTAATAAATAAATAATAAATAAATAAATAAACTAAATATGTAATGCCAGCGATTAATTCCATAGGGAAATCCAAAATATTTGCCGTCCTGGCGCAGGTTCTCCAAAATGCGCGAAACTTGTACATTTCACGTTGCTGTTTTGCAGAGAACGGCAACGAATTGTACAAAGATTTATAACGCACGTGCACAGCTTTTGTTCTCCTCATCAAACCTTTTGTTTGGCGACGTTCCCGTTGTCGACACTGGTCAGCGGTAAGCTTTCGGAACGTATGTAAATCTGTCACGAAGAGTGGAAAGAAAGATGTCGGAATAATGTCCTCTTTACTGTTGAATTCTAAAAAACCTGGAGTGCAGTTTGAGGATAAATGGCATGAGCTCAAACCTACAGTAAACAAACTTTTGAAGCAACAAGCCGTCACCACTCAAGAGTGGCAGAATCTTTTCTGGTAAGTAGTAATGTTTCGGTGGCTTGTGATCGATGTAAGACTTAATGTTGTCACTGTATGACAATTAGATTGCATATTACATTGAGACAGGATCCTTTTATTAAAAGAGTATTCCAGTGGACTGACCTCTCAGTATTAGACGTTTTGCAAGTTAAGGTACCTTAACAATGAGTATATGAGAATTATCTGGAGGTTAAGACTACTATTGCGTTCACTGTTGACACTGTTCGGCTGTAAGCTTAAAAAATCTAAGCCTCTGTGCCATGCGACGCTATATAATGCAATTGTACATACATATAAATTCTTATTCAATTTGTTGTTATGGGATGTGCCCATAATGACGTTTACAACTCGCATGCATTTATTTGTTTTCTATCTGCTTTATTTGAACAGGTGATGTAATTTATCGATTCTCAAATAAGCATTTACAACAAAACAAACTGCAAATTTATCGAACTATATAGTTGCAAATGGGCAGTGAAGATCATTGGTTTAGTGCACTCAAGGTTCAGGGGGTGAACAATTAGTATATGAAACAGGACAACATGCTGTCCAATTTGGAAATAATTGGATTCAAAAAATTCCGAGGACTGCCAAAATTGGACGAGGCCGCAGGCTGAGTCCAATTTGGCTGTCAGAGGAATTTTTTGAATCCAATTATTTCCAAATTGGACAAGCATATAGTCCTCTTACTTATTAATTGTATAGCTAGTCAGTTATTGGGCATTGCTCAGTCACAGACGATTTTACACGGTAGCGAGAAGATGTGAATTTTACGTTTGAGTAAATTTTATGTTCGAGATAGTTTTTGCCATGCAAACATAAACTTCAAATCTGCGAGCTAACGTTTAATGTTCTTTTTATTATACAAACATGCTGATGACGCCGTTTTTGACGATTTTCTGACGATTTCCGACCACTTTCCGAAGATTTCCGAAGATTTTCCAAAATTGTTGCGAAGGCCTGACGAACGTTTCCAAACATTTTCCGAAGATTGCCCAAGGTGACCGGAGATGTTTCGATCATACACCAACAAATTTTAGTGTAGTTGAAGGGACACGAGAGAAATGTTATCAAACATGATATCTTGACTGTCCTATTTTTTCTAAATTGGACAGTTTGCGTATTTTTAGAGGAAAATCCTATCTGAAACTATCCAAATTAATCTTTAATTGGACAGTGTTAAAAATTGAAGAGTAAAAGCTATGCTGACAATACTGGATTAAATGACTGCTATATAATTAAAATTGGAATATTGAAGGGATGGGGAATCGTACGAATTTCCCAACAAATATCAGATTCATAGGATTACAAAAATTATGTGGAACAAAAAAGTTGTAAGGGGAAAACTACATTGTGTAGGTGTGTAAAAAATGTCCTGTGGGGCTGGAAGGAGGAAAAAAATTGAGGAGCTACTCCACTTTTAAACTGAACTTTGTTATAAGAAGAATTTTTCTAGAGATGGTCAGAGCAGGTGGGAAAATTATCATGACTGCTGGTCAATTGTCTTGGTGCCCAGTCCTACAAGTCTTAGGTTACTTTGATTTGTTATTTAGTTGGGAGATGCCTTTACTAGGCCCTTGTCTATCGCGAGTGTGACAACGAAAAGTTAGTTTTCTTGACAGGAAAATGTGCTTGTCTCTGACAATCAGATGGCAATCTTTTTCAAGCCCTGTGTAAAATTTTCATGTCTTTTTGTCAGTGTATTTGACATTTCAATTCTATTATAATGTAGGGATGTTCATAAAGTCTGTAACTGGGATGAAAAAGGACCACAAAAAGTACACAAGGCTTTGAAAGATGAAGTTACTAACTTTATTAAACAAGTGCAAGAGGTAGGTTGATTCAGACTATCATATTTAGGGTTTAGGTAAACGTTAGGGTCCGTGATCCTGTAGTAAGTTAACAGCTAAACTGTAAATCCAGTTTGCCATGGGCATGGGGCTTTGAACAAAGGAATGTATTTGAACTCACTCATTGAAAAAGGAATGCATTACAGTCACTTATTATGATGAGAATTCAGTCAGTAATTTTGTAAGTATTCCCATTATTTTAATTAATCCACTTTTCAGTATAACTCTGCATGATATTGCTTTGAGAAGTAGTCCAAGTATTTATAGTTGTACATCACCTGTTTCTAATTTTGTAAAAAAATATTTGAAACAAGCCATGAGACTTTGAGGAATTCCCATATTCTACTTGCAGCGTGTTTTAAAACATGAAGATGATTCAACATTGTTGCGGGCCTACATCAGTGAGTGGTCCAAGTTTTTCACTCAATGTAACTATCTCCCCAAGCCTTTTGGCACTTTGGAGTCCAACTTACAAGGCAAAGCTGGTGGAGGAGCCAGCAAAAGGCCTCTGACTGATGGTATTACTGTTCAGAAGGTGTGTAGCATAGTGGCTGCTTGTAGAATTAGAGGGTTAGTTTATTTTATGACTAGCTTTGTGAGTGGGAAAGATAAACTGAATCCAATGTTTGGCTGAAATTCATGCATAGATTCCCAAGGACATTTGGATGATTTCTGAAGACATTTTGCACATTTCCAGTCCCCATTCCAAGTTGTGTGTTTCCAAAAGTAATGTCGCTGCCAGTATTTTTCTTGTAATTTAAAGAATCACGACAGAGGTGTAACATCATCTACATGGACATTTTTACTTTCTTTTCATTGGTGCAGACTTATTTATTTTTGAAACTGTTTTTGTTTGGGCGGTAATAGCTCAAATGTTTTAGCTATTGATGAGAAATTAGTTTTAGATTGGTTTTGGATTGTTGTAGAAACAAGGGTACCATTGTATTGCATCTTTTTGATGTTGCATTTGATCATGGATCTTTCTGACGTTTTTCTCTTTGTAGCTAATGCTTGACAGTTGGAATGATGGTATATTCTGTGCAATCAAATCAAGATTGCAGTCAAGTGCCATGAAGTTGGTTCATGCGGAGAGGAATGGAGAAGCTTTTGATTCTCAACTGGTTATTGGTGTCAGAGAATCATATGGTAATAACAATTTGATCCTAACAAAATCTCCTGCTGGACACAGTAATGAAATAAAAAAAAAGCCCAAAGAAAATATACACAGTGATTGGTTTAAATTCATGTTTCTATAACTTGATAGAAACACAGAAGTAGCAAAAGTTCTTGACGTAATGATGGATCATGCAAAGAGAATTTACATTTTGATGATCAAAGTAAACAGGTTGTTTTCTTGTTATCACTGCAGTAGAACATCATCGTCTCCATGTTCTCCAATGACTTTTTCAGTCCATTTAGTTCATGTTCTCTGTGTTCCTATTATGTTATACATTCAGCCAAACTTGTAGCCAAACTTGTAGCTAAACTTGTAGCCAATCAGAGATTGCCATTCATGATAGAATGCTGCTTAGTAGATGTAGTACTAAAACACGATAGACACACCATACATGTTTTTTGCATTTGATTGAAGCCAGGCGATTACATGGTGATACATACACACATGTATATTTCATAAACATTATTTTTTTCTCGAATTTAAGAGTACATGTAGCTATCATGCAAGCTAAAATTATGTTGCATAAGTTGTGCTTCAGAAACTAAGGATAAGCTCTGCTGACTGGCAGCATGGGTCAGTGTAGTCCTACTGACATTTTAGCGGTACCTGTCAGTCAAATAACAATACTTACCACAAAATTTAGTCAGTGACTTCCTCAGTCTTTTCTGTTTAAGTATGCCCACTTTATAAAACTAATGTGACCACTTATAAAGAATTGGACTGCCATAGATATTTAAGCATGCACAATTTGATCAATGTAATACTGATATGACCATCTTTTCAGTCAACCTTAGCTCAGAAATTTTGGACAAGCTCAAGATATACAGAGAGAACTTTGAAAAGGCTTACCTTGAGGCTACAGAGGAGTTCTATAAAACACAGGCTGCTGCGTACCTGCAAGAGAATGGAGTGCAAAATTACATGAAATATGTAAGGATTGATGACAGATACTTTTGCTGGTTATAAGTAGCAGTTCCCGATCTAAGCTTACTAAAGGTTTAAAGGGGGGGGGGAGGTCTTGTATGGCCCATGTGGAAAAATTTAGCCTGAATTTACCATGTTTAGCTTGTTTCGGTGTATTTTTAACTTAAAGTAATTATCTTCACTTCCTGTGTGCAGTGACATTTTTTTTCTTGGTTTTGAGAATTTCTGAACAATATCTCCAGTAGTTGATTAAATTTTAAATTTTCCTTAGCTGTCTGCTGGACAGTGTATCAATGTTCTGAAAAGAAATTTAATGTAAGTTATAACTCTTGATGATTTAAAATACCATACTGCTTATATATGTACCTGATTATTATTATTTTCTTTTTACCACACTGCAGGCTGAAATGAAGTTAAAAGAGGAGGAACAGCGAGCTGTCCGGTACCTTGAGACAAGAAAAGGCTGTGACTCAGTTTCAGTGGTAAGTTTGAGGCTCACAAGATTTTAATGTGTTGATTATTATTATTATTATTATTATTATTATTATTATTATTATTATTACTATTATTATCATTGTTACAATTATTAAATAAATATTATTATTAGTGTCTACAGCTGAACCTTCATTTTTTACTCGGTCAAATATATGAACGCCAATTCCTTCTGTGCGTGTTGGGTACACTTTGGTTTTGTGTAGTTATATTATCTCCACAGATGTTTATGCGACTTTGATGACTCATTTTTACCCTTTAATGATATGTACATGTACTTGTATAAGCTGCTCAGTGTTTCCGTAGTCTCATCGTGTTCAAGACAAGATCACTAAGAGGGATACCCAGGAGGAAGGCAATTTAGAGTACTAGATGTACTATAGTATTTTTATCTTTTTCCCAACTAGTTGCTAGAATCTACAGAGTACTAACTGAGAAAATGTTGCTTAACAAATACATTGAATATTTGTGTACCTGATCAGTGCCCTGCTTTTATAGCTCACAGATCGTTGTGTAAATGTGCTGGTGGGAAGTTTCAAAGAGACTATACTGGCTGAATGTCCAGGAATGATTGCTGCAAATGAAACTGAGAGTGAGTTTGTTGGCTTTAAACAGTTAATTTGTTTATAGAAATTTTTCGTAGTGCCAGTAAATTCAGTGATAACCATTTCATTCACAGTCTAAGTTTTTTTTAATTTCAAATTCAAATGTTGATCTAAAGATTTCTTTTTCCATCAGAACTACTGCTGATGTTCCAGTTGATGGATCGTGTGCGAGGGGGAGTGGATCCCATGATAGCCAATTTAGAATCTTATATTGTCACCACGGGACTTGACGACATGAAGGCGTCTGCTGATACTATTACATCTGTAAGTTATTCACTTATTCACAAGTACTGCATAGGCCATTTCTAACATGTAAAATTATTGTAATTTTGCTATTAGGTTCTGGGGAATTGGTCTGTTGATCTCAGGTTGTTTTAATTCAACCCTTAGCTGTAACTACACGTATACCTTTCAAGTTGCAAAGTAAAGGTTCCCTTGTTCTTTTGCTACTTCCAAGGTTAAAGAGAAGGGATTCACTTCGGTGTATGACATTGTACATGTAACTATCGTCGTCTGTCTGACTTCATTTTGTGGGATCATTGAATACTAGTTAATTTCTACTCTCATGCCATGGAATGTTGGAGTAATGTTAGTTTACATAATTGTGTTTACAGGATTCTGAGAAATATGTAGAGGAGTTACTTACCCTGTTCAACAGATTCAGTAAACTTGTCAAGGAAGCTTTCAGTGACGACCCACGATTCCTCACAGCAAGAGATAAGGTTTGCTTAGTACTCAAATCCTTGTTGACATAAAAGGATGTGTTTTCGTATTTGTGCTGGTTCCTTAAACATTGTGAATGGTCATTTTATTATTCTCATTAAGTGAGTGTTTTTGCTCTTCAACCTGTCTCTCCTTGCACGGCGAGTGGAAACCCTCTGTTGCACGTATTACCAAGTTTGTGACCAACTTGTCTTGCAGCAAAATACTGTGTTGCAATAACAGCCATATTAGGGACTGTTAGTAAATGTCTGGTTTATGTCTGGAGTCTGGTTCATTTTTTAATGACATTTGTGCTTATATGATTATATTGTTTTATTTACTTACTTTTAACTGGCAGGCATTCAAGACAGTTGTAAATGACAGTACAATATTCAAGTTGGAACTTCCAAACAAAAACAAAGCGTAAGTCTGTTTGTTGTTGTTTTTTCGTTTTTCTTTGGTTTGGCCCATAGATCACAAGGCCTCTTTCCATTTCTAAGGCCCCGCGCACACTATATCAGAGAAGTTTGAAAATGCAGCTCTTAAGTGTACGGTTAGACCTACCATCTACACTAATCTGTCACGAAAACAGAGCTTTTCAAAAACGCTCATCAAGCTGGATGAATTTGAAAACGCCAGTTTTTTTTTTCAATTATCATTTTTGTAGCATTTAAGGAGACCTTAAAGCTCTGTTCTGTTTTTTTTTTTTTTCAATCAGGGGTGGCAGTGGTGGTTTGAATGTCAAAACTCAGCCTGAGTCTCGTTGTCCGGAATTGCTGGCCAATTTCTGTGATATGTTGCTAAGGAAAACACCGTACAGCAAAAAGCTCACATCTGATGAAATCCAAGCAAAGCTCAAGGATGTTGTGAGTGTCTTTTCGTGTTGTGATAAGGACGAGTGAAACACTGATGAAATAATGTGTGTCTGAGTTATTGCAGTCTGGTCATCTAGAACGATTTGTTGAGTTAGTTAGACTAGTTCAGAACAGATTTATGACTCCACATTCACGAATTGTAACTTACTGCTGGGGTGTCAAGGTAAACGAGTTAATTTAAGCGCGCCATCCCTACAGTACCCTCCTGTCAGTTGCAAGATTTAATCTTCAGAACTTTGTCCGGGACGCTTTTTAAATTGAATTTGTACGGTATGTGCATTGACTACAGGGTCTTCGATTCATTGCCGGCTTAGTTAGTAGCATTTGTTCTGATTCCAGTTTTTGTCCTTTACAGTTATTGGTTTTAAAATACGTCATCAACAAAGATGTTTTTATGAGGTATGTGAGTTCAATTGCACTAGCCTGTGGGGCTCAAAGGGTTTCTCAAAGGTGAGCCTGCCCGCAGGCCACAGTCATCCATTGTGGGACATTTTAATGTAGAACACTGGCAAATTGCTGGTATGTGGTGACTCACAGCTGAGTTACAGTAAATAGATAGGTTTTAACCATGGTAGTACATTTACATGTACAGGTTCTGTTAAAGGTACAGGTTATAAACTTATCAAATCTTCCTCTCCTCGAGGGAATTGTGAAATTTACTGAACCCTAAAGGATTCTGCGATATTGATGATGTGACTGTAAAAGTGTTTTTGCAAAAAAAAACTTTCTAGCTCTCCACCCTGTAGCTTCCTGGCAGGCTGCAAGGATGTTTACAAATACGAACGGAAAAGGCCGGACAAAGTTGACGATACTGCTGCAGAAAAATTAAATTGTATATTGAGAGACAAAAAGATAACTAAAGATAGAAAACAAACTGAAGATTTCGTTTCTCAATTAATCATTTCAAGGTATCATAAGGCTCACTTGACAAGACGGCTGATCCTTGATACATCAGCTGACAGTGAAATGGAGGAGAACATGGTAGAGTGGCTCAGAGTACGTACAAGTGTCTTTCAATTTGTAGATGATTTCACCCTTCTTTAGAAACAAATCGTCAGGGTCTACCTGAATGAGTTAAAGACGCCGCACTTCAAATGAAATTAATTTATTGAATTCGATTGGGCTCATGTGAAGCACGGCGTCTGAACCGGGCTTTAGATACTGCTTAGAATCTTTTGGACAAAACGTCACTGTTTACAAATCTTGAATAGTTTAGTCTAGCTTGTAATCCCTGTTAATCTTCTCCCTCCTTGTTCCTTTATGGTTTGTCATAATCTCTTTCGTGTTTTTCTATCTTAGTAAACTATTATTTTCGGTTCCATTCTATTTCGCTTCGCTCAGCCGAATAGAAAACATTTCTATTATAAGTAGAGGAGACAATTAATACAACAAATAGTGGAGGAAGCCGCCAGCAATAATCGAGTTTATTACAAGAATCTGAGACACACTAAATACAGGTTACAAGCCGGAGAATATAAGAAAATGTCACACGCTACTGCAAACAACGAAAAATAAAAAACAATAGGAAAAAACAGCCTCGAGTAAACTGGTTGGCGTCAAGTGGTGTGATATTCACAAGGAGTGGTATATTAAGGCCTAATAATCCCAGTGGGAACTAATACCAAGGAACCTTATTAAACACCTAAAAGAAAAACATGTTTCCTTCAATTTTTTACCTGGCCGTGACTCCTTCACTTCTGAGTATACAGCGGTTCTTGAAGACGATATGTCCTATCTGATTATTTTCTCTATTCTCTTTACCTGTATGTGTGCAACTGTATTGGTATTACAACGAGAAAAACTATATAAATCAAATTGTCTTTTCGAACAGGACGTAGGAATGCCCGCGGATTATATCAACAAACTAGCCCGTATGTTCCAGGACATTAAAGTTAGCAACGATCTGAACCAGGGCTTCAAGAAAGAATACAAAAACAAGGGCGACATTGCAGGTACTTTGCTCGCTTTAAAAAAGCTTCATCGTCAACTACGATGGAACCTTCTTGGCTATAATAGATAGGTTAGAGAGCGTGAATATGGCAGCTAGGCAGAGCAAGGGCATTGATTGACATCTGTTAATTGTGAAGGACTTGGGTACATATTTGGTATGATTTCGAAAAACTCGAGGTTGTACAGGTAAGTTAAAATCTTTGTACGAGCCAACTGACCCATCGGAACGGAGCTTATTTCTTCTTCTGCAGCATGAATCGACTAGGGGTATTTCCACTTCCCCCTGGATGTTACCCCCGGCATTGAATTCGCCCGTAACCTACAAAATTGTACTTGATAACAAACTTAGTAAATTCCAGGAACCCGTTTGCAAGAAAGGATTCGATTGTAGCTGTGCAACAGTAGTCTCTGCCTGGTTGTGGCCATTGCTCGCTATAGCTGCCATTGTATAAACGGAAACATTTTCTTGAAGACTTTGGCACTTCTTAGTCCAGTTACTTCTTAGTCCAGTTATACTTGATTTACAGATGAGCGTCCGACTATTGTTATTTTAATTGTTCTTCGCTTTAGATTCAGTTAACATTAAGATTTTAAATGCTGGTGCTTGGTCAAGAGCGTCGGAAAGAATTCCTGTTTCGCTTCCCACTGAGGTGAGATAGTTGACAATGGTTGTCTTATTTAGCTCTCGTTAAAAGTCTGACTGAGAAAAATGGACGTAATTTTTATGGACAACGAAGTTGCAGATTAGCGAAGATTTTGTACGATCCATCCCTTTTTGCCTTACCATCCACAGAACAACTTTCTCCGTCAGGCAGAGCAATCGGATTATTTGATGTTTTCCCAGCTGATGATTAATGTTAAGGCCTTATTACAAAAGGAACACGAGAATACAAGCATTTCGTTCGTCCCTAACCGGCTCTAGGCTTTCTGGAATTGACTGCAGATATATAGTGATCTGATGAAAAACCACTTTTTAATTCAGCTTGAAGACTACATTCCCGAGGTGGAAGAGTTTTACCGGAAAAACCACAGCGGTCGCAAATTGCAGTGGCATCATTTAATGTCTAATGGAGTGGTGAGTGCCTGTTTTTTTCGTTGTCCTTCCATTAGTATTTACGAGTAGTTAAAAACGGATTTAATTCTCGGTCAGTCGGAAACAGTCGAATCCTGTCCCTTCAAGTGACGGTGGGCTTGTAGTTGCTTGGCAACGTGACGTATCGTGCAAACGTTAGGGTGACATTTGAAGTTCGGAAGTGCTTTCGTGTTCTCTCGCTGTCTTTTAATTGGTCAGTAGGCTTGGGTTGCTCGTCGGTTGCTCATATGAGGATTAGCCGAAAAGCAGCATAAGGAAGGCAGAATGATTACTCAAAGTTTCGTGACTGTGGGTTATTTCGCTTGCTTCTTCGACAACCAACTAGAAATGCCTGTTAACAAGTTACACTACAAAAATTTGATTTTGTGATTTAGTTTGAGTAATTTGCTTTTTCTTTTTCAGATAACCTTTGCCAACAAAATTGGAAAATTCGACCTTGAAGTAACTACTTTTCAAATGGCTGTTCTCTTCGCCTGGAATGAGCGACCGCATGAGAAGATATCATTTGAAAATTTAAGGTCAGCGCAGCGGTCAATACTTGACAACGGTTTATTTTTTCTGAGCCAATTGTTGATGTTTGAGCCCCCTGCCAGTCCGACACTGAATTAATAAGGTGGAAATACTGGCCTGACTCTGAAGACGCCTGTAAACAGTCAAAAACCCCTTGACATTCCTCAAATCACACCGATGGTTGTTTGCCGTCATGCCTTGGCATTCTAGACTATAAGAGAGCACACAATGCTATCAAATCTTAATTAATTTCTACCTAAAATCATCATGGTAACCCCTTAATCGTCATCGAAAGCTCTAAAACGTATTTTGTTCCCGTCTACTAACATTACAACACTCGTACAGTCTTATGTTACTCTTTTAGGTTTTTCGAAGGTGGTTCTTTCTAGACTAATTCAATCATTTATGGATATAGAGCGGTTCCGCCACAATAGGGCTGTCTTGACTTCTGATTAACGTAGACCTTCTAATGTCTTCTTTTTCATTTTCTAGGCTCGCTTCTGAACTTCCAGATTCGGAACTCAGGAGGACTGTATGGGTATGTTCAACGGTTTTGCCGAAATTGTGATTGATTTGCAACTTCTCTTGAAACTTAGAATACTGATCCATCACAGATGTCCTCTCACCTCCTCCCCTCTTTAGAGTTTTGTCAGGGGTCCTAGACAGTCGCCACAGACTTATCTACCCCTGGGTGGAGAGAGTCACTTTGAAAATCTTACCCCAGCACCCAGGTCAAGCCTCGGACCAGGACTGCTCGATTTAAAGTCCATTGCATCAGTCAAAGAGCCACTTCGGCTGTCAATGCTGTTTACTATTCACGTCCCATTTATCTATTTCCTTCCGTTTCCTGGTACATATTTGTCCGTGAAACCTGATTTTCGAAATTTTTTCAAGTGCAACTTTGATGAATAGTTTTAAATATGTGGAATGTTCTTTATTTTATAGTCGCTAGTTGCCTTCGCCAAGCTCAAACGGCAAATCCTCTTATGTCAACCCGAAGCGAAGTCTCCAAAAGATTTCACCGACAGCTCTTTGTTCTGGGTCAATCAAGAATTCGCCGTAATGTAAGTAGATGAGTTCACGAACCGTTGGTGAGCTTTTCCTTGAGTCGGCCAAATTTTCTGATGATTAATTGTTGTCACTGCCAACTGAACAGCAAATAACTACATCTACAATGCTAAAGCCATCAACAGAAACAAAAACACGAAATCTCAATAGCGGATCAACAGTTCATCTCTGTTTACATTTATCATTACACTGGTGAAGAGAAACTGAGGAAAATCACTCGTCTTGAGTGTCCCAAAACACTACCAAAACCAACATATTTGAAACAAATATATGTTAACCAGTATACTCTTTATTTTATAAAAATATGTTTTATAGGAATTTCCAGGCTGAATTTTGCGACATTTTAAGATTACTTTAAGAATAAACCCTAGGCTTAGATTTTTAAAAGAATTTAGTTTTATTTTCAGTATGCGTTGAAAGACTACAATACAAGTATGTGTTTTTAACTAAACTGTATAAAATTCTTCTTTTCTTTATACTGCAAAACTGGTGGGTACGGCTACATGTAGGCTACGATTGTCTCCAGCGAAACGACAATCGGGGTTTCGCGTGAAACTTAACGAGGATTTTTCTTGTTATTTCCCATCGACTATTCTCACCCTAAAATCGGCAGAAACATAGGAATATTAGACGTCGGCCAGATAAACAATATTCTTATAAAAAGGGTGTATTTACGCATGCGACAGGAACATTCGAAGAAATTTGTTCATTGATGATACAGTAGAAATTTCATAAACTGTTGATTATCGTCATCGTGTCTCTTTTATTTTAGTAAAAACAGCAAGGTCCAGAAACGCGGTAAAGTCAATCTCATTGGGAGGTTGCAGCTTTCGACTGAGAAAGCTAAACAAGAAGAAAACGATGGTATTGTGGCGCTGAGAATTCTAAGAATACAGGTTAGAAAAATTACCTCAGGTTATTCATCAGATGGCAGAGCTGGCGAACTTTGTCACCAAACTTTGGAAATGTTATATTTAGCCCCCTAGCCGTGCGGTGAATGTAGCGTCCAATTCTTTTTTCACCTCTGGAAAGTTTGGTACTTGTTATCCAGTTGGATATTCATAGACACTGCTGCTTTCTAGCTCTTCGTTTCTCCTTCTCTTTTTCCTCAGTACTCCCGAATTTTTTCCTTTTTTTGAACGGGCGGGAAGATTTAAAATCCCTTGAGAGCCGTCGGTTGCGATCTTCCTTTGTTCACTTTAAGAGCCTTTCCGTGCTATATTCATTTGTTTCGTTTCATATCTTGCAGGAAGCGATCGTGAAGATCATGAAGATGAGAAAACGAATAACAAACGCTGCCCTTCAGACTGAACTGGTGGAAATTCTTAAAAACATGTTTATTCCTCAGAAGAAGATGATCAAGGAACAGATCGAGTGGCTTATAGACCACAAGTATCTGAGACGCGACGAGGAGGACATTAATACATTCTTATACGTGGTATAACCACACTGTTGAGCCTCAAAAAAAGATGGAGAGCGTCTTGATTTCGCCCAGCTTTTGAGTCCCGCTCTCAGATTAATAAGGAGTTTAAGTAACCACGACGGCGACGCCGAGGATATTGAAAACTGATGAATTTGTGTTTTACCCACGAATCTCGCGGTGCTGTAAAGTCATTTTGTTTATCACTGTCTAAACTATCACCAAACTAAATCTGGAAGACGTCGTAGTTTTCTTAAACTCCCTCCTCACCTGCCCAGAACCTCGCACGGTCACCTGCCTAGAACCATTTGCCAGCGGTCGTTTTTATAATGCGAAAACCGCTGGTAGGTGAATGCAGGCCCTGGGTACGATAATGCTCTCTTCTACGATTTCATCCTAGCGGTTTTTTTTGGATGTCACGTAACGTTCCCCTTCCCCCCCCCCCCCCAGAAAGTTCTTTGGGGGGGGGGGGAGTGACGGTTACGTGATATCCCAAAAAGCCGCTGCGAAGGAGACTAATTCCATCCCAGACATTTTGTTTTTGTTCCTGGTTTTCTTGAAGGTAGTGTGCCACAATATACTACCATCAAAATGGCTGAAACTTTGCTATTTCGAACACCGTTTAAAAAAAAAGTCCAAGTATGACAGGCAATGATGGACAGCCTTCCTTCCTTCCTGCCAAGCGCAACGGTAAAATGCATTAAGGTGATTCCTTGGTATTGCATTGCGCATCCCTACTGCGCACGATTTTAGCGTCATTAGCGCGCGCACATGAGCGCGCGCGCGTACTAAAGGTAAGAGATTTCCCTCAAACTAAGCTCGA
>Ga0126343_10000063_pt1 | contig 28289 bp, 23 predicted proteins | sample Cyp2metagenome_FD_92531 | JGI IMG/M metagenome (GOLD analysis project Ga0126343, IMG submission 92531) | Coral microbial communities from Lord Howe Island, Old Settlement Bay, Australia - Cyphastrea 2 metagenome | ecosystem: Host-associated > Invertebrates > Cnidaria > Coral ...
ACAGGCTCAGGATGAACGCCCTTCGACAGGCTCAGGATGAACGCCCTTCGACAGGCTCAGGATGAACGCCCTTCGACAGGCTCAGGATGAACGCCCTTCGACAGGCTCAGGATGAACGGGGTATTTTTGTGTCCACCACTACCCTAAGCCTGCGCTATACCTGCGAACTTGAAAGCGGACGCCTGTCGAGAATGCTGGACAACGTGGCTTTGATGCCCTTGAGTGGCTCACTGATGTAGCCGCTGTCATCAGGTATCAGGTGCAGCACCCGCTGTTCAAAACTTCTGCGATCCTTAAGCCTTGGTTGGCGGTTGATCTCTTTTTCGTGGATTTGCAGCAGCTCTTGTACTTCCTGCTCCAGGGCGTTAATCAGCTTGAGCAAGCCCTGCATAATGTCCAGATCGTCGTCGGTAAAGCGGTCATAATCGGTGCTGGCGGAGAGTCTGCCGTCCACCCGTCTGGCGGCATCAAACTCCGACAGATCGGCACGCAGATACTCTTTTTCGATCAAATACACGGCCAGGTTGTAATTGACGCAGGCGATTAACAGGGCAATCTTGCTGGCAGACTGATCCACATGCATCAGGCCAAGCCGGGCGCACTTGGCCAGGATTTCTTTTCTTCTGTTCTGGTATTTATCAAAGCTTTCTGCCTCTTTAATCATCTGGCACAGTTCCCGGAAAAAGAAAATCACCCCGGCATTGCAGCGGAATTTGCACCCTTTCCCGTCTCTGATCGCACTTTGGTTAAAATCTTTACGACTTTGCCCACCCAGATTATTAAACGACAGCGTTTCATAAATAGTAATAACATCATCACCTTTTGATCTGCCCTGGAAGGACTCACAGATATCCCGCTCAACGCAGGCAATGATTTGTGATACCTCAGAGAGCCGCTCAAATCCGTTGGTATCATTTTGCAAAAAAAGCAAAAAGCGAGCATCAAGACACACTTCTGACTCCGCTATCACCTTTTTGCATTTACCCGCTTCGTCCGTCCACCCTGTCCACTTGGCAAAGCAGTTAAGCATAAAGACCGTAACGCCTTTAAAGGCCAGACAGCTGTTAGCAATACTCCCCGAGCCGCTCTGCCAAACCGAGACAGCACTGAGATTGTACTTATTCCTGTACCATAACGGCGGGTTGCCCGGATTATAGGTATTGAGTTTATTCAGTATCAGCTCTGAGACCTGCTCTGTTGCCTGCGAGGCGTTACCGATCTGCGCAGCAATGGCTCTGATGCGACTGCCATAGCGAAAACGGCACACCGGACCGGAAACTGACCTCTCAGTACTATCTGTAGAATTTACTGACTGCCGGTCACAGGCTATGGATTCAGCATTGGACAAACTGGGAATCCATGACCCCATAAGGTAGCCCGACGACTGCGACTGAACCGACAGCAACGTATCAGTTGACGGTTGTCGTACAAGCTGAGGCCGCCCGGAAAACGGCGACAATGACGGAGTATCGGAATCACGCAAGGGTAATAAATCCGTACTGCTGGCATCACTGACAGAAAACCGGTTGTCAAACGGGGAAACCAGGTTGACAGCATAGGATCGGGTAGTGGTTGTCATTGGCTCCTGATCACTGACCGGCTCAACATCGATCACCACTGTGTCACTATTGGGTTGCGGGGCAAAAGTAACCCGGTTATGTGCCATGCAATTAACGACGATACTGCGACCTTGTTCGTAGTCAACCTCATACCCCTGAAAGCGACCCCGGCAGTAGCTGGTCGCTGGCTCTGTTATATCTGTCTGTGTTGTTGCATCAATAAGGTTGGTTTGTCCCGATAAAAGATTCATGGAAATGCCTCTTTGATCTCACCCGTTTGCCGGAGATTAAAGCCTTTCACAATCAGGACTGCTGTGTTTTTTTGTTTTGGACCCATTACCTCAATGGCAACAAACGGAACAAAGAGCAAAAAGAAAAACTGGTCCGCAATATTTCAGGCAATGCCAATCACTGATCTTTGCTCTTTTTGGCTCGTGGGTGAGCCTTGTCGTACACCGCTGAAAGGTGCTGAAAATCCAAGTGAGTGTAGATTTGCGTGGTAGAGATATCGCTGTGCCCGAGCAGCTCCTGAACGGCGCGCAAATCACCACTGGATTCCAGCAGGTGGCTGGCGAACGAGTGCCGGAGCATATGGGGGTGCACGCCAACATGGGTGCCGGCGGTGCGGGCAAACGCTTGTACCCGTTTCTGAATCTGTCGTGTGCTGATGCGTCGCCCCAACTTTGACAGAAACAGAGCGCCGTCACTGTGCTGATTGACCAACAACCCACGCACCAACAGCCACCGCTCAATGGCCTGTCGGGCTTGGCGGCCAACGGGTACGAGTCGCTCTTTGCTGCCCTTGCCCAACACCCGAACCTGGGTGTCGCTGAAGCTGTCCACATTCAATGCAGCCAGCTCTGCCAGACGCAGACCGCTGGAGTAAAACAGCTCCAGAATGGCCAGGTCGCGACATTTGAGCAGGTCATTATCGGCCTGCCCCTGATGATCATCGAGCAGATGGTTGACCTGGTCGGCGTCCAGCGTCACCGGCAGGGTTCTCGGGGCTTTGGGCGCTCGCAGCAGTTGCGCCGGGTTATTGGTGACCTCACCCTGAGCCAGCAGATATTGATAAAAACGACGCATCACAGATATCTGCCGCTGCAGGCTGCGGCTGGACAATCCGGCCCCATGCCACAAGCCCAGCCACTGCTTCAGTTGCCGTTCGGTAATACCGTCCCACCGGTCAATGTTTGTGGTCTGCGCCTGTTGCATCAACCGGTGAAGATCGTGCTGATAGGCAGTCAACGTATGAGGCGACAGTTGTTTTTCATAGCGCAGGTGGTCGATAAAGGCGGCTATCGAGGGTGCCAGCGGGTTCTCTGCTTCGGAATCGAACGACGACTGACTCATGAATGCAAATGCCTGGCAAGAATGCGGCTGAGCACATCGCCCAGATAATTGATAAACACGGTACCCATACTGGCCCGAAAATGCCCTTTATCCCGACTGCCCATGGCCAGAATCCCCAGCTGACGCGGCTCACTGAGGGTGTAATTCAGGGGAATAATAGCTACCGACTGAACCTGCTCCGCCTGTTCCCGGAAAAGAAAGTCGCGCTTGTCCTGAGTTACCTGACCACAGATGGCCTTGCCGCTGACCATCATGCTGCCCAGAGCGTTAACGGCCTCTTTTACCGGCTCAGTGCGAATGGGCAGGCTTAGCGGCTGACCATCAAACAGAATCAGCGAGTGGAATTCAATGCCAAACTCGTGGTTCAGGCTGTCGCTGATAACATCCACCAACTGCACTAAGTCGTTGCAGTCAAGCAGCGACAGCACCAGCACTCGCAGGCGCTCAAACAGCTTTTCGTTGTCCCTGGCATTTTCGCTCAGGTGGGCCAGCTGATGTCGATAGTCCAAAGCCCGCTCACGCAGCAACGCCACCTGACGCTCCACCAGAGAGATGGCATCGCCGCGCTGATGGGGCAGTGTCAGCTTGAGCAGCAGATCGTCACGCCCGACAAAAAAGTTCGGGTTTTCCGCCAGGTAGTCGGCCACTTGTCTGGGTGACGGCACGGACGGGCCTTGTCCGCCCTTATTGGTGTCGGTTTGTTCAGTCATGATCAAAAGCCCTAAAGCCGGGTATACCCTTCAAAAACGCGAGTGGCGGCCCCGGTCAGCATGACCGGGCTGCCCTCGCCCTGCCAGCTGACGGTCAAACTGCCACCGGTCAGGTTTACCTTCACTGTTTCGGCCAGCAGGCCACGCAACCGTCCGGCCACCACTGCCGCGCAGGCACCGCTACCGCACGCCGGGGTTTCACCCACGCCCCGCTCATAAACCCGCAGGCTGATCTCATCGGCACTGATCACCTCCATAAACCCGGCGTTGCACCGTTGCGGGAAGGCTGGGTGAGTTTCAATCATTGGCCCCCACTGCGCCACCGGGGCCCGGTGTACGCTCTCAACCAGACAGACGCCATGGGGATTGCCGATGGATATGGCGCAGATATCAAGCACCTGGTCATCAATCGGTAACGGGTAGGTTACCGCTCGCTGCGCAGCACCGAACGGCACCTGTTCAGGATCAAGCCGGGGTATGCCCATATCCACCGTCACCTCACCGTTGCTGTGAATGTGCAGTTCAATATTGCCCCCGGCGGTCTGCACCCGGATGCGGTCACGGCCAATCAGCTTTTTGTCCCGCACAAAACGGGCAAAACAGCGGGCACCGTTACCGCACTGCTCCACTTCGCTGCCATCGGCATTGAAGATGCGGTAGCGAAAATCCATATCTGGATTGGTGGGAGGCTCAACCAGCAGCAGCTGGTCAAAACCGACGCCGAGACGGCGATCGGCCAGGCGGCGAATTTTTTCCGGTGGCAGTCGCAGGTTTTGCGACACCATATCGACCACCATAAAGTCGTTACCCAGGCCATGCATTTTGGTGAAATGTAACAGCATATCTTCGTTTCTTAGCTCGTTTCTTTAGCGCCCGGGGTGTTGTGCTGTCTGTGGCAACAGACTTTCCAGGGCAAACTGCCCGACAGTGGTCTCACGCTGGCGAACCAGGTGGGCCTGACTGCCATCAACCATCACTTCAGCAGCCCGGTTGCGCGTATTGTAATTGGAACTCATGACAAAGCCGTAGGCTCCAGCTGAGTACACCGCCAGCAAGTCCCCTTCCCTGATGGCAAGCGCGCGTTCTTTGCCGAGAAAATCGCCGCTTTCACACACCGGCCCGACCACATCATAAACCCGTTCAGGTGCCTGCGCTGCACCCAGCTCAACGGTATTCACAATGGTGTGCCAGGCGCTGTAGATAGCGGGTCTGAGCAGGTCATTCATGGCACCATCAACAATGGCAAAATGTTTTTGCCCGGTGCTTTTAATCAGCTCGATGCGGGTCAGTAATATACCAGCCTGAGCGGCGATGGAGCGGCCCGGTTCTACCAGCAGGGTCAGGCGATCGTAGCCACGCTCAACCAGTCGCTGTTTAATCGCCACCAGAAAATCAGCTGGGGCTGGAACCGTTTCATTCTGGTACGGCACACCCAGTCCACCGCCAATGTCCAGATGGTGCAAATGGATGCCCTGAGTCTTGAGTTGATCCATCAATAACAGCAGACGATCCACCGCATCGAGAAACGGTTCGGTGCTGGTCAGCTGGGAACCTATGTGGCAATCGATACCACTGATTTCAATATGGCTGAGTTCCCTGGCGCGCTTATAAACGTCAAAAGCCTTATGAATATCAATACCGAACTTGTTGTCTTTCAGGCCGGTGGCAATGTATGGATGCGTGCGGGCATCCACATCCGGGTTAACGCGCAGGGAGATTCGCGCCACCCGCCCCATTAATTTGGCCTCTTGCTGCAGGCACTCCAGCTCCTGCTCCGACTCCACATTAAAGCAGTGTATACCTACCTCCAGCCCACGGCGCAATTCATGGCGCTGCTTGGCCACACCGGAAAACACCACTTTGCCGGGATCACCGCCAGCGGCCAGTACCCGCTCCAGCTCGCCCACCGAGACAATATCAAAACCAGCCCCCAGCTGAGCCAGCACATTGAGCACGGCCAGGTTGCTGTTGGCTTTGACTGCATAGCAGATCAGGTGGGGCCAGTCAGCCATGGCTTGACGGTAAGCCTGGTAGCCGGCCTCAAGGCCACGACGTGAATAAACATACAGCGGTGTACCAAACTGTTGTGCCAACTGTGCCACCGGTATTTGCTCGGCAAACAGTGCCCGGTTGGCGTCAGCCGCTGGCTGAAAGGTAAACCAATCCATACAAGCCTCCCATGGCCGCCGGGTTACTCTTGTTCACCTGCGCTCATTGTTGCCTCAGCCGGGGGCTGGTAAAGAGGGCCTTTTTGCCCGCAACCGGCCAGCAGCGTAACAGCCAGAACAAACAGGGCGGTGAATGACGCTTTTGATAAAGCAGTGAGTCTCATGGAGCGATCTCTTAATAGGCTATCTTGACAGGCCATTCTAAACAGCCCCGCCTGATCAGACCACCGTAATCCACGACTAATTATGCAGGCTTGCGGCACAGCCGACCTGCCCGGAGGAATTAATTTCCTGTGCCTTGAGCATAATCTCCTATACTCGACACCGGATTTTTGCCAGTTCGGCCCGCTTGCCCGGCAAGCGGTCGGCATACGTTGATAAATACCCCAGCCCCTGAGGTCATCACCATGAGTAACCTGTATAAAACGGACTTTTACCAGTGGACCCGTCAGCAGGTTGATCTACTGAAAAGGAGCCAGTTTCGCGCTCTGGATCTGGACAATCTGATTGAGGAGGTAGACGACCTTGGCCAGGAAAAAATCAACACCCTGGAAACCCATCTGACCCGCATACTGGTACTACTACTGAAATGGCAGGTTCGTGCGTTCAGGGAGGATTTGCGTACGCTGAGCCGCTGGTATCGCAGCTGGTTTATGGTGCTGGATTACAGTCTGGAAAAGGAACGGGGGATTGTGAAACGGCTGTTGATTAAAAACCCCAGTCTGTACGACTTGCTTGATGAATCGTTGCTGGAGTGCTATCCCATTGCCTGTCGGGATGCGGCGCGGGAGCTGGAGATATTGGAGGAGGAGTTTCCAGACACCAACCCATGGACGCTGGAGCAGATTATGACGGACAGGTTTCCACCGAGGCCGGAATAAATCTTCTTCGGATTTGTCCTGAAATAACTTCCCGGTTTCCGTTCACCCTGAGCAAGGTCGAAGGGTGCTGCCACCGGACTTCGACAAGCTCAGTCCGAACGGGGTTCAGATTCCATAAATGCGGACGTTATTTCGGGACTATTCCTTTCTATATATAAATGAAAGAACCCGTCGAGTGACGGGCTCTGAGGCTTAGGCAACCACTTCATTCCTAGAAGTAGTAACGGGCCTGGAGGATAGCAGCATCGTCGATGTCAACACCTTCGAGTCTGCTTCTCTGGAACTCGTAAGTGGCAGAGAGCTGGATAGGGCCTTGGGTGTAGACAACGCCAACCGGCAGAGATTTGATATCTGAAGTCGATCTAGCGCCTATTACATCATCACCGGTCAGGTGATGGTAGCCAGTCTCAACTTTGAACATGTCGTTCAGCTGGTAGCTGACATAAAGCTCAGCACCCCTGGCTTTCGAGAAGTACACGTTCCGGCCAAGGATATCAAGGAAGCGATCTTTGATGTCGGAATAGGTCGCAGCAGCGTAGAACTTGTCGGCCTCGAACTTCACGCCAACCACAGCGGATCTGGCAGTGTAATTCGTGGTTCCCGAAAGCGTTTGACCTGCCATGCTCATCGTACCATCTTTGACATTGGCCTGGTTGTAAGCGGCACCAATGCTCAGGCCGATCGGCAGGTCGTAACTCAAAGCAACCCCGTAAGAACCCTCACGGACACCGGTAACCTCAAGCATCTCATTGTTTGGAGTGCCGTCAACAAACCTGTTGAACTCAGACAGCGTGACGGTACGGCTACCCAACTGAGTCTGAACAGAGAAGTTAAAGCCAGCCATGCTGAGGTTGTACTGCAGCACATCATCGGCACGGGTAAAGCCAAGGATGTGACCTTCGCCACCACAATAACCGGTCGCAGCGCAACCGGTTCTGGCACCAGCAAACATATCGGTGTAGCCAGCTACCTGAGAATAAGAAGACCATGCCTTACCGAAAACGACTTCGCCCAACCGGTCGTTACGGACACCAACATAGCCCAGGCGGTTTGTGAGGAACCCATCACTGCTGTTGATGACAGTGATATCAAAACCCCACTCGACTTTAGCAAAAGCGGTGGTCTGATCGTTCATTTTATGCTCGAAGTTGAAATTGACACGGCTTGAGTCGCCTTTCACGGCACCACTCTGCTCTATCGTGCCATTCCTTTCAATCGGCTGTTTAGTATCGTATTTAGCACCGACATGACCGCCAATGCTGAATGTGTTGGTGCCATCGTCAACAACAGTGATAGCCATAGCCTGTCCAGCCATCACGGAAGCCACTAAGGCTGCGAGTACTTTCTTTTGCATGGAGTTCACTCCTGAATGAAACATGTAGTGTGTGTGCTGCGTGTGCTGCTTTTGCCGCCCTTCTTTTTCTAAGTATTGCGATACGCAAAAGCCCTTAGTTTTCTAGGCTTCTTGATTTGGACGCAATTATTCAAAAGTAGTTGCACTAACGTCACATTAGTAATTCTGATGTGACTATGATTTTTTCTGATACCGAAAAGCATAACCCTTGATCCGACTGGACAACAGAGACTCAACAAGCGCGATAACGCCATGATTAACATGGAGAAAAAATAGACAACACAAATGCGCAAAAATCAAACCGGCAAAGCACGATATAAGTAGTCTCCGCAAGAAAACAAAAAAAATGGGATTCACTGTGAGCAACTTTACACTCTTTCATCCCAAATCCGCCTTTTCTGCTCATTGCCTGTGCACGGCAGAGCGAATAATAGCAGCCCCACAGAACCGCCGCAGGCGGATGTATTTATCGCATCATCGTCTCGGCTTTTTTTCACTTCAAACGGCAAAATAATTCACTTTGCGCAAGAAAAGAGAGCATTTCACCAGACAACCACTGCAGGCACACTCAATTCTTAAAGGCCAACCACTACCACAATACGGCCTGTTTCCCCACCAGTCTTGTGCAGTGGAGAACCTTGGTGCCCAAGCTAGAACGAGCAATCGATCCCCATCTGCCAGAAACCAATTTCCAGACGGGTGGCAGCACGAAACGTCTGACACAATGAGTCCATACGTTCGGCGTTGAAGCGGGAGCGGGCCAGCTGATCCAGCTTTTCCACCTGTTTGCGCGCGCCTTCCTGAAACTCATCACCGGCGTAGGTGGTGATCCAGGCCCAGTACGGATTGCCTTCGCGCAGGGTGTTGGCGTCGTGCATCAGACGGTAACCAATCTCAGCGTAACCAACAGAACAGGGCGACAGCGCGGTATACAGGTCAAGAATATCGCCAGCCATGCCGCGCTCCAGCACGTAACGGGTGTAGGCCATATTGGCCCGGGCTTCAGGCAGATTGACCACATCCTGTTCCGTCAGCCCCCACTGCCGGCAATAGTCCAGATGCAGCGTCATCTCACCGAGGATACCGCTGACCGAATTGGCGGCAGCGCGCATATCCTCCAGATTGTCGGCCTTATAAATGCCCAGCGAGTAAGCCCTGGCAAAGTGAATAAGGAACAGGTAGTCCTGTTGCAGGTAGTGACGAAAGCAGTCCAGAGGCAGTGAACCGTCGGCCATGCCCTGCACAAACGGGTGGTGGCAATAGTCGTGCCAGTCCTGCTGGCAAGTGGCTTTCATGCGGGCGTACAGGGTATTTTCGTTATCGAAAAAGGGGGTTACAGAGTCCATAACAAGCATTCCACTACGGTTGATAATCCGCGCGAATATTAGTCATGAACGGTAATCATTGCACCCGTTTTGTCTGTTTTCAGGGTGCCACGCGCAGCACTTCAGCGATAGTGGTTACTCCGCTGGCCACTTTCCCGGCACCGGATTGACGCAGGCTGCTGACGCCTTCTTTGCGGCACTGGCTGGTCAAGCGAGTAATGTCCGGACTGTCGTTCACCAATGTCTTGATGGTTTCACTCAGGGTCAACAACTCATAAATGCCAGTGCGCCCCCGATAGCCAGTATCCCGACAGGCCGGGCAGCCCACCGGCTGATAAACGTCATCTGGCGTTTGTTTGCTATCCGTCAGTGCCTGCCAGTCCCGCAGCGGCAGTGGTGCCGGAGTCTTACAGTCCGGGCAGAGGGTTCGCACCAAGCGTTGAGCTATGACGCCCAGTACGGTGGCGTTGATCAGGTAGGGGGGAATGCCCAGTTCCAGCAGCCGCATCAAAGCGGACGGGGCATCGCTGGTGTGCAACGTGGACAGCACCAGGTGGCCGGTCAACGCTGCCTGAATGGCCATTCGGGCAGTTTCCAGGTCGCGGATTTCACCCACCATAATGATGTCTGGGTCCTGACGCAGCAGAGCGCGCAAACCGGTGGCAAAGGTCAGGTCGATATTGGTCTGTACCTGCATCTGGTTAAAGGCCGGCACCACCAGTTCAATTGGGTCTTCAATGGTGCAGATATTCAGTTGTTCGCTGGCCAGCTGCCTGAGGGTTGAATAGAGCGTCGTAGTCTTGCCGGAGCCGGTGGGGCCGGTGACCAGAATCAGGCCACCAGTCTGCTGTGACAACGCCTGCCAACAACGCTCATCATGATCAGAAAAACCCAGCTCGCTGAATGATTTTACCAGCACCTCCGGGTCAAAAATCCGCATCACCAGTTTTTCCCCGAAAGCCGTGGGCAGGGTTGACAGGCGCAGCTCCACCTCGCGGCCGTGATCGTTGCGGGTTTTCAGGCGCCCATCTTGCGGTCGGCGCTTTTCTGCCACATCCATACGCCCGAGGATTTTCAGACGGCTGGTGACAGCAGCCGCCACAGCTGCAGGCACCTGATAGATGGTGTGCAATACGCCGTCGATGCGAAAACGCAGGTTGCACTGCTCGCGCCGGGGCTCAATGTGAATATCACTGGCGCGCTGGGCGAAGGCGTATTGCATTAGCCAGTCAACAATATTGACGATGTGCTGGTCGTTGGCGTCAGGGGCGGTGGCGCTGCCCAACTCCAGCATCTGCTCAAAATTGTTCAGCGTCATGGCACGCACCGCCTCGTCGGCGCTGGCCCGGTGCACCGACTGGGCGAGACGATAAAACTCAGCGGTATAGCGGCGAATATCGGCGGGATTGGCCACCACTCGTTTGATCTCCCGCCGATTGACGTGGCGCAGGTTATCTTCCCAGCTGTGGTGCCATGGCTGGGCCGAGGCGATGACCATTTCATCAGGGCTGACGGCCACAGCCAGCATCTGGTGGCGTACGGCAAAGGCGTGGGACATTAATGGTGTGATGGCCGCCACGTCGATCTTCAGCGGATCGATGGCGACGTACTCCTGGCCAGCCCGGTCAGCCAGCCAGCGGCACAAACGATGGATGTCCAAAAGCTGGCCAGCCCGATCGCTTAACTCAAGGCTGGCCAGATATTCAAGCGGGTGTGCACGAATCTGCTCGGGAGTGCGCAGGCGGCTGAGAATGTCGTCTGCCGTGTCTTGTCCGATCTGCTGGCTGCTGACCAGGTCTGCCACCACCGTGGTCAGGTCAAGCATATGCTCGGGGGGCATTGGTGTTACTCACATGAAATTCCGTTTTGCTGGCCAGTATCTCCTTGTTTCGGCGTGGCAGACGGAGGTTTTACCGGGTCAGCAAGGCAAATCCCCGTTCGGCCTTGCTGTCATCGCCGGGTGTCAACGGGACTTGCTGGTGTAACCAGTCGGCCATGGCCATCAGTGCTACCTCGCTGCCTTCAAGCAACTCCAGCTCCAGCTCACAAATGGGGCTGGTGTTTGTTCCGGCCCTGATTTCCCCCTGATCCAAAGCCACTTCAACCCGTGCGTAAGGCTCATGCCAAAGCAGCAGCCAGCGGGTGCGGTGAAAATCGGTGCTGAACAGCGGCTGCAAGTTTGCCACACTGACATCGCCAAGCTGGCTGGGCCACAACGGGGTCAGCAGCGTGCCGTCAAGCTGGTCAGAAGTCAGTATCCACTCCCACTCGCCGCGACGGCTCAAGCCGTTTACGCTCTCTCCCTGCGTCTTGAGCGTCTGGATAAATTGCCCGTTGCACTGGCGAATACGCAAGGCTACCCTAGCTTGATGCAGCCGCAGATCGGGCGTATCAAAATAGGTGTTTGCTAACTGCACAGTGCCAGCCGGTTCAATGGTACTGCCCTGAGGCAGTGCGGCCGTGGTCAGTGTCTGCCTCAGGAGCGTTGCCTGAGACGGTGCAACACACAGCTTAAGTTCGGTTTCCTGACTCATTGTTGGTTCACAAATTCGGTCTTGCCCATTAGCAAAACAAGGCAGTGCGGCGGTTTTGCGCATACAGCCATTGTGTCAGTGATGCTAACGGACGGGTTTAGGCAAAAGCCGGATCAGCCCTCTATAATCGGTTGTTCAACCGGATGGATTTGAGCGATGGCCACCAGCAACCTTCTGGCGAGTGTTTTCGGGCGCTCCCCCATAGGGCCCACTCAGCAGCACATCTCCGCAGTCCACGCCTGCGCTTCTCAGTTGGAGCCGTTTTTTGAGGCGGTGTTTGCCGAACGCTGGGAGTTGGCCAGCGAGATTCAGCTGAAAATCATCACCTATGAACATCAGGCCGACGCGCTCAAGCGCAGTATACGCCTCTCCCTGCCGAAAAGTCTTTTTCTTCCCGTACCAAGAACCGACCTGCTGGAAATTGTCACCATGCAGGACAAAGTAGCCAACCGGGCCAAGGATATTGCCGGCATCGTGGTCGGTCGCAAAATGCGGGTACCTGAGTCCATGCGCGAGGCTTTTATCACTTATGTACGCCGTTCCATCGCCACCTCGGCACAAGCGCTACAAGCCATCCATGAGCTGGATGAGCTGCTGGAGACCGGTTTTCAGGGGCGGGAGGTTGACCGGGTGGAGCAGATGGTCGACGAGCTTGATGTTATCGAGAGCGAAACCGACCGGGATCAGGTAAAAGTGCGCCGGATGCTGTTTGACCTGGAGCAGACGTTGCCACCGGTTGACGTGATGTTTCTGTACCAGATCATCGAGTGGGTGGGTGACCTGGCCGATCGGGCCTCTCGGGTTGGCAGCCACCTGCAGTTGTTGCTGGCCCGTTAGGATGCAGTTTAATGACTATTATCGCTGACTATGGTTACGTTTTTCTGATCCTGGCCTGCCTGTTCGGGTTTTTCATGGCCTGGGGCGTGGGTGCCAATGATGTCGCCAACGCCATGGGTACGTCCGTTGGTTCCGGTGCCCTGACCATCCGCCAGGCCATTCTGATCGCCGTGCTGCTGGAGTTCTCTGGCGCTTATCTGGCCGGCGGTTCGGTCACCGAGACCATTCGCAAGGGCATCATTGACCCGTCCATGCCGTTACTGGTGGAGAACCCTAACCTGCTGGTGTACGGCATGCTGGCCTCACTGCTGGCTTCCGGCACCTGGCTGTTGGTGGCGACCAATTTTGGCTGGCCGGTTTCTACCACCCACTCCATTGTTGGTGCCATTGTTGGTTTTGCTGCTGTGGGTGTCTCGGCCGAGGCGGTGAGCTGGGGCAAGGTAGGTGCCATTGTTGCCAGCTGGATGGTGTCGCCGCTGATGTCCGGGCTATTTGCTTTTTTTATTTTTGTCAGTGTGCAAAGACTCATTCTCAATACCGACAACCCGTTTCGTAACGCCAAGCGATACATGCCGGTTTATATGCTGCTGGTGGGCTTCATGATGTCCATGGTGACCCTGATCAAGGGTCTTAAGCATATCGGCCTGCCACTCAATTACATCGAAAGCATCGGGCTGTCGCTGCTGTTTGGCCTGGTCATTATGTTTATTGGCCGCAAAGCGCTGGTCAACATCAAGGAGGATGCCCGGGCAGATCAGACGTTTCATTTCTCCAGCGTCGAGAAAGTATTTGGCGTCATGATGATCTTTACCGCCTGCGCCATGGCCTTTGCCCACGGCTCTAACGATGTGGCCAATGCTGTGGGGCCGCTGGCAGCGGTGGTCAGCGTGGTGTATAGCGGGGGCGAGATTGTCAGTCAATCGGCTGTCCCTTCCTGGGTTTTGCTGCTCGGTGCCGTGGGTATTGTGGTGGGGCTGGCAACCTGGGGTTACAAGGTGATCGCCACCATCGGCTCCCACATCACCGAATTAACTCCTAGCCGGGGCTTTGCAGCGGAGTTGGCAGCGGCCTCCACCGTGGTGATCGCATCGGGCCTTGGCCTGCCCATTTCCACCACACACACCCTGGTAGGTGCGGTTCTTGGCGTCGGGCTGGCCAGAGGCATTGGTGCATTGAATCTGCGCGTTATCGGCACTATTTTTATGTCCTGGCTGATCACCCTGCCGGCCGGTGCAATCCTGGCCATTGTCTTCTTTCACACCCTCAAGTTGATTTTTGGCTGACGGGTGTCCGTGGGCACGGCACAATGACCAGCGCCGAACAACCCGCCAACGAGATACATATGGTTCCTTCATTTACCCATGCCCTGACCCGGCTGATCGAAACGCCCTCGGTCAGCTCCACCATTGCCGAGCTGGATATGAGCAACCTGCCGGTGATTCACGAGTTGGCCAGCTGGTTTGAGGCGCTGGGCTTCACTTGCGAAGTTCATCCTCTGCCCAACAATCCTCACAAAGCCAATCTGATTGCCACCCTAGGCCAGGGTCCGGGCGGGCTGGTGCTGGCCGGGCATACCGATACCGTGCCCTGTAACGAGAACCTTTGGTGCAGTAACCCCTTCACCTTGCAGGAGCGTGATAATCGCTTTTACGGCCTGGGCGTCTGTGACATGAAGGGCTTTTTTGCCCTGATCCTGGAGGCGGTTCAGGCATTTGTGAACACACCGTTGCAAGCACCGCTGATCATTCTGGCCACCGCTGACGAAGAGTCATCCATGAACGGTGCCAGAGCGTTGGCGGCGCTGGGGCAACCCAAGGCCCGTTTTGCCCTGATCGGTGAGCCAACCGGCATGCGCCCGGTGGCCATGCACAAGGGCATCATGATGGAACGCATTCGGATTCTCGGGCAGTCGGGCCACTCCAGCGATCCATCTCTGGGCCGCAACGCCATGGAGAGCGCCCATAAGGTGATCAGCGAACTGATGCAGTTTCGCAGCGAGCTGGGTGCCCGCTATCAGAACCCGGGATTTACCGTCCCGGTGCCCACCCTGAATCTGGGCTGTATCCATGGCGGTGATAACCCTAACCGCATCTGCGGACAGTGCCAGCTGGACTTCGACATTCGTATGTTGCCAGGCATGGACAGCGAGCAAGTGCGCCAGCAGATCCGCCAGCGGCTGGAACTCATTGCCAGCGCCGACCAAGTGAGCATATCGCTGGAGTCAATCATGCCATCCATAGAGGCTTTTGCCGGTCATACCGCTTCCGAACTGATTGCTGCTTGCGAGCAGTTAACCGGACACAGTGCCGAGAGTGTGGCCTTCGCCACGGAGGCGCCATTTTTCAGCCAGTTGGGGATGGACACGGTGGTGCTTGGGCCGGGCAATATCGACCAGGCCCACCAACCCGACGAATACCTCAACCACGAGCGGATCAAGCCCATGATTGATATTTTGCAGGCGTTGATCCGCCAGTACTGCCTGACGCCCCAGAGTCTACAACGCTGAGGCTAGGCTGCGTTGAGCAGTAACAACAGCGAGAGCCGGGGGCCATGTGAACAACGACGAACGCCCGGAAGATAACGCAGACAGCACGAAAAATTACGTCACTTTTTTTCGTCAGTCATCGCCGTATATTCACGCCCACCGGGGCAAAACCTTTGTCATCATGCTCAGTGGTGAAACACTGGCACACAGCAATCTGGCAGGCATCATCAGCGATATCGCGCTGATGAGTAGCCTCGGAGTGCGTGTGGTGCTGGTTCACGGTGCCCGACCGCAGGTAGATAACCACCTGCGGGAACGGAATATTCAGCCCGTTTTCCACAATGAACGACGCATTACTGACAAACAGAGCCTGGAGTGCATCAAAGATGCCGTGGGCAATATGAGAGCACTGATTGAGTCAATGCTGTCCGTGGGGCTGTGCAGCTCGCCCATGCACGGCGCTGGTATTCGGGTGGTCAGCGGTAATTTTGTCACGGCCAGGCCGCTCGGTGTCCTTGATGGCATGGATTTTCAATACACTGGTGCGGTGCGCAAGGTGGACGCCACTGCCATCAATCACCTGCTGGACAGCAGTTATGTGGTACTGCTCTCTTGCCTCGGTCTGTCGCCTACCGGGGAGATTTTTAATGTGGAAGTTGCAGAAGTCGCCACCAGCACAGCCATCTGCCTCAGGGCAGAAAAACTGGTTTTATACAGTGAACGACAAGGAATTAATAATAAACAAGGCCAGCGCATCAATCGCCTGTCGCCCCACGAGGGCAGTCAGATCATTAATTCTCTGCAGGGTGAGCCCAAACGTCTGTTGTCATTTGCAATCAAAGCGTGCTCAGGTGCTGTGGAACGAACGCAGATCATCAGCTATCAAATCGACGGCTCACTGCTGCTGGAGCTGTTTACCCGCGATGGGGTTGGCACACTGATCAGCAAAGATCACTACGAACAGGTACGAACTGCCACTATTGACGACGTTGGTGGAATACTTGAACTGATTCGCCCGCTTGAAGAGCAAAACATCCTGCGTCGTCGGGCCAGGAACGAGCTGGAGCGCGAAATAAATCTGTTCATCGTCGTGTTAATTGATGGCATGATCATCGGTTGCGCCGCCTTGCACCCCTGCACCGGACACAGTGCCGGCAGCGCCGAATTGGCCTGTCTGGTGGTGCACGCCCAATACCGCAATGCTCGTCGGGGTGATCTTTTGCTGGCGCACATCGAAGCCTTGGCCAGGCAGCGGCAGATCAACAAAATCTACGCCATGACCACACAGACCAGCCATTGGTTTATTGAACGACAGTTTACTGAGACTGCTTATGACGTCCTGCCGGAGGAGATCAAGGCAAAATATGATCGGGGGCGGCAGTCGAAGGTATTGTTAAAAAATATCGTTAATGGGTGATGCGCCAACACCACCCATAAGTGTTAACGTTCGGACGACTGGCTTTCTGCCACCCACCTGAGAAAACGCGCACGGGTTTCTTCGTCTGCCTGGTTGTACCAGTACTGGAGCATATTTTCACTCATGGCCTGATCCGTCGAGCTGGCCTCAGCGGAAACCGGCGGCAATGACAATACCTGTTTGTTGCTACTGCCAGCGGCAACATAGACTGTCCCGGCCACTGCCCGCATGGCGGCCGGGTTATCCGACAGGTTGAATTTCTGAATATCCTCAACAATATCGCCACCAATTAACAGACCACGCCGGTTCAACACGCCAAACTCGAATGGTGTTTTTTCACCTTGCTGGTTGGTCAGAGTGATCAGAGTGCCGGGAGATTGGCTCAGATTCTCGGCGTCCCTTCGGGTTCTCAGGGTTGGCGCTTTGATGGTGAATGCCTGGTCCCCGGATAGGTCGAAGGTCATGATGTAAGGGCTGGAAGTAAACATATCCGACTCGGAACCATCGCGCACCAGGCTCCTTAACTGGAACACCACCTGATGGCGACCATTGCCAAGGGTCAGCTCCCTGACACGACGCTGGTCACTGGCGTCCTTACCATCAACCACCAGCAATCTTGTTGTTGCGGGCAGCGTCACGGTGTTGTCGGCAATAGCGGGCATGGCCAGGGCAGATACTATCAATGCACCGAGCAAACGACGTAAAAACATAAAACTGTGCTTTCCTGTAACTCCTTGATCGTCGCTCAATTATTCGCGCTTGCCGGTGCCAGTCAACAGATTTTTTATTCTTGCGGAGGGGGAAAACGATTGATCATGTAGTTAACAAACCGACGAAACTTTTCCAGCGACGCCCTGCTGGCCCGATAGCTCTCTTCCGTCATGGCAGCATCAATCCAGTGCAGCAAGGCACGCAACTCATCGGGGTCGCTGATGGCTCTGATTTCCATCAGCATTTTGCCATCGGGAATTTGCCCCCGACGAAAACGCCGGATCAATCGACCGCCGGCTGTGTCGTCGAGTTGCTGCAAAAGAAGCGCCGAAGGTGTCTCGGCATCCTGTGACGGGCTGTGCCGCCGTTGGTCCGGTGCCCCCAAAAGCACCCGTTTACTGTTGGCCAGCAGAGCAGCACCAAGCTGGCGATGCCAGCCCCGCGCCTTGTCAAGCACAACATCGTGAAACTGACTGAACGCACCGTTGATCTGCTTATCAAGCAATTCTTGCCAGGCGCAGTGGGTCAGAATGAGTCGTGCGGCGTCTTCGTTGCTGATACTGGCAAAATTGTCCTGTCGTAACATGGCGTTTCTCTGACGGGCTTCTGCCAGAGTCTGGCCGATTTTTTCCATGGCTTTTATAGACGACAGCAGGTGATCAACCATCGGTTCAACATCGTCTTTGGCCAGGGAACGCAGCGTGCCCACCTCTTCCCGGCCCGTTCTGAGCCGACGACCAAACAGTTGCCGGGTGTAGCTCTTTTTCTGCGCTTTGGTGGCATCCGCCCTTGCCTGGTTACGGCGGGAGTTGGCCCGGGCCACCCCCATCTCCACGAAAAACAAAGCAATAAACACCAGAAAGTTCGAGATGCCGGGCTTGCTGGTGAACGGCTCACTAATGGTCACCGTGGCTTTTCGTTTGATAATCTGCACTATTTTGAGCAGATTCTCAAAGATCGTATGCTTGACTGAACGGTAAACAGCGGCCTGAGTCAGGGATTTAACCGTACCTGCGGCTTTAAACAGTTTTGATTTTTTATCGTTGACCGGAGCAAGCTGCTCAGCACCCTCTCTGGCAAACGTCGACTGAAGTCCGGGAAGATACTTAATGGTATTTCTCAGCCAGTTTGGTTTTTGTGTTTTAACCTGATGCCCTGCCACCACCAAATTGCCGGCAACCTGGCTGAATAACTGAGTGCGGGCTGTCGGATCCATGGCGGCGAATTTTTCTTGCCACAGCAGCTCCAGGTCGGACCGATAGCGCCCCTCAACAATGGCACGACTGATGGCAACCTGCTCAATCAGCTTGTCAAAAAAGAACAGATTGGCCTTTAACTCTCTGCGGCGCTTGCGATACAGCGCCTGCTCTTTTTCCAGAGCAATGGCCTTGGTCAGACTCTGGTCATCATCGTGAGCCATTTGATCCAGCTTAATGGCTTGTTTTTCCAGCTCAGCGTAGGCGTCGTATATCCCGGAGAAGTTTTTGTGCTGGCAGCGGTGACGCAACCTGTTAATCAACTTTTGTCGTTTTTTATCCCCAGCCTGATCAAAGGTGGTGTAATCCAACTCAGAGTATTTTTTTAATTTTTTCAGCCCTGTCATCAATCTTACCCGATGCCAGAGTGAGTTATTGATGGACCAGAAGGCAACATAAGCGACGTCGGCAGCCGCCCCAATCGCAATGGCAATGCCCACTGCCACACCAGCCGGTGGGAAAATTGCAGTAATAATGGCACCAGCCAGCAACGCTATGCCGGTCACTACATGGTTACGCTTGTTGCGTAGTACGGCTCGTTTAATGCTGTTGCCTAAATCCCTGAAGCGAACCTTGGTAAAGAAGTGATTGTTGGAGGTGAGCTTTTCAATGTGTTTGCGGTCTTCTTGCTCAATAAAATGGCTGGTTTTGCCAGGTTCAGGCAGCTGGGGGCGATCAGGGGATGGACAATAGTCGATTGACGGCAATCGGTTCAGCTGTCGTCGTTGCTCCTCAACGGACAGCACCAGGTTATTTCGCACCTGTTGTTTAAATGCCAGCATCCGCTCAAAGGAGATGTTTTTTTCGTTGCCCATACCGGAGCGTTCAAGCAGCTCGATAATGTATTGCTGCGGATTTTTCAGAAAATGCAGACGCCCCTCAGACTGCTGGCTGCTCACCGGCAATCCCGACGCATTCTGGTAGCGTATGGCACGGCGTACCGTTTTGATCATATGGGGCACCATCACCTGGTGCAGATACCCCGCTGGCAGCTGCTCCCCTTTGCGCAAATACTCGTACGCCACCGATACAGGATTGCGTTTGATGGACTTGACCACGTGGGCCATGGTTTCGTTATTGATCGCTACCGTGCCATCGGTAAAGCCGAGTCGACCGTTGGCGGACTGGTGCAACTTAATAGCCCGGCCAGCATGGAGCTTCAATGCCAGCAGGACTTTTTGTGGATCTTTTTCACGGCTGTGATGTGTCAGATTTCCCACCAGTTCAGAGGTCTTAATGGCAGGAGGCGGATTGATAAACCGGATGATTTTTTGCCGGCAAAAGGAGATTAATCGGTTGTGCCAGTATTTGGCCTCAATGCTGTTGGCCCGTTCAACGACAGATGTTGCTGGTTTTTTCTCAACAGTGTCAGCATTGGGTGGCGGCTGAAAAGCACTAATATCTCTGGAGCTGGCGTGATGGTGGCGTACAACTTGATCAGCAGGTGGTATCCGGGGCATTCCTCTATCCTTAAGGCAACCCTGAAGCATGGCCGGTATTGGCAAATACGTTGTTAAAAGGAAGTGATTTCCGACCTCTGCCGACCAATCACGTCCAAGCATCGCGGGTGATGACGAGTACTTTGAATAACTATAGACAAGACACCAATGGCGTCTTGTCTACCCCATGAGAGCAATGCCCGGTGATATGCTGCGCTACACCCGATCCAGCACCAGAAAACTGTAGCCCAGCGGCTGGCTATCGCTCGGTTCGATATCCCGGCGCGACGTTTCCTGCCATTGCTGCGAGGCAATGTCCGGGAAGAAGGCATCGCCGTCAAAACTTTGATGGATGCGGGTCAGGTAGAGTCGATCCGCATGGTCGATGGCTTGACGGTAAATCTGCTCGCCGCCAATGACCATCACCTCGTTGTCTGCATCAAGGTTTTTTGCCAGGGCCAAGGCATTATCAAGAGTGTGAGCGACCCTGACACCTTCATGGTGCCAGTGCTCATTATGGGTGATCACGATATTGACCCTGCCCGGCAATGCCCTGCCCAGAGAATCAAATGTCTTGCGCCCCATGATGATGGCCTTGCCCATGGTAACCGCTTTGAAATAACGCAGGTCATCAGACAGATGCCAGGGCATTTTGTTATTGATCCCGATGGCGTTGTTATCTGCCACGGCGGCAATCAGGGCCAGTTTCATCAGAGTTTTTACTCCCGTTGTTATTGTGCTTCGGGGCTGTACACGCCAACATTCTCATGCCCCTCTTCGCGCAAGTGCATGGCATGCAGCTGGCTCATGACTCCCCGGTCGCAGTAGAGCAGGTATTGGCGACGCTTGTCCAGCTCCGGGAAGCGGGTGCGCAGCTGATAAAAAGGAATGGTTACCACTTCCCGACCGGGCATTTTGAATGGCTTGATCTCCTCTTCGGTGGGGTGGCGAATATCAACAATGACATCACCCGCTGGCACCTCGTGTACCACTTCCACCTCTGTGCGGGTCAGGTCATCGGCAATAATATCGTGAATGGAAACCATACGACGTTCGGCAATGGCCTGGTCAAGCACAGCGAAGTTAAACCGTTCTTCTTCTGCCGTGACTTTCTCCTCTTTGGCACGTGTGGTGGGATTTCTCGAAATCACTGCGCAGTACTCAGGGATATTGCGCACAAACTCTTCCGTACCAATCGCCACCGCAGTATCAATAATCGCCTGCTTGTCCATAGTGATCAGCGGTCTGAGCACCAGGGCATCAGTCACCGAGTCGATCACCGCCAGGTTAGGCAGCGTCTGACTGGAAACCTGACCAATGGCCTCGCCAGTCACCAGGGCCGCCATTTGCATTTCCTCAGCCACTTTGCTCGCTGCCCGCAGCATCATACGCTTGAGGATAACGCCCATCTGAGCGTTATCTACCCTGGTCAGAATCTCTTCCACCACACCTTCAAAAGGCACAGTCACAAACTTCACCCGGTGGGAAGAGCCAAAACGGTTCCACAGGTAAAACGCCACCTCTTTCACCGCCAGCTCGTGGGCATGGCCACCGAGGTTAAAAAAGCAAAAATGGGTGCGGATACCGCGCTTCATGGTCAAAAAGCTGGAAACGGTGGAATCAAACCCACCGGAAATCAGCGACAGCACCGGCTCCTGAGAACCGAGCGGGTAACCGCCCAACCCTTCGCCACGCTTTTGCGTCATAAAATAGCGATCGTGCCGAATATCGATACGCACCATCACTTCCGGCTGCTGCAGGCTGACGCCCCGAGCCTCAGTCTGCTGGTTCAGGCCGCCACCGACAAAGCGCTCCACATCAATGGACTGAAAATCATGGTTACCGGTGCGATTACAGCGCACGCAGAACGTTTTACCCACCAACGCTTCCGAGTGCGCCGCCAGCGCTTTGGCCAGAATATCGTCCATATTCACCAGCGGATAGCTGGCCACTTGCAGCCAGTAAGCAATGCCGGGAATGTGACTGAGCAAGTCGCCGACCTGAGCCGTCAGAATGTCATCCTCACGGCTGGTGGTGACTTCGATATGATCCCAGACGCCGGATACATCAATATCCTCATCCACACGCCGGACAATACTGCGAATGTTTTTGCGCAGCATCTTGATAAAACGTTTGCGCACCGGGGCACTTTTGATGGTGATTTCCGGGAACAGTTTAATGATGAACTTCATGGGACAAGGGGGCCTTGGGTGGTATCTGGAAATTAACGGGGAAAATGGGGTACGGCGCGATCCGGAGAGTCCGGGCGGGTAAAGTTACCCAGGCCGGGAAGAGTCAAAGAATCAGCTGTTCAGAGGTAATCCTCCGAGTATCAACGTCGGCCATTATACCCGATAAAGTGCCACTGCAAATCCCCTTGCAAAGGGGTACACTAATGAGCGCTGTTTTGTCAGACATCAAGGCATTTGCACCGCTTCAGTGCATCATCATGAGTCGTGACCAACCCTGATCTGCACCGCCTTGTGCAACAATCTGAGAAAATCACCCAGCTCTTTTTCATAAAAGTTGGCACGAAAATTGCTGAAGATTTGGCAAGCGTATTTCTTTGCAGCTTCTGGTTATCAGCGGAACAAGGAAATAAAACTGTAACCGCCGACAAACCACCGCGTTTGTCCCCTGGAGGAAACAATTTATGTCGAAGACCCTTAGCCTGATCAAGGAACATGACATCAAATGGGTTGATCTGCGCTTCACCGATACCAAAGGTAAAGAGCAACACCTGTCGATTCCCAGCAGCTACATCGACGACGAGTTCTTTGAAAACGGGCAGATGTTTGACGGCTCCTCCATCGCCGGCTGGAAGGGCATCGACGAATCCGACATGATCCTGATGCCGGACGACAGCACCGCCATCATCGACCCGTTCACCGAAGCCGCAACCCTGAACCTGCGCTGCGATATCGTCGAGCCGTCCACCATGCAAGGCTATGAGCGTGACCCGCGCTCCGTGGCCCGTCGCGCCGAAGAGTACCTAAAGTCCACCGGCATTGCTGACACCGCGTTCTTCGGTCCGGAGCCAGAGTTCTTTGTCTTTGACGACGTGAAATGGAACGTTGACATTTCCGGCGCATCCTATGAGGTCAACTCTGAAGAAGCCGCCTGGTCTTCCAACGCCAAGTTTGAGGGTGGCAACATTGGTCACCGCCCCAGAGTCAAAGGCGGCTACTTCCCAGTGCCACCCGTGGACTCCCTGCATGATCTGCGTGCCGCCATGTGTGATGCCATGGAAGCCCAAGGGCTGGAAGTTGAGGTTCACCACCACGAGGTCGGCACCGCCGGTCAGTGTGAGATCGGCGTCAAGTTCAACACCCTGGTGAAAAAGGCCGACGAAGTTCAGGTGCTCAAGTACGCCATTCACAACGTGGCCCACGCCTACGGCAAAACCGCCACCTTCATGCCCAAGCCACTGGTAGGCGACAACGGCTCCGGCATGCACGTTCACGTCTCGCTGGCAAAAAACGGAGAAAACCTCTTTGCCGGTGACGGCTACGCCGGCCTCTCGGAAGAAGCCCTGTACTTTATTGGCGGTGTGATCAAGCACGCCCGGGCCATCAACGCCTTCACCAATGCCTCCACCAATTCCTACAAGCGTCTGGTGCCCGGCTTTGAAGCACCGGTGATGCTGGCCTACTCCGCCCGTAACCGCTCGGCCTCCATCCGTATTCCTTATGTCAGCAGCCCCAAGGCTCGCCGGGTAGAAATCCGCTTCCCGGACCCAACCGCCAACCCGTATCTGGCCTTTGCTGCCCTGCTGATGGCCGGTCTGGACGGTATCAGGCACAAAATCCACCCCGGTGATGCGGCTGATAAAGACCTGTACGATCTGCCACCGGAAGAAGCCACTGAAATCCCAACCGTCTGCGCCAGCTTTGAAGAAGCCCTGAACGCACTGGATGCAGATCGGGAGTTCCTGACCGCCGGTGGCGTATTCACTGACGATATGATTGACGGCTACATCGACCTCAAGCGCGAAGAGTGCCTGGTGGTCAGCCAAACCACCCACCCGGTTGAGTTTGATCTGTACTACTCGGTGTAAGGCCCGGTATCCGGTCATAGCGCAACACAACCGTTGTACAAAGCCAGAGCCCTTGCTCTGGCTTTTTTTATACCCTGATTCGCATCAAGTTAACCGGCCATCAACGCGATATAAATCAGGCATGGTTTGCTCTGGAGCAGAGGCAATGACAATAAAATCGGTAATAGCCGGATCATTTCTGGCGCTGGCCACCTCCCTGGCGCAAGCGGCAACCATCTACAAAACGGTGGACGACAACGGAAATGTCATATTTACCGACAGTCGCCCGACAGACCAATCCGGCGAAACGGTCAACCTGCGTCCGCTGACGCCTATAACCTCTGCACCCACCTTACGCAGGCCACCACCCGTGACCGTTACGGTGCCGGCAAAAGCCCTGTATTCCCGTCTGACCATCACCGAACCCGGCCACGATGCCACTGTGCGCGACCAGGAAACCATTACCGTTAACGTTACGACCACACCTCGGTTAATGTTTGGCCATACTGTGCGTTTGCGACTCAACGGCTCTGTTGTCGGGGAATCCCGCCGGCAACCAAGGTTTGAGCTCAAAGAGGTCGAGCGCGGCACCCAAACGCTGACCGCAGAAATCGTTGATAGCCAGCGACAGGTTATTCAGTCCACCAGCAATACCATCCATGTGCACAAGACGATTTTCACCCCTGATGTATCGATCAATCCTCCACGATGAACATTATCTGACATCTTGCCGGGGCCGTTTTTTCAGACGACGACTACAAGCACATAACAGGCTGCACAAATTTGGTGCCACCGCCTTCCGTTATGCACTATTATGGTGCGCCTTCAACACACACCTGAATAAATGACCAACCCCATTGTTGTCCATGCAAAGCCGTATTCTTGACAATTTAACGACAGCAGTCGTTATTCTCGGCCCACAGCTGCAGATTCTTGCTATTAATCCTGCGGCTGAAAGCCTGCTCGATAGCAGCGAGAACAGACTGGTCAACCAGACCATTTCGGCGGTTATACCACAGGCTTTCCTGCTGGCAGACCTGCACCGCGCCGCTACACAAAACCAGCAGTTTACTCGCCGCGAGACGGAGTTACTGATTCATGGCGAGACCATTTCAGTGGACTACACCGTATCGCCCATGGCGTCCATGGAGCTGCTGCTGGAGATAATCCCCCGGGATCGGGTACAGCGCATTACCCGGGAAGGGTCACTTATTACTCAGCAGGAGACATCCCGAACTCTGGTGCGCGGCCTGGCCCACGAAGTAAAAAATCCCCTGGGTGGCATTCGCGGTGCCGCCCAACTGCTGGCCCGTGAACTGGCTGAGGACAGACTGCGGGAGTACACCGATATCATCATTCAGGAAGCAGACCGACTGCGGTATTTGGTGGATCAGATGCTCGGCCCCTGCCAGCCAGTCAAAATGACCGCCCTGAACATCCATGAAGTACTGGCGCGGGTGATTGCGCTTGTTGACGCTGAAACCGGTGGCACACTGACAATCCGGCAAGACTACGACCCGAGCATTCCGCTGATTCCCGGCGACTTCCAGCGCCTGCAACAGGCCATTGTGAATCTGGTGCGCAACGCCATGCAGGCCATTGATCAAATAATGGCGCGCTCTGCCGGGCTGATCACCCTGCGCACCCGCATTGTGCGCCAGTTCACCATTGGCAAACAGGTGCACCGCCTGGTCTGCCAGCTCTCCATTATGGATAACGGGCCGGGCATTGCCGCCGATCTGATGGACAGCATCTTCTACCCCATGATCAGCGGCCGCCCGGATGGCACTGGCCTGGGACTGAGCATTGCCCAATCCATCATCGCCCTGCACCAGGGGTTAATTGAGTGCAGTAGCCAACCGGGAGCCACGGTCTTCGACGTCTTCCTGCCCTTGTCACACAACACGACGGAGTAACCATGAATCCATTACCACAAGCTCAGGTCTGGATAGTGGATGACGACCAAGCCATCCGCTGGGTACTGGAACGAGCCCTCAACGCCGAAGGGATCCATACCCGTACTTTTGCTGCTCCTGATAAAGTGCTGGATGCATTGCAACACGAGGCTCCGGAGGTACTGATCAGCGATATTCGCATGCCTGGTATAAATGGCCTGGAGCTGCTCAAGGCAGTTCATGCCCGGCAACCCCAAGTGGCGGCAATTATCATGACGGCCCATTCCGATCTGGACAGCGCCGTCGCCGCTTATCAGGGCGGTGCTTTCGAATACCTGCCGAAACCGTTTGATATTGACGAAGCAGTAGCGCTGGTGCAGCGCGCCAGGGCAGTACAACGGCAAACAGTGCCACTCTCCCCGGCGACACCCTCACCAGCAGGAATTATCGGTGAAGCCCCGGCCATGCAGACGGTATTTCGCGCCATTGGCCGGCTCTCCCACTCCACCGTCACTGTGCTGATTAACGGCGCGTCCGGCACCGGCAAAGAGCTGGTGGCCAGAGCACTGCATCAGCACAGCCCCCGCCGCGACCAGCCTTTTATTGCCCTGAACATGGCAGCCATTCCCCGGGAGCTGATTGAGTCGGAACTGTTCGGTCATGAAAAAGGTGCCTTCACCGGTGCCACCGGCCTGCGTCCCGGACGCTTCGAGCAGGCCAGGGGCGGCACACTGTTTCTCGATGAAATTGGCGATATGCCGGCTGATAGCCAGACCCGCCTGTTGCGTGTGCTGGCCGATGGTGAATTCTATCGGGTCGGCGGTCATACGCCGGTCAGGGCCGATGTGCGCATTATCGCCGCCACCCATCAAAACCTGGAAAAGCAGGTGAGCAACGGCCTGTTTCGTGAGGATCTGTTCCACCGCCTCAATGTGATCCGCCTGGCACTACCCCGACTGAACCAGCGCCGCGAAGACATCCCCAAACTGGCCCGGCACTTTTTGGCCAAAGCAGCCCGGGAGCTGGCGGTGACGCCAAAAATACTGCTGCCCGACACGCTGAATCATCTCAGCACTCTGGACTGGCCGGGTAATGTACGCCAACTGGAAAACACCTGCCGCTGGCTGACCGTTATGGCTGCCGGGCAAGAAGTGCTGATCACCGACCTGCCAACCGAGCTGCAAGCGCCGACACCGCCGGTTTACACAGGCAACTGGGAGCAACACTTTCGCCAGTGGTGTGACCAACAATTGACAAACGGGCAGACAGCCATCCTGGAACAGGCCACACCCGCCATGGAAACCGTGGCAATAACCTCAGCCCTAACCCAAAGTGGCGGTCGCAAGGCGGAGGCCGCAGCGCTGCTGGGCTGGGGCCGCAACACTCTGACCCGTAAAATCCGCGAGTTGGCGATATAGGCGTATTTCGCAGCTGTTTGCCGGCACAGCTACCTATAATGGAGATTGAACGTAGCAGTCAGGTAGTAACGTCATGGAAGGTAAATCACTCGTACGCCACGGATTTGGCGCCCTTTTTCTCAGCCTCGCCGTCGCCGCACCCATCGACGCGGCCACCCAGGGAAAGCCCGGTAAAACCTCTTCCGCTTCATTCTCTATCACTCTGACCATTCATCCATCACTGCGCTCTCAGGTGGCCATTATGGATGAGGGCGTAATGGATGAAACCGGCAATCCGGCAGTGATACCGACTGACACCCTGAGCTTCGACACCCCGGTGGCGTTGTGCGTGGCCGGTCGGGGACTGTCACAGTTCAGTCTGACTACCGAGGGTAATGAGAATGTTAACCTGCAAGTCAGCGACTCCGGCGGCACAACAGCGATCACCGATGAACCTTCGCCATTATTTGCCACAGAAGCAAATTGCCAGGGCAGCACCCGCCGCCTGAGCGCCATGCCCACGGAGAACGTTCAATTCACTACGCAACCAGCCACTTTGATTATCCACGCCAATTAGCTTGCAAAGCGCCTTATCACCTCGGTGATAAGGCCAGCCTGTTCGAGAAAAACCCGGCAAACAAATTACCTCGCAACCCCCTTAAACTCTGCTTGAGATTCTGACCGAATCACTTAGAATCAATTCAAAAAATTATAACAACCTTGTCGTTTAAAACATGATCAACGATGGAAATATCATCATTAACGTCCATCATTCAATCAACAATATTGAACGACAAATAACTATTACATTAGTGCTCGTCCGAAAACCCACCAATAATCCAACTCACTCAGGGGCAAAAGGGATTTTTTGCGCATGTTCTGACGGACACATTTCCAATTCTCACTATACTGGTTATTTTTTGATCTATTTG
>Ga0126343_10000064_pt1 | contig 27842 bp, 14 predicted proteins | sample Cyp2metagenome_FD_92531 | JGI IMG/M metagenome (GOLD analysis project Ga0126343, IMG submission 92531) | Coral microbial communities from Lord Howe Island, Old Settlement Bay, Australia - Cyphastrea 2 metagenome | ecosystem: Host-associated > Invertebrates > Cnidaria > Coral ...
ATGTCTTGAAGCACATCTCGAGCAATCCTCCTCTGTTAAAGTTACCACCCCGCTTGTCCGACAGATCGTGGCTCAGTCACATCAGATGCCGGATGATTCTCTTGTCAAGCCACTACAACAGGCTATTTACACATAGTAGAGGATTAAAATTGCAAAAATTAGACATCATAAAAAGAAAAAAATATCTGTATGTTATATACAATGGAGGGCAAAAGTCTTTGGAACGATTATGGAAAACATTGCTTTCACATCCTTAACTTATCAAATAATCGGATGTTAAGCACAATAAACACTTCTTTAACCACGTCGATACTGAGAATAGCCCTCCCCTCCCCCCTGCAAACAATGTTGGGATGAAGAAACGCTTTTGGGACAGGCTAAAGTGTGCAGGGCTGCACAAACTACAAAATTGCCTGGGGGGCCCAGGGAAAGGTGCAAAAAGGAAGAGACATCACGTTAATTGTCCTAAGATGTCTGGTCTCCCCTCACTGGTAAGCATATGATTTACGAGTAACAATTAACCCCATGTCACCATAGGGATGTTAAGGGTTATTCATGTAATTGAACATGTGTAAAGGTGGCTGAAATCAGTTTGATGACTATACGCACGCTCATTGTTTACAAGTGGCTGATAATTAATGTACATGTAATTTGATGTCTTTTAATTGTAAAACAGTAAGAGTCGACTGTGGCATGTGAAGTTTTTTGCCTTAACATTTATATAATTAGTCTGTGCACCATACTAATTTATGCCCCATTCTACTAAGAACTCCCCTTGAGAGCTACTTTTAGTCTCTTATTCTAAGAAGTTTATCTGGTAGCAAGGTAATGTTGAACTTGTTAGCTGCAACAGTTTAGATATAAAAGCAAACACTTTATGGAAAACATTATTCAGCCACCTAATAGGTAACTTGCGACATATTAAAATTCAGCTTGATAGTGAGGCCTGGAGGACACAAACAAAAGAAATGAATAAACATGTAATTCAATTCCCTTTGTTTGTATCCTCTAGGCCTCACTGCCAAGCTGAATGTTAATACACCAGAAACAGTCTATTCAAGGTTTGACTCTGAATGCAAAGAGATTATATTTTTACGCCTTTAATCTAGCGAATAGAAGTGCTGGTCATGGCTGTGGTGTCTTGCTTTACTACACTAGTGCTAGTGTAGGCTGGTGGTGGGGCATGGAAAGCATAACTTGGTGGTGGATATGCTGTATGATGCACAGTTGAACCACCTGGCATGATAGCAACTGGTCCGGACTGAGAATACACAGGGTAAGGGGCTGCATTTACACTTGTCACATTTCCAGCGGTAACAACTCCAGGGGATGTGGATGCAATGATGACCTGGCGTGGGCGATAACGATAGCGATAGTACCACCAGAAAATGAACACAATGACACCAAATGTTACAATAGTGAACCTGTAAAATAAATAAATTGCATTTTAGCTAACGTTCTGAGAATTTATTACTTGCACTTTGTAAGTACTTTAACCCCTGGGGGGCAGGGGGGGGGGGACTCTCATATAAAATTGACAGGGGGGCTTGTTTGAAATTTTGAAAAGAGCCCCTAAGAGGTACCAAGATCCTGTTGTGTGGGTGTGGTTGAAACTTTTTTCACCGATGAGACACCCAACTTTGAGGCAAAATTAAACGTTTGTTGATTTTCAAAATCTCCTGCTTGATACCCTAAAAAGTACTGCAAAAGCTCCTGCATGTAAAAGGCACGACGAGCATCCCCATCCTTTTTGTATGGGAGCCCCCCGCAGTTTAACACCAGAGTATCCCATGGTTTTTCTGGCTCACACTTCACTCTTGATACAGCATAACCCAACCAATCAAAAGTATAGCTGCTACTTTTGAATGGGGTGTGCAATTTCATAACAACGAACCAATAAATTTATGTCAGATCACACCCAGGCTGTTCATAATTTGCCAGTACTCAGAAGGGAAGATTGTTTGGTTATTCAGGCTGTGGCATATGCCCTGGAAGGAACTCTTTTAAAAATCTATTTTACAGCTTTGATGATAGTCCGAAGTATTGAAAATAACTAGTAAGGGGCTAACCTGCAGTTTGGTTCCTGCTGACAGTGACCAAGGCAAGCATAAATACATAGCTTTCAACCTACGTCTAAGAGGCGCCAATTTTTTGTGGCAAAGTTTCCACCCTTCTTGTGGTTCAATTTGTTGTCAACACACTAGTAATGACAATATTTTTCATACATGACTAAAATATACCACAGTTGCCCTCGCAATTTTACATGGAAGTCAACCCCTTTAATAATTCTTAAACAGTTTCTTACACTAGATCACTCACCATAGATACCACCTTGCATATACGTATGTACAGCAGCTGCCATTTCCACAACAGTAAGCATTACTAGAACACCTTTGGAAAAGCAATGACAATAATATTAAACAAAAATACTCCTAAAAGTGCTGAGACATAAATTACACTTATCTGTAAATATACAGAGGACCCCGCACATGCTCTATTGGTGAAAACCCATGTTTTATCAGAGTGTTGTTTTTCGCATGTAAAATCTCTACCATAAAGTAAATGAAAAAGCGTAAGCTATGTATAACACTGCGATAAAGCACTCGGTGTACTATTCGGCTTACGCTTCTTTATTTGTTAAATGAAATATTCATGAGTGGATTCATGAAAACAGTGCAAAAGAAAAGTTGGTCGCTTTGTACTAAAAATCACTGCAATCAAGAAAAAAAGGAGGAAAAAAAAGACTAAAACCCCTTTCGAATTTTCAAATCACCTACTTTCTCTGGCAACCAAAATGCTTGAATAGGGTGAAATTTTCATAATCATCACTTTCATTAATCCAGACATAAACAAAATTATTACAATCAAACCTCCCTGTATGAAAGTATTATTTATCAATGATTACCACACATAAGCTTATATTTAAACAACTAACTGCTGCCCGGAGATCTGAACTATTACCACTGTAAATATTCTTCAACTTTAATGATAATAAAAATAATAATAATGATAATACCGGTAATAATAATAATAATAATACTAATACTAATACTAATAATAATAATAATAATAATAAAAATAATAATAATAATAATAACTTTATTTAAGTGTCAAATGTGTTTAGCACTATAGGTGCTAATTGGGGACACTGTAAATAACCAAATATTTCAAATATAACATAAACTATTAAGAATCCCAACTGGTTGGAAACTGACCAGTCGGCTATTTACACAACGTGGTCGAGGAGTTGAACTCGGGGCTACCGAGAACAAATCCAGATAGCGGTAGGATGAAGGATTCAGTGCCCTAAACCACTCAGCCACGCCGCCTCCTGATATTAATACAATTCTCTTGAAATACAGTCAAACGACCAAATAATCAACCAAAGATTTATCAAACTTTACCTATAATAGTAAGTGACACTTCTCCCCAGCCCGTAATCATAGCTCGTATAGGTGCATGTCTTGTAGCTATGTGACTGAAAAACACAACATAAGACTTAAGTACATCAACTCATGACATTTTGTACACTCCTGAACCCCTCTGAGACAGTTTGGTGCTTTCCTCGCATTCCCCAGGACGTAACATGTCGGTCAAAGTCGCTCATCGAAAACGTAGTTGATAAGTCGATAGTACTCGATATTTGTCGATAACTGTCAATAGACAAGTTAAATTTGTTGATAAAAGTAAAAAATCACAAGCCTCTTAACTGATAATCAATTTTACCGGCAAAAATGCAGACAAATGTTACGAAATTCAAGTGACCAAATGAATAATAGCTTGAACAAATATTTTTATGAAAGTATAAACAGCTCTCAAGTAAATCTGTATGGCAATAAAGCTAAATAAAAACCTGAACAACAAAGTGGTCTGTTACGTTATTCATCACAGAATATAATGTTTAAATTATCTCGAGAAATGATCGATTACAGCTGAGCGAAATCACGATCTGCAACATAACTCGGACCAACCTAGTTCCCAGGATCTCTCTAGGCAGAAGAGTTGAGAGATCCTGTTTCTCAGAGGGGGCAGAACGGGCCAAAGTTTAGACTAGATGTGGGAAAAAATCAAGGCCAGCAAAGTAATTACATGTAAATAGTAAAGTAAAATGGCATTTTATTTTCATCTGTGTTTTTACTCCATTCAACATTAGCAGACATTGGACAAACACAAGCTGCTATATGTCTCCGCTAAGTTGGCTAAATTTGTCAGGTTTGTATTTTTGATACCTGTCAATCAAATAAAAATCAATCAGATCAAATTCAATCATAATCGAACAAAGTCGCTGATCACAAGAAATTGTGTGATCGCCTTTCATCAATTTCCGTTATTTTTCAACAACGATCGACGACTGAATTTTATCGACCATTGGAATTATTGACATGTTACGTCCTGTCAACGGTTTCGCCCCCACATCAATTCAACTTGATCAACCGCCGACCGGTTAGCTCAGTTGGTAGAGCACCAGACTGCTGTGCGGGAGGTCGCAGGTTCAAACCTCGGTTGGACCAACACTCAGGGTCTTTAAATTACTGAGGAGAACGTGCTGGATCAGGACTATAAACCGTAGGCCCCGTCTCCTGCATCTTCAGTGTTATATGGTTAGCAGGGGGCGTTAAAGAACCCACACACTTATCGGAAAGAGAAGGGGATGAAATTCCCGGTCTTGTGGTCTGGCCTTGTTTCACAGGTTGGTGCTTCACTAGGGTTAACCTCATGCACCCCTTGGTCAAAAATGTCCAGGAAAAACTCCTATGAAGTTCACCCCCAACCAGATCGAGTCACATGAAGCGATTATTCCTCGTTCTTTTACCCGCTGCGTTATACGATTACTGGTGGCGAGAAAACTTCGAAAAGTTTGGAGCGAACATCAAATAGAAAGTTATAGTAGGGGCGAACTCGGTGGGGGCGAATTCGCCATTGGACAGCATGGGACAAAACCGGTATCATACCCTCTTCTACAAGCTTTCTCACAGTGCACCGATAATTTATAATGTGTCGCAACGTTTAGCCTTTTCCTGAATTTTGCAGGAAGAATGAAGAAGAGGCCACTGGCTTGTTATCTTGCCTGTAGAGAAGTCCTGCTGTTTCAAGTGTCCTGAATAAACATAGCAACCTTAATACGCAACAGCGTAAGCTTATACAGATATCCGCTAGGAAACTCAAAACAGTTTATGAGCTTACCTCAGTTAAAACAATCAGTAATATCACGAAAACGAAGGCAACCTTCATAGCTTTAGACTGACATGAAAGTTATTAAGTACAGATGCTTCACACTTCTCCTCCAACACACAAGGAAAAGCTAGGCTACCAAAAACATGACCCAAAACATGGTTCGAAACTTCTTCTTCCGTGTTTTCTGCGAGAGACCTCGGAACCTCGTTCCCAGGATCCTCCCTCATCACGAAAGAATACCGAGTTTCAACGAAGATTGCCGCGGTTTCCCGAGAATTCTGAAAGACCATGGCATTGTGGGATTACTTTGTTCAAACAATATGGCGGCTCGTTTCCCAGCGTCTGCCTCAATGCAGAAAATGGCAAGTAATCCCCAACAAGCCTCTATGTTTCAGCGGTCTCAGTTCCAGCAGTCACCATATGGAATGGCGGTGAGTTCTTAGAAGTATGATTGCTCCAGTTAGCCTGTTATTTCTGTAAAATCACACGAGGCTGGAAGCAACTCTCACTGTAAATTAACAAGTAAAACGGCCGGTCATAATCCTCCCGCCAAACACTCACATGCCCATAACTTCCACTCGCTTTAGTTATGGGCAAAACGCTAAGCCGACGCCAACTGGAACGCTTTTCGTGTTTTTCATGTTAGTCTATTGATATGTCAATATTTAATAGTCTACATGAAATGTTCTCTGGCAATACATTCTCAAAAGTTTTTGTGTATAAGCTTACATACGTACAGTATAGCAGAATGCGAGTCAGTTTGATCGAAGGTTGTCTCGGTACTTGTTAACACTTACTCCTCTATCGAAACCTTTGCTTCGATCGAACTGACCTTAGGTTTCGATCGAATGAACTTGATCAAAACAACCTTCGATCGAACTGACCCGATACGGTTCAGCAGACAGCAGATAGCACAACCAGTAAAGATCAGTGAGTTACATCCACCGCATATCTATAATTCGAGTTTTGGGTAGTATACACCAGATAAAGTTTACACTAATACTATGGTACTGTGCATTTATAAGAAGAACAAAACTGCAGAAAAATTAATATGAAGGTGATCTTCTCGATCTTCCATAAGCAAGTAGATCAAATGTAGTGCAAAGGAAAACTCACTTGACAATTGAATGTCAAAATTATTGCAAGCAATCAATAATGTAAAGAATGTAAATTGAATTAGAGGCACATACAGACGGTTATTTCATCTAATGTGTTTTTGTTTCAGCGTCCTGCCACTAGTTCTAGTGCTGCCATGGCCATGAGAATGCAGGGAGCATCGGGTATGCATGCCTACACCCCAAATGTGCCACGAGCGGGACTGGTTCCTGGAGCTGCTGCTGCTATAGAGCAGGCAAGACGACGGCAAGATGCAAAAAACAGGAGAAGGTTTGACTGGGACTTTCTTGTGACTATTGTTTAGAAGAGATAAATGGAAAATTGCTTTTCCAGCCTGTACTGTGTAGTTGTGCTTAAACTATGGCATTTGAGGTGATCAAGAACATGTTCACTTCCATTAATACTTGATTGGATCCGTTTTCATTTTTTCAGAAAGAAGAAAATGGCAGACAAGATATTGCCACAAAGGGTGAGTATGAGATCTCGATTGAGTGATATACCTCATTGTGACTCTGTAGAAAAGATTTTTTCACTGTGTTGATTGTTATGTCTGTGAAAGGTGCGTGACCTGGTACCAGAATCTCAAGCATACATGGATCTGCTTGCATTTGAAAGGAAGCTGGATGCTACCATTATGCGTAAGAGATTAGACATTCAGGAAGCTTTGAAAAGACCAATGAAGGTATGTATTTTGAAAATGAAACTTTAAGCTCATGTAGGTGTTGCTACAAAACCAAATTACATGTAGCTACAGAAACAATCATTTCATGACACATTGCTAAAATTATTCAGCCAAATTATGTTTTCTCTGTTGTACATCTAACAAGTAAGTTATTTGAACCTTAACTAAGACTTTCTACAATCCAATGTGTTGCTTTTATTTTCTGAATTTTCGGTGGCCTCTATCCACCTTCATCAGAGTTGCAAAATAAACGTTTACATGTATGTATATCCCGCTTGCTGTCATTTTATTGATTTTTAAATATATGGCAGGTAAGTGTGAGGGAGTGGTTTCTTCCCGCTGAAGGTGGTGTTGTACTCAAACTTGGTTTCATATTGTTTCAGCAAAAGAAGAAGTTGAGGATCTACCTGACAACTAACTTTTATATGCCAAGACAAGACAGTGAAGTAAGTACCAACTATAGCATTTGCTCCCTCATGTTTAGTGGACAAAAGGGGAAAGGGCAGTTGACCTGAGTCTGTTGTGCTTTGTGAGAAGCATAATGTGTTTTGTTGGTTCATATACATATACAGAGTGTAGTTCACGTCATGTGCGATGACAGGAAAGAGTGTATCAGACTTTCATGTTTCTCAAATACCACAGCAAAACTCCTTTCTTTTATTATGCATCATGGTGTCATTATTTTATTGTAAAGAATAGTGGTTCACTGTTCTTCAGCCCTTGAATTTTGTTTTAATTATAATAAAGATCAATTTAAAAGAGAATATTAGAACTTGTGATAGACATGTAATTGCTATAAAATGCATATAATTTTTAAATTACAAAATAAAATTTTTACCAGCAAAGTGCAATGTAGATTTGCAGCCTGTTTGATGAATATTGTGCAAACTTGCTTTGTCTGTGACGAAACTGATGAATTTAATGAGCAGCTAGTAATAATAGCAAATGCAGATAATGAGACCTCTTTTACATTGTTAGTTAATTGTGTTTACAGGATGAAGAAAACATTGTTCCTTCATGGGAACTGAGAGTGGAAGGTCGACTTTTGGAAGAGGTATCTAAGAAGTTTGAATGCGAATTGTAACATGCTTTTTTTCTTTGTATGAGTTAATTATATACAATAACAAACCCAATTGACAGAGCATCCAACTTTGCCAACAAGTTTTAGCTGTCTGTGTACCTACACTAGTTAGCAACAAGAGATTTCAAGGTTGAAGACATGTTGTTCTGGCTTTATTGAAAGTGATTGTTTTTCTTCAGACTCAGCCCCCAAAGACAGATGGCCCAAGACAGAAACGAAAGTTTTCTACATACTTCAAGAGTCTTGTCATTGAGTTGGACAGAGAGTTGTATGGCCCTGATAATCATCTTGTTGAGGTAAATAAGACAGCTGTGGCAAAGTTCCTGGTACAAAATGTACAAAGGACCAGGTAATCATTTTGTTGAGATAAATAACCATATAACAAAGTTCACATTGCAACCAGGTGCAAGAAATGTGACAAGTTACACTTAAATTCAATAAAAAGTTTTCATTTCAGCGGTTAATTTTTTCATAATTGAATACAAAGTTATTCATTTTTCCAGTGGCATCGAACAAGTTCAACTCAAGAAACGGATGGCTTCCAGGTATGTGTTTGATAGTGTGGCCTAAAGTGTCACTGAATGTTCCTCTTTATAATGTGGTACATGTACAAGTAGACTTAAGTGTACTTGTACATGTACTTTCATGTTCAGCTTATACATGTAAAAGGTGATTTAAGTGAAGCTTGGTATGTCACCACAAAGACTTGAAGTATTTGTGAAACCTCACCCTATACGTGTGAGAGAAATCTCTTGTTTGCTTGTAGGCTTGGAAAATTATGTGAATTTTGACAAAACGCACTTGAAATGATTCACAGACATTGTGTCAAATTTGTTTGTCATTTGAAGATGAAGACATCACGTAGACTCAGTTACTTGTACAGCATATGGACATGTAGCTGATTCCCGCTGAACTGAACCACCATTAAACTGGCACCTATACACATATAATAACCAAAATCAAAGTATATCAAAGACTTTGTTCTTACATGTACATGTACTGCTTGCACTTTATCCAAAATCCAATGGTTAAAATTATTGAAACATTTTACTTTATAAGAAGTCTTAATATCATTTATTAATAATTGATGTAGTTCTGTTGAGCTGGCCCATTGAAGGGAGAACATGTTTGTTTTTCTTTTCTAAGGTGAAAAGACCAGGAGAAGAAAATGTAAAATGCACTATAATGTTCTTGCTGGATTACCAGGTAAAGAAATAGAGACATGCCATAAAGTTGGAGAGATAACTACTATATTCTTGAAATGTTTGTGATCATGGATTAGTACTGCTATAGAGAGCTACCGGTAGATATTCTTGTGAGGAGCAAACTATATAGATCACTAAAAATGTGAATTTCAAAAATAAATTATGGTCATTATATAATAACAGGGTACCCATACACTGTAGTTTGTAAATTATGAAGTGAATCTTGGCGCAGAGTTTCACTGTCTCCTGAGACAGACAGACACCAGCAACAACTTTGTATTATAGAACAAGTACATTGTTTAGATTGTGTACACTGTAGTGTGTTTGATGGTTTGGCTGTATCTAGTACTCATCTCCATGCAAGACTATCAATGCATAAATTATGGCGGCAGGTTTACTGGGTTTTAGTATTGCCTGTATGATTATGACACATGGAATTTTTGTATTAGCCTCCCCAGTACAAACTTGATCCCAGGCTTGCTCGACTGATGGGCATCCACACTCAAACAAGACCTGTGATTGTCAATGCAATATGGCAGTACATTAAGGTGAGCAACATTGTACCAGCTGGCTTATATTACAAGTACAATACGATGACTTATGACTTTTTATATAGCATGTCATTATACACGTAGTACATATATGTCACTGCGTTTTAGTATTAATTTTGTTGTATGATGAATTGTCTGTTGCGTCATTATTGTCTAATGTTTAGTGCATTCTCTCCCCTTCTGTTCAATTGTAAACCACTTCATTTAGCTCAATTAGTTTAGCTTTCTTATTGTTTTGTCACTGAAAAGCCTTATCAGGAGAGTGTACTGAATAAACTATTGTTAAATGAAGGCTTATCAATGCTGGTGACACTTATCTTAAAGTGCATAAATATTTGAAAGAAAGTTTATCCTATATAATTATATATATTTTGAACATTTAACTTCTGTCCAACTTGTGGTTACAGAATGCCATTTAATCTGGCACAGCATTTTCCATATTTAGTAGCTTATAAGCAAACTACCTGAAAAACATGTTGTCACTCAGAAAGGTATTGTTTGATAAGCTTTCCATAAACAATTTGTTATAATCAATTACATGTATACAACATTTCTTTTCTAGGTGCTCCTAAAAACCATAAACATCAAGATATTTTGATCTACATGAGATTTTTAATTTTGTAAATATTTGGAAAAATTTCGTCACTTTTTTTTGTATCCTGTGATATCAAAGTTGAATATTCAGGGGGATTGTTTTTTTCATTTTAATACTTTTCTACTCTTTGAATTTTAGAGTCATAATTTACAAGATTCACATGAACGGGAATACATCAACTGTGATAGATACTTCCAACAGGTGAGAACTGACATCAAGATGCAAATTCTTCTGACCCACTTCCATACCTTTCTCAAAGTGTGACTTAAGAGAATGTTTATTCAAACAATATATAACATGCGCTTTCCCTCATATTTGCTTTTTTCTCTTAAACATAATTATGCAGGTTCTAACTTTTGCAATTTTTGCAGTTTTTCCATGATTTGCAAGAAAGTTACGCCAAAAAATTTCCATAAAAATTTTCTCACTAAAATATACTTCACTGGCGAAATTGTAGATAAAAACATCGCAAGTAGAATCTTGTATCTGCCATTGGCCACACAAAAGCACAATGTAATTGTGATAGAGTGACACTGATTACTGGATTGCTGTGTTTTACATTGCTACGTGTTGTTTCACTCGTCAATTGCATGCAGCTTAATTGAAACATACAAAATGTTTTAACTTCAATTAAATATGACTTCCCAAAAATCGCAAAAATTAATGCCTGGCAAGAACAACCAGTCTTTTTATTGCCACACAGTACAATGTACATTGTATCATTGACTTTGCGTTGGAAGCGTGAGGAGAAATTACTTTGAAATTAGTGTCAGAACTGATGGGGAAAAAATTGCTCTCTTTTGTAGATTTTTGAATGTAATCGCATGAAGTTTAGTGAGATTCCTCAGCGTCTGAGTGCCTTGTTGCTACCACCTGATCCTATTGTAATACATCACCTTATAAGGTAGGTGCAATGCACTTATCAACTTGATGCAAAGGCAGGTCAGGAAATATCAGTTCAAGGTCATGGTATGGTCCAAGTACGGTGAGGTCCATGGATAATTACTAAGTCATACATGTTTATAATTTTCTGCATGGACTGACCTGTAACGCATCCAATAAGTACTTTATCTTTAACATGTCTTGAGCTTGACTTTGTTGGAAAGTTTTGAATTTTGGGCTTAAGCTTATATGCCATATCCTTTCAAGCAGATAAATGTATTTTGCAGCTTGATCAGATTTACTAATAGGCTTGTGCTAATGAGGCAGATGTATGTATTGTGATCAAAGATTTCCCTGTATGATTGCATCAGTGAGGCCATACTGTGATTTTATACTTAAATAGTGAGTGTATGAATTCGATGATAATTAGTCATTGTTTAGTGATAATGACTTGTCTATTTTGTTTCTTTATAGCAAGGATACGCCTGAGAACAAGAGAACAACTTGCTATGATATTGAAGTAGAAGTTGTAAGTTGCTAATTCATACACGTACTAAAAATATTTCTCGTAAGGGAATTCAATTTGAACATAAACAGTGCATGTTTTATGCTGTATTCAGTGTATGGTGTTAAAATTTTACCTTGTGTTAGGATGACACTTTGAAGGCCCAGATGCAGTCTTTCCTTCTTTCCACTGCTAGCCAAAATGAGATTTCTGCTTACGATAATAAGGTAATAGTTTATACATGTAGTACATAGTTTTATATATACTGTAATATTTAAATTGTTTCCCTAGTTGGCTTGCAAGCAGATAACAATAAAGAGTTGTTTGTTGTTGACTCTAAACTTTACATGTACATGTAACTGGCAACTTCATGAAGAATAATTATTAACAGTATTACAACCGAGAATGCCTGTGGTGTTTAGATTCCTTAGCATCCAGAAATGTTGGTTTTATGGAGGGATAAAACTGGAGTTAATTGAGAAAACCCTAGGAAGTGAAGCAGTATTTACGTACAAATAACCCACAGAAGTGTCTAGGAGGCAAACATCCTGGCTCACTGACAATGGTTCACTTTCCACTGTGCCAGACTCGCTCCCTCATCAGAGCAATTGCCATGTTACAGTGTTGCAATCGTATCTCTTCATTGCAGATATACGAAACAGTGGAGACCATCAATCAGCTCAAAATCAATCGGGAATTTTTCCTTGGGTTTGCAAGAGATCCCCCGGTAAGAAAGTTGCTCCAGTGATATCAATCAAAACTGATCTTCCATGGCACACATGGGTCATTGGAACCCAACAACAATGGCTAGATTTTGTAGAACTTTTGGAAAAATGAAAGGAACTCCTGAGGAGATGAGAATTACCTACGATGGCTAGGATGGAAATGGGTTACAATATACTGTCTTATTATATGGCAAGGCAAATCCGAGCGTTCTGATTGGTTCTTTCTTGGTCGGGATTTCGCCATCAGACCATTTCCGTGGAAACGGTCATAAGCTCTGTATTTTTTGTTTTCGAGAGCCGGCAAATTCAAAACAAGCATGGCCCGTGTGCCATACAATAAACTACTTACTAACCGAGCAAGCTCGAGCCGTACTTGGGAATATTAGCCCTCGGTCGTTTTTGTATGCACGGTCCGTACTGCCACGACCTTGGGCCAATATTCCCCAGTACGGCCCTCGCGCTCGGTTAGTAAGAGGTTAATAATAGTTTTATGGATAATTCTATTGCAATTTAGTCAAACTCTTGCATTATTTGTATAAAATACAATGTAGGTAACAGTAAATGCAAGTTCTGTTGCGCTGAGAATTTGATTTACTTTTTGTTTCGTAGGAATTTATAAACCAGTGGATACAGTCTCAGAGCCAGGATCTGAAGGTAGATTCAACAAGTCTGGTTTACAACACTTTCTAATGAACTGAACACACCCTTGCGCGACTTTTGAATCTGCATACATTGACAGGGTTCTTCCGGGTACTGGAAAACCTGGAAAATCCTGTAATTTTGCTGTGGCATTTTCCAGGAAGTCCTGGAAAGGGCTGGAAATCTGTTAAATGCAAGTAGAAAAGTATGAAATGTATGGCAGACGGTAAGGAGAATTAAAATTGAGATCTTGGGAGTGAAAAGGTTAATGTCAATTTTAGAGTCCTGGAAAAATCAATCTGAGTCCTGGAAAAGTCCTGGAAATATAATTCTGAGAAAGGGTACATAATGTACAAACCAACTTCATGTAAATGCAACATTATAGTTGGTTTTCCTGTTTCTTGATATTCCTGTGCTCTTTCTTGTGTTAAGGTCATGACTGATGTGGTCGGCAATCCAGAGGAAGAGCGGCGAGCAGATTTCTTTCACCTTCCATGGTCGCAAGAAGCTGTGTGCCGCTACTTTTACGGCAAGGTAACAAACACACGCTGAAAGTTCTGTCTCTAAATGATTAAATGTTAATTTACCAGGCAGCTGCTGAGCGCGAAGTGATTTTCCGCCTTGTTTGCCTCATTAGCTCAGTTTGATCATTTGAAAGCGTTTGAATGAACTCAACATCTTTTCTGCTCTTGGACATTTGAACAAGTGCGTCTTGACTACGTTTTGGCTCTTTATTTCAGGTTCAACAGAAACGAGCTGAGCTTGAGCAAGCCTTGGGTATCAGAGGGACATAACTCAGACGTTCACGTGACAGTCACATGATCACAGTCAAGTGGTTTCGTATGTGCGCATTGCGATCACATGTGAAGATTTTCTTACGGCACAACCATGAAAAGCGTGCTCGGATCACTGCCTTATTTGGCAACGAGAGGAGAACAAAACCTTTTTGCTGAACACTCATCGAAAGGCTCGACTCACTGTTACCTGTTTTGTTGTCTTGTCGTTATCCGTTTCGTCAGCTCTATATACTGAGTAGTTCTGCAGAATACCATTTGTACTTTAGCATTTGAACCTTGTTCATTAAAAAGGTCAGCTTTATTCAGTTTTCTGTTCTCCCGGCTCAGAGTTGCTTACTTATTTTAAAAGGTATCGATCTATATTCTAATCCTTTAGGTCTACAATCCTTGGGGGCAAATAACAAACTATACTTTGGGTAATTCTGAAGGGTACCGCGATACATATTTGGTTATAAGGTGGGAATCTTGTCTTCTGGAAATGACTTAGCCACCGGTTTTCGTTGCCATGCGACGTGTACTGCTTACGTCAGCCTAAAGACAGTGGCTACCTTTTCCTCGTGCCAAGCCTCCGTCAGTTAGAGGCGAGAGCTTTTAGCTCTCTGAGCCAATCAAATACTTTGTTGTCGTGTTACACGTGCCTAGCTACCTGCTTGAACATTTCTAGTTATTGCTTGTGTTTGGTTTCTGTCAGTGATCTATTCCAGACTGACCATTAAGGCGACTGAAGTTGTGCTTTTCTCGACGGACTTTTTTGTTATCAAGACCGCCGGCATAATTTGAAGGCCCTGTCTTTTGAAAACTCGTATTTAATTAGCGCACTTCTCTTCAACTCACAGAACAATTTATCACGATCAGTACGCGAATCTGGTGTGAAGCCGCGCAAGCCACAGGGAAAATCGCTTGTTATAAAGGCTGATATTTCTTTTATCTTCACGGTAAAACAAGGCAAAGATCCATACACGGGGACTTTTTTTGCTTTCTATCGCCTGTTGCTTGTTAATGTGTCATTGCAGGAGAGCGGTTTCGATAGAACCAAATATCAGCAGTTTGCTCAACAGACTTTGATCCTAAAGAATATTTACTACTGCTCTCGCGCTGTTTGAACGTCACTCAGCACTGGACGCAGCTTCAAATTAGAGAAGTAGTTAAAACTAAAAAACAAGAGCGAAATAAGCGGCAACCGGACAATGGTTCAAAGATGAAAAGTTCATGTTGGAGCCTGACGAATGTAAGCGCTACCAACGAGAATCTCGCCGATTCTGCCACAAGAACTTGGCATATCTTCAGAGAAATGATAATATTTCATACCTTTTTGATGGCGCAGTATTTGTATGTAACAGTTGCAATCAAAATATAAATTGATATAATCATTATGATCGATGTTTTTCCCGGGTAGACGGTGAGCTCTCCTATGCTCGATCAACTCCTGCCAGAGTAGGAAAACTCCAGGACCGCCCTTAGCACGGAGTAATAGCAAAGACAGCTATTTGAGCTTTTGCGAATAAAGTTGAATTCCCTCCATTAATGTATTGTTACTTCTGGTCGCAGATATGCCTCGTGAAAGACAAACCTCTGCGGTTTTTCTACCCATGAAAGAAACAAATTATAATGTCAACCTCGGTCGCCGTGTATCGGGGACGGAATCTGTGGAGCGTGTCCACCAAAAGAGTCGACGGCTGTATGTTTCGCAGTTTCTTCTAATGCAGAACGTTTTGATTTTCAAGTATACCTTTCTGGCAAAGGGTTAGTGTGTGAACAAACATCAGACATGATCTTTGCGTTAAGTTAGCAGCTTGTGTACGAGAACTAACTGGCCACAAGCAACTGAACAATGTTCATCAAAATTGTGGCCAATTTCGTAAAGACGACTAAGTTAAATTAACAAAAGATTGCTATCGGTGGGCGAAGTTAAGTAACATCAATACTATTGACAGCGCCTCAACTAAACGGAAAGTAAATAGAGCCTTTACTTCTTGTATGTTGCCCTTGACCCCCACCCCCACCCTCAAGTTATGAAATGTCTTCACATCAGAACAATGTTTACCAATAAAGCGTCAAAGCGCTTTATGGGGTTGAAATGTTTACAGAAAAAATTGTGGGTTAAATCGCATCATGTGCAACTAAAGCACATACAACTCAACAACTCAATACAGTTTTGCTCGGCATTTTTTCGAGCAAAATTTTCACTGGAACGAAAAGAAGGCGTAATCGATGAAGTGAAAATTTCGACAACCGGTGATTTTTGCCGGCGAAATGAAGCGTTACACGCGAAAGAAAAGAGCACTTGCTGTGTTGTTTATTCAAGATAATGGTGCCAGTTATTTAACACCTGCTCCACTCCAAGGAAAGCTTCGCAACAAACTGCCCGAGAACAAAGCAGTGCGTTTCGTTTCAACGATTCGCTAGTTTTGCAACTTCTAAATAATTAACTTTGACAGGTTTCCTGCAAGAGAATTTTTCGTCTCTTAGGATCACCCAAATCAGACATCATACAACTCTCGACTCTAGAATCAAATATCGCGCTTACTCCTCGGAAAATTTGTCGATATTTAGTTCCCCTTTCCATTTGTGTTATACTCATCAACAGTGTCAACTTCCGGCGTTCTTTAGCGCATGCGCTAAGGCTATAGCTGCGTTAAATTCCTCACTGAAGAACAAAAGAGCAAAGAACAATAGGGAATATGGACCGTGCTATTACACGTCCGATTTGGTGTTTTATTAATGACTCTCAGGATATAAATTGAAAAGCAACCTTATTCAAGCACATTTCAAAGATCGCTTACCCAGGGATCCAGAGGTAGGAGAGACAAATCTATTTTGAAATTTCCACAATCATTTATTGCCTCATTTTATATAGTTCACTTAATTGAAAATAGATTTTAGTTTTCGGGAAGGTAAATCTTTAAGAAAGCTGTAAATGTTTAAATGTTACCCATGTTAAATGTGGGATATACTTTTTAGCTGAAAATTTGAGCCAAGAGCTATTTTCTTTCGACTAAGCAAACCATTAGGTTAACACTTCCCCAAGGCTTTATCATAATTTGCAGATAGTAGAAATAGATGGTGAACGTATAATTTATCAGCAAGCTGTAGTGAAAAGTATAGAAGTCATGATTATTTCAACGTAATCTTAGTTGTGCAGCTCGATTCTCTGGCCTTTTCTAATGGTAGATTTATTTTCACATGACTAGACTTTGAAAGTCTTCAAAAGTTTTCTTTACTTTTTTTTCAGATGGCGTCTAAGCTTATCTTAGGGTGTTTAGCACTCATGGTAGTGTCTACCTACGCAAGATCAAGTAAGTTTGAGATCTTTTTTGTTTTAATATGGTTAACTCGGTTAACCATATTACACCGTCACGGACTAGACATTGGTTCCAGATAGTTAACCTTTAGACAGTTGTGATTATGCAGTGGTCAATAAGCTGTAATTTCGAATTTTAGCGTTAATTAACATCGACACGGCTATATAGTGAAGCTATAAATTAAAGGAAAAGTTACTGATCAGAAATCAGGGTTTCCGGAGGCTTTTTCTCTGAATTGAGAAAAGGACGGGCGATGAATAATTAATCTACATTGAGTTACGAAACAAATTGCTTTCGATCGTTCAAGCTGACAATGTTTGTTTTATACTGGTTATCAGAGCGGAGAGCCAGGAATGTGTCGTTATAATAATACGATTAAATCATAGGCAAAAAATTATCTTGAAACTTTAAAGCTATACTTCGCTGTGTTACAGTGCCTACAGAAACTGCAGAAATAGATGAAAATAACATGATGATGTCTTGTGCGTCTCTCAAAGTATTTTCTTCTTGAATAAAAAATCAACGGTGATTGGCGAAATATTTTTTGAATGGCGGGTTCCCGCAGAAACCTGCAAGTAAGTCAAGCGAAAAGTGAAAACATGTGTTGACTATTTATAATTCATCTTTTCAAAGCTGGTGCTTTTTTTAGAATCAAACTTTCTTTCGAAGTAAAGTAAAAATCAGCGACGATTGCTTAGGATTGGTGGACCAAATTTGACTACTTTTTACTGAAACTCTGAGTTCAAAATGCCGGAATTTTGCTAATTTGGTTAACTGGTTGCAGTCATAGTGAGAACAATCATAACAGCTCTCGACTCGGTTTGTCAAAGAGTCACCAACAGCTAATATAAATTGACCGAACAATATCCAGAGATCGTGAATGGTACCGCTTACGAGAATAAAGAATATCATCAACCAGGCCGGTATCGCCTTGATGTACCGCTGAAGTCTTAATACTAGCATATAAGAACTGGTTAGCTCTCTGGGAAGAGAATTCCTAATTTGATCTTGCGACGGGAAGCGCTAGAAGTAAGCAAATGTTATGTCAAGTAGTAAGCCGATCAATCTCATAAATGTGTTTGTGTTTTTGTCGTATTTCTTTATTGTCAATGTATAAACTCATCTGATCCGTGATTTTCTTACAGCGTACAAAAGAAGCGCTAACCCGTGTCCTCCGGGATGTCCCGGTAGTTGTGCGCCCGCGTGTGCAGTGTCTTGTTGTCTTCCTCCACCACCCGCTCCACCACCGCCCCCACCCCCACCACCACCACCACCAGAGCCCGCCAAGCCCGGACCACCCGGACCTTCAGGAAGAATGGGACCGCCCGGACCTGTCGGACCTATCGGACCAATGGGAGAAGCTGGACCTCCAGGACCTCCCGGACCCCAAGGACCTCCAGGACCCCCAGGAGAACCCGCTCCTCCACCACCACCACCCCCACCGTGCCCACCTGTCTGCGCCCACACATGCGTCTCGTCCTGCCCGACCCAGTGCTGCTCCGGCAGAAAGTAAGCGACCACGTGATGATGCGTCAACATTAGCACGAGATTTAGAAATTCCTCCAACTTTAGCGTTCGTAAAGTACTTTTTCAGTGGATTTTTTTTGTTGTATTGCTTTGTACAAATGAGATAGAAGGCAGGGAAGAGCGAATTGCCGAAGGTTCATTCGTAGGTTTGAGCACGAGAGAGAAATATTCAAATAAAAAAATATTTACTTTGTTTGATTAAAAATGTGTCTGGCTTTATTGAAAGTGGATGATTTTTTACCCCCCTCGGTCTTGGAGAGCTGGTCTTTAAATTCGTACAACAACTCCTGATATTCTCCAGGAAGTGAACAGCTTCTAACTGTATGAGGTAAAAAATTTTTCTTCCTCTTTTACACTCTTCTCAAATAACAAACTGCCCTACGCCAGTTCAGAACAATGTTGAGACGGCTGCCTCTCAAGCTGATAGCCGCGCACTTGATTTGTTCAGTTAGTAATCAAACCGACTACTGCTCAACTGGTTCACAACAAATCTCTCGCTACATCGAGTGAATTGTTGTAATTAGAACTTGACTACTTCGTCGTCCAATGAAATACTGTAACACTTCTACAGGAACGCTATCACCAGCCTGACCTTGAAAAGCCAATTAATAGAAAACTTAAGCAACAGTCTAAAAAAGTCTTTTAAAAGCACTGTAGTCATTAGCTCGCGTATCTCGGCGGTTTAAGCAATTTTTTAAGCAATTTGAACGCGAGCGCATAAAGCAGCGAAGCCGCGTTGTTTCTCTCCTAGGCTCCTTGCGGCGTCGCCGCTTTCAAAGCGCGCTCAAATTGCTTAAAAACCGCCAGGCTACGCAGTCTGCGTAGCTATGAAAGGAGTTCACATAAAGAAGTTGCGCATGCTCAAGGGTGTAAAATCAAATTTAGATTGGCGACTCAAATTCATCATAAATAGCGCGTAAACTAATTGCAATTTGCTATTCCCCAGTAATTCACTTACTATTGTCATCTTGGCGTTGTAAGAGCATTTTATGAACAAGTGAAGGCACTCGGACATAATAATAACATTGTTTCGACCAAAAATGCAATAAAAGAACCCTAATCAGATGGTGAACCTTGAATCCGGATGCACCACGACTCGCGAAAAAGCGAAACAAACGTGAAAATGTTGTTTTGAGACTTAGGAATAATATTTGCAAACATTGGTTGTAGCATTTTAATTCAAATCTGGATCACAAGATAATGTTAGTAAGCCTTTACTGTTGCAGCAATAGCAATAGTCTTTCCGCTTTCAAAATATTTTACATTTTAGCTCTACAGAAAGCTCGTCATCTCAAAAACACGAAATGTTATTAATTATCATAACTCTGCAGAAATTTAGTTGTTAAGTCGGTCAAAGAAGGCGCGCACTTTAGTTCCTCTAGAACTGACCACCATTACATCATAAAGGAGTGCAGTTGAACAGTTCTCTGTTGTGTTCCCCGTGTCTTTGCATTGACCTGTATTTATATATTGGGACACAATATTTAGTCCATGAATGTAAGCACTTTAGGGCTACACCTTGCGATTCAAAAAAGGGTTCTCTCAAGCAACCACATTTTTATGTTCGGACTTACATTTTTCAGTCAAATTCAGTGTGCCTCAGAGAGAAAGAATGAAGGAAAAGAAATGATGCACCCCTAATAACATTCAAACATTAAACTGCCATTATACTTAACTAGTAATTTCTGATGGTTATATCGGCGCATTCTGAGCGCGAGAACTGTCATTGTCCTAAAAATGTTCTTGTTATCTCCAGCTGTAGGCTCTCACATAGCTTCATCACAAGAATGTAGTTTCAGCCTGACTTTGGTGAACGTTGAATTGGTTGACTTTCATCTCATTTGCGGCTTTTATCCAGCTCAGTCCTGTTCGTTAAACTAAAATTAGAAATCTGCCACGAAAGGCATTTCGTGAGGATCGCTTGGCAATAAAGCTCGGAGAAATTGGTTCATCCCGAACAAATAAACCACAACCGCGTACTAATAAACGGCGACTTCTCTTTCATTCTGTGGTTGATTAGCACTTGTCAGTCAAACAGGACCAGGTGCAAGGAAAAATAGATTGAAGCTAAAAGCAAGCTGACAAGGCCTGGATTTGAGACTCGTTCCACTCCTTCGTTATGGTTGCCCGGGTTAATCCCAGGTACGGCTTCTTGCGGGAAGTGATTTGAAAAGTTTAGTAATCTTGGGTAGTAACTGTTCCAAAAAGCCATTCTTTGTGGCTCAAAATTAGATTGTATGACTGGTCTACCTTGAATACGTAAATACAGCCTTGTTGTCCTGTTAAACTCGTCCCAGGTTATTCCCTGCACGGCCTGCGGTGTCGGGTTCCCGTACTTAGCAAAGTTCGCATAAAGGGACATTATCAAACTACTTACATTTTGATCTTCTTCTGTGAATGTCGGCGATGTAATGTTCATAAATGGAGCGCCAAAATCGTACGGTGTATTGTGACCGTGTTTCACTCCCATCCAAGCGTCTTTCGTATTCGCTTTAGACCTGTGACTAAATTCATACATGTAAGTCGGAGCACTTGTGCTGTGGATTCCTAACACCTCCACTGTGGGGGCAGCAACGAAATAGTCTGACTGAATGTTTACCATTTTTTTACGAAGGGTAGAGGAGTCAGAAGCTTTACTCCAAGGTGTGTACTGGAACTCGATTGCGTCTTCAATCAGGACGGCAGTTTTTTCATTGTCGTGAAGCGTTTGGTCTGTGACAAATGACTCGATGGAATCTCTAAAAACAGACGACGTTATTTCCGTGGGAGGGTAGTATTGCTTGGGAATGTTATGTGCACCTTCATCGCTGTTAAAACCACCTATGAGCGGAACAGGGTAGAACTTGCCCGATCTGCGGAGATTTTCAGGTGTGTCATGTATGAAATAGTTATCGATGACAGGTCCCGTGGAAGTCCAGTTATAATTTTGAACAATGCTCTGAGCGTCTTTTTCGCGCAGACATTTAATCATGTCGTGACTGTTTTCAGAATTGCAACCCAGGTTCATGGCAGTCATTTTTGTTTTTAAAGCAGCTCCTTTAACTGACTGGAAAGCAAACGGCGAGAACTCTACACCGCTCTCAGCTATAGCTTGATGAAAGAGCCCTTTAGACAGGGGGGACAGCAAGTGCAGTCCGACGCTGGCCCCACCAGAGCTTACCCCTAATATGGTAACTTTGTTCGGATCTCCTCCGAAAGCTTTGATATTTTCTTGTATCCACTTTAGAGCTTGCACTTGATCTAATAATCCCCAGTTCCCGGGCGCGGCTGAATCGCCAGTCGTCAGAAAACCAAACGGACCAAGCCGGTATTGAATGGTTACCAAGACAACACCCCAACGAGGCAGTATTTCACCAGGAGTGGTATGGCGGGCAGTTGTGCCGAACACGTAGCTCCCTCCGTGAATAAACATAATCACTGGATACAGTTCACTCGTATTCGTTGCGTTGTTTCCAGGAGCAAAAATATTCAAATACAGGCAATCTTCGCTCGAGTCCTTTTCCCAAGTAAATCCGGGCCAGACATTGCGTATCGATTTCTGAAAGTAAGAAGATTGTCGTTGTTGGCAAACGTTTCTGAAAAAAGTTGCATTGTATACATGGGGTTCCCATGCAGCAGGAGGTTCTGGAGGTCGAAATCGAAGGCGATTAACAGGCGGTGAGGCGAAAGGAATTCCAAGGAACGTGTTGACGGACTTTATAGCGCCGTTTAATTGTTCAGAAAAGTGCTGCGTTCTTCCTAGAACCTTGCCATACTTGGTCTCAACGAGTAGCGTATCAGAACAGACTGTAATGCCCTGAAGGACACACTCAAGCACAATCAGAGCCACAATCGACAATCTTTTCACTTGCATAATCTCAACCATTTGAAAACACCTTGAATAACTCTCTGGTAAGTATGAATATCACTGATACGTAGCGACAACGCCAAGATTTCGATCCACCGAGAAATGCAACGCGATCACCAAAACACCTTTTATGGCTGCAATTTCCGCCACGAACAAATTTTTGGTCCTATTTAAATGTTACCTCTCAGGGCGACTTTGCGTGTAACCACAAGCGGATACAATTTCAGCCTCTAGAGCTCGGATATAATTTTCTGTCATGAGTCATTAAGGTGACAGCCACTCGTAAAGCGACCCCTAAGGCAACACTCTTCAGCTTTTTGCGATTTTCGGCGTGCTCAAGGTGATAACATCTTTATGGTTTCTCGTGAAAGCATCAGCTGATTGACTACCATCAGAAACGATATTTACTTTCAAGAGAGGACAACAGCGAGAAGGAAATGTGGTTATGTGATCAGTGCACTTACAAGAAACTCGTGTTATTTCAATCATTATTTGAAAAATGAACTGAACAACAAACGCAAAAATTGATTGTCATTAACCCTTCCGTTTTGTAGAAAGAAATCCAACTCATGAAATTATACACCCTTGGTATTTAGATGACCTTTTCAGATTTTAATCGTTAAGATGAAAATAGGATTTTTTTATCAGAAAAAATATATTTCTCTACACTGTGGGAGGCTACACTTAATCGTAGTTTCACACCACCAACTCGCTTTAAGGGATCAGTATAATTGTATTATATGCTTAAAACCATTTCAAAGGTCGTCTTTAGCCAATAAATCGATGTCAAAATTTGACTGAGATCCATTGCCTGGGAAATCTCAAAAAATGTCTATCCCAAATGAATTGATGAAGCGTGCGCTCTGTCGTACGTGCAAGTGTCATTGCAATTGGTTATTTGCTCTTTAATTGAGTTAAGACTTGCGGTGCCCAACAAATTAAAATACAATCAAAAACAATGTAAAAAGCGTGCCCCTTTCAGCAACCACACTCTCGGATTCCATGCCAGATATAAGGGGTGTTGGAAGATGTAAAACTAAACGACATCTGCAAAAATAAAAGTCCACCTATGATACACTGATTTTAACAATTATCTGCAATGAACGGAAGTGCAGTTCACCCCACGGAATGAGTCGATTAGTTTGTCTAACTCAAAACACTTAACCTCCACTGTTTCTTGCCTAAAAAATCATTTTTTTCATTGATAAACTGAAAGCAATGCTTTAGACCAGGAACTAAGTTTTGAGCTGCAATATTTGGGGAGGATTTGAGCAACTTTAACATCTCAATAACGAAGGTTAATGAGCTTAGAAGCAATCAATGATCCAAAAAAAAATGAGTATTGTAGTTTTATTCCGAGTTATCATCCTGAATTATTTAGATTTCTGTGGTCAGGTCCAGGCTTCAGGTTAAGATCAATTTCTCATAAAACCTCTCCAATCTTTAAGGAGACAGAGATACAGATTACCCAGCAAGTGGTTACTAATTTTTTTAAGTTTACCACCAGACGTTATTCTTATCGACGCCCTTATTCGGTTGGCGAGGACCGATCGGATGGAATTTTTAATTCAGATCTGCAGATTGCCGTTAATGACAGGAGAGTGTTATCATGCACGAGTAAGGTCATGAAACGAAGCATTTGTCGTCTGCTGATATAACAGGATATACATTTCCTACTTTACATAAAAATAGAAAGTAAATGAATCTTGTGTTTGTTAACGGAAAGCCGAGAGTCTCTGCACGTCTCTTCACGGTATAAACAAAGTAAACCTCCCTTCTAACGTTCAAACAAAACGCGATTAGTCCAAATTAGGAGAAAATCAAGTTTGATCTTTCCCTTGTCTAAATCAAAAGAACGAAAATAGAATAAAACTCAAATATTGAGAATGATGGTAACCCCCACCCCACTGATGACAGGCTCACTTTCCTTTGAATCCCTCGTCGTTACAAGGCAAAGTAAAGAGAACCTGGGATAGAGGAATCGTGACGTATGCAGAGTTAAAATTGAACATTCTTTTTGTCCAACTTTTACTTGCAGATCGATGGCGAAATTTCCCTTCTCCAGAACAGAAGAACGTTCCAACATTTCATATGCATCCGACAGTTTACAGGTTGAGAGTACTGAATGTGCGTTGGCTTCATGCTTGGCGCGCTCGCTTCGAGTTCGAGAGCCCTCGCGCAGTACACTCGTGTTGCGTTCTTCTCAGGCAAGACACTTGACTCATACCTCTTATCCAAAATTAAAGTAAAGAGGTGCTCTTAAGACTAATTAAGACTAAAAGGGGGCAACGTGGCGGAGTGGTTAGAGCGTCGGATTTGAAATCTGTAGGTCCCAGTTCAAATCCCGTTGTGATCTCTAGCTGATGTTGTTCTCCGTAGCCCCGAGTCTGCCTCCTGCCAGTTGGGATTCTTAACATTTTTGTGAAATTCATTTATCATTGCTTGTATTGGTCCTGAAAAGCCCCAATGGGGAGTGGCCAATTAATTAAGTATACATACAATTGTAGCTGCATACATAATAGATACCAGTGTCTTAAACACGGAGCGATCCTATAAAAAGCAAGGACACGCCCCCTTGAAGCACTTTGTTGGCTTTCCTGTACAATGGTGGAAAGCCAGAATAACGGTCGCATAACATAGAAGTCGCGTTTTTTCGTCAAACCAACGGAGTCATTTACGTAGTATAATATAAGGTAAATAATAAAAAATACAGTGAAAATAAAACTTAGATGATGGCTTTGGAAGACCAAAAACGATAAATTATCTTCGTCGCTGCACGCGGAACATTCACATTTCGCCGCTATTAAACTAAGGCCCCGCCCACACTAATCCGTTTTCAAACGAAAGCGGAGCTGTTTTGCTCCGGATACGGCTATCGTCCACACTACATCGCCGAAAACGATCACCGTAAACGCTCTCCAGAGTGGAGCGATTTTGAAAACGATGCTTTTTGAAAACGTTGTTTTCTAGTGTGGACGGTGAAAACGATGCTATCTGAAAACGGTGACGTCATCCAAATAGACACGACCGGGCGCCAGTCCACTCGACCGTGAGTATCCTAAATAGTGAACAGACGGTTCCATGTGGCTTCTCTCTTGATGATCGTTGTAGTGTGGACGGGCGAAAACGATACGAAAACGATGTGTCGACTCAAATCTTTTTGAAAACGGAGCAAAACAACTCCGTTTTTGTTCGAAAACGGATTAGTGTGGACGGGGCCTCAAATAACAAAGCTGATGTCTGAGAGCTATCTGTTCTCATTTACCTCAGCATGCTGCCGGAGGAGGAAATAAAATCTCGTAAGAGGTGATTTTGGTTAGCCTGTGAACACAGACGGATTTGGTGGGAAAGGTGATGGTGCAAACAAAATGCAAATTGAACAACAGTGAGTTATTCCTCAAACTGTTCAATATTCAAAGCAAAGAAATTGGAAACAATAAGTGCTACGAAGAAACAACATAAATTGAAAAATGGCAGAGTGAGATTTTGCCTGAACATTGACGTTAGAAAGGAAATGGAAGACTCAAGGCTGAATGCCATAAAACAACTGATTACGTTCGTAAAAGGTCGCGGACTGAATTTTAGCTGCAAGAGTACAATAGCAGCTAATGTTGACCTTACAGAATCTCTTTTAGATAACTGGCTGAAGAATAACCATATTACCGTATATAAAATATATTACCTTCGCAGTCTGTTTGTATTTTTTTCACGAATTTTAGTTTTCAAATTTTATTTCTCAACTGCAGAAAACCGAGAGAAACACAGAATCCTGTGGCAACTCATTAGTGAATAAGACAATCAAATGGGAGCAGTGGCCGTCCGTTGGGATTTGTGATTGACAGGCTGAACACCTCAGCCTTGTTATATAGGATCGCTCCGTGTTTAAGGAATGGCAAACGATATATTGCTGGTATAAAGAGGATCTCAGTAAGTAACGATTTGATCAGCCAACAATTCAATAGAAATAGAATAACAATGACACAAAGCTGAAAGCTACGTAGAAAACTTAACGGGACAACGAGATGATAGAGTCCAAAATGAAAGCCAAGAATTGCAACCGAGGACAGCTGTTTTGACCGCGCTGGGTCTCGTCAGCACGGTGTAGCTGTGGCTAAAAAAGGAGCAACCAGCTCGAAGACCAACTCGCTACTAAATGAACATTGTAATAACTTCAGATGACATTGAAGTCAAAACCAAATATTTGCGGATCAGTGACCAGCACATGCAGCGCATAACTGTGAACTGAATGGGTCGACACGCGGTTTCGATACCTTTTAATCTGTTCAGCCACATTTACAGGAGGCAAAATCCTGAATACCATGTCGATATGCCGCGACATCGGCATTGTATTTTGACTGTCTAATGCATCCTCACTCCTCACCACTGAAGACTAGGCATTATTGAAAATGCTCAGTTCAATAATTGGGTTTATTGATAATTAGAAAATAGCCCAAAGAAAATACGCACTAATTGTTTGAAAAACATGTAACATGAGTGGAAATTTGGGAGAACAAGAAATGCTTGGGAGCACGAACCCCAGGAGAGGGGTGTGGACAAAACGTGGGGTAGGCCATGGCCTACCCTGTAGCCTATCCTGTGGCCTACCGGTGGTCAGGTTTTGAAAACATAAACAAACCATCAGTAACAGTCGAACGAGTAAGCTTGCATAAAATTATATCCCTCTTATAGGGGTATGCTATAAAGTCACTAACACGACTCGCAACGTCAGAGGGAACGAATTCGTTTCGAACCAATCACCCACATTACAGCACCCAGTCTTGAAACATCCTTTTTTTTCTCACTGTCTTCCGGCGATGACTAGCTTCCCCAGCCAAACAATCAACCGCAACGGCAGGTCAAGAGGGAGAATAAGGTCCCGGGGTGAGGGGAGGGGGTGGGGACTGCCATATATAAAAGACGCGTGGGCTGGTGCGGAGATTTTGGAAAGGTACCAAGATCCTGTTATGTGGGCGTGGTTGGAAATAGTTTTCTCCCCTAAGAGGTACCAATTCTTACATAGCACGTTATCTCCTGTCCTATTTTCAGCTCAATATTTTACAAGGTACCACAAAAAAACTCCCGCTGTGGACCTTTTGAGGCTTAACACCCTGAGAGATAACAAAACTGGGTTTTAATCCCTGAGAGGTACGACGAGCACCCGTCATACCTCTCAGGGATTAAAACCCAGTTTTGTTATCTCTCAGGGTGTTAAG
>Ga0126343_10000065_pt1 | contig 27787 bp, 20 predicted proteins | sample Cyp2metagenome_FD_92531 | JGI IMG/M metagenome (GOLD analysis project Ga0126343, IMG submission 92531) | Coral microbial communities from Lord Howe Island, Old Settlement Bay, Australia - Cyphastrea 2 metagenome | ecosystem: Host-associated > Invertebrates > Cnidaria > Coral ...
AAATTGAATCAGCGTTTCATTGCCATCGTTGGCGTCAATAATGGCATTTTCCAAGTCGGCAGCGCTATTGACAACCGTGACCGATTCCAAGTCAGAAAAAAAATAGGCACACAAAAATGAGAAAAAAATGAAAGGCAGGCTGGACATAAAAATGCTCCGTTGTTTCATATTGGAATCTATAAAAAAACTTTTTTATAATGTCTAGAAAAATCTCAGGTAAGGAAATGCCCAGTGACTAGGCATTTAGACTATGACCTCAATCCCTTTCTCTTGCGATCCACATACGGCACATCACGGGCATGGAAAGGCTTTAGTGGGGAATCCAACCCCGCCTAACTGTTCAGCGCATCTCAGCAAGGAAGGAGTCTTAAGATTAGGATAGCGGAGCATGCTGCCCTCGATGACAGATGTATATCACTCATCAAGAAATAGTTATCTATTCTCTTTCCTACTTTTGAGACATTGACGACTGCGTTGAAAAAATAAGATCTCTCAGCACGATCGAAATATCCGAATTCTAGTTTTTTACTTTTTAAGTAACTGATTAACAGATAAATATAAAAAATTACCCCTTGAAACACTCTCAAAATGTTCAACCTGTAAGCAAGGGGCCCTATTTGATTTAATTAATTAATAATTAGATAGTTAATCAAATTAACTCCGCTGAAGGCAACCGATTGTTCAATACAATCGCCCCCATCATTTACGCCCATTGATCTCTTTTCTATGAGATCTCATTTTTAATTGTTTTAATATGAATGAATTATTATTAATAATAGAAAAATAAACAATTTATTAATAAATAAAAAATCATTTAGAATATTCTAGATAAAGAAAAACAAAAAATATGAGGATAAATAGATGACAGTAAATAGAACGCATTTTCATTCAATATCTCCTAATTACCAACTACTTAGAGAAGAGGAGGGAATACACCACATCGACGCCGCGAGCCCGCGCGTCAATGTGATCACCCGCCTTGCGATGGCCATTCTTGCTTTCTTTTCCAGATCAATCGACCCAGTGGTTACTCACCCAAATCCAAAGCCAATCAATATCAAGAACATCACTAAGCTTTCCCTAGACCTCGGACAAGCAGATACGAAAAGGCTGGATGATTCAGATGCTCGACTGGGCAGGAGTGAGCTTGTAGCTAGAAGTCGCATCAATAAAAAGAGACTGGAAACATTAAACGAGGCCAAAGGTGAAATCAGAAAAATTGCTGAGCGCGTTAATAGTGCCTGGCTCCATTGCAGCCCAAACTGCGATTATCTATCACAGGCTTTTTTACACAATGTCACATCTAAAGAGCACAAGCTGTCTATTAAAAACCACTTTGTTCCCACACCGACTCATAAGATCTCGGAGCGTATTTTTGGCGCTCATCAGTTGAAGACGATCGCCGAAAATGTGACTCTCGAAGAGGCAGAAAACATCATGCACACCCATTTTAATGAGACGGGAGAAAGACATTATCTCATTGGTTCTACTCATTACCGCGCTCCTTTAGGTGGGACGACGGCGCATGGATTCAATGCAATGATGATTACAACTACAGAGCGCGCCAAAGGTGGGGAACGAGATTATGACTATGTGCAATTCATAGATCCCTGGAAAACGAGTAACCGCACTCCCACTTATGGGGAAGTCGCTGATCAACACACTGAGAAGGCACGTTTTACTATTCAGGTGCGCGTACCTACGTCGGAAGAAGCATCATGAGGGGAAGGATGATAAGGGCAGCATTTATTATTCCTCTTCAATAATATCGAGAAAAGCCTGCAGCTGCTTTGAACGGGTGGGATGACGCATCTTGCGAAGCGCTTTTGCTTCGATCTGGCGCACACGCTCTCTCGTCACTTTAAACCGAAGACCAACCTCTTCGAGCGTCTTCGGTTTGCCATCTAATAGGCCAAAACGTTCGATTAAGACGGTGCGTTCTCGGTCGGTTAGAGTCGAGAGAACTTCTCCCATTTTATCTTTCAAAATCGAGTAGCCCGTTGCTTCATCTGGAGACTCAATCGTGGTATCTTCCAAAAAATCTCCAAATTGGCTCTCACCACTATCCCCAACTTCGGCCTGTAGCGAAATGGGGTGCTGTGCGATCTTATAAATCTCACGCACGCGCTCAGGTGTCAGCCCTAATTCAACCGCCAGTTCTTCCGGGGTAGGCTCACGCCCCGTTTCCATCATGAGTTTTTTTGCACCGCGAAGCACTTTGTTGATCGTCTCGATCATGTGCACCGGAATGCGGATCGTGCGTGCTTGATCGGCAATCGCACGAGTTACCGCCTGACGAATCCACCAAGTGGCATAAGTCGAAAATTTATAACCACGACGGTATTCAAATTTCTCGACGGCTTTCATTAAGCCCATATTCCCTTCTTGGATCAAGTCGAGGAAAGACAAACCGCGATTCGTGTATTTTTTGGCAATGGAGATCACGAGGCGAAGGTTGGATTCCACCATCTCCCTTTTGGCCTCCTGACTCTTGTCCATCCACCGTTGCAACATCCGAACATCTTTTTTAAATTTATCCAAAACGCGACCAGCAGCCAGCTCCCTCTTCGACAGCTTTCGACCAGCAGCCAAGAGTTTTGCTTTTGCGAATCGATTTTTCTCTGCTCGGGGAATGAGCTCTTGAATTTCCTTTTCGAGAGCGAGAAACCGCTCATAGGAAGTGAGAATTACCTCTCCGAAATCTTCGGTAATGTTGTGGCGAAAGTGCATTTGCCTGAGATAGGCTTGAGTACGGATGTTACATTTTTCAATCTCTTCAGATTGCTTTAGCCTCTCTACTTTACTGAGAGCATCATCTTCCGATTTGACGAGAAGATCTTCTAAAATCTGGTCCTCTTTTTTGAGCAATCCACAGAGGCGAGGAAGTATTTTGAGAAACGTGCCTTTATCCTCGATCTCTTTTTCGGCAATGATCTTATCGAAACGCTCTTTCCCTTGAATCAAATAATGGGCAATTGAAATGGCCTCCCGCGTCGAATAGCGGAACCGCATGATGATCTTTTCAGTTTGCATCTGCGCTTTTTCGATGCGCTTGGAAATTTCGACCTCTTCTTCCCTTGAAAGAAGGGGAACTGAGCCCATTTCCTTGAGATACATCCGAACCGGATCATCTGAGCTCCCCTCCATCCGTTTTGGAAGGGACTCCATTTCTTTTGCTTCTTTTTTTCGCTCTTTTTGCCTCTCCACTTCTGATTGATTAAAGATTTGGATATCCATTCCACTGAGAAAAATCAACACCTCGTCAATCTGCTCAGCGGAATCAAAGTTCATAGGAAGGATTTCGTTGATCTCTTCGTAAGTAATGTGCCCTTGCTCTTTGGCAATAGCTACGAGCTCTTCAATTTTTTGTTGGTGTTGAGGATCGAATCCCTGACTGAAAGAGGATTTACTCATATGCTCCTGGGAACATTCTCGCTCGAGTGAAACTGTCTATCTCAGACGACAGCTCTGTTTTAAAAAAGCTCATATTATGGGTATTAGCTTATTAAAAAAAGGCAAATTTAGGCTAAGACTTTCCATTGATAATACAGAGAGCAAGATTTTACTTTACAAAAAAAAGCCCTTAACGCACTCTGCCCGATTATTGGAAAACACACTTCTAAAAGTCAAGTGAGAAAAGCAGATGCAGCTTTTTGCCCGTGATGAAGATGGACTCATCTCATCCGATCGTGCCATCAAGGGGAGAGGATACCACTGCCTCGAATGCAGCGGTGAATTGCGGGTGAGAGAAGGACTGTATCGGCGTAGACATTTTTTCCATCTCCCGCTTCAACCCTCCCGTTGCTATACAGGAACATCCCCCGTTCATCTGGCCGTGCAAAATAAGATCATAGAAATGCTTCCGAAAGGGGAAGCTCAGATAGAAAAGGCGTTTCCCCAAATCAACCGCATTGCGGATGTTGTATGGGACGTTAAAAAAATTCTTTTTGAAGTGCAGTGCTCTCCCATTGGATTGGGAGAGGTGAGGGCACGGATGGAGGATTATGCACGCCTTGGATATCGGATTATTTGGATCTTGCACGACACACTTTTCAATCAGAAGAGACTGTCGGCAGCCGAACATTTCCTGCGCCCTTGTCACGCCTATTTCACTTCAATTGATGAAACGGGTAGAGGGACGATCTATGATCAACATGAAACATTTTCTCTGTCCCGAAGGATTCGAAAAGGGGCCCCCTGTCCCGTTGACCTCAATGATCCTATTTTCAAAAAAAAACGGCGCTCCCGAAAGGGGAACATGAGCATTTTTGACAGATTGAAATGCTCTGCCCATCTGATTTACCATCTAATTTTGAAACGGGCAAACTCATGACTTTAGAACATAAGGGACGTGACTTAAGAGACCAAAGGTAGAGCGCATGAAGTCAAGAGCGTCAACCGGATTGATCAAGTTGATTTCTCTATCAAGAGAAAACATACCACTTAGGTTGCGTCAGCTCCGGTCGGTTTCAGTCTGCGTTCCCAAATCAACACGCGTGCACACTGGGAATTGAGCTGATACCTCGTCTTTGACTCAAGACTCAGCACGTACAAATTAGGAACTCTTCCCGACTGCACTCCCCTTACTTGTCTTCTTACTCAGCTTGGCTTGCACCCATCTGCTGTCTTGCAGCTACTCTTTCGATAGGCGGACGACGCCTGATTCTCATACTCAACTTGCGCAAAAATTTACAGAAATTGCCAACAGAACCTCGATAGCCCCTTGCACAGATCTCTTGAAAAAGCACACGCTTCGGAACGGTCCGAATTTGGGTCTCTAACAGCCTCTTGCATAAATAATGCTCATGAAATGACACCCCTGCTTTGGAAGGAGGCTTGTCTTTTCGGACGGTTGCTAGAAATCTTTGCACATTTCTCAATCCCCCCAGGTACCCTTTTTCCCTAATTTCTCGAAAGAGCTCGGGCCCTGAGGGAGCTTCCATTCCTCCCTTCTGCACTCTCTCAATCAGATAATTCTTGTGGAAATCCAAATCGATTTGAGGGGGTTTCTTGGCTGCGCGCATCAAAAATATTTTTACATCGATCAGTGGCCCTCGATACCCTTGTTCTCGGATCTCTTTAAAGAGGGTAGTCGCGGATTTCCCAATATGGTCTGTTTGCATTTCCTTAAATCTCCCGAGCAAATACTTTTTATGGAAGTCCAAGAAGGCTCTAGGGAGGCGGCGCTCCTTCCGGATGGCCGCAAGCAATCCTTGCACATTTCCTAATGATCCTCGATAACCCCTTGCTCGAATCTCTTCAAACAGCTTGCGTCCCGAAATATAGTTGGAAATCGTCTCCCCCTTCAATCTTTCGATGAGGTAGTTTTTGTGAAAGCCCAGATAAGATTCAGGGGGGATTAGCTCCGGTCGAATGGCTACCAAAAATTCTTGTAAGTGCCTCAGAGATCCTCGATAGCCCCTTGCCTTGAGTTCTTCAAAAAGCTCGCATCTATTCATCATCAAGGACTCCGTCTGCTTGACTTTCTCAATCAGATAGTTTTGATGGAAGTATAAAGAAGATTCTGGGGAGGATACGTCTTCTTCTATGCAGTGTTCCCCCTTTCGGAGCTTGTACAATACTCTCTCTAACTGTTTCGCCGATCCTCGGTACCCTCTGGCCTTGATTTCTTTAAATAGGCAGATATTCGACGGAGGCGGAGTCTTCTCGAGTCGCTTGATTAAGTAATGCATATGGAATGGTAAATAGGTTTGTGAAGGAACTATTTTCCAGCGCATTGCCCTTAAAGCGGCGTGCGCCTGCCTCCTTGATTGTCGATACCCCCTCGCCTTCATTTCCTTAAAAAGGTGAGCGTCCGGAACGAAAGGGTCCTCATTGAGTCGCTCGGTCAGATACTCTACATGGGATTGCAGACTACTTTCTGGGAAGGTGGTTGATGGCGCCACACTTTTTGGTGCTGCTCGTATATGTTCGATGCGTTCTCGATGTTTGTATAGCTCAATACTTTGGACTTCCATTTCCCCTGGTGTTTCCCCATCATCCCCTTGCTGGTCATCTGGGAAGGTTGTCGATGGCTCCACACTTTTTGGTATTGCTCGTGTATTTTCGATGCGTTCTTGGTGTTTGTATGGCTCAATACTTTGGACTTCCATTTCCCCTGGTATCTCCCCATCATCTCCTTGCTGGTCAAACAATGAAGGTAAAAGGGACAAATCAAAAAATTTCATAGCATCACTCTCTTCAGTCGTAAGAGAAACAGTCTGAGAAGAAAAAAAACTCTTGGCTATTTGCTCACAAAAGGAAGAGCTTCGGCGTGCATCCCCTTCAAGCAAAGGGGATACAAAAAGTGGATCAAAATAGTCTTCTTCTTTTTTTTCTTCAGTTAGATGGGGAATGTAAAAAAGAGCAGGTTCGTCCCGAGCCACCTGTTTACGATTGGGGACACTCTCGGCAGAATGCTCCAGGCGAGAAGCAAACCATTCAGAAAAAGCAGGTTGATGGGGAAGAGGAGGCTGACACATGGGGCATTTTCCTTTTGTAAAACTATTAAAGCAAGGCCTAAAAACGGGTGAGATGCAGCGCAGGTTCATAAGGACAAGGGGTCAGACCATCACGCGAAGTTTTAACTTCACCACCATTAGTCTTTCCCTTTTTGCTCTTCGTGATTACTCCCCCACCTCAAGGCGAAGGATTCTCTACTTAAGGGCATCTAGTTCGAAAGCCAATATATTTTGAGACGCATTGAAATCTCTGTGGGCCTTGTATCCGCAATACTTGCAACAATGCTGACTTTGCAGCATCCGTTTTTTCTTGAGTCTCCCCACAGCCCATACATTTTTGCGTTGTGTAACCATCCCAATCCTTATACCAGGGCTCTTCGCTCTGTAATATTCTCTATTCTCAGATAGATCCCAACAAGTTGCACGTCCGCTCTAGGAAATGGTTGTGTTTCGACTTCACAAGAAGACGCACTTTCCCACGCGTTCGATGGCACATGTTTGATTGTGCATGTTTTTATTTTCTCCGATATGAATCGATGCAAAACTGGAGGAATCTTTCCTACTTTCGATAGCTTGACATGCTTGCCTGTGAAGGAAAATCCAGATTGTGAGTAACACAAGCTATCATACCTGTGATGACTACAGAAAAGGGGGAATCTAGCCTTACCCCCAGCTTGGGCTCTTCGGGAAAGGGCGTCCACAAATTTATCCAATCTGTCTCTCACGTTCTGCACAACTCGTGGGTATACAGATGGCAAAGAGGATTTTTCTTTTTTCATCGGAGAGATAAACGCTTCTTGTGCATACTTCAAAGTTAGAGATGGGCCCAGCTCTTCGTCAAGGAAAGCTTGCATTGCTGTAAAAAGCTGGTTATATAGCCACCGGTAGTCGTCTAACTGTCCTTGCAAAAGTCGCTCTTGTTTCTCAGTAGATCGCAGTCTAAAAACAGATGGTGTTTGTTTTCTCATAGAAGCATTTTATCATTGGGTCTATAAAAAAATCAAAAAAAGATTGTCCTGTTTTTAGGGCGAGGGTCCCCGCTCGTCCAAGGTGAATTTCTCAATGTGCTGACCCACCACTCATTCCCAGGTCTTTCGGTTCTAGATTTTTCCGTTTTGATTTTTTGAAAAATCAATATCATCTCCTCTCGTTGACTGAACGGAAGGTGAAGAAGAATTTTTCCCATATGAACACTTTCCCCCTTTTTTTGGGGTGCGCTTTTTTGCGATTAATGGACGAAGTTTGAGCGTTCACTCCAAACTTCTAATTATTTCTCCCTAAAGGGCCAACTATTTCCCCGGATTCGCATCATTTTAACTTGGAGCACAAGCTCCTTATCAAAATCAAATTTGGGCACCACTTTGGGTTGGGTTCGCGTGGCATGATAGTCATTTACTGAATTGCGATTTCCGTGTGCATCCACCCGTCTGTATTCCTTCGAGATTATTCCTCATTGCTTTCACTTGACTCCTGTGTTCAAATGACATATTTCAAACTATTTGACTCATGTCTCTCATCTTGCTATACTGCCCGCTAAACACTTGTTGTTTGCATCCTAAACCGAGGAGCTCATGCCCGAACAAAAAAAGAGAAAAAAATGTCCGACCCCTCAAAAGCGGGTTCGTCAAGATGAAAAGAAACGGGCACTCAACCGCTCTTTTAGGTCCCGCGTTCGAACGGCGATTAACTGTTTCAATCAGGCCTTGTCCAGAGGCAAACCAGAAGAGATCAGCCTTGCAAAAAGTGCAGTTTACCGTCTCGTTGATAAAGGCACTAAAAAAGGGATTTACAAAAAAAATAAAGCCGCTCGAGTCAAAAAAAGTCTTTCTTCTCCTCAAAAACAATTGGTTTAAAATTTCATTTTCCTCTTTTTAATCTCTGTGAGATTAAATCTCAGTTCCGTTATGAGTGGGAGCATGGATACCGCACGAGGAATACTCACGGGCTGCGACAAAAGGCACGAATGGATGCTCAAGTGGTGGTGGACCCACTACTCCCGTTACAATACCTATCCCGTCGTTTTTTGTGACTTCGGCATGACAAAAAGTGCCCGGACATGGTGCGCTTCAAAAGGGCAGATTTTTGTGTCCGATCTAAGTGATCGTTGGATCGCTGCTGATGATCAAATTGATTCCCGTCTTCTCAAAATCTGGGAAATACTGCATAGCAAGGGCTCGAGGCAGTTTCGAAAAACCTGGTTTTCCAAACCATTTGTTTGCTCACACACCCCCTTTGACCAAACTATTTGGATCGATTTAGATGCTCAAGTCAAAAAACCGTTAGCCCCTTTTTTTATAGCTTTAAAAAAATCATCCGAAGGTTTTGCCCTTTGCAGAGATACGCCGCGCGGATATTATTTGCGACTCTACCTCGGCATCCTTAAACAGTGTGAATCTGCCTACCAAGCGGGGGTTTTTGTCTACGCTAAAAACTCGCCGGTGATCAAAAAATGGCAAGACAACTGCAAAGAGAGAAATCATCTCTTTTTCTCTGACCAAGACGTCTTAAACCGGACAATCCAAGAAGAGAGGTTCAATGTCTACGAACTTTCCAGTGATTACAACTACATTCCAGGATACATCGATCTCTTAGACTCCGATCCTCTGATTATCCATTATGTGACACCTATTGGGAAAACGAGCATCTTAAAAAAGATTGGGAAGACGGCTTGAGTAGGGCGAATTATCGATCACTTGGAGCCACGCGAACGGGCAAAAGTAGAGCTCATGAGCACCCTGCACACTTCATCTTCCAAATGTTTTTTAATTTCCCGTCCTGATTTGACGTGTCCATTGACAAAGATTACGAATGCGATTTCCTCCCCTAAAAACCCGCAAATGGAGGAGACACCAGTCATTGTTCCGGTTTTTCCAATTACTTGGGCTTTCAAATCGGCCGTTTTCATTCGGTTTTTTAGGGTTCCGTCTACACCTCCCAATGCAAGCGCCCCCTTGATCCACTTTCCCCCAGCGCAATCTCGATGCACCCATTTCAAAAACAGCCCCACTTGCTCAGGAGAGAGCAAATTATAACGGGATGTACCAGATCCATCCACGATTACCATCATACTCGTATCTAGACCTACTTTTTTTTCTAGAAACTCATATACCGCGTCTTTTCCCGTTTGCCAAGTTCCCTGTCTACAATAGCGAATAGCTCCAATTTTTTTGAAAAGTGCATCCGCGTACAAGTTATCCGATTCCTTGAGCAATGGTTTAAGAAGCTCTGAGAGAGGTTTTGACAGATGAGATGTGAGAACAACTCCACATCTAGGAGATTTCCCCACTCTGATTTTCCCTTCAATCCAAATTTGATGCTGTCGTAAAAGAGTCTTTACAAGAGTTTCGGAAAACGAAAGAGGCGTGCGCATGGGCAAAAGCCGCCGCACTTTTTCTTCAAAAAGCCCCATCGATCCCACCACTTCAAACTGATGGTCAGATAGACGACGTACCTCAACTGTATGACATCTATTACCTGTTGTGGAGTGGTTGATGAGCTCGAGACTGTCAAAATAGGGATAGACACTGACGCGACAGGGGCACCCTACTACAGAGCCGGGCCCTATTTCAAAAGCAAGGCAATTGTGCTCCACATTGAGCGCACCGAGCGGGGAACACCAGAAACTCGGCTTTTCATCCCACATCCAACCAGGGCCTTGCACGACATCATCAAACACACTCACATCGATGAGAAAGTCCCCTTTAATCCGTCTGATCCCCTGTGCTTTGAGGCCCCGAATCAATTTTGCGAGTCCAGTAAAATCTAGAGAAGGATCACCTGATGCGATCAAATAGCAATTGCCAGCGAGTGCTCCTTGCTTGACAACACCATCTGTTACAATCCGCGTTTCAAAACGATAGTCTACTCCCATCACATCGAGAGCAGCTGCCGCAATGAAGAGCTTTAACACACTTCCCGGCACATACCGCTTGTCACCGTTGTGGTGATAACTGCCTTCCCCTCTCAATGAGAGTGCCACAATCCCGACCTGCGCTTTTGAGTCTACTCCTTCGATCACCTGCTGAATCCCCTTTTGCAGCGAAACGGATTGTTCACCACCGCAGAGGGCAGGGAACAAAACAAGCAAAGTCACTAACGGAACTAAGGTTCTAAACACTGTAACTTTTTTCTGATTCCGGATACTTTTTCTCCAGATTGTTCAAGGCACATGCGTAGTGTGTTGGCCTGTCCATAGAGATCTAGAGAAAACCGGGCCCGAGTGATCCCCGTGTAGAGCACTTCCCGTCCAAACACCTCTGATCCAGGGGGGACAACAAGCGCGACATGTTCATATTCACTTCCCTGGCTTTTGTGGACAGAGATAGCATAAGCAATTTCAAATTCCGGCATGCATGCAGCTGGAATCTCACCACTTTGAAAACTCAAAATATCTTCCGCACCTTTTCTGCCCGGGCTTTTCTGTGTGATGAGCTCACCCAATTCCCCATTGCTAACACCATATTCATCATATGTCTTTGTCGCAATCACGGGAATGCGCCACTGCTCTTTTCGATTCTCTTTTTGAAACGCCTCTAGCATACGCCGATTAATGAATTCGACCCCATAGGGGCCTTGACGCATACACGACAAAATCCGAAAATTTCCCTTGCGAAAATGTGCGGCCCAACGATCGATTTCTATTTCTTCGAGAGCCCGCCCTTTGATGAGAACACCTCGCTTGACCCGTTCTGCCATATCTAAAATTTCTGATCGATCACTACGCATACATCCCTCCAAGCAAACGAAGTGATCTCGTCCTATCCATTGGCAGAGTTCTTTGTAAAACGATCCAACTCCAATCGGAGGTAGCTGATTGGGATCTCCCACGAGAATGAGGCGCGTACCTCTTTTGACAGCGCTCAGAAAAGCACCCCACATACTCACATCAATCATAGAGCACTCATCAACGACGATCAGACCCGCGTCTAACGCGCTCTGCTTCCAAAGCACATCACTTGGAGTGTGTATTCCAAGCAGGCGGTGCATCGTTCCCGCCCGCCCAACATTAACCTTAGCTTTCAATTGCATCGCCGCCCTGCCCGTGGGTGCTGTGAGCAGAACATCCCCTCGTCCATACAGATGCACGAGCTTTGCAACCGCATGCGTTTTACCCGTCCCAGGCCCCCCTGAAAGGCAAAAAACAGAACTCCTCAAACCTTTCTCAACCGCTTTTAATTGCCCCTTGGTCAAGCCCCTAACACTTCCAATGTCAAGCGGCTTGACATCTAATATCAAACCTTTGAGAGCGCGCACAGCGCGCGATTCCATGATCCAACACCTCTGTAGATAAACCAAATCATTCCACTGCCCTACACACGCATCAAACCACACTTCATCCCCCTGGAGTGGCCACGCACCTTCGGCCTTGCCACGCACACACAAATGTCCATTGCGGGCTCCTTCCATCAACTCAAGGGCCATAGGTACGCCGACAGTATCAGCCACCATTTTGTCCACTAAGCCCTTCTCATCCATCCTCTCATCTAAGAGCGGTGCCAAATGACTCTCCCATATTTGCTTTGACTTCCAAACGATTTTTTGAAGCTTCGATGAGATCTGCATCGAAAGCAATCGCTCCCTGAGCAAATAACATAAGAATACAGGATCCACCAAACTGAAAATATCCCTTTTCTTGCCCCTTTTCGCAGAGAGAACCAGGCGTGTACGTCTGTTGAATACTCCCCACAAAAGTAGCTCCTACTTCGATAAAGAGCATCGTGCCAAATGCAGAAGTTTCGAGCTGAGTCAGCACTCGTTTATTTTCGCTCAAAATCATGATATTGCGCTTTAAAGCAATCGGATTAACCGAATAAAGCACTCCGTTAATCAGGCGCGGCTTCCCCGGAGTGCAGGCACAGGGGAAATGAAAGCGATGATAGTCAATCGGGCAAAGCCGGCTAATCACCAGGCTACCAGTTTTATAACAGCGAAATAAGCCATCATCTTGTAAAAGTTGCCTTAGGTCAAACTTTTTTCCTTTCACGAAAAAACCATTGGCCTCCACGAGAGATGGGTAGAAGAGATGGCGCCCATCCGCAGGAAGGGCTGCCACCCGATCCCCCGGAGCCAAAGGGCGGGAGGAGGGTTTTAGTTGTCGAATAAAAAAGTCATTAAACGAGCCAAAGTCTTTGGGTGCTCGGACAAACTCACGGGCATCAACATTAAACATCTCGATGAAAGAAGCAATTTTCTTCTTGCTCTTGCCCCGTTTTTGCAGGCGGCCATAAAGACGGGAAAAAAAGGGAAATCGAGATACGAGTGGTAAAATCAAGAAGGAGAACAGGGCAGATAGGAGGGAGTTGCCGTAGAGAGCTTGAATAAAAAATCTCCCATAAATCGGTTCTTTCTTGCGCAATCCCGTCACCCGTTCTCGGTAATAGATATCACGCATTGCCATCACTTAGGTTGAAAGAAGGAGACAAAGAGCGCGGGACGGGCTCAACCGCGTGCAACCAAGGACCTCTATCGCAAACCCCTTCGTCCGCAGACAGGGACACCTGACAATACTGCCATATGTAGTCACTGTTCTTCACCATTTCTTCGCGCGTTTTTATCTTTTCCCGATACTCTTGCACTGCTTTTCCACACAACTTCGGAAGTGGGTCAATGCATGCGTGAGGCATGGAAGAGGCGACCGCTCGTACACATATCTCTTGTAAATCAGGAACTTCCGGCTTCACCCGACTTCTACATAGTTGGGTTAACAGTGCGCCATCCTCTTCTCTTTCAGTTCTAAAAGGAAGTTCGAGCAGAATTGAAATCACATATTGATTAATTTCGCCTAAGATATCTGACAAAATACAATCATGAATAGGTATACTTAAAAGGCAAAATCCAACCTTATCGGATTCGATATGAACGCACAATGGTCTATGCGGTTTACAACAAAAATGGGAAACTCCTCTCAAGCATCTAAACACCTTCCGATGCACATCTGCGTTTACTACCTTAGAAAAACAGCGCTGAACCTCTTTCCAAGCACTTTCATCCAATCGACTCGTGTGATCAAATCGAAAAAAACCAACAAAGTGGCGGTAAAATGAAACACCCATATTACTGACTACACAAAGAGAATACGCAAGCTTCATCTCTACTTCCTTCACAAGAAATCGTAGGGGAAAAATTGAAATTTTGTCAATTGGTGCAATACGTGTACCCCAATAGATCAATCTATAACCAAAAAAAAATTGAACATTTCACTTTACAGAAAAGCCAATAGGAAGGAAGCGCTCTCTAACCCTTGGCCTAAGTTCACCTCCGAGTTTGCTTTTTGAGTCTAAACCCAGAAACTCACTTTAAAAACCCAACAATTGCATTGAAGAAGTTGCCAAAATTTTGATAATACCTGCTTGTGAATGACCCGCTCTTTCATCCATTTCCATAATCTCTCTATCGGAAAAATCACAATCCTCAATAGAAATTGAGGCCTTAGCGGAAAGGGCGCAGAAATTAACACCTCTACTCCTTCGGGGAGGCCTGTCTTTGGGATTTTTACAGCGCTGGCGGAGTTTGAATGGGAGTTGATCCGGAAGAGAACCCGAGCGGGGATGCGTGCAGCTCGGGCTCGAGGGGAAAAAGGGGGTCGCAAGCACAAAATGACGAAGAGCCAAGTGCCGGACCTCGATGGGCATCAAAGAGACAAAATGTGAGCGCACTGTGTCGGGAGCTCGGGATCTCTAGACACACTCTCTAACGCTACTTCGATCCAAATGGGGCGTTAATGAAAAATGAGGAAAATAAGTGAGATTTTTCGAAGACTTTTCCCACATTCGATGAGCAAAACTTAAGTTAATCGTGTACCGATCAAGGACTTCTTCACCCTAAAATCACCAACTATTCAAATCTCAAACCATATCAAAAATGCTCGCATGGTAAGAAATTGGTAGTAAATCGAGGTTATCAGTTTCTTGAATGACAAAAAGCCAAGTGCGTTTCGCTCGGACCTCGATGGGCATCAAAGAGACCAATGTGAGCGAAATGTGCCGGGAGCTCGGGAGCGCTAGACACACTCTCTACCACTGCTAAGTCAGATTTTTCGAGGCCTTCAACTGATTTGAGACGTGCTTTTTATCGGGAAAAACTTAAGTATCAAAAGGGTAAATAGGAGATCTGTCAAGACGCCCTTTACAGCTAGGTTCGATCTATTATTTTAATGCTCACACCTGTTAGTGTCAATTTTTACATTTATCTTGTGTGAGCGGGAAAACCCAACTGCTTTGGGGTGGGCGTGAAGCCCGCCTTGACTTTGAGGTTTTTTCTTGTAAAATACTTTTCAGATGACCCTCGGGCTAGATGGTTTGGGTAAGAGTCCCTAGAAGCCTTTGCCTTTAGGCAAGGGAGTAGTCGCAGATGTGAAATCGGTTTTTCCGTAAAATGACTGATTAAAGTTTTTTCTTGTCAAGAGGGAGCATGCTCGGTTTAATCAAAAAAGTATTTGGCACAGCTCAAAGCCGTCGTCTCAAGCTGTTTCAAAAAATCGTCCAGCGCATTAACGAAATTGAGAACACTTATCGAGCGGCGCCAGAAGATGTCATAAAACAGAAAACTGCTCATTTCCGCACACGTGTTGAAGAGGGAGAGACTCTAGATGACATCCTTCCCGAAGCCTATGCCCTGGTAAAAAATGTCTGTCGCAGACTGTGTTCGACAACCATTCAGGTTTCAGGCTACAGCCAACAGTGGGACATGATCCCCTACGACGTTCAACTGCTCGGAGCCATTGCCATGCACTACGGTATGATTGCCGAAATGATGACTGGTGAAGGGAAGACCCTCACAGCTGCTATGCCTCTTTTCCTCAATGCATTAAGTGGTAAATCGGTGCATCTCGTCACGGTAAATGACTATTTGGCAAAGAGGGATTGTGAGTGGATCGGAACTATTTTTCGTTGGCTTGGTCTGAGAGCCGAGGCCTTGGTGCACGATACCCCCCTAGATCGACGCAAAGAGATGTACAGCGCCGATATTGTCTATGGGACGGCATCAGAATTTGGGTTTGATTATCTGCGTGATAACTCTATGGCCCTTTCAGCTCACGATCAATGTCAACGTGGTTTTTTCTTTGCCATCATTGACGAAGTTGACTCCGTCCTCATTGATGAAGCGCGCACCCCCCTGATCATTTCAGGTCCATCCCCCCATTCCTGTCATATGTATGATGCGCTTAAAGATGCCGTGACCCGCTTAGTGCGGATGCAGCGAGATCACTGCAATACACTTGCTTCTAAAGCACACAAAGTGCTCACCGCGCTCAACCGTTTTGAGGAGAGCAAAGAGTGCGACAAGCTTTCTAAAGAGGACAGTAAAAAAGCAGCCGAAGCAATGAAAACCCTCTGGCTAGTAGGAAAAGGCACTCCCAACAACAAAATTCTCAAGAAGGTGAGAGAGCACCCGGATTTACGTTCAGAGCTAGAGAGATGGGAGACTTACTTTCACGCAGAGCAAAGCAGAGAAGAGCGCCACAACATGCTCGCCCAACTCTACATTGTCATCGATGAGCGCTTGAGCGACCACGAACTCACAGATAGAGGAATTCGGTTCTGGTCGAATGAGAAACAGGGAGCTGAAGACGACTTTGTAATGCTCGATCTAGGACATGAGTATGCTTTAATTGACCAAGACGCTAGCTTGAGCGAACAAGAGAAGTTAGACAAAAAAATCGCCGTGCAATCAGAAGATAGCAAGCGAAAAGAGCGGGCACACAACCTGCGTCAACTTTTACGAGCCCACCTGCTGATGGAAAAAGATACTGATTACATCGTCGTAGACAAAAAGATCGTGATCATCGACGAAAATACGGGGCGTCCCCAGCCGGGGCGCCGTTTTTCCGATGGACTGCATCAAGCAATCGAAGCAAAAGAAAAAGTGCCGATTCAAAGAGAAACGCAGACATACGCAACGATCACCTTGCAAAACTATTTTCGCATGTACGATAAGCTCTCTGGGATGACGGGAACCGCGATGACCGAAGCACATGAGCTCAAAGAAATTTACAAAATTGACGTCCTCGAAATTCCCAGTCACAGAAAATGCCGTCGTAAAGATGAAGATGATGAAATCTATATGACAGAAAGAGAAAAATACAACGCCATTATCAAAGACATCATCGAGATGCACAAACAAAATCGTCCCATCTTGATCGGAACAGAATCTGTTGAAGTTTCGGAAAAACTGTCCCGCATTTTGCGCCAAAACAAATTGAAACACACTGTTCTCAATGCCAAAAACCACCTAGAAGAAGCTCAAACTATTGCTCAAGCGGGGAAGAAAAAAGCCATTACCGTTGCTACAAACATGGCGGGGCGCGGCACAGATATCAAGCTCGAAACAGGCGTTGCCGAGATAGGGGGATTGCACGTGATTGGAACCACACGCCACCAATCGAGACGGATTGATCGGCAACTCCGCGGAAGATGTGGGCGGCAAGGCGATTTGGGCTCTTCTAAGTTTTACGTCTCTTTTGAAGATTCACTCATGCGCCTTTTCACGTCACCAAAACTCACAGCGTTTCTCAAGCGGTTTTCCCCTCCCGAAGGAAAGCCCATTTCAGCAAAGATTCTTAACCGATCGATTGAAACTGCGCAAAAAAGGGTGGAACAGAGAAACTATTCTATCCGTAAACACACATTGGAGTATGACGATGTGATGAATAAGCAAAGACGGGAAGTCTATGCCTTTCGCAACGAAGTGTTGGGTGAAGAGAATATTTTAGAACTTGCTAATCATGTTCTCGAAAGTATCTGCTCTCACATGGCTAAAACTTATTTTCCTTCTGGATCGACGGGTGGGACTTGGAATGCAAAGGGGTACCGCGATTTTTTGATCACGCACTTTCCCGTGACCTTTGATGAACACGCTTTTGATGAGGATGGTCAAACCGTTGAAGAGATTGAAAAAAAGGTGGCGGACAAAATCAAACTCCACTTAAGAGACAAGCTCGATAGAGAAATGCACAACATGAGAAATATGGGGGGGAAAGGGCTCAATCCCGAAGCGATCCTCATGAGGATCTTACCCAGCATTCTCTTGCAAAAGATAGATCAGCTGTGGCAAAACCATCTGCTATCTATCGACCATTTGCGCACTGAAGTAGGCATGAGCATTGTGGGGCAAAGAGACCCTCTCCTAGAATTCAAACATGAAGCTTTTGCCCTCTTTAGTCAGTTTAGTCAAAATCTCAAACTCGAGATTGCTCATAGTTTGTTTAATTTTTCTACGATTCCTTACAGAGAGACCCAAATCAGTCCCACCACGAAGTTAGAGCAGATGCGCCCCCCCAAAACACACCTATCACCCCAGAAAAATCCTTCGGGGCTCTACCTTTTTAGAGAGCCGATTAAAACAAAAGAAAAATAATTTGCAGGCCCATCCATTTACCCCTTTTTCGTTATATAAATGCTTGTGAAAGCTAAAACAGGTGAGGAATGCAATTGCATATGGAAATATCTAATGTCGTGATTTATAAAGCGTATTTGATTTTTGCATCACTTTCTCTGCTTGGTTTTACGGGAAACACTTTCAGATACGCCTCATGCGCACCAATCACCACATCTTCTCAAGCCATGCAGGAGAGGTCTCCTCGAAGAACAGATCGAGAAACGGTACCACTGCTCGAAGATTTAGAATCGGGCAGTTTAGAAAAGAGATGCACACCAAAGGACTTAAGTCACATCAACCAGTGTCTTCTTTTTCTAGCAGAAGAAGGTCTGTTTCTAGAAAAATGTGAAGAAGATTTCCTTTATGAAGACGTGAACGGTTTCTGCCCGAAGTGTACACTGGAAAACGGCAATCTAGACGAGAAGGAAATAAAAATGCCGCTGCCAAAAGACTTAGAATATAGGGAACTTTTCTTCCAAGAAAGCGGGCCTCAAAGCAAGATGAGCAAAGCCAAAGAAAAAATTGCCAAGGCTTGGGCAAAAGCCAAGCAATTTGTGAAAAAACACAAAAGATACTTTCCTCTGCAAGAGGCAGATCCAAGACCCTATTCCTGGTAAGCGGGTCTCATGTGGCTACCCCCTGGCCTCAAGGCAAAGACTTCTCTACCCAGGCCATCCAGTCTGAGGGACAAAATAGTTGAGAGACGCGTTATGATCTCCATAAAAAACGCGCATGCAAAATTCAAGCCAAACACTTCAGCAACCGCGTTCCTGCGTAGGCTGTCGGGAATCCGGTCAATAAGTAGATGAACCAATGGCTTGAGCTCCACTCTAATCGAGCAATCCCCCCTTTAGAAAAAAAGAGAATCAAAAGACCCAAGACAACGAGGTTGACACCAACTGATAAAAAAAGTAAGGGGAGAAACCCTCCGCGTTGCTCTACAGCTTGGTCTGATTCGACATCCAATTTTGGGGAAACGGGCGCAGAAGTGTCTCGCTTCGACTCATCCGCGGCACAACGCTGGAAAAAATTGCCCTCTCTTTGAGGAGCCACTTTCGTAAAGGAAGGTTCTTCTCTTTCATCGGGAACCCCTATTCCCTGCCGATTCCGGATCGAGTAGGGAGGTTTATAGAGAGAGGCCAAACTCTCCTCGAGCGATTGAGTTTCAAACCGCTCGTCTTGCTTGGCGGATTCTTCTCCCAGAGGAGAGGCAGATGCAAGCAAATCGGTACCACAAAAAGGACAATACGTAGCCTGAGAGCTCACGTCTGCTTCGCAACTCCAACAGACTTTCGATCGATCAACTTGTTTCAAGACAAAAGACCCCTTTGAACCCAGCACTTGAACCTCATTCTACACGCTTTATATTTGATGTAAAAGCGGAATATGGAGTAATTGAGATATTTGGGGATGAAGAGGTCAACATAATACGCATGTGCGCAAAAGCATGGATTGGATAGGTGGTGCTATCGCTTTTTATATATTGATCGTAAACGAAAATTTGCATTTGTAAGAGACGAGACTGTATGTTTTATTAATGGGGTTCATCCGACACATAATGTATAACTTGCTTATGGATGGATTAAAACTTAAGGGTCGAGCAAAGAAATTCGATCCAATGCTAGGAGATCCAAAGTCAACACATCAGGGATGCTTGATATTACCTCTCATAAAATTCTTTTCAAAGACAATAAAACGTTAAATACTGAGTCAATAATTGGTTGTTTTAGGAAGATAGAAGAGAGTGGCTCCACTAAAAAATAGTGCATATATTTTGTGATAACGCTCGTTACCACAAGAGTAAAGCAGTTAAAAACTACTTAAGAGAACCCAAGCTCAAACTACATTTTTGCCTGTTTATAGCCCAAACTTAAATCCGATAGAACGGCTATGGAAACGGATGAAAGAGCGATTCGTTCATAAGCAGATATTACCAAAATTTTGGTGACTTTCACAAAGAAATTTTTGGATTTTTACAGTCGGGTTCTAGGTTAGACTCAAGGAGTCTACTTGGCATTGAATTTAGGTGAAGGGTTAGAGATAAATTTCGCCCTATTGGCTTTGCCATAAAGTGAAATTTTCAGTTTTATTAGGTATAACAATTGTGGAAGCATCGAGAAGAAATGCATATCGCAAAAACAGCATTGTTGCAATGCATTGCGGACACAAGGCCCACAGAGATCACAATGCGTCTCTGAAAGTATATTGGCCCTCGGACTAGATGGTCTAGTTAGTAACCCTAGAAGCCCTCGCCTTTAGGCGAGGAAGTAGTCACACCAAAGATCCATCTCAGTCGTGGCCTGGGGGAATCAGGCACACCAATTTGGGGCACAAACTTCTTTTCGGGAAACTCATCACTCAGGTACAGTGATCGGTGTCGCAAGGATCATGTAATCGAGGAACTGGTATGGTTGAAAAGCAAATATTTGATATTGCTATCATAGGGGCAGGCCCCGCTGGATATGTGGCGGCGATCAAAGCATCTCAAATGGGGAAAAAAGTCGTGCTTATCGAGAGGAAGTATTTGGGCGGCACTTGCTTAAACGTCGGATGCATCCCCTCAAAAACCTTGCTTGCCAATGCCCAAGTCTTGAGAAAAGTGAGGCGGAGTGAGGACTACGGAATTACAATTGATGGCATCAGTTTTGACTACTCTAAGATGAAGGCACGGAAAGATCGAGTGGTCGAGCAGATTAAATCGAGTTTAAAAAGTCTGATCATGTCCAACAAGATTACCATTGTTCATGGAGATGCCTCTTTCCTCAGCCCGAATGAGCTCAAGGTGCGTGGTGAGAAAAATGAATTGATCGAAGCTGAAAAAGTGATTATTGCAACCGGTTCCGAACCTATAGATATTTCCGCTTTCCCCTGTGATCATCAGCTGATTTGCAACTCTACTTCCATCTTGGAACTCACCACACTGCCTAGGTCTATTGCCATTATTGGTGGAGGGTATATCGGTTGTGAATTTGCTTCTCTCTTCGCCGCATTCGGAGTAAAAGTGACCATTATTGAAGCACTGCCTCATCTTGTTGAAGCTCAAGGAAAAATTTTATCTGAGCAAATCACAAAGGCATTCATCGCGCAGGGAATCACTATCAAGACACAGAAAAGTGTTGAAAACATTGAAACACACAAAGAGGGGCTGTTTATTGAATTAAAAGATAGAGAAAGGCTAGAAAGTGATATGGCCCTCGTTGCAGTTGGACGCCGCCTTGTTTCAGAAGGACTTGGCCTAGAGCGAGCGGGACTTGTGACCACACCTAGAGGTGCGATTGAAGTAAATGACAAACTCGAAACCCATGTTCCGGGTATTTATGCCATTGGGGACATCACATCTGTTGCCATGCTCGCACATGTTGCATCCCATCAAGGCATGGTTGCGGCCATGAATGCCTGCGGAGAAGAAACGCATATCAACTACCGCGCCATCCCCGCAGTCATCTTCACTCACCCCGAAATGGCAACAGTTGGTTTAACAGCCGAGCAAGCCAAGGAACAGGGTTATCAAACAAGCGTGGGCACCTATCCATTTCAGGCCCTCGGAAAATCGATTGCCACTGATGATACGGAAGGATTTGCCCAGGTCATTTCCGATAAGAAAACAGGGGAAATTTTGGGAGCTCAAGTGATGGGTCATGCCGCTTCAGTGCTCATCGCCGAGATGGCACTTGCGATCAACAATGAACTCACGTTAGAGTGTGTCACAGAGACCATTCATGCCCATCCAACGCTAGCCGAGGCATGGCTCGAGGCCACACTTTTGGCCAATCAGACGCCGATTCACTTTCCCCCCAAGGCAAAGAAACCACAGCAATGACACACGAGCTTTTTAACAACAGACCACCCGCACCCCGCCGTATCAATCCTCTTCCAGGGCATCTCGAAAAAAAGACAAGAGGGCGCTTCCCCAGCTGGCTACATCGCTCCCTTCCTTTGGGAAGCGCACTCTTTGAAACGAGTACAATATTAAAGAAACACGCTTTGAATACGGTCTGCGAACAGGCGAAGTGTCCCAATCGATGGGAATGTTATTCTCACCACACGGCAACCTTTCTAGCTTTGGGGAACGCTTGCACCCGCGCGTGCGGTTTTTGCGATATCTCTTTTTCTAAACATCCCGCTCCCCCTGAGGAGGATGAACCCAAGCGAATTGCGCAATCTGTTTTGGAACTCGGCCTCAAACATGTGGTCATCACGATGGTAGCTCGTGATGATTTAGAAGACCGAGGAGCTGGCCACATTGCCGCTATCATCGGCTCAATCAAAGATAAAGGCACCGTTGAGGTATTAACGTCCGACTTTTCTGGAAATCAAACCGCTCTCGACACCATCATTCATGCTCAACCAGATATTTTTAACCACAACATTGAAACAGTGCGCCGCCTGACACCTCGCATACGACACAAGGCAACTTATGATCGCACTCTCTCGGTACTAAGCTACGTCAAAGGTAAAGTGCCCCTGCTCAAATCGGGGATGATGGTGGGATTGGGAGAGAATCCTAATGAGGTTGAGCAGACAATTGATGATCTTTTCGCGGTAGGTGTAGATATCATTACCATCGGACAGTACCTCCAACCTGATCGGGGTAAACTCCTCGTCAAATCTTTTGTTACCCCAGAGCAATTCAAAGCTTATGAAGACTACGGATATCACATCGGGGTTCCATACATGTACTCGGGACCTTTCGTCCGTTCGAGTTACAACGCCAAAATGTTAAAAGATCGCATGTTGAATCGAAGGAAATAAAAAGTGAGCCTTTCTCCAACCCCCATTATCGATGCGATAGACATGGAAATTCTCATGCATCGCGATGCCCATTTTGGGAAAAATTTTCAAGTGATGATGGAATATTATGAACATCAAGGGGTAGGTGTCATGCCCGATTTTGAGATGCAAGCGATCAAACGACTTCGAGATCTCGAAAGGCAAATCGGGAAAGACCTCTCCACTTTTTACCTGCCTGAAAGTGCAAAGAAAATCGTCAAAAAAAGCCAAGAGCTCTACGCATCGCTGCGCGATGCTTACAAAAGCAAAGACAGAAATGAATTGTCCCCTCTCATCAGCGATTTGATCCTCTCGGAAGAAGTTGTTCCCAAAAAGCCGATAAAGGCCTTAATCGATCAAAAAACGCGAGCTGTTCCTTCCCTAATCCACCTCATCACATCCCCCTCTTTTTATGAACCGATCTCCCCAGGATATGGGCGTACGCCCATTTTTGCCGCTCAATGCCTTGCCATGATTCAAGACGTAAGGGCAATTCCACCTCTTTTTGAGGCTCTTGGTCAAGACAATTTTTTTACCGACGAGGAGATCATCTATGCGCTTAAATCATTTGGAAGTCGCGCTGAAGCCTTTCTCCTCCAAAGACTAAAAGCAAAACCTCTGTCTAAAGACAACGAACACGCCGCCATTGCTCTGAGCGGGTTTCCTGAAACTCAAGACATTGCTAAAAGCTGTTTACACCTCTTACAAGACAGCGAAGTGCTCCGCCGCCCCTCTTTTGCGAACTATCTCATCTTTATTTGCAGTGCCCTCACTCAACTTGAGGACCGAGACGCCTTCAGACAGATTCTCAAAAGTAAGGAGACTCCCAAGGCTCTCAAAGAGGAAATAAGACTCATCATCAAAAACTGGGAAGATAAGCCCCCTGCTTTAAACAAAAAACAAGGGTAGTCGCAGGCCCCCTTTGTCCGAATGGGCTTTGTATGTGACACGAGATCACCTGAGCCCATCTTACCTTAAAAAATATTGCTTAGGATTCACCCCATTTCTCGCGACATTCCCGTATCTCCTGTTGATTTGCAAACATCAATCTTTTATAAGAAAAATAAGGGCATTTAATTTTAAATAAAAAAAATTAATTTGAATTTAATTATTCATAATGTTTTTAGAAAAAAATAAAGATCCAAAATTTAACAGACGAATTGCTTGTGTCATCTTGGCAGGGGGTCAAGGTACACGTCTATTTCCGCTCACTTCTAATCGATGCAAACCAGCTGTGCGCTTTGGGGGGCATTACCGATTAATTGACATCCCCATTTCCAATTCACTGAACTCTAAGATAAGCAATATTTTTATCATATCCCAGTACTTTTCTTCAGGGCTTATCCAACATATCAAAGACACTTATCAAATCGATCATTTCCAAGGAGGAACGCTCACGCTTCTCAATCCCGAACAGCGTCTTGACAGTCACATTTGGTATAGCGGAACTGCCGATGCTGTCAGAAAAAATCTCAACTACCTCACCGAAATTCCCGTTGATTACTTTCTCATCCTTTCTGGTGATCAGCTCTACAACATGGACCTAGATGCCATGGTCAGTTTTGCCAGGGAAAAAGATGCAGATCTGACCATCGCGGCACTTACCGTGTCCAAGCCAGAAGCTTCCCGTTTGGGAGTGCTTAATATTGACGACAGAGGACAGATCATCGATTTTTACGAAAAACCAAAAGACCCTAAGATTCTCGACCATTTTCAACTCTCAGATGCCTTCATAAACGCACAATACATCCGAGATATAAAATCCCCTTGTTTTTTGGCCTCGATGGGAATCTATGTATTTAAAAAAGAAGTGCTCATCGAATTGCTGTGCCAAGATTTAAGGGAAGACTTTGGCAAACACCTGATTCCCTATCAATTGAAAAAAGGCACGGCCAGCGCTTTTTTACATCGAGGTTACTGGCAAGATATTGGAACAATTTCTTCTTTTTATCAGGCGAATCTCGCATTGACAGACCGCAGTATAGGTTTAGATTTTTATAATGGGGCTTGCCCAATTCATACACAGAGCCACGCCCTTCCCGGCGCCCATCTGTCCAAATCCCAGATCATCCATTCGATCATTTGCAACGGTTCCATCATTGAAGCAAAAAAGATTTTAAGAAGTGTGGTTGGGATTCGATCGGTTGTTGGATCGGGAACCGTGATTCAAGACTCAATCTTGCTAGGCAATGCAGATTACAAACACCACAAGCAATCAGACGCTACATCATTTCATATTGGCAACAATTGCACTATTAGAAAAGCAATTATTGACGAAAATGTCACCATTGGGAACCACGTTCAGCTAGTCAACCAAAAAAAGCTAAGTCAATATGATGGAAACGGAATCTTTATTAGAGACAACGTGATTATCGTCGCGAGCAACACAAAAATTCCCGATTGCTTTGTACTCTAGGCTGATTTGATGCTCTCGAACGAACAATATATCGCTTTTGTACAGAGAGATTCGCAAGCTTTTGAAGGCACCCCCTTGTTATTGTTAAGCAATACGTGACTACTCCCTCGCCTAAAGGCGAAGGCTTTTCTACTTAAGACCATCGAGTCCGAGCGTCAATATACTTTAGAGACGCATTTTGATCTCTATAAGCCTTGTACCCGTAATGCTTGCAACAATGCTGTCTTGGCGATATTTGTTTTTTTCGAGTCTTCCACATTTGTTACATTGTTGCGTTGCGTAACACACTCCATCATTCTAAACAACTGCTCGCATTAGGGCTTCTCAGTAACACCAGATTGTTGCTTTGTCTGGCACTCTATCAATATGATCCAGTCCCAGAAAAGGACTAAAAGAAAGGCGGTCTAATATTTGATATTAGACTTGATGGTCACAAAGGCCATACTCATGCTTGAAGAACCAAGACTTTGAACATCATCACACAGTCCATTGGAGAATGGCCACTTTTAGAGCCCAACTTATAATTAAGAGCTTCTCTCAAGTTCAGTGCGAAATATCTCAAAATCTACTAGTTTTAGCAAACGCTGAAGTGACGCGCCTTTCTTACCTAAAAGTCAATGTCGTGGATCGGAGCCAAGATCGAAAAAACTGCGTTGGTTAGACATTGCAAAACCTCATAAAATGAAAAAAAATTAAACACAAACTGGAGAAATAAGCGAGGTTTTTAGAGGCCCCAACTTTTAAAGAGTCAAAGCATCTTGCACCAGATAAAATGCTAGACAAGGTAAATTTGAAAAAAAGCACTGTTGGATAGCAAATGACTGTAAGGTCCAGTCTTGTTTAGGGCACCCTTGATTCTTGCCATGTGGGTTCCCAGGCATCACTCTTACATAAGTGTGTGGGTTATTAGGATCAACAAACTTGATTCCTTCCCCTCTTTCCGCAAACTCAGCTTTATAATGTCTGGGAACCCCTTTCGGCCGAGCAGGGGGGTGAATGTCATGTTTATGAAGCATCCCCCTGATCTTTGCTTCGGAAAGTGGAGTCTTCGTTTTGCGATAAGCCGTTACTTCCTTTTCGAGATTATAAAATTTTGTGAAAGATTTTTGCCCTGCCGGACTGAGATTTTCTTTCGTTTTTGTGATTGTCTTTTCTAACTGGCCCGCTTTTTTTAATTGCCCCATCTCTTTTGAGGTAAACCCCAGCTCTTTCCCTACAGCGCTCGTCTTTCTCGCCGCGTCGACCATGTTCTCCACTTTGGCGCTGTTTCCCACCTGGGCAGCAGTTTCAAGCAAGAGCGTATGTTCGGCTTTTTTGAGCTTTTTTAAGGCAGTAGCTACCTCTTTCCCGGCTTTTATGCCCTTCCCGGCGATTTTAGCCGTCGTTCCAGGAACAAAGATATCTCCTCCAAGTTTCCCAAAGGCATGGCCTGCGAGCTCTCCTTTTTTTTCTGGAGACAGGGTGTTCCATTTAGTCACCAGCTCGTGGATTTCTGGAGCGCATATTTTGCCGATCTCTCCCCACTGATTGTCAATGGCGAGTTGGGCCAGCGTTGAAAAGGCGCTGCATATGTCCTTCTCCGTATGGACGGGATGTGTGATGCAATCTCCGAAAAACAGAACGAGCCCTTTTCCCGATTCATCAATCCCGCCCGGGATGGCTTTTGCAAATCCGAGGGTAAATTCTTCTTCGGGAAAGAGGAAGGGCGTTGAGTGTTTTTGAGTGTGCGCTGCGAAGTCATTGAAATCGCGCTTCGATTTTTCGTACTCACCCATATCGAAATAGGTCATGCTTCTCTCGAGATAGGGGTCTGGATGTGTGGGATCTATCTGAATGGCGCGAGTAAGGTCGTGTAGAGACTGATCGTAATATCCGTATTGGCGGACTGTTTCTCCTCGCATTTGATAAGACAAGGCATTGAAGTGGACCTCTCGCGCTGGGTCTGAAAAGCTCCCGGCGGAGTTGCTTAAGCATCTCTTGTCAATTTCATAGTGGACGCCATCTGTAAAGTGCTTTGCTGTGTGAGGAGGTAAGGGAGAGTATGCTGCTGTATGCTCTAAATTTCGGCTTAGTAGGTCATCGATGGAGTTGTGATTGCTGATTTGATTAAAACTCTCGTGTGCAAAAAGGGGAAGGAGGACTCTTCCGGTTTCTTGCATCGAGAGTCCCTCTCCGGAAACTGGCGTTTCGAAAAAGTGTTCTTGGGCAAGGGTGTCTTTAAACGCGGATATTTCTCCTTGGATCGCCGATGTGATCGGAATGATCTCGCTCAAAGAGGGCAGAGGGGGATCTTTGCTCTCTTCGAATGGACTCAAGCTGGGGGCATTGGCATCAGAAGGGGGGTGTCAGCGCGGCGAGTGGATGCTTCCGCGCCCGAAGGCGAGGGGAGCTGCCATTAGAGCTGGAAGCGGCAGCGCTTCCAGCTGCTGTTGCAGCTGTTGCCACACTCGAGGCCGAAGCGACGACGGCTACGGCGACAACTGCTACGGCAACGACGACAACGGCGCCGATGATGATCGCTTTTTTGTGTTTCTTGCAAAATTTTTTGGTCTTCTTCCACGCTTTTTTGATGAATCCACATTGGACGATGTTGCATTTTGCGTAACCGTTGATGACGGCGGGAATGATTCTGCATTCTTGAGTGTGTTCTAGGTAATAGGCGAGCTGAAATGCGCTGTCTTCTCCATACATGAGATCATAAGCGTCTGCTTCGAGCTCTGCCTCTTCTTCGGTCTCGTGTGGAAGTATCCCTTCTTTTGCGAGA
>Ga0126343_10000066_pt1 | contig 27720 bp, 15 predicted proteins | sample Cyp2metagenome_FD_92531 | JGI IMG/M metagenome (GOLD analysis project Ga0126343, IMG submission 92531) | Coral microbial communities from Lord Howe Island, Old Settlement Bay, Australia - Cyphastrea 2 metagenome | ecosystem: Host-associated > Invertebrates > Cnidaria > Coral ...
CACTTCATATCCAACAAGGGCGAATGGAATAATTGTTTTAGTAAATTCTCAAACCGGGTTTTGCCGCCGATTTTTATTTCCACAATTTTACAAAGCGGAAAATTTTTAAACTTGGCGCACCATGTGACGTAAAACTCCGAATATTGGCTCATAGTCGGAGTTTTTTAGCCAATCAAAAAGCTAGAAATGCAATAGTCGGAGCTGAGAATTTACTAAAAGTACTTAAAGCTACATTTAAGGGTGTTTTAAGCGGGTTATACTATAGCTATGGTAACCTATTGCATCATAAAAACGAAAACAACATGTTCAGCAATGATTGAACCGTTTTTTTAATACCATGATTGTAGCATCAATTGATAAAGAATGCTTATAATGATTCACCAGAATCGACTTGGAAAGTTGGTATTTTTGAAAACTGGTTGCTTACAAGAGGTTGTCGCAACCAGAGGTTCGACTGCACAGTACAATGTTAAGTCATCTTCATTTAAAAATTTGTCATGATAACAAAAACTACATGCCACACCACCTAGTTTGGCTTATAACGTGAGCCATCATCAAGTTGTTAATGAGTTACTTTCCTCTCTTCTCTAGGGGGAAGTGTGTGTATTGGTCAGCAGAATGGAAGAGCAGCCAGGCACGAAGTCAGTACCATTTTGTGTTGAACACATGGGTTTACAGACAAGTGCTCAATATTCTTGCCCTGGATTTATACAACATCAAGTCACAATTAAGTTCCAATCGGTGAACCAACTGCAAAGAAACAACTTCAGGATAAAGGACGCAAGCATGGCTGAAAAAGTGAGTGCTATGTACATCTCTGTGTTCAACCTTTAATTTAACTTCAGAATAAGTTCACAACAAAAGTACTTTAAAGCAGTTAAAATTTTAAGGGAGGAGGTTTGTATAGTATAGTTGAGACAACATTAAATGAAACAACAGCATCAGCAAAATATTCTGAGTGCGACTCGAGAGATGCTTCCTTTGTTTTACCACGACTAGTAAGACTGTCACACTCTTTTGTAAGGTTTCTAATTTTCAGTAAAAGTAATCAAAAGTTGGTGACTTTTCCAAACATCTATTGACTAGCAAGAGGGCATTCTATTTTCTGGTCACGTGTGGATAAAAAAAAAACGAACGATGACGTCATTAGAGTTCCTTCACTGAAATAAATAAATTGGACCTCGCATGAACGCATACGAAAAGTTATTATTTTAAAAAACTGATTAAATCGTAAACTGATGATACTTTTCTCAACTATCCAGATAATTACTGCGGCTCAGATAACATCATTAAGTCAGCAATGGGTGGAGCAACCAGGAGCTAAAGCAGAAGTATATGTGGAGTCTCAGAGTGAGGATGGACAACTATGCGAAGATCATCTCAGGCTAAGGATCATGCTGCAGTATGGAGACACAGATCTGACTCTTCTGCCAATTTGGGTAATAATGAATTGTCTCTTAATGATTGCAAATGTGTGGCATTTTTATTTTACTACCATTGTCGATGAAAAAGCATTCACCTAGTCAAATCTACTTCCAAAAGTGGAATCCAGGTTCTCCGTTTGGCAAAGTCTTAAAAGTATATTAAAAAGTATAGTAAGAACGACAAAACGAGGCAATCAAAATAGCTTAGATTGGACTTTGACAAACAAGAAACGTCAAATCGTTCCTCATTCACGATATAAGCAGTGAAAGAAAGCCACGACATTATATGCCATATCTTGGCGGAAAATACGGCACTCCACGAATCATGACGCGATGACTCTGTTTTACGAGAACACAGTACAAGAGGCCCTTCTCCTCTTGGTTAAATTCAACAGTTCTACTTCGTTCTTTTCTTTCAGCCTTGTGGGCAGAATCATCATCCCCATAATCTTTGAAAGAGTGACGAACTTTGGTAAGTAATAAAGAGAGCTCGTGGCCTTGGCGACAAAAAGGCTCAGTTCTGTTCTTGTCGGGGAGATCGCAATAATTAAATTGACAATTTTCAACTCAACCTGAACATGGCTGCTATGAAGAATAAAACCGTATCTCAAAACTTTACAGCAGTTTTACAGTTATCTTTTTATCACTCAAATAACTAGGTTTCTTTCTTGTTAGATGATCAGAGATGTACGAGCATCAGAAAAGGATACGACGAGGAAAAAACTTGGTGTATGGTCTTTACATGGGCCTACTGTTGTAGTCTTCTCGCAATTGTTTTATTGTGGTTTTGAATTGAAACTATATACCATTGATCGTGTTGTTTGCTTGTTTGTTTGCACATCTCTACCAACCTACTGGTTGCGTTTACTGAAATTGCGATGTGTACGTGCTCGTTTTCAAGCATTACTCTTGGGACGCCATGCCTGGATATCGTGCGCTAGTTGGAATTACTCTACTTATCCCTTAGGGCCGCACGATATCGATCCAATAGGTACTACACACGCAACTGCCAGTAATGGAGGAACAAATTTTACTTTGGTTTGTTACAAAATTAAGCGTTTATTTACCTGCATGGTACCAAGTCGAACAGATTCATTTAATTAAGGAGAATAAGATAATAAGTCTCTTGGAGAATACGGTTTCTGAATCACTTAACCGAGGGACATTTTAATTAGTGCCAGTGAATTTTTGAGGAGAAATTTTAAAGTAATTTGGAATGTTAACACTAAAAGAGTAAACAGGGCAAACCTTACGCGAGAACTAGTGTATGTTAATCACACCTTTCCTCGTTCCAGAAAAGCAAAACGAACAAGTATCTCGTTTTTTAGAACTCTTTTTTTATTTCAAATACACACTTGGCGAAATAAAGAAACCTTCACTATATACTAAAACCCAGAATAAGGTTTTAGGGTCAAGTTAAGAGGCTGAACACAACGATTGGCTCTAAAGAAAAAGGTGCATTTTCAAGGAAGAAACAACAGTATTCGCTGTTAATTGTTCGACAAACCAAAGAACGATGCATTTAACTGGACTCCTAAGGTTGAACGAAAAGTCTTGCATAACTTGCATTTTTGCATCTCGTCTTACTGGCCGACATACCGTCGGTTCAGACAAAACACACTGCATTAAATTGAGACGTAAAATAGCAAATTTACAACTAGCATAGAACAAACCAAGTAGTCGCTTTATCAGCAATATGTAAGGTTTTTCGTAGCGATTGTGCACTGCCTCATATCAGAAATAAAAAAAAATGATGTGTTCGGCCACCTTAACAGATTATCACTCCTGGTTTCTATTAAAGGACGTTGTATACAACAACTTAAATAACACACAATATGTTTAAAAGTGGATAGTTCAAAATTTACGAAAATGATAAGAGATGGCGCGAAATTGCCTAGTTAGTTAACAAAATACTAAAAATATATTCTTTACACCATTTCACATTGTTTGACAAAACATCTTAACTGGATTATAAGGGTTACAATAGCTCCTATGTATGTTCACATCTGAACGTAAACTAGTTTCACCCCAGGCCTCACTCTCGACTGGCAATTTGAACGTATCATGTTATCAACTGGAATAAATTCCCAATGCAACAAAAATTGCATCAAGTGAACAGTATGGAGCCAGAAGTTTGACAAGAATTTCGATTAAACGAGGCTTAGGTTGACATATTCTGTGGTCCTGCACAAAGTCTATTCCTTTACTCTTTTTTTTACACGAAAGAACTAGCGCAAATACGAAACAGTTACAAAAAAATTGTAAAAGATAATAAATTCAAAAACTAGCCTATTCAAATCAAGGAGAACACATCGTCTCTCGTAAAAACGAAGAAACAAGATTTCTAAGAAACTGGGGTGCTGCATTGATCTAATTTAACTCACAGCAAAAATTATTTGAAAGCGTTTAATACACCACCACGGTTTCCTATAGAATTGGGCTATTTGCCTTACTGCACTTTGTTCTTAGATAAATTTTTGTACACGTTTGATGTTAAATCTTCTAAATTCAAACAAAGATGCCGTGTTTTTAAACCACGACGAATATCCCCTCTTGGTCGGAAAACATTGAATGAAACAGATTAAACACCTGCTTCACTGTCGTCGTACGTAAAACAAAATAACATATGACAAATTGTACTGAATATTAACATTATTTACCAAAACTAAGTACTTTCAAGTTACTTTAATATGAAATGGACGACAAAAATAATTTTCAATGTAAAACATAAAAATAAAAAACACATCGCTGTCTTATACCCCGTTCACACCAACATGTGAAACATGTTTAAAACTGGTTTTACAAATTAAGGTTAAAAATTAGTTGCTAATATCGTGCGCACCTCGCAACTTAAGGTAAAAACCTGTTTGATTAAAATATTTTAGCAAGGTGGTTTGAAATTTCCCTTCTCTAAATGACTGCAAAATGTAATCAAGAAACTTGATGAACCTAAACCTGGTTTAATTAACCAAGTTTAGTTGGTGTGAATGGGGTATTAGTTTATTCAGTAGTTTTTTGACAAGTGTAGTCAACTGGGAAAAAATTGGCAACACAGCATAATCCTGCATATTTTCATCTTTACAACTGCACAGACCCAGTCACCAATACAGAAAATACAACACGTGTAAAGTCTACTGGAATGTAAGATGGATGAGCTTCCATGGCTCAGTCATGCTCATAAAAGAAGAGACAAGTACTTAAATTTGTTTCTGTCTGTGACCACAGCAAGAGCCCTCCAAGAAAGCAAGCTGAATGCAGTTGGTCAATCTGGTTTTCGTTTTATCGACCAATCAAACGCTGAAGCCATGAAAAACTTAAATTCACTATCTGGAATTAAAAAAAAACCTCCTAAATATCTAAATTTCATTGCTTTAATCCAAATTAGGAATCATCAAGACTTAATCCAAAATTACATGTCTCTTCTCACCCTTAAAATGGCACTTAACTCCAGAAAAGTGGGAACCCTTTAACGGCTGTGTAGGTTCAAGAAAAGTGTACTCTGCATAAACTGCATTGGCCGAACTGATTTTAAAGATTCTAGAGCAGCATCATGTAAAACGTTCCTAACCTTCAGAAAATGCAAAATGCTCTATCTTATAAACTACTAACTTACTTAATCCTCTTCGTCGACCCCAGTGACGCAGAAGGTAACAATTAAAACTAATTAAGAAAAAAACTACCAAACACTAAGACACTTGACTTAATTGCTACACTTCGCATTTTCTAATTTTTTGTTTGAATCATACTCTTCAAGTAGTAAAGCAACATCACGTCTTTTGGCTTTTTGTTTGACCACAGTAGCAAAACCTTGAACTGTTAGTTCTGGTTCAGAAGCTGCAAGCCATTCAATAAGTGCCGTAGTTGGCCCTTTGTCATGCGGTTTAAATGCCGACGATATCTTGTAATAACCCAGACCGAAATGCTGAGCCACTGCTCGGTAGTTATCAACCCCTGCCAGAGTTGTGTCCAAACGCTCTGAAATCGCTTGAAGATAAGGTGCATCATCCAATAAGCCACTCAGTAACTTGGACCCTAAAAAGAAATATTAATTATTGCACTATTTTTTTTATTATATTGCTATGCTTAACAGTCTTATCTGCTTCGGTATATATCAAAACATTATTCCAGTTTTTATGATTTTATGTTTTTATAATTCATACCAATTACAATACATTTTCCAAATACTTTTTACAGTAGTTTGTGTAAATGTTAATAAAATTGAGATCCATCAAAAATGACACAAGTTATGTGTATATAAAGGAGCTATGTTCTTAAAATATCTTATTTCCAAATTTACATTCTTAACTAAATGCGATTTGAATTCTAAATTGGTAAATTAATTCCAGTGAAAAATTACATTCTCATCACCATTCAGTCTTGGTCTACACCTGAGTTGTACACAGACTGAACACATCAAGTAAAGAGAAAGATTCATTTATGCATCATTGAAGATTTTCCTGAAAAGCCATAGACAATTTCTTCATGACTGTGATTACATGTAATAATTAATTCATTATTTCTAAAACCACCATATCAGAAGTATGTATGCAAACCTTAGTAGATTAAGAATTTAGATGTAATTATCCTTATTTTAAATCTTGGGAACCTGGTAATACAAAGTTACTTAAACAGGGAGTTAATAAATACACCTCAAATATAAGTTGAGTCAAGTTCAAAGGTAATACAAACAAAGCAAAAAATACTACACCTTGTTGGCAAGAACATATCAGTTCCTTTTCATTTCCCTACAAAAAATATAAAAATTCGGTTCAATTACCTTATATAGGAGCTCATGATGTTAAAATATAACACAATATAAAATGAGCTTGGCAAATCCTACATAACTTAAGAAATGGCTTAGAGCACCTAACTTTGTAAAGTAATGTTAATATTTTGCTTGCTCATTTAATAAGTTTTTCTCTAAAAAGTTAGTCTTTCATATTAACAGTAGAGTTACACCTCCTCTGTGTGCTTTCTCGCAGTTAACTCTGAAGGTAACTTCTTCTCAGATTGTTGAAATACTACTCCACAACTACAGCTCCTCTAGAGAACTACCCACAATTATTAGGCAAGCTACTAATCCAACTAGCTGCAAACCAGTTACTCTTTTGTTAGGATAATTATGATAATCTATGCTGGACTGTTATTATTAGTTGAGTTTTTTAATACCTTGTCATCACCTCGTGTACTCCCATACTAGGTTGTTGTTCGCTACGTGACTGTTTTATTTAAAAGGTGTCCTGGAATCTTAGTAGTCGTGAACGTGTAAAATAGATTCTTTCAAACATCTTTCACATTATTGTGTTAAGAACACCCCCTTGATAAGTTATATCCCCATTACAACATGGTGAGAATCCATACGGAAAGAAGAAGTGTACTCAAAATAATGACAAAATTAGCATCTGTAAGTACTGCACCTCTGCTAAGAGTGGTTCCATTGATTCTCCTGGCGCTATGTGACAGTTACATGTAACTTTATCACTCATCTCCAACCCTTCTTCTACCATATCTATTAGAAGATACCATCAAATCAATGCAAATTGGTCAATCTAAATATAATTTGTTTACAAACACACATTTTGTTTGATTTACAATATTTCATTTCCTATTTTCAGGAAATATTTCCTCATGGAAAACGTTTTTTAAAGGAGCATACCAGCACTGCTGTTCTGAAAAAAAAACCTTACAGTTGAGGAAGAAGCAAGTGCACTGTGTACTTGCAGATCAACTAAATTTTAAATGATTATAACAATTAATTCAAACAGAAGCCCAGAAAAACTTATCAAACTATAGGCATGAGTATAATGTATAGACTAAAAGGCCACAACCCTCTGGTTGTGACTTTTTCATTGTTTTAAAATCTCTGTTTTATAGACAACCCATATATATATACATGTATCTGTCACACAGCGATCCTATACATCAGGCTCAAGGTATCAACTTTACTAGCATGTAAAATGTGACGGTGTAAATTTATCTTTGCTGCAAATTTTATTTTCACTGTATAATGTTCACTATCATAAACTGAACTCAGACAGGAAATAAACACTGCTTGGAACCACTGACATCACATAAAAAATGATGAGAAAAGAAAAAAAAGAGGAATACAAATAAGACATCCACTTAAATATAGGTCAATACATAAGAGGTTTAACATGCGAGTATGGTTCAATTAAATCTAGGGCGAAGGACCATGGGACTGATGGCACAAGGTTTCCCAACAGGGGAAGAAATCTTAAGAAATTCTAATCACTTAGAAACAAAGAAATCCTACCAAGATTTCCCTTACTTGGTTTATGATGGTTTCGTGAGCCAGGGATACCAGTTTCAGCATCACAACTATTGCACCACAAGTAATTTCCTGTTTGTCTCGCCTTGCGAATGTACAAAAAAACAAATATTACAGCAAATATTATCAGTGCCACAGGAACACTGATTGAAATAAGTAAGTGCCGATGATTTGTTGCTTTTGTTTGAGAAAAACGATGATTGTGTTGGGCAGTAGGTGGCAAAGTGTGTTCACGCTTGGAACCCTGGCTTGGACTTGTATGATCATTGGTAATTGAACTCTGATTCATGGTAGCGGTGGGTTCCTGTGGAAATGCTGTTGACTTGTCACATCGGTTTATACTGCTGTGAAAAGAACAGATCATGTTTGATGTGGTTCCCAGTTTTTCTTTACACTCATTTTCCACAACGTCCTGTTCATCATTACAACATTTCGTGCATGGGAAACAGTCTCCCTTGTCATCATCATAATATCTGTCAAGCAAAAAATAAAAAATAAATAAATTAACAGAACAAAATGGAAATTTTACATAATTAGCATCCGAAGATGTTTTGATCATACACCAACAAAATTAATATTAGTGTAGCTGAAGGGACAAAAGAGAGATGTTATCAAACATGATATCTTCACATGTGAAGATATCATATCTTTGCATGTGAGGATATCATATCGTTGTTATCAATTTGTTACCACTCGGTATACCACTGACTTTGATATAATAAAATCTATTCTGTAATATCTTCAAATGTATTTGCAGTGCCATTTATCATTTTAATTTATTATTTCATTTTGCGATCACTGTCTCAATTCTAGCTGGTGTATCATTTCAAACTTAAATTGAAGGGAGAGTTTTCTTCTGTTTACAAGAATACAACATTAATAAACAATTAGTGGATGAGGTTGAGCATGATATCATGAATTATCAAAACCGAGGTCTGTGTTATCTGCCGAAGTCGAAGGCTGAGGCAGATAACACAGACACAAGGTAGACAGAAGAAGAATCTTTTTTATTTAACATCCACAAGCTTGGCTGGAAAGAACCAGGAGAACATCACCCTCAGCCGTTTCTTGTGCAGACTATGTGCCTCACTTTGTCTGTGCCTGAGAATCTTTGGTTGAGATTCTCCTGTTACAGCCCTGCATTTGATTAATAAGTTAAAAATACCTGTCTTTGCCATAGCAGCTTTTGTCACACTTGATGTCCCACATTAAACTGCAGTTCTGCAGCACCACCTGATCTTTTGCACAGGATGAACAAGGCGTACAAACAGAAGTTCCATGTTTACTTGAAAATGACATCCCAAGTTTGCAGGGTACACATGTTACCAAAGCGCTTGATAGTATTCGCCTCCCACACTCAATTGAAAGGGTTTGACCTGGAGGACAAGGTGAACAATCTTCACATGAAGTTGATCCATCCTCATGTTCCAGCAAGAACTGAGTTTCAGAGCTGCAGTTATTTCCAGGCTTTAAAAGAGAAAAAAATACAGAAAAGAATGCAACATAAGAATGTCAAAGCAATTCTGAAAATGTGGCAAATTGGACCATAGTTTTATGATGACCTCTTCAACCAAATTATATAACATATTAATTTTTATTCCTGGAAACCTAAGGCAAGTTAAATATATTACAAAAAATTATACCCCAACATACAAAGCTTGTGTAATGTAATAAATTATGATGTATACATGTCAATATGTATTTAATTCATATTCAGTACATATTGACACAAGTTAGCATATTTGTGGCCATTATATGAATAGTATGGACCACACAAAAACAAGCTGAAGGGTGCCTCAGTGACAGTATGGATTTTATACTCATTTCTGTAAAAAATCCCCTTTGAAGTATTGAAAGATCAAAAACACCACTGTGGTTTAGGCTTTGGGCTAAGGTCTGTGCCTAATGATAAGGGCTATATGTAACTTTTGCACAATTAATTCCTTTTTCAGTAGGCACTTTCCACCAGATCTTGGCATTTATAAAGAAGCCACTTATTCAGGATAAAAGGAGAACGACATTCAATTATGCTAGCCTTTTAGCCAGGATGTGACGAGTGGACATCCAAAATGTGCTATAGGACCAACTGAAATGAACAGTTTATAATGCAACACATAAAAAATAAAGCAATTTTCTTTACAAAGTGGCCATCCACAGGACAGCTGGACTCCCATCTGGCTAAAAGCCTGCTTATGCCATATTCCATATTTTAGATGGTTTTATTTTTTTTAAATAGTGAAGATAGCATTTACAGTTGTAAGAGCCTCTCTTTTGTTGGAATACTGTAAATAAACCATTATTATTATTATTATCATTATCATTATTATTATTATTATTATTATTATTATTATTATTATTATTATTATTATTGTTATTATTATCAGGAATAGTTGTCTTTCTTGGTACCTTACTGGAAATAGTTCAATTGCCTCAGAACATGTCAGAGGCAAACGCGAAAAATCTCAAAAATCAATTACCTCTGCAAATGCGATGTTAAGAAGACAGGCAACCACAATCAAATGTATAACACATGCCTACAAAACAAAACATCTGGTATTAGGACTGAGCATGTGGGTTAAGTATTCAACTTTCCAAAAATAACCACCACACTTTTGCACAGTACTGTGCTCCTTAAAATTGACAATACAACTTATTTTCATCTAACCTTGCAGACACAGTGATGTGGGTGTCTACCATTTGGCCAAAAAAACACCCTGAAATTTGGGTTGAAAGTCAAATATCATGAAACAGTAACGTTGCAAAAAAACAGTTTTTGACCACCTCCTCAAGTACTTCTCTTTTCCAAGATGGAAATTTCCAAGCCAGTTTCTAGTTTCTTATCAATAGTATAATACAGGAAGTCAAATTGCAAATAGTAAGCACCAACAAAATGGTGTCCCCTTGGTTTGCAGAGATTTGAAAAACCTTAAAACACATTTTATTAAACCATCATATCATCAAACAGTGGTCCAACCTGATTATTTCTATAAATGGTACGTAATCAAAAGGTATCTGTCATTCCAATGACGTCATATTATCAGACAGTAAAATGATGCAATCCTACACCACGACAGAGGGATATTTTGATGCGTGTACAAGGAGTACAATGAGAGCACAATAATAGCACGATTTTAAAAAAAATAAACTATATTGGCACAAACTACCGCTTAGAAAACGTTTCTGTCTCGAGATAAGGCCAAACTCCATCGATAGTTAATATAAAAGGCGATCTTACATATAAGATTTGGTGCAGGCTGCACCCTTCTAAACTGTGATTACTCAGCACAATTCAATCCGTGCATATTTAGGTCGTATTGTGCTTTTATGATGGCTAGTCCCTTAACACAAAACTAGACAAACCACAAGATATATAGCGGTAAAAGAGACGTAATTATAAGACTATGCAAATCCACTAACCTCAAAAGAAGGAAAACCACGAACTTTCGGTGACTGTGGTTGCTGCGTCACACGGCTTCGGTTCGTGTCAGCCACCTGAAAACAAGAAATGTGGCCATTCAGAAGAACACTCGCTGATTGCATATGGAAAGGGCCACAAAAACGATAATTTTTTGACATCAAGAGGACATTTTCTTACCATTTTCTCTAACTGCGTCATGATCACTTAACGAAGCGTTGACGAAAGAAACGCCGGCTAGAAACAAGACTTTACCAACAAGGATTCTGGAAAATCCATATGGCATTGCTAGGATCATGTGTTTCTAGTGGCGTCTTTCCAAGGATGATACGGTACGAATACTAAACGCCAAAAAGCGATCACGTAAACCGTAAAGAGAATCTTACAACAACTGCTTTGCTCACAGCTAAATCGTAAGACGACTAAAAGTTATGAATGAACGTATTTTAACTTTGTTTACAAAATAGTACATGTCTTTTGATTGGTTGATTGGGATAGAGGCAGATAAGTGTGGACTTGATTGGTTTGTTTCCTCACCGGCTACCCCAATCAGAGAATATTCGTTTATCAAGTTCATCCAAGGGCAATGACATGACTATCATATGACTTGCGGAATTTGGCGGGAAAATTCCGAGACGATCGAGAAGATAACGTACGACAAGAATAGGAAATAATGGATTCTTCTAAATTCCTACGAATATCAGAAAAATGCGGGGATCGTTTCGAATGGACGGGCAGCGCAAAAGAACTCGACAAATTCTTCTCTTTTCTGGGCTGCAGAGGAACATGGAGTCAACCGACTGGCGAAGGACGTCCCCACAAATTTGCAAACGAAACGTTCACCTGCACTTGGTATGCTACGAAAAAATCCCTTTTAATACAGGGCAAGAAATCTAGCGAGCTAAAAGACAAGTTGAGACAGTTCCTTGTTGATCCTTTATCTTTGATAGCTGCTAAAGACGAAAGCGAAACTGAAAGTGAAAGCGATAGCCTTAAAGTTGATGGCAACACAAAGGTAAAGGTCAATGAAGTCATCAAAAGTACCAAATTTTGTGATGGATGCGTAGCTTCGGGAGTCCACGAAGGTAACGAGTTTATTGAGGATGAAATTCATGACGGGGTAAATCCAGGAAAGCTTATTGCAAATTTGCTACGGTTTAGAATGAAGAAATGGAACATGGAGGGAGCCAAGGTTACCATAGCAACCCCTTTCATGGACAAGTCTGGCTTGGACTTCATTATTTCATTTCTGGAAAATGGAACAGCCCTTGAAAAGATATATGCCAGAGAAGTTTGTGCATGGAATAACAAGAAGATTGACCAAGTCATTGCTGGTGATTTATCAAAAAATTGGATTGTCAAGAAGGTTGTTGCTTTGAAAAAGGTGCCTTCCTTCCATGCTAAGTTTCTGGCAGGAGAGTACAAAGACAACGTGGAATTGATAGTGACGAGTTGTAATATGACTTCAGAACATTTGTTCTCCGACCAGCTGGAGACAGTGATGCGAACTGAGTGCACCGTGGAAACTTTTCATAGTGATTGGCTCAAACCTCTGGAGATAATGGCAGAAGAAGAAGGAAGTATGGTGAAGTTTCTTGATATGGATGACATTATGCAGGAAGTTCAAAATATTGAGTAAGTGTGTGGACATTATCTGGTTAATATTGCCCTGATATACTGTATGTATTTGTTTCAGTTTATGGGTTGTTCTGACAACCTTTATCGTTGCTATGCCAACAGAAGATTAGAGTGGTTTTCAATGGATAGTCATAAAACCAAAAACAAACCAATAACTTACCAATTCAATTGGACTGTTCAGCTAATCTCAAACCATAGTAAAACTGAAACCAAAGTAATTCTCGCTTTTCATGTGACGTAATCGTATTCCAAAATTAAAAACTACTTTTCCCTCTGAGGTTTAGTCGCATCAGATAAAAGATCCTATAGGAACTTGACGTTTGTCAATGTTTTAGCTCGACAGGGTTCTTAGTTTTGTTATAGAGCATGTTTAAATTTTCCAAGCTTTTTCGTTGCGTGACATGAAATGGCAGCAAGAAAAGGCTGTCGCGTAGGTCAAAAGATGAGCTATCGCTTTAGTTTTTGCTAACCAAACGGTCCTTGCATTAGAGGAAGCAATTATAAATGCGCTAGAGCTCTAGAGTAAAAATTTTCATTTCAATAGCAAAACTCAACAACAGATGTTTTTGTTACGTCACGGCCGCCATGTTTGGGTCCCTCCAAAGGACACAAACATGGCGTCTCCATACAAAGCTCTGTAAATTTGGGCGACACACTTCTGCGAATAGTGCGTGAATGAAAAACAGCAGAGGCGTGATTCTTGGCGAGGTTGTTTAAATTGCAATCATCTATCATATTCCAGATTCATTTATTGAGAGATTACGATTTTAGTTTTGATCACATGACTGGTGAAAACCGGGAATTGTCTTATTACATTCGACACTCAATTGAAAACCTTTCTATACATGGCAAATAGTCATTATTTCCCTACTTTGGTCAAATTCTGACCAAACGAATAAAATTCATAACCCTTTTAAGCCTGGTTACGTACTGGTAGTTGTGTAAAGGGTAGATAACACTATCCCAGCATGGACAAAGAGTAAATTTCTGTTAAATAAAAAGTTACAAAAACAATGCAACTAGATAACTTTCTGTCAGTGTTGTCATCAAATCAAATCAAATCAGTTACTCACCACATTTATCAGGTTTAGCTATATTCCAACCCTAGGCAGTATTTGATCATATTATTCAAAGATATCAGTTTCATGATTTCTTATAACCTTGGAAATAAATATCCTTTACTGATGTTGGAGTCTTGTAATTAGAAAACACATGCAAATAGAATAAAGACACTGGAAAAGAATTTGGGATAAAACAAACTTTATTGAAAACAAGCACAAAACAAAAATAAAATTACTCCCTTCCCCTGGAGGGAAAGGGTGCTGAGTAAAACAATCAGTGAGAGGCTGCAAATGACCTTTGGAACATCAGGAGATACATACATGTATATATAGGTTGACGCAAGAGAAGCTTGACACTGTACAAAGACATGACTGCAAACAAAAGGGGCTGTGTTCCTACTTACGTACTTTGACAAGGTCAAAACCACCAAACTCGCTATTTCCTATATCAAGCCAAATAGGTAAAATCAAAATTATGCATCAAAAGACATTCGTATTTCTCACAGAGTTTTGCATAGCACAAGCCTTAATTAGGTGAAGCTTAGAGAGCAATTTTTATTTGAGCGTGATTCAATGCAGTTGATTTGGTTTGCATTCCTATGATAAACTTGCACCACTTTTTCATCCAATCCGAAGTAGATGTCAAGTTGAAATGAAGTTAACTTGTGACTCACTCAGATGAATTTTGCTTCAGACAAATGTATTTGCTTCAAGATTTGATTGGTTCACTTGATTGTCTGTATTCTTTGTGATTGTCCAAAGTGATTTCTTTGATTTGGTTTTACAACACTCAACTGAAACTCGCTTCATGTCAATGCTGGGGAATAAACCCTGGGATTGACTGTCAATAATGCCCTACCTAACTATACCTAGGAATTGCATTCCATGAACTAAAAGTGAATACCAAAAGTGACATGGCACAGCAACACAGCGTGTCTGCTGGTTCCATTGATGAGCATCATTTCAGCGTTTTTTGTTATAAAATAGGGACTGAGTTACTAACACAATGCAATGTGCAGGTCTAATGTCAGGTTAGAGAAATCCATATATACTGTGTCAACAACTCAAGCTTATCCGAGAGCAAGTTTTAACAGTAAAAAAAAAGGTTTAACAGCAATGGTGATTCTCTTGGAGGAAAAGACCATTTCATCAGGACAAATATAAATGTCTACATGTACAGTAAGGGGTAACTTCAAACACATTTTTATTGGCTGGAAAGGTTTTACAATTATGGTGATTTCTTGTTTGCAAGAAATAGACAATTTCATCAAGACAAATATCAAATGTCTATATGTGTAAATGATAAATTCAAACTCTTTGCTCAGCAAAAATTATACAGTTGAAATGCATCATAAGAGTAATGTGTCCCAAGACCTCTCAAGCATCTTGATTCTCTTTAGCATTCTACATAAGAACCTTTTCGGGCATGCCATAGACTGGAAGGAACATGTAATCAACGCAAAGAGAATCATTGTGCCTTTCAACTTAACAAAATTGAACACCATATTAACTTTGTACTTTAGTAAACTATCCCATATTAACTGGAAGTCATTTGTAGTCACAGAAGTATACTATTCCTTAAGGGAATTTGTTTTCAAATAACGTAGTTACAAAAGCAGTGTATATGCCATAGTGTATGTAATATTGTCCAACAGGTAAGTAAACATACTTCTACTTACTCTTACTTCTCAAACTAAGGTGGAAAATGGCAAGCTTTAATGCCTGATCATGAGCAGTAAACAATAAGAATTATTATACTATTTTCATGTTCCTGCCTCGACAACCTCTGCTTGAAGAACTACTGGTAACAATGGACAGGTATAGCCAAAACCCTGCTATTGTTGCTCACTGTGTCTCTGTTAACTTTTACAGAGATTTCCATTAATTTTTAAGTTTCCCAGTTAATTCTCATTTACCGGTACAGTTTTTTATCTTCAGTAATCCTACTTATCTAAAGAGTACTTGAAAGTGCGAGACTACTAGATGGCACAGGGAAGCTGAGAACACTGTGAAGGCTGTTATTGTGTTTCACTGCAACAACATATAGTTGCCCTGTTGAACACTTTGCATATATTCTTCAAACTCTACTGAGATGTATCATGTGTGGCCTAGAAAGATTTACCAGTATCTGTTTGCCAAACAATAACCTAATATTTACACGACTCAGGCAGTCAGAGGGCCAACAACTAAAATTAACCAATCAAAATGCTCTATTCCGGTCCAATATTCTCTAAGTATTGGACCGGTCATTGTCTTGAATGACCCTGCACTTGTGTCTTTGCAGTCTTTGCTTTCTTCAGTTGCGCAATAAATCTCTTATTAACCAAGCTTGCTCGGGATCTTACAGGGAGAATATCGGCCCTCGGTCTTTTTTGTACGGACCTCGCTGCGCTCGGTCCGTACTGTCAAGACCTCGGGCCGATATTCTCCCAGTATGGCCCTCACGCTTGGTTAATAAGATATATATAATGCAATGAGGAAATGTGGAAATTCTACAGCCCTCATAACATTTCCAATGGTCAATCATTGAATAAGTGTGATTATCAGTTAGTCAAGTTCAAGTCACATCAACTATACTCAGGTTGCAGTGCTGTTTGGAGCCAGGTCATAAACATAAGGTTCTAGGACATCTACAACATCAAAACGCTGAATTTTTCGTGTTTGAAGAATCTGCACAAACTCTGCAACAGTCAGATTTGGTGACCTAGCCTTCAATGCCTTCAACATTACAGTACAGGGACTTCCGTCAGGAGTCAACATTTCATCCCTGAAAACTTGAATTTGCTCCTCTGTAAAGCCAAGGTCAGCTCCAACATGTCGCCAGTTACCAAACCCTTTAATTATTGTGTCCAATTTCATACACACAGCATGCAGCACCTCCTCTGGAAGCTCATAAAGACAGGGTGATGACCTCTCTTGGCTGGTAATCAGGGGGTCTTAACAATAACACAACAATAATAATTATTATTAGTTGTGTAAAAGACATGTTTGGTGCTTTACAACAGCATTTGACGATGCAGTTGTGTGAGAATCAAAACAGTTCATTTCCCACAGATGGTCAAAAGTGTTAAAATAGATTACTCAATTCAATGGCAATAAGTAATAGAGTGTGACTGTTTAGATGGGCATTGGTGTGCAAGACTGGCACTCCTGATTAAAGCTGTTTGTATAATGTATGTACGTTTTTGCACTTTGATTTCCCTGCAGTTAGCTATCTCTAAACGGATTTGAATCTAATTTAAAAATTAACTTATAATCTAATTTGAAAATTAGAGTCGTTTGAGAGACTTCGTTTTGTTCTTAGTAAACCTAACTTGTCCTGTTCAACAGGCGGTTCTGGAAATCAATTTATCTGAAATGGGAAAGTACTCTTCAAATTTTTTCCCTGCTAAGGTGTTTAATTGAAAGATGTCTAAACACTAGAATCTAAAAAAGAGGCTGTGTTGAATCATAGTGTTTTGAGGGTTAGCCCTTCGCTGGAGCGAGTCATGGAACGGGTTGTGCTATTGGTTGGTAATATGCAGAAAGATAGAGCTATGCTATTGGTTAAGAAATTATTCTGCTAAACTGCATTTAAATATTACCATGCCATGAGAGTTTTTGGTAACTTAAGGACGTTCACTCCCATTGCTACTGTGCATCGTTACTGCGCACGCAAATTCACACCCCACCTCATGCATCAAGCATGCACACTAAGCAATAAAATGAAGAATGATAGAGAAGATGGCTATTGCTACAGCTTTGCATGGATTTAATGATCATAGACATTCAGTGACCCCTGCATTTCTTTCCAGAAGCATATTTTATTTACAATGATCTACATATGGTCCAAAAATGAACAAAAAATTGGTGTGGGAAGTTAAAAAAAGTCAAGATTTCCGTTCACAGTTCCTTCAATAAGCACTGACAGCTGACGAAAAGTGTCGGCTACTTCACTCAGAGAAGTTGGCTACTTTTCCCCCTAAATTTAAGCAATTAAAGAAAGATTCCTGGGGGCTCCTTGTTTGTAGAGTCGGTTATTCTTCTCTAACCAGCTGCCTACTTCAAATTTTATTGAAACCCCCTGCATTCACAGAACATTGAATCCTGCCCTCTTGCATCTGCAAGGTGTGTGAAACTATGGTCGCTAAATTCGAACTTGTTCTCTAAGGAACCTCACCAGTTGACTTAATTCACTTAATAGGTCCACTTCAACAATATTTGGCAGAGAACATTTCAATTCAAGGATCTAATTGCATTATTTTGGGGCTTACAGACACTGGCCTTATTAGCTAACAAAGCCCCATTTTTCAGATTTAGGGTACCTATTTTCGGGGCATGTTCGCTCCAAAATGAAGTGGGTGACCCCCAATTCTTTTGGCAAAAACCTGTACATGGGAACTTTTGGGTGTGAACGTCCTTAATTTTTGCCAATGTTACTTGAATCTGCTGCAGAATATAAAGTTTGCCCTCTCCATGTGGATACTCACTACACAGACTCCTTCCAGTTACTATCTGGTCTTTGTTATTACGAAATCCTGGTTTGCACTCTTGAACTCTCCTAAATGGATCCTACAGTCAAATTTCAGAGATTTGGGAGTTAAGTGCACCAAATACAACACATGTAAGCTGCATTGCTATAGGTTAGGGAAGAGCAGTAATAGGTCAATATAAGCCACATCAACTATTAAAATCAAACTGATTATAATTACTTTTATTAATAAGTAACTACAAAATAGTGTCACAAACCTCTTTGATTGAGGCCACAGCACAAATTGTTGTGGATTTATTGTCAGCAGTTAGCTCAAATATGCCAATAAAGTCTCTGTTTTGACCATTGTCATGCTTAAATAGCACCTCTGCTCTTGGTATAGTTTGATAGGATTCTTTCAAACTCTTGTGTGTTATAATCTGTAAAAAAAAAAACCAGTTAATATTGATTTAGTGCGATCCAAACATGCCTGTGTCAATAAACTATTGCTCAGATATACTGTTACTAACAAATAAAGTGGTCCTTACTTTACTGACTGGTTCTTTCTTCTTATTTTGCAACAGTGCGAGATGACAGAGAAGTGAGGGATTCGGAGTACAGAAGCCCAGTCCCTGCTTAACTTTACCTTTGAGTTACATAAAGATGGCCTTTTCAATAAAAAAACACGATCAGATCTGAGCTCAATATGTCCAATAACACCGTAACCTAACTACTTCATGCCAAGTGGTACATAATTAAGGCCTCATATGTCTAATATAGATGACAAGAATTTGTCACAAACTGGACCAAAAAAAAGAGAGGAAACCATTGCTTGTTCTTATTCCTGATTGCATGAACCGTTTAGCTATTTGTCATAATTTTCTTATGTAAGAAATAGAAAACTTCCTGGAATTGATGTAGACAATGCATATAGACAAGGAGCCCATGAAGTCCAGGATAACAGATATAGCCTTATTTTCATTCAGTTGAAATTTTCTTTACCAGTCAGTAACAAAGCCATCATAACAGACATAACATGAAGAAGCTACCTCTGGTTTAATCTCTCCAACAATCCAACCCTCAACAGGTTGTTTAACAGAAATCTTGATGTCTGTCTCAGTTACCGTCTCAACATACAGAGACTCTGGGGAACCCAACAGAATCCTGTCTTTTGCCCTTTCCTCTTCCATTATTTTCTGATAAAAAGATAACAGTCATGTTTTAAATCTATCCTCATCTTTAAGTTGGTATCAACACTCATGCCATTGACATCACAGATAAAATTATTAGTACCGGTAGTCTATGAGGTAATTGTTGATGCCAACATTAATCCCCAATTTTACTGTCAATATGCAAGCAACAATAAATTATGCATTATCAGTATCAATGACGTTTCCAAGTTATGGTACTGTTGTATCAAACTCTCTTTACTGGTGAAATTGTTAAAGTTCAATTGAGGCCTTACACTACTAATTGATGTTAAAAACGTTTGATATCCAAGCTTTCGCCGATCCACGGCATCATCAGAGATAAGAAAAAATCTTCCGCGTAGGGCTTATAAATTATACAGATGTAAATTCAAACGTGTGAAAAGTGAAAGAATGTAGGGATAAAATGCCTGAGATGAATAATAAGGTACAAACATGAATAAAAACAAGTGGTGTGATCTAATGAACGAGTGTGAAAGTAAAAACAAAAAAGGCTCTAGATATGCTAATAAAAATAGTTTTTAGAATACAAGGTCAGCAAATTCGCTGCATTCCTCTTGCGAGTTGATGGTAGGCTTGTATTTTCGTATGTAAAATGCTTTGAACAGTCGTAGATTTGTGGAGTCGTTTTCTCTTTCCTGGTGTTTTTGGCAATCATACTTGTACAGGTACCCATGTACATTGTAGGAAGATGAGCGCACTGATGTTTCCTTGACAAAAACATAAGTCTACTTGTTAAAGTGACAACCATATATTTTTGGACTCCTCATCAGTCAGCAATTGCAAGCTGTTCCCTTAAAACTATATGCTTGGTTAACTCTTAGCAAAATGAATATTAAAGTCAAACCATTTGAACTCTATTTGTTTTTACTTCCCTTTCTGGGTATACTTGGTGCAGTCGCACTACATCAGTTTCATAACATCAGTTCAAAAGATATATTCTTGACTTCTTTTTCCAGGAGTAGTGTGTTAATTACCTGTCTTCTGTAAAGTTAACAGGTTTTATACAATTAAAATGTTCAAGCAGGAATGCACCTACTAGAACATATAACTTCATTTACTACCCAGTAATCTAACAGATTTAGTACCTCAAGTGATGCTTCACAGTCATCAAAAACATATAGGTATGCTGTGTAGTTCACACCAACTCTGCCCTCTCCTCCAAAGACAGCACACTGTAGACGCTTCTTTGTTGGTTTGTTATTGTGGCGTGATACACCAACAACAACATAAGTAAGAAGATAGTCCACTTGGAAGCTAACTTCATTGTTGTGGACTTCATATCTCTCTTCATCTTTCCACACAGCCCTTTCATCATGTAGAGTTAAGCTTTGGAGTTTTACATGCCACCCATTACTATAAAACACCAAGGCACTGTGAGGTACCCTGACCTGTGTTGGTTTGGACAGTTTCAACCCAATAGGGTGAAATTTTACCACTGGACTAAGCTGAACTTCATCATCTTGCAGTGTATTTAAAGCATCTGTGTTCCAACAGATTTCTAGTCGAACTCTTGGACCATCATCAAGAAAACTATCTGCGTCACTAAACTGGACTAAGACACCAGATTTATCAAATGATAGAGTCTCTTGTGAGCCATGAGCTGTTGGAGCCTCAAGTGTTACTGAGTAACTCTGGTCTGCAGATAAAAAGTAGAGGAATCTTCATGAGTTTCTTTCCCTACTCCAATGAGTGTTACAAAGCTCTTGTTTTGGGAAGGAGGAGGAGAGGGGCAACCTGAGGTAAAATGACTTTATTCCACAAATTGACGTAGTGAATAGGAAACAGTTCCCTTTTCTGAGTTATTTGACAGCAAGTAACAGCTTTATCAGTAAAGTACATAATTTACAACTTGTTTGTTATTTGCTTCAAGGTGATAAAGCAACTACATATATTACCTTAATGGTGAACAAGTCATAGACATAAAGCCTCACCTTCTTCTTGATCAGATGGCAATAATGTGGCTAATGACTGACTTCTTGGGAGCCTCTTGTACTTGCGGTTTTTCAAATATCTCAAGACGACCATTACTGCAATTGTACTAACAGCCCCAAGTACCATCATAACAATTAAAAATGCAGGAGAATCTCTTTGGATTATTGTCCTATCTGTATGGGCATTTTCTTGAGGGCACACATTGACAGCCCTTTGGGTGAAACTACATTGTTTGTTTTTTGGCATATTCTGTTCAACACATTCAGCAACATGCACATCCTGATCATCGTTACAGCAGGCAGAACAAGGTTTGCATCCAGTACCATTTGCAATATAAAACCCTTTGTCACATTCACCACAAACTCTGTCATGGGTCAAATTACAAGGCAGAAGTTCTTTCTGTCCAACAGAACATGTTGTACATTTTGAGCATTCTTTTTTCCCTGCTTTTTCTGAAAAGGTTTTTCCAGCATTACACTTTACACATCTAATATCATCGGTGTTTTCTACAATGCTTCCACATTGTGGGAAAAGTGAATACCCTGGTGGACAACTCTTGCAGCTCTTGCAATAGGTCTTAGTTCTGGTCACGACGAGGTATTGATCATTTCGACACTTGGGTTGGCAGTCCATTTCATTGGCATCACACTGTTTGTAAAATGGCATGTTTTTGCATTGGTCTTTAATAATATTTCTCCCATCACTACAGCACCATGAGCAAGCCTGACAGTCGCCAGTCATTTCTTCATAATAGAACCCACTGCTACAGCTGTCATTACACTTTGAATTAGATTCTAAAGTACATTTCGCTATTACTTTTTGATGATCTGAGCAAATGCCACATGGGCGACATGACCCGATATCATGTTCTGCCGAGTATGTTATCCCTAGTTCGCAGGGTTTACACTCTATCCTTGTTCCATATTTAACGTAATCACCACACTCTGGACTCAAGCCATAGCCAGGTTCACAAGGGAGGCAATCCATGCAAGATAAATTGCCTAGCACATTTTCAACTGTGAACTGGTTGTACTTGCACTTCAGTGAATAAACACGTGTATGTACCTAGTGGAAAAAAATATGCTCAAAATCTGGCGATACAAGAGTTAGACTGTTTCACTTTGTTGCGTATATACCACAGCTCTGGGTACGTTACTAATTGGCATGCAGAAGTATAAACTTCGTCGTGTGATACTCGGTGCTTACTCTGCAAAGAGAAAGGGCTACTTCAGTCTTTTTGTCGTCCCACTTGCTCGTGAATTTCCAGGACAAATTTTGGCCATATGAAACATTAGGGGTATTAAAGGACATTCTTAGCAAGACTATAGAAACGATAATTAATACTCACAAATAACGTTGTTAAGAAGAGTAGCGCCAATAACTTGGCCATGATCTCAACACACTTTAGCCCTGCAAAAAATAGCCCCATTTCACCAACGTAACCAGTAATGTACTAGAAGATTGCACGCTAAGCTAAACAAATAAGTGTTCAAAATGTGCTGACGAGTCGAGTTTTCTGCATACGTCACATTTTAAAATTTGATTACTCAGCGTATTTCTCCTTCACCTCCTCCCCGCGGAAGTGTTTGTGGAAAACATGCGAAAAACATGTACAGTCCAAACTGAACTTGAGCCTTGAACATTTTGACGACTTACCAACTCTTAGTTGTTGATTTTATGAAATATTGTCCACTCAGACTCGGGCGAAAAAATTTCTGAACATGGAAATTCGTTGACATTCCGGATATCGAGGCATTTCTGTAGACACCAGCACTAGTTCTGTCGTGAGCACTTTTAAAACAGTCTTCTAGTTATTAACTGTTTTGGAAGATTTTTACTACTTACGATTGGAAACTGAAGATGCAAACCTTCAATGTTTCATTCGGGAAAACTACGTGTGGTGGATTAACCAAAATCAGCAGGACAACGAAATTTCTAGAATACGTCGCAAGGATTCGGGGAATCCCCCGACGAAACTGTTTGCAGTGAGCCAATCGGGTCACTCAAACTCCTGTTTCACGATTGTCATTGGTGGAGCTCAAAGGGGAAAGGTGCTTCTTCAGCAAAATTCTTCAGCAAGTTCGGTTTGTACAATCATCAATTTCCAACCATGGGTTATCAAAGGACAGGCCGCAGAGAACGACTCTCTTGTCCTGTTTCGTATTCGTAAAGCGTCATCTTATGGACAGAATGGATGACACCGCTGAATTTGGCATTTTTCATTACGGCAGAGCGGTCGAAGCCGAATGCCCCAACTGTGGAGATGTCCAAATACCTTCCACTGGCTTCACCAACATTTCTTGCCCAATATGTAACGGGGTTCTTTCCGTGAACAATAACTCTCACCATTCCCGAGTTAATCGAAGTAGTGACCATCGTGAAGGGAACCTACTCCCGCAAGACGACACTGACGAAATGAACCAAGAAACCCAAGCGGGATTTCGAATTCCTTTTCCGCCACGCAGGCCAACTGAAGATCCTTCCATACAGTCGCTCACGGCCTCTTTCCTACAAGTTTCCACAGAGAATACCGCTTCAGGTGTACCCCTACAAGAGGGTTGTGATGAGAGTTTAACATTTGGCTGCCCCTCATCCTTGGAACAAGTTGAACAAAACACAAAACTTTCGAAAACTCCATCAGAGGGACACGATGAAGATGGCGCCGTCGACATTTGTCACACTTGTGGTGCGTAGTCTAAACATTGTAGTTCAAGTCTGTGTGCACCCAGAATTCCGTAAAATTCCGATAATAGAAACCCTGGGACTCTAATTGTACAAAAGGATTTTTTTTACAGTTTTCTTTGAGAAGGTGGTTATCGGAAATTGCGTGGCAAGACATTCATAGGTACATCGAAGAATGTGGGTTCCCAATAGGTTTGGCGGGATGCGGGATTTGGCATTTTTTCGTCGTGATATGCGAGATTTGATCTGAAAACTTGGGTGGGAAGCGGGACTTACAGTTGCGAGCGGGAGCGGTATTTCGTGTTTTTATGGGGTTGGGATGCGGGAATCGCAAGGGGAACAGAGCGGCATACGGGATTTTAAATTCTTACGTGACCACAAAGGTCCCGTCCCCTTGCGATTCCCGCATCCCAACCCCATAAAAACACGAAACACCGCTCCCGCTCGCAACTGTAAGTCCCGCTTCCACATAAATACCGAAAGCTGGCAGTAACGAACGTATTGTGCGTATAGCTGTGTCAAGTTTCAAGTAATGAATAGCAAAGGACCCGTAAAAGAATCCATCATCGCCAGACTACATTAGTATCATGAGTTTGCATAAGTTCTTTGAGTCCTATTGTGGTCATTTGTTTTGGCCTCTGACATCATTCACACTTTCCATTTCCGACAATTTCGAAGCTTTCGTCTGACAGTAATCTTGACACCCTGATCCTTCCTGGTTTTTCTAATCTTTCGACTTTTCCCAGGGTACTTGGCTTGTTTTGGCCAATATGGCCGGATGTAGCCCGCGCGCAGGTTCACGTTGGAGCGCAAGCACAACGTGTGCGAAATCGAGAGGTGAAGCCGCGAAACGAGAAAGTTCGCTTTGCTTTTTGCTACTCGTGCGCGTAGCTCAGAGGTGAGCCGGCTTGCAGACTGTTGAAATTTGATGTTGAAATTTGTCATATTCCATTAAGAACTTTGCGTCGTAATGTAATCACAAGCAATTTTACATCGCTGATTTTTAACATTTTTCCAGCAGGCTACACACGTCGAGCTTTTATCAAGATAAAAAATCTCGGCAATATTGGATGTGAGAACTGTAAATACATGTGATTTTATACTTGATTCAGAATTATTTTTTGAAAAAATGTCTCGTGGAGAATGCTGAAAAAAGCATTTCCGAGACTCTAGATTTCAAAATTTTCTGGGGGAGCATGCCCCCACACCCCTCTAGAGGTTCGCGCCTTCGGCACTTGCTTCTGTGAACATCACCTTAAAAATTCTATTTTTTAGTGGCTCCATTTCAAATCTTCTTCTTTTCAGTGATAGGTGGATAAAAGAAAAGAAAACAGTAAATTAACCGTTTGCAGAAAGAAAAGTTACAGTTAAATTGATTATTAATTAAACAAATTAATAATTAACGGATAAAAGTTTTTGAAAGGTTGGCGGGATGGAGATTTTCAGGCAAAAAATGGTGGGATGGCGGGATCAACAGGAAAAAATGGGCGGGAAAGTGGGATCGGAGAACGCTATTGTGGCCCCTCAAGAATAGCACCCGCTAGGATTTACGGTTGTAGTTAGGGGGCGTCATGTCGGGGACGTTATATCTTGGGGGCGTCATGACCAGTATCCCCCGCTAGGGATAAAATCTCCTTAACAAGGAGATATAAAACCCAAAACAAGTCCTGCAGCCCTTTCACGTAAATTAAACATTTTAATGACATCAGGTATTGCAAGTTATTCTTCTTCAAGTGTTTGAAGGGTCAAAACTCTATATATAATCCCATGTTCTAACTATCATCGGAAGGAATTTGCGTCTGAGATTTGCAGGGGTGTATACGGACCGGGAGAGCTAGTTATCAAAAGTTTACGGTGTTGTATTCTGGATTAATTGATTCGAGTTATTACCTTCTAAATAACCACAGCTGGCCCTCTGGAATCTGATTAGTTTCTCACTAGATCTAAGCTCCCCTCTTCTGTTTCCTCTAGGTATGTTGAATTCAGACCACAAGTGTGTTCAATGCTGTCTGGCAGTTTTCAAGAGGGGTATAATCTCTCGAAAGGAACCAAGTTTCTGCATCTATTTTATTCCATGTGACAAGTTTCACTTGGTAAGCTATTAACGATGTGTTCAAATGTAAAAGTAAATAAATAATTAAATAATATGTGTAAATGCATAAACAAATACTGGTTGTGTGTAGGGGTTAAGTGGATAATCAGATAACCAAAATAATTTGTGAAAGTGTTTAAGACAACTAACTTGAGGTAGTATTGGTAAATCCTTAAGCGTAGTTATAAATGAAACACACACCATATTGGCACATGACTACTGAAAAATGCAAAAAGTAGAACTGTCCCATATTTACAGTAATGTGGATGTTTGCAAATGGTAAGATAATGAATGTTGTTTATGTGGGGCATTTCTGAATGCCAATAAGCCAATGTTAAAGAACGATTGAATTTACCCAAAAGAAGAAAACATTTTCAATGCATTAAAATTCTAAAGTGATATGAGGTTTAGGAGAATAAAACAAAATAAATTAATTTATAATCATTCCTCAACCTTTAAGTGATTTCTTTTGTTGTATTCTGCCAAGCCTCTATGTTAGAATTTTATACATCAAAGATGGCTCATTAGTACATGTGTGTGGGTGTTGCCAGTGTAAAACATAAGCAAAATGAAGCTAGCTGGAGATGGTTCAGTGGATTTATGGTTTACAGAAACTCGTGTTCCAGGAGCGTGGCGTGTTTATTTAGCAAATGGATTAGATTTTCGCTAAAAAACATTGTCTTGGTTTTGGGTCGATTGGAGTCCCTACGCTGGCTTGGATTCCTTCTCCTGGACTATTTTCCTGAAACTTTGTGTATCATTGAGCCTTAGTTCCACTTTCTAGCAAATGTCCAGACCTAAACTTCATCTCATATGTTCTATATTTACCTAATATGATGTGGCACACACACACACAGTGAGCCTGCCTTACCTGTGGAATAACATGATCGCAAGGTGTTTATGACCAAATATCAAAATACTCAAATACTCTCGGGAGGTCTCAAATAATAACAATAATCTTTGTGGAAATTGATTATCTGTGAATTTTTGACTGCCGGGTAGCTACTATTTTGAGCAACCTTTCCTGTAAGGCTGGGAGAATTCGTCCACAACAAAACCAAAACATTATTTAGAGTCGCTTGGCTTTATTGAAAAAATACCATTTTCTTTGTGGACAAAGCCGTATGTAGTTTGTCGTATGTAGTTTGTCCAAGCTCGAAAATTTCCTCAACTACAAAAACAAAACATAAAATTGCTTCACATTTCTAAATAAAGATCTACTATTCTAAGACCTGAATTATTTCATGGAAGTTCTATAATTTCAAACTGCCGGGTATTGATTTGATTGATTTGATTGGTATCTGGTACTAGTTTGCTGAAAGCACTTCCTGGCTGTGGTTATCTAGACATGATGTAAAGGTTTTATTGTGTTTCATACGCTTACTTGTGGTACGAAGCCTGAGTAATGAATGAATGAATGAATGAATGAATGAATGAATGAATGAATGAATGAATGAATGAATGAATGAATGAATGAATGAATGAATGAATGAATGAATGAATGAATGAATGAATGAATGAATGAA
>Ga0126343_10000067_pt1 | contig 27567 bp, 14 predicted proteins | sample Cyp2metagenome_FD_92531 | JGI IMG/M metagenome (GOLD analysis project Ga0126343, IMG submission 92531) | Coral microbial communities from Lord Howe Island, Old Settlement Bay, Australia - Cyphastrea 2 metagenome | ecosystem: Host-associated > Invertebrates > Cnidaria > Coral ...
CCTAAAACTTATATCACGATTCGTAGCATACTATAGGTTATCTCTGGACGAAATATCGAGCGATCCATTTTTCCGACCTTGTGCCGCCCCTCACGCGGTGGTAAGGGAGAGGGGCTCTTAAAGGTTTTATGACCTTCGAATTTCGTTTGTTTCTTTGCAGATGGTTTGGGAACAAGAGGCGTCCCTGGTTATCATGCTTACCACCACAGTAGAACGAGGACGGGTATGTTGGATACTTAATCTTATTTAGGTTTACCCCGAGTCGGATGAACGATGGATTTCAATATAAACAAACTAGAAATATCGAACTGTACATTTTCCGAGATCTTGTTGCAGCCTTTGCTCACAGTTCGTGAAATTATTTTAGTCTGTTTGGGTTGAATGAAACTAGTCCTAGTTCTGAAATTTTGTTCTATAATTTTTAGGTAAAATGTCATCAGTATTGGCCAGAAGGAGAAGAAACTCTTACGTTTGGAGACCTGGAAATTGTCTGCACGAAAATTCGCGACTTCTCACCTTCGTACATTTACAGGGAAATGTACGTCACCGACTCCAAGGTACTTGACAATGATTTGAAAACAGAATAGTTACATCCGGTCAGTGGCACCGTGCTTACAGGCTCATGCAACCTTGATCCCAGGCTCTCTCTCTCTCGTTTGCCTCGCTTTGTTGCTCGTTTAGTTTCGCAGTGGCTCGTGAAAGACCATCGGCTTTCTCCGGATCCGAAATGTTCCGGACAAAATGTCGTTTGCTCTGCGCACGTCGACTAAAAAAAAAGCATATACTTATTTACTCCACGTGATGTAGTCCTTGTCATACTTACTGATTCATTTTACTGCTCGAATTTTCAGAGCCTGCGAAGCCGAGTTGTTGTACAGTTACAATACATTGCCTGGCCGGACCACGGTGAGTAGGGTTACCCCTCCCTCCCCTCCCGGGTCAACGCAAAGCTATTTTGATGACCTCCAGTGTAGCTTACCAACCCTTCATCGTATTTATCGTGTGGAAGTGTTTAGCTCTGCACTGCTGTGCATTAGAGTACTGAAATAAGTAAACAAATCTTCGAAATGAAGTCTGCCGAGTCGAAAGATGTGTGTTCCCTTTGTTTTGAAGTCCCTTTGGAGGAAACGCGCTATCAAATCAGGCTGGCCCTGATCCAGGACTATTATCTAAAGCTTCTGTTTATCTCAACTACAAATGTTATGGAACTCGTGGGTTCAAAATAGTTGGCTCTGAAACAACTGGGATCAAAAGATAAAGAATTTATTAACAGCGAAAAATGATGTTGGAGATTTAAATAGAAATCTCACAGAATTTCAGAAAAATTGTTTCGGATGCGGTTTAATACTATAAGCTACATGGTTTTCTAAGAGATCTTTGGTTTCATTGAATAAAGTAATTTTGTTTTCCACTTCATGAGACACGCAATAATAAACGGTGTTTATGTGTAAAATGATAGGTAAATTTGTCTAACTCCTATCAAAACACAACTGACGCCAGTGGAAATATTACAAAAGCATAAAATACTCTTGAAAGATAAACGTTTGAGATTGGAAGCTCTTGAAAGCTGAGCACAATTTTAACGTCTTCCAACCCAGATTTCATACAGATCCTGCATTAAAAATGAGATCAAATGGCCTTATAAATAAGCTTCTAGTTGGCCTAGTAATTTTACGTAGAAAATGTCTAAATGATGGCAAGTAATCTGCGCAATATCCGATTTCAAGAACGAATTTGAAACGATGTCAAAGGTGCGTGTACTACTCCACTGTTCATTTGATCTTCATTTTACGCAGTTTTACTCGCAGTTGCAGCTTGTTTGTGAAGAAAACCTTTTTCCAACCTTGTTGCTTGGCCAAAATCTTAATTTCATCGGTGACAGTGTCGCAGTAAGCCAGAAATAACTTTTCCCAGAGTTGGTCGCTTGCACAAATCTTTCTCGTTAACTTGCAAACAGCTCCCAAATGGACTATGTCGATTAGATCAAGAAAAGATGCGATGTGTACAATAACCCGAGATGGTAAGCGAATCAACCAGTCTCCACATACAACCGCATGGGTATGTTTGAGCGTTTCCTCGCCAAAAACACGGCTTATATCGCCCTGAAGAAGTGTATCGTCATCAAAGTCATCCCAAGAACTTTTTTTGTGTTTGGCGGCAGTCCTCTCTGATCTCTTCGTATAGCAATCCGCCATGTTCGCCATATCACTTCGTTTTCATTCACCACGAGCTGATGGAAATCTTTGCTTGGCGAAGGTGCTTGGCCGACTTTTTCGATGAAAACTTTAACTGAGCTCATGTTATAACTTTGGCGGCTTGTTATGTCAAAAAGGTTGTTAAACCAAAGTCACTTTCTGCTTCAAAACTTGAAATGTTAGAAAATACTGTAAGCAGCGAAGCGATCGTTGCTTTGTTGCGGTTGTGTGTTTGCGCGGGAAATTCTGACCAATTACACGTTGTCTTTTGTCTTGCGTGTCAACTGCAAACTTCTTCACCGTAAGAGCAAATCTAGATTAAAACACGTTACTGTTTTTATCTTTACCTCTTCTCTTTTTCTCTTTCTAATAACAGGCTAATTATCTGAACCGGGTTTAATATTTTTTTTTGTTTAAAAAGGAATCTTCAACAGCTAGCCACCTGGTCAAACATGTCGACATTTTATCTTAGTTTTCAAATGTTATTTATCTGATTTCACACAAATTTTCACCAGTTAAGTTGACAAAAACGGTCTAACTTAGTTTAATATGTGATAAAAGGCGATTTCAGTTTTCAATATGAAGCTAGTGTTGACAGTTTTTTTCTGGCATCGGTAATAAGTTTTTTCATTAGTTTGGTTAAAATTAAAGCTTTCGTTTTGTTGACAGAATATAAACTTGCGGCGAAATTTATGACAAGTTACTGTTGTTTTACATACAGCGGTTTGTTCTTTGTTTCGACTGTATTTTTTACATAAGGTATTAAATTAAATCTCTTTATGTGAATATCTTCTGTTTTTAAATACCTGGATGTTAAATAAAATAACTATTTCGTGTTGTGAAAGTGAACGCAGATTTATTTTTAGACTGTTTTTGTATTCATGTGCAGATGTCCCAGACGACTCAACCGATTTTCTTGAATTTATTCATATTGTTCGCCATTACCGTGAAGGAACAAATACTCCAACCGTGTTACATTGCAGGTAGGAAAAATAATATCACAGCCTTGGTGAAGCTAGAAACTATTTACATCAGTAGATTTTAATGTTTGTATTGATTTATCGGATGGACGTATCGGGAAAAAATCAAGATAAAATCAAGTTGGCCCGATTCGTGAAATCTGCTTCAACAGATTTTTATCTCCTCTCGTCGATTTCTTCCAAATAATGCCGTTTTGTGACCAGCTGCCACGTTCAACAAATTTCGTAACGTGCAAAGAACTGTCGCAGGATTAAATTTGATTTCTTTCTCTTTTCTTTCTCTTTTTTCCTTGAAGTGCTGGTGTTGGTCGCACAGGCGTTTTGATTTTCATGGAAACGGCATTCAACATGATTGAAGGAGCTGAACCTATATTTCCATTAGAAATTGTTCGAAAAATGAGAGACCAACGATGTTCTCTCATACAAACGCCGGTGAGTAGACAATTTGATGACAATTACATGAAGTTCGCGTTGGATGTTCCAGTCTGTGGTTCACTTTTCCTGTTTTTAGAAGCAGCTGACTATTTTATTTTTTCTCTTTAGGGACAGTTTATATTTGTTCTGGAAGCTCTACTAAGGGCATATGATGGTGAGTGTAGGGTTTGCAATTTTCCTTCGACATCTTTCCTTGATATTTGTCTCATGTCGGTACGAGAGACGCGAAACAATCTAAAATTAATGAGCACTATTCTTGATAATGATATCTTAAATAATAGGTGTCGAATATTTATTCGATTCTTTTTTAACTAACACTTGACTTTTCCAGAAGTTTATTACGCCTTTAAAACTTCTGGTAACGCTTATGATACCCAGACCCCGATAATCAATGACAGCTCTCAAAATAACCTTGGCAAAGAGGACTGCAATCAAGTCAAGAAATGTTGCATTTCGCTCAGCTTGAGTTTAGTCAATTGTATTTAAGACATTTTCTTGTCTTTTCTAGATGAGATGGTAAAACCATTGTAAACGCCGAGCGCCAGATCAGGATGTACCTGAGTTTCAGTTAAACCTTCAAGCTGGAAACTGATTTAACCTGATGTAAAACGGAATGTTTACAAGCAGCTCTGTTTAAGCCTGGCAGTGAAGGACTCGGTCGAGTTTGAATCAGGAACAGTTCGTCAGTCGTGCCAGGCGTTTTTGATAGCAAAAGGAATATGTCCTTGACAATGTGAGAAGAGGTCTTGATAGTCCCATAAACATTCCCAAGAACGATTAGTGCGATGTGGTCAGAGTAGCAAGTTTTCTTTATTTTCACAGAGTAGCATTTTATTTATGCATTACGTCATTCATATCGTCGTAATATTAGTGTACACTTGTCGAAGAGAGTGACTTTATTCTGTTGAAAGAATGGTCAGTCGCTTTTGATTACAGTTTATTAATATGCTAAGTTTTTGTTGCAGTATGTCAGCAAAAAGAATAACATGTATAGGTGCTCAAAGCTAACTGGCCGATATTGGTCACTTCTAAAGCGTTAAGTTCACCGTTTTCATAAAACGGTGAGGAATGTTAAAGAGTTTTATCTAAAAAATCAAGGCAAAATGAGCTTGTTAAAGAGTCACTGTCATTAGATGGCAACAACACAAGCGTTTTCATTCGTTGAAGCTTTTATTATCAATGTTTATCTGTCTATGTGGTTCTCCCAATCGCATACGCCAAATGTCTACTTAAGGAGTGCATGTAAATTTTTTTTCTAAACCGCCCAGACTTATTTTTGCGTTTCGATTGTAAACCAACATACACATACCAGAGCTTACAAAATCAGAATAATATATACGTCTGTTTAGAAAGGCTATTTATCAAACGAACTTGATGGGAAACCTCGAAACTTCTTATGCGATTTGAATCTTTTTATTTTTATTATTGCAGTGTTAATGGTGGACCAAGTGACTTTTGAGAGGGGGTGGGTAGTTGATTGGGTATAGCCATGAACCTTTTTTAACGCTTTCATGCGCAAGGAATTTTTGTTCTTCTTGTTACACTTTTTTTAATCGGCTGACTAAACGTGCGTGAATTTGTTTTTCGGCAGTGGTGCGCATGATTTCTTTGGTGCAAGTATGCTTGCAGGATATATATAAAGAATTATTTTATTTTTTGAAAATCCTCCCCTCCCCTCAAAAGTGAAATGTTCCACTCCTTAGGCATCCAATCTAAGTAAGCCATTTTCGTAATGCGCTGTGCAGTGATAGTTGTCAGATATGTTTTGTTAAGGCAGTCACGTGATTGCGTCAGTAAGTGACGTCATAATTTGAAGACACTTTTAACAATGGCTAGGATGGAAAGTTGTCATTAATGACGTTTTAGCTTGTTTATTTTTCGGAGTATTTGTTGCCTTCGTTTATCTGATTTTATTCAGTCTGTCCTTAGTTATCAGTGGAGAATGGTTATGAGGCCGGATATAATTCTTTGTTGTTTGGTTTTGTCAGTTTATTACCATTGATCGTGCACAAGACACAACACAGTTTATTTCTGAATAGAAAGTAATCCCACTTTGATGCTATCCCATCAAGGAGAGAGAGGTTGGAACTAAATCATAGAAAAACTTTGGTTACGTGTTTTAGGCAACACAAAAGGTCAACACAGAACATTTTGTGCGGTCGTGGACCCTCCAACAAATCTTGTAATCTTTGTTTCCTCTTTTGAGGTTTTCCAGGCTTCCTAACCATTCCCCTCTAGTAACTATGGCCTTGTTCTTGTACATGCGCGGAAGCGACTTTATCATGTCAGCGGTCACCCCACTTTTAGCATAGAACTGGCAGACTAAACAATGACAACTCAGAGGCATTTGAAATGTAGGCGTTGAGGCAAAGTAAGGAAGACAAATGAAAAATCTCTCAAGCTATTAGTGACAATACTTTGCCTCGTACCAGCCACCAGGCGTAAAAAAAGAACATTTGAAGAAAGCCTTTTGAAATTCAAAAAACGTTTCAATGCACACAGCACGAAAAACATTGCCTTTTGTCACAACCTACCATCTTCAGTAAACAATTTCTAACAAATATTGAATGACCATTGAAGTCTGATACACGACCGCCCTTCGGTGAAAACCATTTTTAGAGAACCTCTGATCTCCTACAAAAAGGAAAATCCCTTGAAGGCAAGCTAGTGAGAGCAAACATAATTTGAAGGCGATAATGCGACGTGAGCACAAGAGCCACATGAGGAACCCTTGCCGGTCTGTCCTTGCAGTATGGACTCTTATAGAAAGTTTCCCCGCGTATTTATTATAGAAAGATGTACCGCTGGTTAACTGCAGGCCGCATGTTTTGATGAGGTTGAAAACTAAAAGGTGAGGTGACTGCTGGCAAATTAAAAATATACCGCGGAAGGGCATCACAGATGCTACGTGGAAATTAGCTTCCCGCATTGGACGTTTCTACGGCGGCCATTTTGGTGTTCTCAAAAATCATAAATTTTTGCATAAGAAAAAACATTTTCCAAAAGGAGCTAGGTTTTATTGTGGGGAGAGGCGTTGCGTGACGACGCTAATAACGGCTGCGGAGGAGACTAGTGAGCACCGTGACGCCGTAATTTAACTCGGGGGCCGAAGTAGGGGGAAGAGCCGTAGTCCATAGGTTCATCGTAATGAGATAACCCATATAACAGGCGAAACCTGGGACAGAGAGAAGGCGCCAGCTCGGTTCATAAACCTGCAAAAAATAACGAGACCAATAGGCCCTTTGCACGATGCGGTCATGTGGTACAAAATCTCCTGCTGGGACGCAAGTAGAACAATGGGACTTCCAAAACAAAGCAACTGGTATCAGTCCACCTGGACCTGCTTTTGTTTTGGAAGTCTCTTTGTGCAACTTGCTGACCAGCATGTGTGATTTTGTACCATGTGACCGGGTCGTGCAAAGGGCCTGTTGTCGTCGGAACAGGCCAGTTCAGGCCTAAGTAATGATTGTAATGGCTGTGTTTAGTCTGCTGATAAATTGATGCGTCTCGGCGATCCATTCTCAATCACACAAAAGGTGAGCATTTATGTTTCTCCTGTCGCTTTCGAGAACGTTTAACTAAAATTGTCCACCAAAAATGAAAGAAAAAAGTCTGCTTCACAAAAGACTGGTTATTTTGTACAATGTACTGAATGAACTGAAAAAGCAATTTTTCGAAGGTAGTTCGTGCGCGGACCATCTTAGCGGTCCGTATTGCAAAATTCAGAGTGTTAATTCAACCAATCAGAATTCTCGTTTTTCTCACAGACCAGCTCAGACACACCGTAAAGCTCGATATTAAACAGTCATTCTTTCAAACGTCTTTATTTATCTATATTTCTTTCAAATTTGTACATGCTTTTGCGTTTTACAGACTTCCAAAAGCTAACACTTTTTAAATACAATTTTTAACATAATGTCGCTATATATACAACGAGAAGAAGTCACACGACTTCCAGTTAATATTCAATGATTATGCAAACTTACTTTCACCACAGGTGAATATTTATCACGATCAAACCGTGTTAATCTTTTTAGTACAGATGGTAAATCTATGAAGGTATTACTTGTTATCATTCCCATCAAAATCCAGAAACTAATGGAGTATAAACTCAATTAACTCGCGAGCTACATGGTAGCCATTTTGTCAATTATTTACGCATGCGCCGATTACACAAATTGTGAACAATTTGCTAATATTTAATTAATGCCTACCGCTACTCTGCTGTGAACAGGTAAGATTTCAAACATAAGAACAAAATGCCTCGTCTCTTTTACGGTTTACGATCAGTCAAATTATATCTAAAAACACGCTGTAATTCTGCTGATTACCAGATTTCATTACACGTCTTTCAATTATAAAATCTTTCTCTCTCAATTTCATGTACTCTGTGAGACTTAGGGTCTGCCGTTAAATTAAAAAAAAAATAACAATCTTCGAAAGTGACATAAAATGACTTTGCCGTTAAGGCATGCAGTTTTCTTTTTTGCTTTAAACTAATGGAGCAGAGGTCTCTAAGCTATTAGTGAGGATAAATTATTTATAAATATTCTAAAGCACTTGTAAGGTATTTCTTTCGAGTAATCAACACAGGATAACGCAACAAACAAACAAGTGAAACACACACAACAACGTTCGAACGGTATTGATATTCCATGTCGAATGTTGAAAGCTTCTTAGTCATTGCTGTCAATCACGTGTGCTGACAGGAAGTCATTTTAAAGCTTGACTCCAAAGATTCACGGGACCCGTCTCATCCAAATTCTGTCAGGTGAAAGTTCGTGCGTGGTAATTGTTTTCTGTCGATGGCAGCTACAGATCAATCTGCTGTTAAGTGGGATTATCCTGCTTGGAACTTAATCAAACTGTAATTTGCAGGATTTGATAATTTGTGTCAACCAAATGATTATTTTTGCCGACCGCACACTGAAGAAGACGAGATTCTTCTAAAGCTACGTTTCTTTTTCTCTGGTAAGGCCTTTGCTTTAGGTTCCTTTTAAGACTCATACCAACGAAACCGTGGAAGGTTCCAACAGGAGCTACCACATGGTTAAGCTAATCTCGCCATACTGAGAGTCCCAGCGATAGAATGCTCTAGCCACCCCCTTGCTGATCTCTAGCTGGCATCTCCATTTGCCATGATGATTTAGCGCTGTTGTGACGTGTGTAAACGTCTCCGATTCCAGACGATTTTCTTCCTTGAACTTGTAAATTCTGTGTCCCACTTCGTTCGGAATGTAAGCGGTTCGTCTGCGATGCGCACAGCGCAGGCGGTAGAACAGCGTGACAGAATCGTCGTTTACCCAGTCTCCTGTCAACAAAAAGTTAAAGTTGAAAACAAAAGCTATAAATCGGGACGAGTGATTTTTAGCCCAAGTGTATATAAACTGGAACGCCCAGACGACTTGTCTGTACAATAAAGGTTGGTAGTATATACCAAACGAGTGAAAAGTGCTTTTCGCGCATTCTGATTGGTTACTCAAACTAGGAATAGTGTTTGACTTCCGAGCTGGCGCGGCGGAGGTCACATTTTGCGCGCGAACTTACGTGATATTACCTATTTGCAGTCACTGCGGGTTACAATTGTTAACTATCGTTAGCGTGAATCGATCAGGACATTTGCTATTCTCTCTGAAGAGTTGACGACAGTATGTCTTGCGGCTTGTCCTACAATACAACAAAGACCACAAAGCATACAGAAACTGAAAACTTACTGACCAAATCTGGAATCTCTTCGACCATCTTACGAAACGAATCATGCTATTTGATTTTTTTCGCCACATACTTGCGGTGCAGAATTTGTTAAGAGCAGGCGTAATTAAACTCCTTTCTTAGACGTTTTCAGCAGTGGCGAGTTAGAAACAAACGATGTCTTACCGCCAACATGAAGAACATATGTAACAGGGGCAACAACTCTCACATGAAATTCCCCGTGTGCGGAAGTAACATCTTGAAATCCTGTCATGTGACTTTCTGAAATCCAGTGGCCTGAACTCACGTAGAACACTTGTGTAGGGACATTCCATTCACAACTGCATACCCTGAGAATTCGGTCAGATCCAGGGGGTCCTTGTTGACCGGGAGTCCCGGGCTCCCCCTTAGCCCCCGAGAGGCCTGGGGGACCAGCCGGACCTCTCATGCCCCTTGGACCTTCCTTGCCTCTCCAACCAGGGATTCCGTTTGTTCCATTGATACCGGATTCCCCGGGCGCACCCTTCCTGCCTCTCCGGCCCAATAATCCAGGTTCCCCTTTTTCGCCTTTGGTGCCCGGGATTCCATTGAGGCCATTTCTTCCGGGAGGTCCGTTAGGTCCTTGGGGGCCTGGATGGCCGGGAATTCCTGTAAGAAAAACATTTTTGAAGCGTAAATATTATGACAGAACATCAGGAACTTAGCACGACTCTGGTGCTGAAGATGGACCGGATTTTTCAGATTAATGAAGGGAAAAAGAGAGGAGCTTTGAGTTACAGCATCGAAGTAGATGCCAGAGCTCGAGGGAAGGTGAAGACCAGATCCACCCAAAGCAACATGAAGTGAATAGTCGAAGGGCGCGCAGTTGGATTGCAGTTAGGGGCGACTGCCACGGCTCGAGCATTAAACTGAAGTGGATTGAAGGGGAATGTCAACTGAAAGCATTTTCTATGACATAGAGAAATATACGCTGCCACTGGTATAGGTAGTTAGTTACTTAGAATGATTCTAGAAGCTAGAAAACAGACGTAAAACATAGCAAAACTGACAAGAAAAGTTATAACGAATGATGTCACGGCTCGGCGCATGAGTGTTAGTCCACGTGACTCCGTTGTTCATGCCAATAAATTTCAAAGCATGTTGGCTATCTTGGCTCAGTAGTTTTGGGGGAAATGATTGCGCTGAAACTTTCACTGTCAGTCGACTCCCATACTTTTCACTGTTCTAAACCAATCCGCGTTTGTCGATCCACAAAAAATCCTGCTGTTAAATATCTCTCCTGGAGTTTTTTTAAGTTGTCACTAAGATATTGGCCCAGCTGGGCGTTTTAAGTTGAGCTTTTCACGATTTCATTTCTTTGATTTAGGAATAACGTGTTTCAAGAACAAACGTGGACTTCTCCATCACAAGAGGGCAATATCTATCTGTACTGGGCATATGACCTTGTGTGGCATGGGCATGCTTGAATAAGAACGGAATATAATACGCGGAGAAAAAAATGCATTTAGCAACTTTGTGAACGATGATTATGTAAGATTTACAAGATAATGTTTTAGGGGATTATTTCACATCAAAACAATCTTGTTCCAGAATGTGGGATTATGCACGTTGAAAGAAGCAATCAATCGCTGAAAGCTAAAAGTTGATTTTTCGAAGAACTGCAACTGAATTTTACAAATGGGAAATTGAAACAGTCTTTATACATCAACAGTTTGAAGCACATAGCAAGGTGAAAACTGAATATAATAAGCCTCAGGGTTTGATACTTTGCTTATCACTTAAAAGCGATTCTTACACTAATTGATTAGGAGAGTTAAAACGTGACCAAGTAAGATGGACGAGACAACTTGGCGACAATGGACGCGCAGAAAGATTCCTGAACACAAAATTACACACGGGGCATAGGCAAATTTATTGCTGGCGTAATTTGTTGAAAATCATCCCGAAACTGGCACACTGTTGTGTTCTGAACAATTGATATAAATGAAATAGTTACACGAAAACCGTAGCGTTTGCCAAGTTACTTAACAATTTCGTTTGAAACACAAAAGCTTTAAATGCATTCATTAAAAACCACCCTTTGATATTTATGGTAATTGTGAAAGCCTTTATATCTCTCAAGGTGGGTTGCTTTATGATTGAAACCTTATCTGTTATCTGTCTTTTATTAAAAAAAAAAGCATTGCGGGAAAAATAGTCTGTCATCTTCGTCAAGGAAATCTTGTAAAACAATTCATTCTTTTGTTTTCATTTTGCCGCTTGGAAAGTAACACTCAGATTTGCAGTTGCATAGCACGTTCTCTCTTTTAATCAATTAAGTAAAGCTTTAACTTTGATGGTGGTCTCTTTTCAACGTAAGAACTGATGCTTACGGCCCCTCGAGCACGTATTACAGTTTCCATTAATAAAGACTAAATATAAAATTGCTCTTAAAAATATTAGATGGCTTCATTGAGATAAGTTATTTGTATTGCTTGGAAGGGTGTTACAAGTAAGTGAAACAAGAAAGTGATACATTTTGTAAGCAATATATTCCTGATTAAAAGTCAGATGATGAAAGCACATTGCTCTATCTAAGGAGGGGCTCTTCACAAGAGTATAAAATCCGGAATGCCTTTTATGGAAAAGATACTTGAAATTCTCAATGGTAAAATAAGTTTCGACTTTGAACACAAGTGATACATTCCTCCAATATTCAAACTATATTTTTAACACGTTAAGGAAATTTGGAGAATTTTTAAAATCAGACCATACCATGACATGAGAATTGTACCGAAGGCACCACTGATCCATCAATTGTGTTTATTTCATTGTAAGACGTTTTGAAACGTGTTAGGTGTTCGGAAGCCGTGTATATTGAGCAACACTAAAAAAACGAAGATAGGGACCAGTGTGGAAGGATTGAGGATGGAATTGGATTACATCAGAGAAAGTTTGGATCCGTCCACGAAATCTCAAAGTTTGTTGTCAAGATGACGAACTTCCGTAAGAAAAAAGATGACGACCGCGGAACATACTTATTCCAAATTCGTAGCGCAGGAAAACTTTGACAACGCTCATAAAAACGAACAAAAATGTTGCAAAATCTTCAAACCTAGCGTGCACAATGCACAGAGACAAAACTTCAAGAACAAGGCTTTACTTGTACTTTATAGGCTGTGTAAGGTTCGCATGGTAGTGTGGTAAAACGCACAGCAACCCTTTTTTTTCCTCTGAAGGATTTATTCAATAGCATCCCTGTCAGAGCCTGTACAGTTATAACTTATTGAATTATTTTTACTTACATCACATGAAAATCTTACCATTTCTCCCCGGTGTTCCTGGAATTCCCTGAAATGAGAAAGAAAGTGTGAGTTCCTAATGAGGGAAACACAAAAGGCGAAAAACTGACTTTGTACATGACTAGTACATTTCAGTGTGACTTTCTCTCGCAATATTTCTGGCAAACTATTGCCTTTTCCTTTGAAAATACTTTCTTACCGCATGAAGGTATGCACTGTGCGCATTAATTAACAAACATTAGCATAACGTCTAAACAGTGAATTTGTAACGCAGATTTTTGGCCGGTTCATAGGCTAGGTTCGTCTTGAAATTTCAAGGTGTTAAAGTGAATCAATCACTTAATGAAAGTTTCACACATTATTACATACATTATGAAGATTATGGGATTTGGTTTTAAAAAAATTCGTTTGAGTGGTTTCAGAGATGTAGAGAAAAGCGCTAAAAGTCAAGATTTAGAATACAGTTGCACTTAGAAAGGTGTTGACAAAGCAGGTTGGTTTTTAAGATCGCAAGTACGAAAATACACCGAACTTTCCTAGCATCGAAATATGATGTTTAGCAACATTGCGACGCTACTTGAGGTTAACTAGAGTTATTTTGAACTGTTTTATTAAATAATTTATCACGGCTATTGAAAATACGAGGTTTGAAATACATTTAAGTTTTATCTGGATTCAAACATACAATTTTTTACTTCTCACGGAGGTTATTTGCCCAACACCAAACTTTAAGATCCTAGTGTTGGAGTTTTAGTAGCGGGACTAGATTGCGCGAAATTCTGCTTTTATCAATTTTCATTTTGTTTGTTTTTTGTTGTCATAGTAATATCGATTTTGCTTAAAACTACAATTTCACAAATTTCAATCCAACCCCAATTACTGGTGAAAATTTCATAGCGATCGGACAAGGAAAAAAACACTTTTAAGACGATTGAAAAATGTCGGTATTCCCTCTGAAATACTGTATCGAAACACCTTATGGGTTATTATTATCCCTAGTGTTTTTCCTGTCTTAGTAAACTTTTATTTTCAAGTTTCCTTCCATTTAAAGGAATTTTTTCACGTGGCCAAAGTAACTCAAAATAACATGTTTGAGCTCTTTTTAGAATACTATGAAGAATAATTTGATTCAACTGCTTTTGTGAAGGTGATACCGATTATATTTTTAATCAATAAAAAACATATACATCGTTGAACAGGCCATTTGCAGGTTATCTCTTGGTTGGTAACAATTTTGTTTTAAAAACACTCTCGCGCGTGCTAAAAGATCTAACAGAATTTGAAAGCGCGAGCCATGCGTCAATTGTTGAGTCATCATTGCCTAGGATATTTCAGAAGACGAACAAATCATATCACAGTATAAAGATGAGCGCTGCGCAGAGCTAGCACATGCCGGTTATAAAGAGATTGTGAGGTACCGGTAAGTCAAAACAGGTTACATTCACGTCAAGCGCTCATTAGCCTACGACACATTTGAAATCCAATATTAGACACAATTATCAAGGCTGGGTTGTTCAAAGCCCGATAAATTAACCCTGAATTAGCGAGAACTTTGATGTCAATTATGTAACTTTTCGGTGAGTTTTTCTGTTTACCCTGCTTGTCGTTCTGTTTTAATTTTGAGTAATCTTAAACTACACAAAGCATAAAAAGTGAAAAACCATTTTTTTTTCAGTACAAATAAAATATATTTCGATTAACTTTTAATTCCGCGCTAGCGACAACCGGCCTTCGAACAACTCGTCCCATTCAGATTAACTTTCAGTCTCAACCTAACCGGGCAAACGTTCAATCTGAATTCATTCCGAAATTTCCTTCTCTCTGATAAATTTCTCTCTGTGACAGATTGAGTCGAGCAAGCCGTACTGTAACTGAAGTTGCATTTCACACTAATTGCCAAACTCTAATTGAATCCTAACTGATGTAGCGCTCTTCGCCGAAATCATGACCTTCTTTAGTTGTTCGAGTACAATATTCAGTCAGTTTCTTCGGCTACCGGGAAATTTCAAATATGCGGAAAAAAAACTATTTATAACGTTCCCCTCCCCTTGTTCTTCCCATCAACCCACCCCCAACCTATCCTCCCACGTTTTTTTTCTTCATGGTCGAGTAGCTCACAAAAGGCGCACGATAAGACATATTTTGCCGTTGTTTATCCCGTTTAACTGGTTAGAGAATAAACCTTTCCCAGTTAGGATCCACTAAAGTTTAGCATTTTGTCTGAATAGAAGGACGTTCAGCGATATTTCCCAAAACTGAGTAAAACAAACGTTTTCGTCGGAAACATTCGGCCGTAATGAAGGCGACTGTTGAATCTAACCCACACTGAGCTGTTGTGTTTATTTGCTTTCATTTATAAACAAATTAGGTTGGAAGAAATGAACTCCTTCTAAACTTAGCCTTTCGAAATAAATATTCCCTCGACGTGAAAGAAGAGAGTCGAAAATATTGGCCTCGTGCGTTTCAGGTTTAAGAACTTTCGGTTTGAAATTCATGACAACTTTGTTTCCTTTGCTGCCAATTAGCAGCGTTCGAACCAGCCGCAGTTTCACTTTCACAAAGGCTAAATCACAATGTATAAACCGCAAATGTATGCACCAAAGGAAGAGAAAGATCGTAACAAATAATGAGGCGAGCTATTTACGACATAAGTCACTCATGAAGGGTACGTGTTAGATAGAGCAGAGATCTGGTTTGTTCTGATGCGTTTCGTTGGGCTAACACAGCATGCGGTTCGCAAAGAAGTACAAACGTCATTCTCTTTAATTCGCTCAAATCGCCAAACTTGGCTGAAAGAGCGAAAAAGTTTGACGACAATAAGGTTGCGCAAGTGCCTTTATCAATAGTACTCTTATAAAGGAAAACCGCATCTTTGTGCGATGAAGTCGATTAAGTTTCCTTTGCTTTTCACGACATGTTTACGAAAGGTTTACTTTCCGATTCACTCTTTCTATATTTTAGCATAAAAACGTCGTTGCTCGCGCACCACTCATTTCTTATTGATCAGATAATTTTACTAAATTAATTAGTCTCTTTTTGTTGATGGCGTGTTAACGAACATTTACATCAAACGAACGATTGACTTTGACAAAGACAAAGTTGCCAAATTTATTCCGTGACAAACTCTGCCTAATCAAACATGTGAAACTTGCCGCTTTTTAGTTTTTCTCTGGGACTGTTCTCAAGTAAATAGTCTTACAAAGACCATTTACTGGCTGAGCAAATTAGCACGTTCGTATTGTTTCGCCTGAGCTGACAAGTTGCTTTCAAAAAGGCCCTTCTGAACAACATTGTACATTTCTCTGTAAAGAGCGTCTGACTCCTTGCACTTTGCGAGGGATGTTCGATGGTGCACGAACTCGAAATATCTTCAACCAAGCTCGAATATTTACTTTCCGTAAAAACAGCTAGCTTCTTCGTCACAACGCTCTTTGATATTGTATTAGAACAACGACGATAAATGCGATGTAGCTCAGCGCTAACGTGTGACAAAGATATCTCGGTTTTCAATCTCAATACTAAGAACACTTGGCTTTCCAATAAACCTGACAAACTGCGTCACACACTTTGCACACTGGGCGTACGCGGCAAGAATAAAAATTTTGCTCTTCAACTAGTGTGATCCGCTTTAGGACAAAAATAACTAGCTGGGTCAAGAGCTTGTGTTATTGTATATTGGATGCGTGCTATTGAGTAAAAGTGGGTTGTTTCATAACCAGGGTAGAAGACGGCCATGAAAAACATTACGTATGACAACATGGAAGCGGCAATCCACTCCACGAAAAAAATTCTGCCGCGCTGCGACTTCTTTGCACGACTTTGCTGAAATAATGCTTCTTTGTTTACAATGTTGAATTTTAAACAGCGCTACGTTTGAATGAAAGAGTAATAAATGTTTTTCTACTTACACAACAAGTTACGCTCTTGCAGCGAGAATTTTCCTTTTCAGCGTCAGTAGAGTTGGTCTCTTGGCACAGGCTGGGGAAGAAAAATGCCGGTTAAGATTTCGTAAAAAAAGAACGACGTAGTTTTTCCTCTAGCTTGAGTGTGTTGTTCTTTCTTATCTCACCACTCTGCAATTATAGTAGCCTAAGACTCCAAGGTTTTCTCGAACCCATGTACTCTAAATGTAGCTAGAAACGTAGCAACTGACATGTTGAAAGGGAGCACTAACCTTAATGTTGGAAGTCGCAAGCATGTTGTGGCCAAAAGCAGTAATATTATCTGACAGTTTCCGAGCGTAGCCATCCTCGCATACAACTTGTAGCGTATCAGCTCAGCTCACGAGTGTCTGAAATTAATTCAAAAATTCATGTTGTAGATCACTGCCTTATTACCGTAATAAATTCACTTCAAAAATCACCGGTGCAGAACCGCAAGGCCTATAAGCATGCGAGAAGACTGAACAATACTGAATTAAATTTCTATGACATTGTGCGTACAATTAGTTTGGTGAACTAGACCACTGCCCTTGGCTGAAGTTCACCTTGTAAAAGGCGAATATTTCCCTCCTGGATATATTATTATCGCCATGAGCTCGGGGAAGGCGTGACCTTTGCGAGCCCTTTTCCTGTATCGCAAATTTAATGGATGTCAGTCGGTGGGGATAGCGTATGTATGTGTGTCCAATACTGAAATGTTATTTCGTCGCCCAAAATGCTTGCTTTTAGCTTTGTCACGGAACATGGCATGTTTTAAAACCCGCAAAAGTAACCGACTTTTATGCCACTGTGATCCTTTTGAATGAATTTGCAATTATTATACACACCTGACTGATATACATTGTGCGACGGATGTCCTTTTCTCGTGCGAATTAAGCTGCGATGTTGTGTTCGTGTGATCCGCATCTACTGTGGGTACTTAGCTTAACACTTTTACGAAAAGCTTCTTTGATAAGGATAATAATCCGATTTAAACCACTTCAACAGATACATTTGAACAAAAAATAAAAATCGCATTTTTTTGGCAGACTTGCAAGCAATACATGTGTGTTCAGGAATTAATTTTAAGTAAACATTGATGAAAGAAAACAGTTGAATGGGTTATGTTGTGAGACATTGATCCCAAGGGCCAGACGAGCAATCTGCTAACTAAATAAATTAAAATTACTCTTAAGATATTAAAGTGCCATTTTTGCGATTCCTTTAGACAAAATGTTTTGAAAGAACGACAGTAAACGAGAGTAGAGTCAGTTTGAATGCTAGTTTTTGTGATATTTCTATTGGCAATTATTTAGAGCTGTGTGTCGATGAATGCGTTGATTTAAACAGGAAACAAAAAAAAGCTTAATACTATTCAAGAACATAAAAGTAGAATTGTGTCATTTCAAAACAATTTATATTTTCCTTCAGTTGAGCAATAACATCTTAAGTCATAATTACGAGATTTCAGCCTTCTCCGAAGCCCTTGTGCCGTCAGGGGAAATTTGAAAAAGAAGCCTTTTCTTTCTACCGTCCACACTAATCAGTCACGAAAATGGAGCTTTTCGAAAACGCTTTTAAAACCAGAGGAACTTGAAAACGACGACTTCGCGTTTTACTGTGAACGGAAAACACTTTGGAAATGGAGCTTTTCAAAAAAACGATCACGTCACGATAGCACAAATCCAACATGGCCGTAGTTAGCCATTTTAGATTTGCGTCCACGCTACGCTAGTACCCAGCGTAGTGTGGACGGAAACGTTTGCTGCGTTTTTAGAGTGAAAACGCCGTGTTTAAAATTCTCTGGTGCAGTATACACTGGGTCTATAACCTAACACTGGTTATATTTTCACCAAATTTGTTGCTCACTTCTTGCTTATTGCCAAGAAGCCGTATTTCGTGGTTTTAAAATTCTACTTTCTGTTTCCAGACCGGGTGGACATAATCAAACATTAATGCCGAAGTCACTTCATGGTATATATTACAGCAATGAAGCCTTCAAATGCCAATAAAATAAGTTGTTTTTAGTTTTTATACGAAAATCAGGAGGCCAGGCCAGATAATAACGACGCGCGCGAAGTCTAATAATAGAATTGGAACCTTGCGCAAGTCAGATAACATATGCATGCTCGGAGATAATAGGAGATAAAGGAACACTAGATTTTCGCTTTAAAAATTGCTTTAGGAATACTTGCTTACGCGCATGAAAAATGCTTCAAATCTTCTACCAGTTTGTCTCAGTTATGACGTCACTCACGGGCTTGGCTATTAGCCAATTAAATCGTAGAGAGCACTGGTAGCGACTGCGACTGCAAGTAACGGTCTGGTAGCACTTGCGACTGCAAGTAACGGTCTGTTTGATGTGAAAACATAAACACTACTTCTTTTAGATAACATCTTGACTAACAAAAGGAAAACAACTTCTTAACTTTGATTATCAAAATGTAAATTCTCCTTGCTTGCGTCATCATTAAGTTAACAGCACGTGCTAGTTGTGTTTCCATCGAGCTTTTTACGATAGCTGCAGAAATTCACACGCGCTCATTGGCTAATATTTATTGTCAATATGCGGACAGACACATGAACTTGAAATTCAGGCGACGGGTCAGCGAGCGAGAACGGGCAATTCTACAATTTGTTACTGTAAAAAAAATACTTTAGGTCGAGATAGGGATAATCAGCCTCAGCTTTAGGCTTCGGCTTATAACCCCTATCTCGACGTCGATTATTCTGGATATTACAAAAAGCCGAATCCAATAATTGTTTATAATCAGTGCCAATTAACAACGAAACCAATATCACCTTAAAGAACAGAAAACAAAGAATTTCGACCTCTGTCGCTTAAGGTGTTGGTCGTGTACTACAATATTCCTGGATTTACAATGCTAGACCATTTTTAATAGTCTGTATGACTAGCCTTCGTTACATGAGTCCCGACACTGGTAAGAAATGATTTTTGTTGATTATCTCGGGAAAATGAGCTTCTGAACAAAATTCATAAGGAACTCTTCTCATGTGGAAAAGGGCTACATTTACAGTGCGAATACTCGAAAAATCATGATAAACAGCATTTTTCTTCTCACACAGGCTACTTTTTCATGTTTTAAAATGGCTGCGATAGGAAAGGTGCGATTTTCGTCATAGTACCACTTTAACCAAATAGAACTTTACTTGAAAACAAAGGAAAGCGATCTTTTTTTTTCAAATAAACCAATAACATTGAAAAATACGAACAAAAGATATTAACAAAATTGAAAACCCAACAAAGTGCGAGGTGTTGCTAACCTCTCAGGAATCTTTGCGTTTTGTTGATTAGTTGGTTTCGATACTAAATTTTGCACGCTTTTCAACAGTCTCACTTTAGCAGTCGCATAAATGCGTTTTCCAGCTACATTTTTCAAGTGAGATTTATAAAAACGAGTGTGTATAAGTGCAAGTGTAAGTGTGTATAAATCTACTAGCTTTCTATCACGATTGCTGTTCTCTGATTGGCTACGCTAATCACTATCTATTCGGTGATAGAAATCTCGAGCTCATAATCTAACTGTTAAATAGAAACACTCGTGAAAGTTTGGGAGAACTCGGAAAGGCTGTGGAAACACTTGCCTGCAGCTTGAGTTCCCACTGCATTTCTCGCTCTCCCAAACTTCCAATCGTGTTGCTACAACTCGATGGAAACTTGATTGGTCAATCAGCTATGGTTTATTGCGCCAGTAACCTTGTCTTCTGAATTATTATATAAGGGCAATAGACCACAAGTTTAGAAGAACTCTCGAAAAATTCGTAATTCGAATTCTTCTCGTGTTCTGCCAACATCCCGCGTGCTTTATCAGCCTTTACAATATAGATAGGACCCTGCGCACGCTCTGATTGGTCAAAAATCCATGTTTTATCAGAGTATAAAACATAGAAAACGCGTGTTTTATGTTTTTGCGCGTACAAAGTCTATATCATAAAGCAAACGAAGAAGCCTAAGCTGTGTTTTACACTCTGACAAAACACTCCGAACGTTTGAGAACACTCGAGAAATGTAGAAAACACTCGCCTGCATATCGTGTTTTCTACATTTCCTTCGTGTTCCCAAATGCGCGTCGTGTTTTATCACAGTGCAATACACAGCTTAGGCTTCTTTATTCTTTATTATTACTCAGCAGCTATGACGTCACGGGCGGGCGCTGATTTCGAAAATTCACCTTACGCTTTCGGCCAATCAGAAAAGAGATAGTGATTTCAACGTATAATAATAATAGTCGAAACATTGTGGTCTTCAAGGGTTGTTACGTTTCCAGGATATTTTCAGGAGGGGTGCACCACTAAAGAACGATGTGGCCGGGGGGGGGGGTGCGCGCCGCTCTCCAGCCTTCCCCTAGATCAGCCCTTGAACTTGGAAGTTACTGATATGATTAGTAGTCATCCATTTTATCGTACAGTAATAGTTGGCTACTCTCTATCCTCGGTTATTGTATTGATAATTGAATTTTCAGTTCGGCCGACATTTAGATATATTACTTTCAACATTTACGATTTAAATGCAGAAAAATAATAATTAAAACGAATTCTATCCTATGTAACCCAGCAAGAGGTTAAATATTTAGCTAAAAATCAAAATATTTGATTTCATGGTCAATAATATTACAAGTCACGAAAAACTGTTAATAATCTGCGCTGAAATTTATTAACGCTGATACGTAATAAATCGGGGCAGGGACCCGTTTCTCGAAAGCCCCGAAAAGTTTTCGGGCCCGTAAAGCCATGTTTAGATCATCTGTATCCAAAAACGGAGAAGTGTATACGCCTGAAACTTATTGTATGAAGGGAAACTCCCTTCGTCTTTAGAGTTTGCGAATAAAACAGCTGTATAATCGCAAGGTTCCAGATTTTGCAATAGCTTTACGGGCCCGAAAAGTTTCCGGGGCTTTCGAGAAACAGCCCACTGGTTTTCTTTACAACTAACAAATTTCTGTGGTCAATAACTTACTAGTGCTCACTCCATACACAAAACCTTGTAATTCTGCTTTCTTGGTTTTTCTTGGTATTTGGTCTTACTAGTTGGCCAAGACATCGCCTTTAAGTTCAATCTACCCTTAATCAGCCTTAGTATTGTAATTACTTTATTGTGTTGGTGTCTCTTAGCACTCCTTACATATCGCTGCAGTTGGCGCCACGTTACAAGATGCCAACGAGGTTGAGAAAATTAGGACTTTTGTTCAATTCATTTATGCCTCTATGCAAATAATTTCACCTTGTCATGATCAATCTCGCATATTTCTCATTAAATTTTTGCTTGATTTGGAATTTAAATGGTCACCATCATTGGAATTCTATTCAGTGTAACTCATGATATTCAAATATCCAGACGAGACGGCACTTTCACTGTTCTCTGTTTGCTCTTGAGTGACTGACAGACGGAGTCTCACTGTTATAAAATACAAACCACGGTTTCAAATGAAAAAAGTCAGTAATAATTAGAAGGGCTAAGGAGTTTGCTATTTAATTTTCAATTGGAAGATAATACAATGTGGGGCACTCAAAATGATTTATTTATTTGTTGCATCAGTTTGAACTCGCCAAAATTGCGACTACAGTAGGTCTGTCGTCACTAAGTCTGACTGAAAATTCTCCTGAGTTCCACAAAGATCTAGGATGGCCACGAAAGCCAAATTCCCTGTTTTGTTGACTATTATGCCCGCCCTTGGAGATTTCAACTCTTGGCAGCTACTTACATTGTAAAAATAATCTTCCACTCAATTATATCGCTCAAAGATCTTACATTTTGAAAGCATTAGCAATTGAAAAATGCAAATAAACTATTGTGAAAGCCAATACATTAAATTAAACGTTGATGCTATATAAAAAATATAAATAGAGGGCTCAAGATGACATGGAAAATAGACATATTACATTTAAGTTCGATCTGATTCTAAGTCTTGCCTTGCAAACGTTGCACAATTTCTAAAGACGTGTGCAGATTGCAATTTCAGTGTACAATTTTGCCGCATCCAGTCGCTGAACCAAGAAGCCAGAAGCACCGCTAATATCATTAATAGGGATTATTAATTGAAGGACCAAAACAGTATCGTAGCAACCATACACTGTGTGGTATGTGCGGGCAGTCTGAGCGAAAACAAAAGTTCTACGCCATAACACTCGCCATAAAAAAAACCTTTATGCATGGATGTCTTTGATGAACCATTAGGTTTTTCGCACTGGTATTTCGACAAGAACAGCGATACGGTTATTGCGTAAAATGCAATATGTTTTGTTTCAGAAATACTATAAGTTTTTTTTCAAAATTTAATACAGCAAAATTGTAGAACAATATTCCAAATTAACAGAACTTGCGTCGTGTAACATCCATCCATGATGCTTTCGAATGTTTGTGTGCAGTTTGTGCATTTGTTAGTTGGAAAGACGATATAAGGAGTAAAAATCATGTTGTACTTACTGATACTAATAAGGCGCTAGTCTTTGAGGTGAATGCTCAACATCTGGGACTTCAAATTAAATCCATGCTTCATTCCATGGCGACCGGTAAACAACAAAAATCTACGTAAATCGAATTCGAACAGTTTGTCGATCATGTGACCAACTGATTGAGTGATTGCGAAAGACTTCAGGCTATATGACGAGGCGATTGTGAGTGAGGCAGAATTAACAAAAGCTGTAAATAAACTAGAAAAATGTAAGCTAATAAAATTCGTTGTGTTTGAGACACATCCCTATATCATAAACAAATTAATGAAACGTAGTATAAAAAGTATTGATGCAGCAACAGTATCGTAAAAAAGATATCGATAATAATGTGCTTTTGTCATCTCGAACTTAGGTTACTTTTTTCGCGAATACAGGAAAAGCTGCTCTTGAAATCATGTCTACCAGATGGGACGGGCCGAGTCGCATTTCTTCTTTTCTCCCAAAACAGCCAAGCACATTGCAAACTTCTCTCATACTGAATGTTTCCATTCGGATGCAATACCTCCAAACCTGATAACATTACAGTAATTATTGTTATTTTGCAACCGGAAAACGGAATGCTCAACATTTTGTTCCGGAGGTAATTCAATCAAACGTTTCTGTACTCGAGTAAATTTGGTGTTCTTCTGGGTACCATTGACAGAAGCAAACAAAGTAATACAAGAGTGGAAGGACTCCTGACTGAGATTAAAACCGCCTACCTTGCTGTAAATACAATTTGGCTCATCAGGAAAAACGTGGTGAATAGAGAATGATCTTGCTGCAACTGAAGCCTTTTGATCCAAGATGAGATTTAAATTTCCTCCGCCCACTCGCCGTCCAAAATCGTGCACAATATAATTCGCATGATAAGATGGCGCCCTTAAGGCCAGCCAATGCATCACTTACAAGCAATTTAGGAACAGATTCAGAGCATACCTTTCATGCACATATATTGTGCTCTGGTACTGGTACATATGAAGGGTAACCTCTTTAACAACAAAAGCTGTTCCTTTGCAAGAACGCCTCTCAAAATCAAGTACAAGTGTTGCGTAGATAATCAAAGATGAACTGAGATAATCATGGCGTGTAGTGCATTTGATACGGCTTCAATTATGCTAGATTTTTTCTAGGCTCGATTTCCAGCCGTTTTGAGAGTCCAGTTGTCATCCTACTCCTATACTGGACATTTATTTACACTTTATGTCTATATTTTAGAAATCATTTACTATTACTGTTTTATAAAATAACTGAGCTATTGCCCGCGCTCCCGTTGGTCGATAGGTGTTTGTAGATGAGAGTATGTAAACGCGGTTGTAAAGTTTTAGATTCGCTCGTATTTTTGAGTACTATCTTATAAAAGCAATAGGGCACGTTTTCCGTGTTTACATAACCTCATCTAAACTCTCGTGGGTTGAGAGAATTCTCCCAGCTCTTCTCGTGTTTAGATGAGGCTATGTAAACACTGAAAATGTCCTCTATTGCTTAATTAGAAAAAAAAAATATCGATAATTTGTAAATTTTGTTTCCTAATCCCTCACTGATTATTTGCTCGACGTTTTCTTTAAGTTGAATCTGACTGCTCTATCTTAAAAAGGCTGGCTCCACTGTAAAGATTTTTCCTTGTAGCTTGCATCCATGAAATTAATAAACTAAATAGCATGACCAAACATTTTACACTGGGCGTATGAATCGGTTTTTAATAATTAGTGTACTGCTTCTCTTAGATATTACGTTTCCATTCTGAAATACTATTGAAAATTTTATTAATAGGTTAATAAGAACCCTATCTTCTTAGTTTTTCTAAAGTGCATACAAAGATGCAAGTGCCTCTTTATAAAGCAAGGGTTTTTACAGTGAGAACGTTCACATTTCGCTTCATTTATTAAGTCACGCTGAGACAGTACTCATGCACAGAAAACTCAGGTATTTATGGGATCTTTCAAGCTGTGAAGCAAATATAGGTATAGTGCTGAGAACTCATGTATTTTATTTCTTTTTAACACATTAAAACATGCATGATATATATTTCAGTTAATTTTTACTTAATGTAAAGACAGGAAAAACAATTTTAAGTTTGCTACAATTTACAGTATAGATAGAAAACATTGAACGCTTTTGGAGATTCTCGCAAAAGGAATACGACAACAACAACACTGACCACAACAACAACAACAAACACGTGCGGTCACCCAGTGTCCAGGCGCGTGCCTGTCCGACTACCGCCATTTAGTCGGATTCTAATGCGTTTCACTGATCCCTTTGCGCGATAGCATCAGTGTAGCTGCCCGTTTGTCCATCTCTGAAATCACCGATGAAAAATTATAATACCAGAAATTGAACTTTTGAAGTATATTCAACCATCGGGAGAAAATGCTTTCGACTGGACCTTATATGCAATGTTCAACGTGATTCTCCAAGTTGATCGTAACCTTTACCATATGCAACAAACACGCTCTATTTTACACGGGATCTAAAAATGCCAAGGCAATACAGTGTCCAAAAATAAAAGACAAAAACAGACAAACAAACACGACGCCGTGGCGAACAAGCTAACATAATAAAATTAACAAGGTTATAAAAATGAGAAAAATGTCAATTCAACCATTTTGCAATGTGTATCCCATTTCTTAGACTTTTAGCTTATTCTTCTTTTCATTCCGAATGGAGACCTCCCATAGGTTGTACATGTAGTAACTTTGCATTTCCAATTGCTATGCAAATTTTATAGTCCTTCCTAGCAGGGAGGAAAAGTAAGCTTAAAGAATTCACTTGATTAATTGTTATGATGAAAGTTGCATGCTATTTTTGCATGATAGCCAGCCAGTCTATGACTCGAGCACGGGGAGCCACATTAGACATATGTGATAACTTGAAGTCGTACCATCTTATCGGTCTTTATACGAGGAGATGCTAACTTGCTACAAACCCTTCCGAAACCGGACTCACTTTTATCACATTCATCTTCGTTTTAATAATCCCCAAACAAAATGAAGAAGGAAGTGAAAAGACTAAGCTGCCTTGACACAGATAATCAACGAGGAGCAAAAGTCCATGGCTCATCGATTTTATGTATACTCTATATAGTCTGCATACCTAACCCTAACCCAGGCCTTCGGTTTGGTTTTTATTTACTTAGGACAAACAACCCAGGAAAAACGCTAATTCATTTCGCGGCACGGCACGCTTGGAAAAGCTAATATATCAAATTGTGATGAGCCTAGCTAAGTAGCTTATTAATTTCATGAGTCTTCAGTTACGATAGACACGCCCTCACCTTGAAACAGACTAGTACCTAAAGCCCATATGGTCTTGTATAGAAGACAAGATTTTTATCGTTTTCCAAACTACTAGAACAGCAACAAATAAATTTCCGCTAAAAATATCGAGGCTCGGTGGGCTTATGGTAAGCGCGCTCGTGTCCGGATCGAGCTCTCCGGGTTCAAGCCCTGGACATTGTGCTCTTGAATAAGGGACTACACCAAGGTGTGTTGATAGGCACCGACGAGTTCAATGCTGGGGGTAGCCCTGTGATGGACTAACATCCCATCCAGGGGGGAGTTAGTAGAAATACTCCTAGTCGCTTCATGCTACTGAAAGCGGAGATACGCGTCAGCCTAATTAATAAGTCACTTGGCTCTCTGCAGACTTAACCTACCTACCTACGTTATTGATGTATTTCTCGTCTACGTAATGGAACGAAGTGAATTCCATGATTAATAGCTGTTGGCGTTAGTCTGAAGCTTTTTTGTTAGTTTATTCCTCTGCGTTGTCAACAGCGACATACGTAATATGGCCATTCAATTTGCTATTAACCCACCGGCTAAATGAAGTGTTAGTAAATTAATTACGTAACAAGCTACCATGTAAATCTGTGGTCAAGAAAAACTAGTTATATTACACGTGTAGGCTTGTACAATGGCGACTTTAACAATTCGTGGAGACTCGGAGGCATGTTAGAATATTGATATGTCGAATATGGCTTATTGTGCGTCGTGTACAGTGTATCGTAGATCTTTTCGTCTCATCAAAGAAGGTTTGAGATATTTCAGCATTACTTACACGACGCACGCCATATCATACCGAGCTAACAGTCTGATATCTCCTTTACAGTAAGATACACCACTCATTCAGTTGTTCAATATCTGTTTTCCTTTTAATCCAAACATGATTCAAATATTTTCTCTTTTTCGTGCTATTTTTAATATACAACACACAATAAAAACTACTTTAAACTTAGTCAACGTCTACAGGTGGAAGAAAGACAGAAATCCCAGAGCCCACAATAGGTCCTAAAGTCACTGAAAGTCTAGGGTCCGACGACGATTGTCTTGAATTCTTTGATGTAAGATTTCCTTTCATAATTTGTCCTTTAAGTCTCGTGTCGGAGTTCATTAGCGGTGTCTGCGATCCTAAGTGTACAGCGGTTCCAGAAGCCAACAAGCTGAGTTCTCCCACAGACTGCAAAGCAATAATCATATCCACATTTTAATAAATAGAGGATATTACACGGTGGCGAGAAGATATGAATTTTATGTTCGAGTGGCAAGAACAATATCTCACGAGTGAGCGCAGCGAACGAGTGAGATATTGTTCTTGCCACGAGAACATA